>Ga0302320_10026911_pt1 | contig 11112 bp, 9 predicted proteins | sample Bog_T0_3_FD_202130 | JGI IMG/M metagenome (GOLD analysis project Ga0302320, IMG submission 202130) | Peat permafrost microbial communities from Stordalen Mire near Abisko, Sweden - Bog_T0_3 | ecosystem: Environmental > Terrestrial > Soil > Wetlands > Peat | place: Sweden: Abisko, Stordalen Mire... | reverse complement strand
TGCGACCTGCGCGCGGAGATCCGCAAGGCGTTGGAGAATTACAAGGACACCCGGATCAGCGATCTCCACATCTGGCAGCTTGGCGTCAACCGCTACGCCGCCATCGTCTCGCTCGTCACCTGCCAGCCGGAGCCCCCGGCGGTGTACAAGCGGATGCTCGCGCAGCACGAGGAACTGCTCCACGTCACCATCGAGGTCAATTGCCCGGGCGTAGTCACCGCGGCCATTACGGCAGCTACTACGGTAGCCTGAGGTCGTACGTCAGCGATTGCTCCTGCAGCTTCCGGCATGGCCGCCGGGAGAGCTTCATCTCGCGCGCCGGGCATTCCACGAATTCGCGGCTGCCGGCCTCCAGCTTGTACGCCGTCAGCGGCTTGCCGGTCTTCTTATCCACGATGGTCAGGTAGAGCGGAAGGTGCGGAGGCAATCCCGGATGCAACGAAGGATGCAGCGCCGTCGCACGGTACCGCAGCCCGGCCAGGTGCGCATCGTGACCAAAGTCCGCAAGGGGAATCTGCCGCCCGCCCGCATAAATCTCGTACCGTTTATGGAATGGGTCATTGCCCAGCAACTCGAGCCGTTCCATTGAGGTATCCACGAACCGGCTCGTGCTGCCCCCTTCCATCGGCGTCTCACAGAGCAGCGGCCAGCCCTCGAGCGCCTTGCGCACGGTGAAGCGCGCCTCATCCTTCTCGAACTCGAGGCTCTTCGGGCAGCGCCAGTTCCAGATCTCCCGGTAAACCTCCGGGTTCAGCTTGAACCCGTCGCGCCGGAGGTCCTTCAGGATCAACTCGAAATCGTTCCAAAGGCCCGATGGCAGGAAATAATGGTCGTGCAGGCGTGTCCCGTGGACCACCAGCGGATGCACCTTGCGGGGCTCGTGCAGGCGGGCGATGAGGCACGCCCACAACAATGCCACCGCCGACATCCACGCCGGATGCGGCAGGGTCTCGATCGCGCGGAACTCGATCAGCCCGCGGCAGCCAGTCTCCCATTCCAGGTTCCAGAACTTGTCGAAGCTGACCTCGCTGCGGTGCGTGTTTCCCGAGAGATCGATATGCAGATGGCGCAACGTCTCGCTGATCATGTACCGGTGATCATGGCCCTGCTCGAGCGACTCCAGGTGCCGGTAGGCCATCTCCAGGTCGTAATGCGCCCGCGCCGATTCGTCCGGCCGCGGCGCCTGGGAAGATGGCCCCACATAGCATCCGGTAAACAAATAAGAGAGGGCAGGATGCTGCTGCCAGTAGCGGAGGATGGCCGTTACCCAGCGCGGATTGCGGAAGAACGCGTTCTCCTCCAGTGATGGCCCGCCAAAGAGCAGATGATTGCCGCCCCCGGTTCCCAGTTCCCCGCTGGGCGTCGATTTGAAGGACCGCAGGCCCACCTCCGCCGCGCACTCGTGCAGCTTTTTCAGCCACCACGCGTAATCCTGCACAGTGCCGCATGGCGGCAGATTGATCTCCAGCACCCCCGGGTCCGGCGTCAGCGACAGCTTCGTCCAGCGTTTGCCCTCATCGTCCGGAGTGTATCCCTCGAAGCGGAACAATCCCTCCTGCGGCACGCAGACCGCGGGCGCTACCACTTCCAGCATCTCAAGGAAGGCCGGTTGCAACAACGGCGGGAAAAAGAGCGCCACCACGCCGGCGTTTTTCTCGAGCACCATCGCACGCTTCAGCGCGTTTTCCGGCAGCAGATGGAGCGGCAGCCTCAGCCCGGCGGGTCCTTCCGCGCCGATCAATTTCAACTGCTCCTCCGAGAGGCCCCACGGCCGCGAGATCCATTTCTCCCCGTCGTGATCCACCGGCAGCGCCCAGTATTCCGCCTCCGGGTGATTCTCGTCCTGGAACTGATGCCACCTGTTCTTCACGCCAAGCCCATGGGTGATGGTGCGGCGGGCCTCGGCCAGGTCCAGCGGGCCGCGCGGTTTCTGGTGGGCCTGCCACGCCTTCGAGCCTGGCAGCGGCTTCCCGGACCGGTTCCAGATCAGGTGCAGCGCCCAACGCGCGTTCGGCTCGCCGGGATAGAATTTCCCCTGGGCCTGGAACGCGATTGCCCCCGGCAATTCGCGGTCCACCAACGCATCCGCCATGGCGCGGGCGTAGGTCAGTTTCGTCGGTCCAAGGGCGGCCACGATCCACTCCGCGCCTTCCGGCACATTCGGGATGTAGCTGGGTTCTCCCCCAAGGGTTACTTTGGTTTTATTTCGCTGAAATCGCTCTGTTACGGCTTTGGCTGCTTCATCGAACGTGTGATATCGGCTCATCCGTTCATTCTAGTCATCAGTACTTTTGCACTTAGTTTCTGGCCGCCGGAGCCCTTGAAGGTACCCCGGAGGGGGGCGGCGTCACTCGCGTCGCGTCCATAAGAGACAGCCACATACCGGTCATTACACCATTGCCGGTTTGTCGGGTCCAGTGCGACCCACAACATGCCCGGCACCAGCACCTCCACCCACGCATGCGTGGCATAGGCACCCACCAACCGCTTCTGCCCCGGCTCATTGCGCGGCGCCACCGCCTCGATGTACCCGCACACATACCGCGCAGGCAATCCCGCCGTCCGCAACACACTCAGCGCCACGTGAACGAAGTCCTGGCATACCCCCTTCTTGTGCTTCCAGATCATCGCCAGCTCGGTCGAGTTCTCGGTCACTCCCTTGATGTACTCAAAATTGTCGTGGATCGCGTCGTTCAATGCCGTCAACCCATGCTTCAGCGTCACATCGCCCCGCAAATACCGCCGTGACCATTGCACCGCCGACGCCCCCGTCTTCACGATCCCCGTCGGCTGCAAATACTCGAACACATCCGGCAGCGCCGATGAAAAGATCTGGCGCGCCTCCTGCACGGAAACGCGCAGGCTTTCCTCCGGCAGCTTCGGCAGCTTCGTCCGGATGGTAAGCTGGCTGCTGACCACCAGCTTCTGGTGCCGGAACGGGAGCGAGAAAAAATCCACGCGATTGCCAAAATGGTCCAGGTAACTGGAGGTCCGCGTCGGCGGTTCGATCGTCACGCGATGCTTCACCACCGTTTGGGTCGGGAGGTCAGGCGGCGTGAGACGGGCCTCCCCGTAGGCCTCGGCGGCCGCGTTCCCATATTGGTAGGTGGTAATGTGCGTGATTTTAAACTCCATGCGGGGGCGCGCATTCATCGTACACACCATTGGAGGGGCAAGTTAATGGGGATTTGCGAAAAGCGGAATGAGATTCTCACGATCTCGGCATGATGACGGGAATCTGCTGGCGGGCGTTCTTCCGATAAATGCGAAAGTGGGTATCGAGGGTGAAGACGCTGGCGCCGGCGTTCAACTCGGCAAGGCGGACGAGGCAGGCGTCAGCCAGTGACATTGGCAGGTCTTCGTATTTGTGGATGAGTTTCCAAAGGGCTTTCCGCTCCCGAAGCACCGAGAAATCGATCTCGAGCAATCCCGAGTCGAGCAAATCGAAGTATCGGCGGATGCCCCCAAGGTGGTGGGAGACGAGAAAGTATGCTTCCGACAGAACGGGTTCGCACGTCAGGTAGGGCGCGGGCAATTCCTTGAATTGGGCGACCGCCCATTGGTGGTTCGCTTCGGACTCGCGCAGGAAGGCCACTAGCGGGCCGGTATCGACGAGGATTCTACTCACCAAAACCCTTCATATGCGCCGGATTTGTGGCGAGATCTGAGGGGCCGCCCTTGAGCGAACCGCACAAGTGCTTCACCAGGTCATAGCCGGACACCGACCTGCGGCGGCGTTTTGGCTTGAGCCGGTCTTCCAGTGCTTCCCGCACCAAGGCGGATTTGGAACGCCGCTCCGTCCGGGCCAGCGAATCGAGTTCGGCCGCGAGTTTTTCCGGAAGTTTGCAGGTGATCGTCGTCATGACAGACGACGGTATTATCGAATGCAGCAGATTACAATACCGGGCTCACCCCAGCAGCATCGGCTGGATCGACTCGGCGATAAATGCCTGGTGGCTCAGGAATCCGTCGGAAATAAGATGATGCACTTTCAGGATGCAACTGGTCAGGTGGGGCAGCACTTTCTCGATGCCGTCCAGCGGACGGCCTTTGCGGTCGGCGGAGGCGACGTTTTCGAGCGAGATTCGCATCTGCTCGCTCCAGTCGATGCGCTTGATCTGGTGGATCAACGACTCGATCCCGTTCAGCGCCGTGGTTGCCCCGGTCTGATCGGGCGCGGCCGATTTCCGCAGCAACTCCATGCAGCCGGTCAGGCATCGCAGCACGGAGCGGGGGCTCTCCGGATGCTGGAAGAGCAGCTCGATAATCGGCACCGGCTCAGCCCTCATCTGATAGACCCGCCGGTAGGCGTCGCGGGTTCCGAGCAGGCGCAGGAATGCCGAAAGCTGGATCTCGGTCGCCAGCGGTGGGCGGACGAGTGAGCGGCTGATGGAGAGCACCGCGTGCGACGTGATGATGGCGCGCTCGAGCAGCTCGCCGGCTTCGCAAAAACGCCAGCCGTCATCTCCCAGCACGGTGCGCTGGGCGATTGCGAAGAACTGCGGGATCGACTCGATCACGGTCCCGCTGATGCGGCGCGCAATCTGCCCGCACTCCTCATCCGACAGGTTCTCCTTGAAGCGGGTCCGGCGGAAGAGTTCGCGCAGCCGGTTCAAGGTCGCGAGCGCTTCCGGGCTCAGCGATTCACGGATTGATTCCGCGTTCGCCACCGCCCGGGCAATGGTCCGGATTACGGTGCCCGGCTCCGTCACCACGAGGAGCCTGTATCGGTCCTGCCGGGTGGTGATGCTGCGGCGACTCTCGCCGGTGGTGGTTTCGAGCGGCGGCAGCAGCCGGTTCCACATGGGCCGGTAAAGCTTCCGCTCCGCGACATTCAACTCCTCGCTCTCGAGCGTCTCGATGGCCTGGATCAAGTACGCCTGGTGATAGGCGCGCTCCAGATAGCGGCCCATCCAGTAAAACGACTCCGCCACGCGGCTGGTTACCTCGCGGGTGGGGTGGTGCGTCTCGATCGCGTTGCGCGTCCAGGTCTGCGCCGCCTCCGCCTCCTGGGAGAGCGCCGGCACCCAGGAATCCTTGCTGATCCATTCATTCTCCATCCGCTGGGGGAAGACCCGCGTCAGGGCGCCGGGGAATACCTCGTACTCGTCCTCCCGCTGCCGCAGGGCAAACACGATATGGTCCTGCTCGAGTTCCGAATCCCCCTCGCCATCGAGATCCAGAGCCTGCGCGATGTAGCGGCCCGGCGCCTTCCGGATGGCCTTGACGATCTCCTCCGGCGTTCCCGGGAGCACGCTCGAGAAACTCGATGCGAAGATCGGCCGGATCCGGTATTGATCGACCTGCTCGATCACCATCTCGAGTTGATCGATGTCTCCGAGCCAGTAGGTCCGCGTGGTCGGCAGGATGGGGCCCTCCTGCAGGTAATAGCGGATGATGCGCGGGGCCATGCTTAGCAGGCTCGCGTCGTCGGCCAGTTGGCTGCCCAGCGCATTAACCAGCTTCACGGTGCCGCGCCGCAGGCAATGCACGATGCCGGGCACGCCCTCGGTCGAGCCCTTCCTGAAAACGAGCGAATCGAGCCGTTCGTCCGCCACGTGGTTAAAAATGGCGTCCACCCGCTTCAGCCCGCGGACCGTCTTGAGATGCACGTGGTCGTCCAACACCAGCAGGTCGCCGCCTTGCACCAGCGGGATGCCCATTCGCCGGGCCAGGAAGCTATGTTCCGAGTAGAGCGGGCTGTTGGTGCCGGGGGAGAGCAGCACTGCGGAGGGCTCGTCCCAGGTCGGCTCCGAGAGGCCGCGCAACGCCTCGACAACGGGGGAGAGCACGTCGGCCAGGGAACTGACGGCATTTTGCTCGAACATCTCCGGCAGTACGCTGGCCAGGGCGCGCCGGTTCTGGATCATGTAGGAGATCCCCGAGGCGCGGCTGAGATGATGCTCCTTGACCGCCAATTGCCCGGCGGCGTTGCGGGTGAGGCAGATGCCGCTCAGGTGCAGGTAGGCGTCATTGGGCAGCGGCAGGCCCATCGAGGCCGCCTCGTAATGCGGGCTGCCCAGCACGGGGTGTACCGGGATGGCGCCGTCCCGCAGGATCTGGCGCTTGCCATAAATGTCCTTGAGGAAAAGCTCGAACGCCCGGATGCGCTGGGTGACGCCGGCGGTGACCTGTTCCCATTCCTCGATCGTAAAGATATGGGGCAGCAGGTCGCAAACCCATGGGCGGGCCTGTTCACCCATCGGGGCGCCGTAGATGACCCCCATCTCGCGGAGCGTGGCCTCCATGTGCTCGTCAAGCGCCTTAAGGTTCTGCCTTCGAAGGCTTTGCAAGTATCGCAGGGGCCGCTCGTAGCCGGGGCGCGGATTGCCGGACGGGTCGAAAACATCATACCGCAGACCTCTCGCCGACCGGGGTGGAGGGGGGGGCGGCATACTACGACTCACGGGCGCAAAGTCTTCCGTAGGATGCGCCAACTTCAAGCTGTTTCTCACCCTCCCTTGGCCTAGGGCCTGTTAAGGTAATATGGGTACACCCACGTTACCTTAACAGGCCCCAGGCGATTCCGCCGGCTCTATCGGGTTTCAAGCGCTTCTACACAGCGACCCGCTCACAGGCCTCAGGCATCATCGGCAACTCATCCGTCCAGATCTCGAACGTCCGGAGGACATGCTTCCCGAAAGTGGTGGTCAGGGCGACGTCCACGGCATCGCGGCCATAGGCCATGGCCACGCGGCCGATGCGCCGCTCGTTGTGCCGGGCGTCGAAGGGATGCCAGCGGCCGCCGAGGTACACCTGGAAGAAGGCACTGAAGTCCATGGCGGCGGCCACTGGGGGAACGCCGATATCCCCGAGATACCCTGTGGCATAACGGGCCGGGATATTGAGGCAGCGGCAAAAGGTGAGGGCCAGGTGCATGAAATCGCGGCAGACCCCGCGGCCCTCCTCGTACACCTCGTAAGCGGTGCGATCCTCCCTGGCGAATGCGTAGCCGAAGGTGACGTGATCGTGGACCCAATCGCAGACCGCCTGTACGCGGCCCCAGCCGGGCTGGGTATTGCCGAAGAGGTTCCACGCTATATCGTTAAGCTTCTGCACCTCGCAATAGCGGCTGCCCAGCAGATAGGGGAGCACATCCAGCGGCAGATCCTGGACGGGGTGCTGCTCGGCATGCGGGAAGGAAGGTTCCGGCAGCCCGTTGTCCTCGATGACAGTGTCGCAGCAGAGGCGGATGACACCCGGGGGGGCGACGATCTTGGCGCAGCGGTTCCCGAACATGTCGGTGAAGTTTTCGACCTCGACGAGGGGGTCGGTGACGAGACGCTCGGGGGCTCTTAGGTCGCGCATCCGCTCGGGATGGACGTAGAGCATAAGGATCATCGGGGTAGGTGCGGAGACCTCGTAGGCAATATCGTATCCTATTTTAATCAGCATATGGGGTGGCCCCATACTTACGACCGGGGCGGTTATTTCGGTTCGACCTCGCCGATGAACTGCTCGAACAAGGCTCTGTAGGAGGAATCGCGTTCGGGATGAAATTGGACGCCGACCGCGTAGGGATAATTTTTGAGGCGAATCTGCTCAATAACGCCATCGGCGGCGCACCACGCCTCGACCTCCAAACCGGCACCGAGGCGGTCGAGGGCCTGGTGGTGGGAGCTGTTGACGCGGGGGAATCTTACGGACGCATCGACTGCGAATCGGAGGGATTGCACGTTGTTCGACTTCATCTCGGGAAGGTCGTGGCCACTGATATCGAGGTGAAGGGTGCCGCCGAGGGCGACGTTGAGGACCTGGGTTCCCTTGCAGACCGTGAGGATGGGGACGCCCTTGTCGAGGGCGGCCTGGACGGCAGCAAACTCGAATGCGTCGCGGTCAGCCTCGGCATCCTCCTCAATCAAGCCGAGATCGAGCTGCGAGACGGGCTGGCGCAGATAGGCGGCGCAAATATCGGCGCCGCCGGTGAGCAGGAGGGCGTCCATGCCCTCGAGGTTTACCCCGTCGCGGCGCGCGTTCCGCAACGTCACACCGGGATGACCGGTGAAGAAGGACCCGAACATCGCTTCGTCCTTCTCGCGAATCCAGGAGATTACATTGCGCATGGCAGGAGCGTATTTTTAATTCCGCCTGCGGCCGATCCCCCGGTAGGTGAACCCGAGTTCCCGCATGGTCTCGGGATCGAAGAGGTTGCGCCCGTCGAATATGAGAGGGGTGTGCATGCGGCTCTTGACCTCGGTGAAGTCCACGTTCGCGAAGTCCTTCCACTCCGTGGCCAGGATGAGCGCCTCAGCGCCATCGACGGCATCGAGGGGGGAGGCGGCGAGCTTGACGCTCTCCGGGATCATCTTGAATTCGCGGGCTTTCTCCATGCCCTTGGGATCGTAAGCGGTGACGATCGCGCCTTCCTTGACGAGGTCGTTAACGAGATCGATGGCGACCGAGCAGCGGACATCATCGGTATCGGGCTTGAAGGTGAGCCCCCAGACAGCGATGCGCTTCTCGCGGAGGACCCAGAGGGCTTCGCGCACGGATTTCATGAACCGATCCTTCTGGTCCACGTTGATGCGCTGGACCTCCTTCAAGAGAGTAAAGGGGACGCCGAGATCGTCGCTGATGGCGATGAATGCGGCGATATCCTTTGGGAAACAGGAGCCGCCGTAACCGAGACCTGCGTTGAGAAAATTTCGCCCGATGCGGCGGTCCATGCCGATGCCGTCGGCGACTTTCTCGACGTCGGCGCCGCTGGCCTCGCAGATGGCGGAGACGGCGTTGATGTATGAAATCTTGAGGGCGAGGAAGGAATTGGCGGCGTGCTTGATGAGCTCCGCGGAATTGATGTCGGTGACGAGGATGGGGGCGTTGAAGGGCTCGTACACTTTCTTCATCAGGGCCAGGGCGCGGTCGCTATTGCCGCCGATGACGATGCGGTCGGGCTTCATGAGATCGGGGACGGCGCACCCTTCACGGAGGAACTCCGGGTTGCTGACGACATCGAAATCGGCCTCGGCCTTGTTGTAGCGCTTGATGGTATCGGCGACTTTTTCACCGGTCTTCACAGGGACGGTGCTTTTGTCGACGATGACGCGGTAATGGTCCTTGTTGAGGACGCTTGCGATCTCGCGGGCGACTTTCTCGATGAAGCTGAGATCCACGCTGCCATCGGGCTGCGGGGGAGTGGGGACGGCGATGAAGATGACATCGGAGGGATCGACGCCCTCAGCAATGGAGCTGGTGAAGTGAAGGCGATGGGCACTGACGTTGCGCTGGACCATTTCCTCAAGGCCCGGTTCGTAAATGGGGATCCGCCCGGCCAGGAGGGCATCGACCTTGCGCTGGTCGTTGTCGACGCAAACCACGTTATGCCCGACTTCGGCGAAACAAGCGCCTGAGACGAGCCCGACATATCCCGAGCCAATGATGCAGAGGTTCATTTAAATTTCCGTAAAGGGGGGAAGTGTGCGCTGGCAGGGACCCGGTGTCAAAGGTGGGTTGCAGGGGTGTTAGGAACGAGGGGCGAGTTCGGGGCGCCAAGGTGAGTGTGCGATTCTCATTTTTTAACCGCAGGTCGATGATCGACTCCGTTTCCGCAGATTGACGCAGATTTGGAATGAGAGGGACTGGGTGTATTGGGGTGAGGCTATCGCGGACAAAGATTTATTTTTTTGGCTTAACTGACCTTAATTCACCTTTATTCATTGGGTGTCCAAAATGGGGTTTAATATTGTATAAGATACTGGGAATCAGGATATTGAGTGCCTGGAGAGGTTAAAAATTTGCAATCGCCGGAAAATGAGGGAAACCACGAACAGATCGGGCGGGTGGCTGTGGGCAAAAAAATGGAAGGATCTGGCGGACATCGAGGCAGTATTTTCACACTAATGTGTAAATGTCAAAATATTTCCATTTAGTTATCACGAGCATCGGAGGCGGATTGCTGAAGTTATGGAGAAACCACGGACGTCACGGATTAAACGGATGGGGTTTTGGGGCATCGGCTGGGGTGGAACGGGGCTGGGTAAGGTGGCGCAGGGCACAGGGCGCATAAATGTGCGACGGCGCCCGGTGGCTGGCATAGGCGATGCTGATGGGCGCGGTGCGACTGAAATTACAGAGGAGAACCTTATGATATTCGACCCGTTCGACCGGTATTCGACGCCGGATTATGTGTTCAAGATTGCCCGTTTGGCGGACGAGATAGAGGGGTATTGGGAACTGCGCCGGGCGATTTTTTGCGAGGAACAGAAGATATTCAAGGGGACGGACCGGGATGAAATCGATGCCACGGCGATACCGATTGTGTGCCGAACGGTGATTGCAGGGATGGAGGATACGGTGGCGGGGGTAGTGAGGATCGATGAGCGGGCACCGGGGCTGTGGTATGGGAGCCGGCTGGGAGTGGGGGCGGATTTTCGGAGTGTGCGGAAGCTGAGCCCGGGTGTGGCGGCGCGGGGGCGGCTGCCTGTTTACCGCGGGCTGGGGGCGCTGGGGGCGGGACTGATCTACAAGGCGGTCTCGACGGCGCATGCGCTGGGATGCCGGGAATTCCTGGCGACGGTGCAGATGCAGAATGCACGGTTTTTCCAGAGGCTGCATTGGGAGCCGCTGGAGGAGATCAGCCTGCATGGATTGCAGCACATGCGGATGCGAGCGGACCTGTCGCATTACCGGCCGGCGGAAGCCGTATTCTAGGCACTTCATGTCTTCCGATGCGGCCACGCTGGAGGGTGTGATAGGGTTCCTGACATCGAGCGCGGCGGTGGCGGAGAAGGTGTCGATTCGGCGCGCGTACGCGCCGGCGTTGGAGAATGCGGGCGAGGTGCGGCTGGGGGACGATTGCGCGGCGGTGCAGGATGGGACAGGATTTTTGCTGCTGGCGGCGGAGGGGATGCTGCCGGGATTCGTGGCGGACGACCCGTGGTTTGCGGGGTACTCGGCGGTGATGGTGAATATCAGCGACGTGGCGGCAATGGGAGGGCGTGCGCTAGCGATCGTGAATGTGCTGTGGACGCCGGGGATGGACCGGGCCCAAATGATCTGGGAGGGAATGAATGCGGCGGCGCGGGCGTACGGGGTACCGATTGTGGGGGGGCACACAACGGTGTCGGCCGGAAGCCGGGCGTATCTCGGCGCGGCGGTGATGGGGCGGGCGGA
>Ga0302320_10026910_pt1 | contig 11112 bp, 11 predicted proteins | sample Bog_T0_3_FD_202130 | JGI IMG/M metagenome (GOLD analysis project Ga0302320, IMG submission 202130) | Peat permafrost microbial communities from Stordalen Mire near Abisko, Sweden - Bog_T0_3 | ecosystem: Environmental > Terrestrial > Soil > Wetlands > Peat | place: Sweden: Abisko, Stordalen Mire... | reverse complement strand
CAACATCCGGCCGTAGCAGCCCCATACTCCCGCAATCTGTGTTGCGTGACGTTCTGTCCGTAGTTCGACGCCCACTCCCGCATCCTAACCGATTCCCTGTTTGGTTCCGGCTACGCCGGGTTAGGGATAGGGCAACCGAGGGCGCGCGCGGACTCGGCCACGCGCGCATTTCAACTCATGACCGCGGATGCCCTGCGCACGCTGTTTTCCGGTATCGCATCGTTTTCGATTTTGCTGTTGATCGTCTTTTACAGCGGCGGGCTCGCTGGGATTGCGCTGGCGGCCGCGGTGGTGGTGATGGGGTCCACGTGGTTCGGAGCGCGCGCGCTGTACCGGGCGCAGGGCCAATGGAAAGACAGAGATGAAGCGCTCTCCGGTCTGGTGTTGCAGGCGATCAATGCGGTCTCGAAACTGCGTGTGGCGGGTGCAAGGGACCGTGCCTTTGCGCAGTGGGCCGCCGAATACAGCGGGAAGCAGACCCTGAATCGGGAGATACGCGGCATCCGCGACAATATTCGCGTTGTGAATCTCCTGGTGCCACCGCTGGCCTCGGCGGCGGGCTTTCTTTATCTGCTGACGTATCCGGTTCCTCTTGCATCGTTCCTGGCCTGCAACGCTGCGCTTGCGCTGTTTCTGACAGCGTTGACATCCGCAAGCGACACGGCTGCCGGTCTGGTTGTGGTGGCGAGTCTATGGAAGCGCTTTCAGGTGATTCTGGAGGCGACTCCGGAGGTAAATGTGCGCAAGTCGCATCCTGGTCGGCTGCGCGGAGAGATTGCACTCGAGAATGTTACGTTCCGGTATCGGGATGACGGGCCTCTCATCCTCAACAGCATTTCTGTGCGAGCGAAGCCGGGTGAATGTATTGCTATCACCGGACCTTCGGGCGGCGGAAATCTACCCTGCTGAATCTGCTGCTGCGGTTTGAGATTCCGCAATCGGGCGCAATTTATCTGGATGGCCGGGAGCTTTCGAATCTGGATATTACGGAGGCTCGGCGCCAGATCGGCGTGGTGACGCAGGATGGGAGAGTGATGGCGGGGTCGGTATTCGACAATATCTGTACCGGCGCGACGCACCCGATGGAAGAGGCCTGGGCAGCGGCGCGCGATGCGGGACTGGCGGAAGATATCGAGAATATGCCGATGGGGATGCACACGATCGTCTCCGAAGGCGGCTCCAATCTGTCGGGTGGGCAGCGGCAGCGACTGCTGCTTGCGAAGGCACTGGTGCTCCGGCCGTCGATTCTGATTTTCGATGAGGCAACGAGCGCGCTTGATAACCGGACGCAGAAAGTTGTGACCGAGAGCCTGAAGCGATTGAAGGCCACGCGAATTCTGGTCGCGCACCGTTTGAGCACCATTCGCGAGGCGGATCGGATTTACGTCATTGAGAAAGGCTGCGTGGTGCGGGAAGGCAGTTATGCGCAGCTATCTGCGGCGGCCGGATTGTTCGCTCAACTTGTGACCAGGCAGAAGGCATGATGGCGCGACTCTCATTCGTTTCCGAACTGCCGGGATCGGGGTCCACATTCCTGGCTGCTATTCTCCGGCAGAATCCGGCATTCCATGAGGGTATGGGAGGCTGCAGATGCGGATCACCGCCGAGATGGACGGATTCGGGGCTGCGGACGGCCAGTATGGAAGCAGGCATCCTTTCGTGAATTACAGGTTTAGCTGCTGAGAATCCTGGACGAGTTGCTGCCGAACATTCCGTCAGGCCAAGCGTTGGCGTATGCGTTGAAGAACTGGACGGCCTTTACCCGCTGTTGCGGAGACGGCGATCTGGAGATTGACAACAATACGGCGGAACGGTCATGCGCGGTATTGCCTTGGGCAGAAACAACCGGATTTTCTTCGGCGGCGACAATCGCGGCAGGATCGCGGCGGTGCGGAGGACTTTCGTGGCCTCCTGCGAACGCGCGAAAGTCGATCACTGGACGTTCCGCGATGTGCTCGCACGCATCGCCTCTCATCCCGTCAACCAGCCTGACGCACTCCTGCCTCGTCGCTGGGGCATCGCTTGCGTCCGGTATTCGGCTTACGGGACGCGAGATCGGCGCGTTGCCGACGGCGGTTCCTTAGTCATCGTCTGGCCGTACGCTGAAATCGTCGTTTAAGTCGCAAATCTCCTTTTCATCGGCGTATCTGCGAGCCCGCACCGGCAAGGTATCCAGCAATCTCGGCGGAACAACGCTGGGGCCCCTCACGAATGCGACACCGCGGATCGAAGGCAGTTCCCGCAAAAGACTGCGAACTTCGTCCAGGTCCGGCGTGGCCACGCGTGAGCTGTACAGCCTTTCGCGAACCGCAGCCGCGCCCTTTCGTCCGATGGCTGATTCCAGGCGGCCACAGTGGGTAATAAAGAGCGGGTCTGGCAGATCGTGACGCTGCTGAATCGGGCGGCGCGGCTGCGGTTTCCGCGACTCCACAACCAAGCGTTCGCTGACTTCGGGGGTACCCGAACCATCGTGGGAAACCGTGCATCGCGAGACGGTCAGGCGCACCGTCCGTTCGGCCAACAAAGCACTGCTTAGGCCGTTGCGGTCGGTGCGCACCCACCTGGTGGGCACGTCTCGCTCTTCCGATTTCACCCGACGTAATTAGCGATTGCCCGTAAGGCACGACGACGGTGGGTTGACAGACGCGCCGAGCTCCGCGCACCCAAACTCGGATGCCTTGCTGCAAACCCAGAGCAGTGTGAATACTGTCATCCGCCGGCAGCGGTACGCCTTGAATTCAGAAGCGGTTCCGCGTCGGCCGGCTGCGGCGAACCGCGGGAGCGTGGCCAGCGCAACCGCCAGCGTGCGAGGGAGCATACTGAGACTTATGCTATCCCATCTGAACGGCGTGGTATTGGCCTCTCTCGTCCTGCTGCTGCTGCCAAAGGCCATCCCGGCAAAGACGGTTCTCTACGCGGCGGTCGGCGCCGAACTCACGGAGTACGATCTCGATCCCGCCAGCGCCACTCTGACTCGGCGCGCCTCGGTGACGCTGCCCGCCAACGTGCAGGAAGCCTGGCAACACCCATCGCGTAAATACCTGTACGTCGCATGGAGTAACGGCGGCGCCAGCTACACATCCATCGGCGGCGTGGTGCCGAAGAACGACACGCACGGGATCAGCGCGTTTCGCATCGATCCCGCATCCGGCGCGCTCATTCCGCTCGGCAATCCCGTGTCATTGCCGTCACGCCCCGTATTTATCACCACCGATATCGACGGCACTCACGTCATCACCGCACACAACGACCCCAGCGGTCTCGTCGTGCACCGCATCCTGCCGAATGGAACGCTCGGCGCCGAAGTAAAGCCAGCCGCCCCGCTCGATTTCGGAATCTTCGGCCACCAGGTCCGCGTCGATCCAGCCAGCAAAACCGTGATTCTGGTAACGCGCGGCAACGGGCCCACCGCCGCAAAGCCGGAAGACCCCGGGGCACTGAAGATTTTCAGTTACAAGGACGGCGTTCTATCCAACAAGCTCTCCATTGCGCCCAACGGAGGCTTCGGCTACCAGGTCCGCCATCTCGATTTCGATCCATCCGCCAAATGGGCTTTCGTCGCGCTGGAGAGGCAAAACCAGGTTCATGTCTATCGCAGGCTGCCCGATGGCACGCTGTCGCCCAGGCCGCTTTTCATCAAAGACACGCTTGAAAAACCGGCCAACCCGGCAGCCGTGCAGAGCGCCGCTTCCATCCACGTCCATCCCAACGGCAAATTTGTCTACGTGGGAAATCGCGCCAGCGCGGCAAAAGACGCTGGCGAAAACACGATTGCCGTGTTCTCCATCAACCAGCAAACCGGCGAACCCACGCTGATCCAGACCATCGACACACAAGGCTATGAGCCGCGTACTTTCTCTCTCGATTCATCGGGAAGCCTGCTCGCCGTTGCGAACCAGTTACCAATGGGTACGGTTCCCGCCAGCCTGACGCTCTTTCGCGTGGGCACCGACGGCAAGCTCACATTCGCGCGCAAGTATGATGTGGAAACCGGCCCGGGCAAATCACTCTTCTGGACAAAATTTATTGCGCTGCCGTGAAACCGAGCCCCGCGCGGTTCCGCGTCCACCAGCCCTTCCAGAATTCCACATACTCAGCGGTCGAACCCGGCGACCCCGGCATGCCTGGGTAAAACCGGTGAGTCTCAGCCGTGGCCATCGCAGCCGGCACCCGCATCGCAATCGTCCGCACCGCAATCATCTGCGCCGTCGGATCTTTGCTGTCGAGCACAGCAGCGATCGGCGGCCAGGTCTCCGGCGTGCCGATTCTGTAAAGCGCACCAGCAAGCGAGGCATCCATGCCGGGAATCTCCGGCATCGCAAGCAGCCGGGCAATTGGCGCGATCCACTGCGGCGACTTCGAGCCAGCCACGCCGCCGGTCGGGTATGCGCCAATCGCAAACATAATCTCGTCAAATCGCGGATTCGAACGCAGCGTAGAAATTTCGTCCGCCACCTGAGCCATTGCATCGGCCGATTCCGCACGTAGCGCGATCACTAGTCCCATAGCGTGTTGCCCCGGTGAAGACGAAGCCAGCAATGGTGCGATCGCCGCGAGTACATGCTCCCGATTCGGACGCGCCTGCCCATCTGGCCCAAAGGCCGCGTAAATGGCCTCATCCTTCCCGGTGGGGCGTTCATCGAACGACTGAATCCATCTCACCGCGTAACCCAGCAAAACAGAGTCCGGATCCGCGCCCTGGGCTGCGTCATTCAGGCCCGGCGGCACAGGCAGAAACAATCCTTCGGGCTTGTAAGTCAGCCGTTCAATGGGAACGATCCGATAGCCGCTCTCTGCCGTTTTGAGTAGCCACAGCCCGGTCATACCTTCCATGCCCGATGTCACAACGCATGTGTGCCCAGGACCGCCGCCTCCGCTGTAACACTTCTCCGCCAGCGTAGCGACCACAATCATCGACGATGGCTGGCCACTAATTACCCGAATGAGTCGAAGCTGAACGGTCAGATTTCGGTCCGGCGTCGCCGTCCCTGGCGTTTCCGTAACGCGTCCAACCGTTGCGATAGCCACGAGATTCGCGTCCCGCGTCAACTCGGCAATCGGCACGGTGATCTGTGCCCGCACCTGTGGCACCCATGCGGCCAGTGCCAGAAGTGTGAGTGCCGCTCGCATCGTTTGCCTAAGCGTAGATGCCGCGCAGTTTCATCGCCGACGCAACGCGGTCGAGCGCCAGCATATAAGCCGCCGTGCGGTTGTCCACCTTGTGTTTCTCGCCATACGCGGTAACGGCGTTAAAGCTGCCCACCATGATTTCCTCCAGCCGCGTGTTCACCAGTTCCTCGTTCCAGAAGAAGCCCTGGCGATCCTGCACCCACTCGAAGTACGATACCGTCACCCCTCCGGCATTTGCCAGAATATCGGGAATCACAAATACCCCGTTCTTCGCCAGGATCTCATCCGCGAGCGGCGTTGTCGGACCGTTCGCGCCTTCACACAAAATGCGGCAGCGAAGTTTATCCGCATTCGCCGACGTGATCACGTTCTCAGTCGCAGCCGGAATCAGAACATCGCACTCGCGATAAAACGCTTCCGTCTTATCGACGTTTTCGCCGCCCGCGAAATTGACGATAGACCCGGTCTCCTTGCGGTGAAGCATCAGCGCTGGAATATCAAGGCCATTTTCGTTATATACCGCCCCGTTGTATTCCACAATGCTGACGATGCGGAAGCCGCGCGCCGCCATCAGTCTGGCCGCCATGCCGCCCACGTTGCCGAAACCCTGAATCACCACACGCGTGTCTTCGGGACGCAGCCCGAACCTCTTCAGCGCCTCCAGAATCACGATCATGCAGCCGCGACCGGTAGCTTCCGTGCGCCCACGCGAGCCGCCCAGCTCCATCGGCTTGCCAGTCACCACCGCAGTGGTCGCATGACGCACATGCATGGCGTACGTATCCATAATCCACGCCATCACCCGGTCATTCGTGTTCACATCGGGCGCAGGCACGTCGCGATCCGGCCCGATGATGTCCATAATCTCCGCCGTGTAGCGTCGCGTGATGCGCTCCAGTTCGCCATCGGAAAGCATCGCCGGATTGCAGATCACTCCGCCCTTCGCGCCGCCGAACGGAATGTTGACCACCGCGCATTTCCACGTCATCCACGACGCCAGCGCACGCACTTCATCCAGATTCACGTCGGGTGCATAACGAATGCCGCCCTTCCCCGGGCCGCGCGCCACCGAATGCTGCACGCGATAACCCGTGAACAGTTCGATACGGCCGTCGTCCAGCTGCACCGGGATATTTACGGTCAGTTCGCGGTTCGGGTTCCCCAGTACTTTGCGAATGCCCTCGTCGAGGCCAAGCTTATCGGCTGCGTTATTGAAGCGGGCTTCGGCCGCCAGCCATGGGTTTTTTTCCTGATCGGGAGTGACGGTTGTAGGCATAGTCTATATTATGAACGCCTGAAGGGATTTTGAACGGATGGTCGGCACATGAATCCGTTCCCTACGGCCCCGCGAGAAACGCCGGGGGATTCAGCGCCGAATCCAGCGCCTGCCGTACCTGCGGATCCCTCTGCGCCTGGACCTCATCGCCCTTCGCTACACCGAGCGTGAGATCGAAGATGTCCTCCTTGAGTCGCGATTCGATAAAATCTTTGTTCTCCAGCCATTCGCGCAACCCGGGCTGAATGTGCCGTTCGCCCAGCCACAACTGAAACTGATCCATGGCCGCCTGCGGGACCTGCCAGTCACCGGTGATTTTTTGGTCCCGGATGTACTCGGCCGCGAACGCAGTAAATGACCCGGAGCCTTCCAGCACGCTCTGAAACTGCGTCAGTCCCGCGGGTTCCACCATGAAGTCCGGCGTAATGCCGCCGCCGCCCTGAATAGGCCTGCCGTTGTCGGTCTTGAAATCGGCGTGGTCGTTAGGGTGCGCGGCCGTCTCGCCCAGTTCAAATCCCTCTCCGTGAAACGGCTTCTGAATGGATCGTCCGCTGGCCGTGTAATAAAGGGCGGTGGTGAGCGCGAGGCCGGTCTTTTCCGCCAGCGGATAAACGCTCTGCACCAGACCTTTGCCGAAGCTTGGTTCACCAACGATGGTCCCGCGGTCGTGATCCTGCAGCGCGCCGGAAACAATTTCGGAAGCGCTCGCAGTCTTCCCGTTGACAATCACCGATACCGGAAAAGTGTAAGGAACGTTATCCATGGGCACCCGCTCAGTCGTCTCGGGAACGTTACGGCCATGTGCCGTGAGAATCACTTTCCCCGGTTTCAAAAACAGCCTGGCCGTCTCCAGCGCCGATGTCACAAGGCCGCCCGGATTGTTACGCAGATCCAGCACCAGCCCCTTCAGATTCTGCCCCCCCAGCTTTTCGATGGCCGCCTGAATATCGCGTCCCGTGCTCTCTTCGAACGCCGCCACGCGTATGTATGCGATTCCGGATTCCAGCATGAACACACGATCCACGCTGGGCGCCTGCATCTGCTCGGGCACCAGCCTCAGTTCATCCAGCCGCAACGCGCCCGGATGCCGCACTACCAGCAGCGCCGGCTTCTGCCGCGATTCGGTCAGTAATTCGATAATCTGATCGGGTTCCAGGCGGTCGAGCCGGTAATTATTTACCGCGCGAATTTCGTCGCCCGGCATCATGCCCGCCCGCGACGACGGCGTGTTGGGCAGCGTCTGCAGCACCATCACGCGTCCTGGAAGTATGGAAACCACCGTGCCGAAACCTTTACTGGTGGAGCGCTGCATCTGATTCAGCTGCTCGAACTGCCCCGGATCGAAAAACGACGAATGCGGGTCCAGGTGCCGCAGCAGTCCCGGCACCGCACCCTCGTAAAACGCCTGATCCATATCGACCGGATCGGCGTTATTGTCTTTCATAATGACGAGCGCGTCGACGAAGCGCCTCATACCAAATGTGTCGTCGGCCGCGGGGTCGGCGGCAAAGGCGGGCAGAGCGAGAACGCTTAGCAGCAAGGCTGCGGCTGTGCGGGTCAAAGAGAATTTATAGGCAAACAGCATTGTCGGGCCGGACAACGATTGGACGGCGAATACGCGTGCTACGTATATTATGACGGTACGCCCGGCGCAACGTTCCGGCGCCGGATGAAAAACTTGTGGACCGATTTGCGAAAGGCCGCCCTGTTTGCCGGAACCGCCATAGCGGCATCGGCGCTGTAGAACTCGTTCGGATTGCTGATGGTGGCTTTCGCGCTGCCCCGCGTGCAGCCCGGCCTGATCGCCCCAGCCGCGTTAACGCCCTTGCCTGGCGTGCCGTTCTTCCTGCTGCTCTTGCTCATCTCGCGCCCCTGGACCCTGCTGTTCCTTTCGGAAAAACAACGCTACCTGGACTGGACGCTCGTCCTGATTCGCTCCGCCGGTTTCATCGTGTCCATCGCCGAAATCTGGCGTAAGGGCCTGCACGGCGCTGCAAACCGCATCTCCGAATCCGGCAATTTCTGGCTCTCGCTCTCGCAATCCTCCACCAGATTTCTGATCTCCGATGTGTTCGCGCTGCTATCGGGCTTTGGCTTCCTGCTCTTTCTCGTCGCGCTCGCCCAACAGGTTCAGCCGCCGCTCGGATTCGGCGAAGGTCGCCCGCGAATGATCCGCAACCTCGCGCTGTTTGCCACCATGATGAGTGGGCTGGCGCTGATCCTCGTCGCCACTTCGCAATACGAAATGATGCACTATCGGGGACGGCTCACCAACCCGCCCAATGCCGTTTCCATCATGCGAAGCGCGCTCTTCGGCCTCCCTGGCTTGCTCGCCCCGTTGATCGTCTGGTCCTCCGTCCGGCGGTCGGGCTGTCGCGCGTGATTGGAAGTAATCTCCGCACGAAGCATTCGAGGCCGGTAACCGGACCTCTTGTGGGCAAGAGAGGCAAACCCGCGCCGGGCAGCCCCGATAGAGAGAATCCATACGACGCCTTGTTTGCGAGACTTGAACATGTGGCTTGGCCTGAGCTGGGTGAACCACCGTCGAAAGGAATCAGCTAACGTGCACAACGAACTTTGCGTATCTATTCCGGGTTCTGGGACTGTTGACATGCTTCGGCACTGCCGTGGGCCAGCACATGAACGCCAATAATGCTCCATGTCAGGGCACCGGTCCTGCTGCAGCGGCAACGCAGTGCTTTGTCTCGGAATCGCAAAGCGCTGACAAAGAACTGAGTTCCGTTTTGGTTGAGCTACGAAAAGTTCTTACTATCGCCGATCGGCGCAGTTTGCAGGTCGCCCAGAGTCTATGGCTGCAGTTCCGTGATGCGAACTGCGCGGCAGAGCGGGGTCTTTACCGAGGCGGATCCGCCGCTCCAGCGGTCTACTATGCGTGTATTGCAGCGGACACGAGACACCGAACAGCGGAATTGAATACGATGTACGGCTGGCGCCTGCGGAAGTAGTCGTCGCCGACACCGCCGCGCCTGCTACGATAGCCGTTTCTGCGAATCGGCATCCACACCTCGCGTTCCAAATCGCTCGAAGACGCGGCGCTCACCGCCCACCGGCTCGGCGCCAACACCTTTCAGATATTCTCCGCCAGCCCGCGCATGTGGCGCCCCACCACGCCCGACCCCGCCGATATCCGCCGTCTTACCGCCGCGCGCGAACGGCTCGACCTGACGCCCCTCGTCATCCACACCAACTATCTGATCAACCTCGCGACGCTCGATCCGGAAATCCGCGCGAAGTCGGTCGCGTCGTTTCGCGGCGAACTCGACCGCGCCAAAGCCATTGGCGCCGAATACCTCGTACTGCATCCGGGCAATCACAAAGACCAGCCGCTTGAACACGGGCTCGCGGCCTTCGCTCTCGGGCTCGCGGCAGCCGCGTCCGGCTTCAGCGCTCCGGGCCTCACTGTGCTGCTCGAAAACACCGTGGGCGGTGGCACGCGCATCGGCCAGCGCTTCGAACAACTGCGCCTCATTCGCGATCTCGCCGCCCGCGAAACCGATCTGCCCATCGCGTATTGTCTCGATACCTGCCACCTCTTCGCGGCCGGCTTCAACATCGCCGCCGCCGCCGGCCTCGAAGAAACCGTAGCGTCGGCCGACCACGTACTCGGCCTCGACCTCGTCAAAGTGATGCACGCGAACGACTCCAGGGGCGCGCTCGGCTCCCATCTCGACCGCCACGAAAACATCGGCAAAGGGCAAATCGGCGAGGCCGGCTTCCACCGCATCCTGACGCACCCGAAGCTGCGCCAGAAAGCGTTCATCCTCGAAACGCCGCGCGATGACGACACGGAAGAGCGGCTCGACATCGCCGCACTAAAGCGCCTGAGCGCTGATGTCTGAAACAAGCGCCGCCGAATTATATTTCCGTGGCGAACACCCCATCGCCCGCTTGAACGCCGTATTATTTCTTATCGAGTACCCCCAAAATCTTGTAGGTCTCGGACTGCATCTTCTGTGCTGCAATTGCCCTTCGCTATTTAACTCGGCTTCGTGGCAGCGCGCTCCCTTTGGCGCCGCGCTTCTTCGCCCTGGCTTTACTCATCCGACAGCGGTGGGCTTTGCGCTGTCCGGGGAAACCACATCAGCGTAAAATGCCAAACCCTCGAAATATCTTCGACAAGCGGGCGCCCCACACCGATCAGGGTACGTCCTTTTCATTCCGCCAGCTGCTCTCCCGCAGTTCCCCCCAACCCCGGTACTGCCAAAATGAAAACTCTATTTCCCCTGTTTTCACGATCTTCCAAAGCCAACCGCCTAAAACCAACACCCCAACATGCTTACCTGTGACCAGGTGACCGCCCCAGCGCCCTCACCAGGAAAGGAACTAACCATGTCGACCCCCGCTCAACTCGCAGCCAACATCGCCAACGCCCAGCTCTCCTCCGGCCCGCGCACCGACACCGGCCGCGCCACCTGCTCCAAAAACGCCACCACCCACGGCCTCTTCACCCAAACCGATTTCATCCGCCCCGGTGAGGAACACGACTACGCCCAGGCCAAAGCCGACCTCGTCACCGCCCTCGCACCCGCCGGCCCGCTCGAAACCAGCCTCGTCGACGAAGTCCACCGCGCCCTCTGGCGTCTCCGCCGCTGCGGCCACGTCGAAGCCACTTTCCTCCAGACCATAACTCCGCAAACAACCGACGCAACCGACGCCCCGGACCCCATGCAATCCGCGTCCACCGC
>Ga0302320_10026909_pt1 | contig 11113 bp, 8 predicted proteins | sample Bog_T0_3_FD_202130 | JGI IMG/M metagenome (GOLD analysis project Ga0302320, IMG submission 202130) | Peat permafrost microbial communities from Stordalen Mire near Abisko, Sweden - Bog_T0_3 | ecosystem: Environmental > Terrestrial > Soil > Wetlands > Peat | place: Sweden: Abisko, Stordalen Mire... | reverse complement strand
GGTCTGTTCGAGGCGATGGTAAATGAACGGCTTGAAGAGTTCGAGCGCCATCTTCTTGGGCAGGCCGCACTGGTGCAGCTTGAGGTCCGGACCGACCACGATGACCGAACGTCCCGAGTAGTCAACGCGCTTGCCGAGCAGATTCTGACGGAAGCGGCCCTGCTTGCCCTTGAGGGTATCGCTGAGCGATTTGAGCGGACGGTTGTTGGCGCCGCGCAGCACGCGGCCACGGCGGCCGTTGTCAAACAGCGCGTCCACCGCCTCCTGCAACATGCGCTTTTCGTTGCGCACGATGACTTCGGGGGCGTGCAGGTCCATCAGCTTCTTCAGGCGGTTGTTGCGGTTGATGACGCGGCGGTACAGATCGTTCAAATCCGAGGTCGCAAAGCGGCCGCCGTCGAGTGGAACCAGCGGGCGCAGCTCCGGCGGAATGACCGGGATCACGTCGAGGATCATCCACTGCGGCTTGTTGCCGCTCTTGCGGAATGCCTCGACCACCTTGAGACGCTTGGCGAACTTCAAACGCTTCTGCAGCGAGGTCTCGGTGCGCATCTTCTCGCGCAACTCCACCGAGGCGGTCTCCACGTCCACGCGCTTGAGCAGTTCCTTGATCGCTTCGGCGCCCATCATGGCCTTGAAGCCGGTGGCGCGGAACTGCAGATCGAGTTCGCGGAACTTCAGTTCGTCCTTGATGATTTCGCGCTCTTTGACCGGAGCTTCGCCGGGCTCGACGACCACGTAGGCCTCGAAGTACAGCACCGACTCCAGGTCGCGCAAAGAGATGTCCAGGATGTGCCCGATGCGGCTGGGCAGTCCCTTGAAGAACCAGACGTGCGAGCAGGGGGAAGCCAGCTCAATGTGGCCGAGGCGTTCGCGGCGCACCTTGCTGAGCGTAACTTCCACGCCGCACTTGTCGCAGATGACGCCGCGGTGCTTCATGCGCTTGTACTTGCCGCAGAGGCACTCCCAGTCGGTGACCGGGCCAAAGATACGGGCGCAGAACAGGCCGTCGCGCTCCGGCTTGAAGGTGCGGTAGTTGATCGTCTCCGGCTTGGTGACCTCACCGTGCGACCAACTGCGAATCTTCTCCGGCGAAGCGAGCTGAATCTTGATGGCGTCGAAATCCGCAATGTTGTTTCCGAGATCGAATGGGCTCGAGCGGTACAAATTGCCTCCTCACCTGGACGTTCGGTAAGCATCCAGGGCTTGCGGCCTTACGCGGCCGCCTTCGGCTTCCAGTCGCCGGTCCGCCTTCGTTGGACGTCAGGGCCAACTTTGTGCGAACCGTAATTTCTTCCTGCCTGCTGCCGGAAGCGCAGCCTGCAGGTTCAACTCATGAGAGCGAGAGAGCGGCGGGCGCCGACTGACGATCGGCGGCCGCCGTCTGAATCGCTAGTCAGCCGCCGCCGGAGCGGGTTCGACCGGAACGCGCGGCTTCACCTTGACCAGTTCCACGTCAAGGCAGAGCGCCTGCAATTCGCGGATCAGCACGTTGAACGACTCGGGCACGCCCGGCTCGATGGCTGCCTCGCCCTTGACGATGGCCTCGTAAATCTTGGTGCGGCCGTACACGTCATCGGACTTGGCGGTCAACAGCTCCTGGAGAATGTAGGCCGCGCCATAAGCTTCCAAGGCCCACACTTCCATTTCGCCGAAGCGCTGGCCACCGAACTGCGCCTTGCCGCCCAGCGGTTGCTGGGTAATCAGCGAGTACGGTCCGATGGAACGCGCGTGAATCTTGTCGTCGACCAAATGGGACAGCTTGAGCATGTAGATGAAGCCCACCGTGACCGGCTGCTCGAAGCGCTCTCCGGTCATGCCGTCATACAGGAACGTCTTACCCGAAGTCGGCAGCCCGGCACGCTCCAGCAGCGCCTTGATTTCAAACTCCTTCGATCCGTCAAAGACCGGCGAGGCGAAGTAGCAGCGCTCCTCGAGGTCTTTCGCAATCTTGAGCAGCTTGTCGTCGTCGATGCCATCGAAGTCCGGCACGAACGGCATGCCGGTGAAGATTTCGCGAATCGCCTTGCGGGCATTCTCCACGCCATCGCCGTACTCGGCCAGCAGCTCGGTAAGTTTCTTGCCGATCTCGGCCCCGGCCCATCCCAGATGGGTTTCAAGGATCTGGCCGACGTTCATACGGGAAGGCACGCCGAGCGGGTTCAGCACGATCTCCATCGGCGTTCCGTCTTCGAGGTACGGCATGTCCTCTTCCGGCAGAATGCGCGCGATGACACCCTTGTTGCCATGGCGTCCGGCCATCTTGTCGCCGACGGAAAGCTTGCGCTTCATGGCAACGTAGACCTTGACCAGCTTGATGACGCCCGGAGGCAGCTCATCGCCCTTTTGCAGCTTCTCGATTTTTTCGCGGATGATCTTGCGCAACACGTCGATCTGGCGCGAGGTCATCTCCTCGATCTCATCGATCTGCTCGTTGACCCTGGGGTCCTTGTCGTTCAGCTTGATGCGCTTCAAATTGCGCGTCGAGATGCGTTCGATGGTCTCGCGGTCCAGCAGTACGTCCTTGGTCAGCAGACGCTTGTTGGTGCGCTCGTCGTGCAGATCCGCCTGCACCACCTTGCCGCCCAGCAATCCGTCCAGCCGCTTGAGGCGTTCGTCGGTAAGAATTCGGATTTCATCCGAAAGGTTCTTTTCCAGACGCGCAATCTGCATGCCCTCGATGGCCTTGGCGCGATCGTCCTTTTCCTGTCCCTTGCGGGAGAAGATCTTGACGTCGACCACGGTGCCCTCGATACCCGGAGGGCAGGTCAGCGAAGCGTCGCGGACATCGCCGGCCTTTTCGCCGAAGATGGCGCGCAGCAGCTTTTCTTCCGGCGTCAACTGGGTCTCGCCCTTGGGTGTTACCTTGCCGACGAGGATGTCTCCGGCTTTGACGCCGGCGCCGATGCGGATCACTCCGCTTTCGTCCAGATCGCTGAGCGCGCTCTCACTGACGTTGGGGATGTCGCGAGTGACTTCCTCGGGCCCCAGCTTGGTGTCGCGCGCTTCGATCTCGAACTCCTCGATGTGGACGGAGGTGTAGTAATCCTCCTTCACCATCTTTTCCGAGACCAGGATCGCGTCCTCGAAGTTGTAACCGCGCCAGGGCATGAAGGCCACCAGCACGTTGCGTCCCAGCGCCAGCTCGCCGTTGTCCGTGCAGGGACCGTCGGCAATGACCTGCCCCTTGATCACGCGGTCGCCTTTTTTCACGATCGGGCGCTGGTTGATGCAGGTGTTCTGGTTGGAGCGCTTGAACTTGGTGAGCTGATAAATGTCGCTGCCCACCTCGCGCGAAAGCTGCATAGGATGATGTTCGCCTTCGACGCGTACGATGATGCGCTCGGAGTCCACCGAGTCAATGATGCCGGAGCGGCGGGCAAGAATGACGGCGCCGGAATCGCGCGCGGTCACGCCTTCCATGCCGGTGCCGACGATGGGAGCCTGGGCGCGCAGCAGGGGAACCGACTGGCGCTGCATGTTGGCGCCCATCAGGGCGCGGTTGGCGTCATCGTGCTCAAGGAAGGGCACCAGCGACGCGGCCACGGAAACCAACTGCTTCGGGCTGACGTCGATGTAGTCCACTTCGGTGCGGCCGACGAGAACGAAGTTGCCGGCCTTGCGCGCGTTCACCAGTTCGGTGGTGATGTTGCCATTGTCGTCCAGCTCGGCGTTGGCCTGGGCGATGACCCACTTGTCTTCTTCCCACGCCGAAAGATAGAAGGAGAACGGTTCGTGCTCGATGACCTTCTTCTTTTTCGCCTTCAGTTCTTCGTTCAGCCGGAGCATCTCATCCTTCTCAAGATGCGCGCCGACCTTGTATTCACTGTCTCCGGCATTGAGCACGGTCACGTGATCGATCACGCGGCCGTCCTTCACGCGCCGGTAGGGCGACTCGATGAAACCGTAATCGTTGATGCGCGCATAGCAGCTCAGCGACGAGATCAGGCCGATGTTCGGGCCTTCCGGCGTCTCAATGGGGCAGATGCGGCCGTAGTGCGTGGGATGCACGTCGCGCACTTCAAATCCGGCGCGCTCGCGTGACAACCCGCCCGGTCCAAGGGCCGAGAGACGGCGCTTGTGCGTAATCTCCGACAGCGGGTTGGTCTGATCCATGAACTGCGAGAGCTGCGAGGAGCCGAAGAACTCGCGGATGGCGGCCATGACTGGCTTGGCGTTGACCAAGTCGTGCGGCATTGCCGTGGACATCTCCTGGTACACGCTCATCTTTTCCTTGATGGCGCGTTCCATGCGGACCAATCCGATGCGGAACTGGTTCTCCATCAACTCGCCGACCGCGCGTACGCGGCGGTTGCCGAGGTGATCGATGTCGTCCACCGAGCCGACGTTCTTGCGCAGCTTGAGCAGGTAGCGGATGGTAGCGTAGAAATCTTCCGGCTCCAGGGTGCGCAGCTTGCGGTCGGTCGCGTCTTCGTTGTCAAACAGCTTGATGTTGAACTTCAGGCGTCCCACGGCCGAAAAATCGTACTTCCGGGCATCGAAGAACATGCCGTGGAAGAGCGCGGTTGCCGTGTCCAGCGTCGGCGGATCGCCGGGCCGGAGCTTGCGGTAAATTTCGATCAGCGCTTCCTGCGGCGTCTTCACGGAATCGCGGCGCAGCGTGCCGGTGATGACCGTGCCCACGTCGTCGCGCTCGGGGAAGAACAGGTGAATGTCGGCCACGCCGGCGTCAAGCATCTTCGACAGCTTGTCGGCTGTCAGCTCGTTGTTGGCCTCGAGCAGCACCTCGCCCGTGTTGGTGTCCACCACGTCGGCTGCGGTGAATGCGCCCTCCAGGTCGGCTAGGTCGATCTCCACTTCGGCGATCTGGTTGGCGTGGAGGTTCTTGAAGATGCTGCCGGTCACCTTGCGTCCCGAGTGGCCGATCTCTTCGCCCGCCTTGTTTTTGACGCTGTGCGAGAGCTTCATTCCGAGCAGATTGGTGGCGCGCTCGGCGTTGGGGTCAATCGTCCAGAACAGCTTCTTGTCTTTCAGCGCAATGCGGTCGACGGTGTAGAAGGTGCGGAGAATTTCTTCGTCCGTGCGCAGCCCGAGGGCACGCAGGAAGATCGTTCCCAGAAATTTTCGCTTGCGGTCGATGCGCACATACAGTACGTTCTTCTGGTCGTACTCGAACTCGACCCACGAACCGCGGTAAGGAATGATCTTGCCGAGGAAGTAGGTGCGGTTGTTGGCCGTCTCAAAAAAGACGCCGGGCGAGCGGTGCAACTGGGAAACGATGACGCGCTCGGTGCCGTTGATAATGAAGGTGCCGTTTTCGGTCATCAGCGGAATGTCGCCGAAGAAGACTTCCTGCTCCTTGATGTCGCGGATCGTCTTGTTGCCGGTTTCGGCGTCTTTGTCGAAGATGGTCAGCCGCATGGTGACCTTCAGCGGGGCGCTGTAGGTCATGCCGCGCTCTTCGCACTCGGGCACGTCATACTTCAACTGCATGCCGACCGGGTCGCCGCACTTGGAGCAGAAATCCGGGGTGTTCGCGTTATAAGTGCCGCACTTGGTGCAAAGCACTTCGCTGGGGTGGAACGGGTCGGTTACGACCGTCGATCCGCAATTGCGGCAGGTGGTGCGCAGGTGATTCAGGCCTTTTAAGTGGCCGCACTTGCACTCCCAGTTGCCGATGGCAAAGTCAACGAACTCCAACTGGGAGACGTTGCGGAAATCAGTGATCGGGAAGACGGACTGAAAGACTGCCTGCAGCCCTGCGTCATCGCGCTCGCTGGGCAGTTTGTCCATCTGCAGGAAGCGGTCATAACTGCGTTTCTGAACTTCGATCAGGTTAGGTATCTTGATGGTCGCCGGAATTTTGGAAAAATCGAGTCGCTTACGGTTGGCGATTTTCTTCTCTGCCATTTGAACTCCTCAGGGTGGCCACACCCGCCTGTTTACGGGCCCCGGCGCCGCGCTCGCCGGGAGATATTGTGTGCGGCTGTTTACCGCACTCGGAGATGCCGGATCATGCACGGCAACTCGCACAGGATATTTCGCCATCCGGCCGCGAACCGGAGAGCGAAGACTTCGTCAGACAATACTGGACTGCACTCGTGAAACTGCGGAATCGTGAATCAACGGAGGTTGCAGATGGGCGCCGCCTTTTGCGGCTGCCGCCGCCACGGTCGATGCGCAACAAAATTCCATTCCCGGCACGGTAAAGACAGAAAATTCCCGGAGGACAGAAATCCCCTCGGGCGCCAATGACGGCGTCAGCCACGATTGCCCCGCGTGCCGGAGCCTCCAGTGGATTACGCCGGTACACAGCTTGTAAGTTTTTCGCGCCAGTTCTAAGAGCCTGTTCTTCAGCTCACCACATCCCGGAGCCGGAGGATGCCGGTGGCTGCCGCCGTTCGTCTCTCAACTCGTACAGCCTCTTCCGCCCGAGGCCGCACCATGTCCGCCAGGGAATTCTGCGGTCCACTGCAGTTGTGGATGCCGCTCCGCTTCCCAACGCTACATTGTTCCATTAGTGCGCCCGCTCCAACGCACCAAAACCTGGATTCATTCTCCGGGCACAAGGCTTCGCCCGGACGAATTACGATATCTTTTAATAGTACACCAGAAATGTCATCTTGGGGACAACAAGAGGTATCCGGATCTTACACAATCCGGAATAGCGAAAAGCGCTGGGACGAAGTGATCGTCCCAGCCCCTGTCCTGCGCAGCCTTTTCAGGCTGGGGAAACTACTTGACCTCGACGGTCGCGCCAGCGTCGACAAACTTCTTCTTGATGGTCTCGGCTTCTTCCTTGCTGACCGCTTCCTTGATCGCCTTGGGAGCGCCGTCCACCAAGTCCTTGGCTTCCTTCAATCCGAGGCTGGTGACTTCGCGTACAGCCTTGATTACGTTGATCTTGTTGGGACCGGCAGCAGTCAGCATGACCGTGAACTCGGTCTGTGCTTCGACCACCGGGGCAGCCGCAGCCGCGCCCGCAGCCGCAACCGGGGCAGCGGCCGCAGCCGATACGCCCAGGGTTTCTTCCAGTTCCTTCACCAGCTGCGCAGCTTCCAGCAGCGACAATCCGACAATCTGTTCCTTCAAAGCAGCCAAATCCGCCATGATCTTATCTCCATTTAAGTTCGAATTTCGTTGTGCTTCGATCATCTCCGGCAAAACTGCGGTCCTGGAGGATTCGAGCGGCCACCACGCAATCCCTGCGTTGCTTGGACCCGCGCCCCGGATTTCCGGAGCTCTCCTGCCGCTGCCCCAGACAAGGCGGCGGACCGAACCGGCTTCGCGCAACAGACAACACAAGCCGTTGATTCACCGGAGGGCCGACAACGGGCAGCCACCCGGCGCGGTACGGACCGGAACGAATTCCCGTCAGCACCCGAATACCTTCCCAACGCACCCGGCCCAATCGGACTGAGCGCGACTCGGGAGCGATTAGGCCGAAGCCGCGTCGCCGCCCTGGAACTTGTTTTCCTTGACGCCCTGGTCGATGACCACCGCAACCTTGCGTCCCACCCCGTTCAAGGCCGAAACCAGCCGCGTCGCCGGAGCGTTCAGCAGGTACAGCAGCTTGCTGTACAGCTCGTCCTTGGATGGCAGGCTCGCCAGAACTTCAATCTGTTTCACGTCGACGGGCTTGCCCTCGACCACGCCCGCCTTGAAACTCAGCTCGGGATGGTCCTTGGCATACTTCGTCAGCGCCTTGGCCAGGGCGACCACGTCTCCCTGGGTATAGGCAATCGAGGTGCGCCCCTTCAGAGCCTTGGCCACATCCTCAAAAGCCGTGCCAACCGTTGCGCGCTGGGCGAGCGTGTTCTTCACCACGCGGTACTTGGCCCCGGCGCCGCGGATCGACTTGCGCAGAACGTCATCCTGCGCCACCGTCAGCTTGCCGTATTCGGCGATGAATCCGTTGCTCACGCCCTTTAACTCGTCCGCGAGCTCATTAACCTGCGAGATCTTCTTTGCTCTTGTAACAGCCATTGCCGCATCCTTCTCGAATCTTGTCTGGGGCGGGAGAATCCCGCCGGCGGCCTCGCGGCCACTCCAACTTCGGTCCCGCTTACGCCTTCAGCGCCGCTTCCAGGGCTACCGTGTCGATGGCGACACCGGGGCCCATGGTGGAGCTGATGTAGCAGCCCTTGATGTATTTACCCTTGGCGGCAACCGGCTTGGCCTTGATCACGGCAGAGATCACCGTCTTGGCGTTGTCCACCAGTTTGTCGCCGGTAAAGGAAATCTTGCCCACCGGAACGTGTACCAGAGCCGTCTTATCGGTGCGGAATTCAACCTTGCCGGCCTTGACTTCCGCCACGGCCTTGGCAATATCCAAGGTCACCGTGCCGGTCTTCGGATTCGGCATCAGGCCGCGCGGGCCCAGCACCTTGCCGAGCCGTCCCACCGAGCGCATCATGTCCGGCGTGGCGATCACGGCATCGTAATCGGTCCAGCTTTCCTTCTGAATCTTTTCCACCAGCTCTTCGCCGCCGAAGATGTCGGCGCCTGCCGCCTCGGCTTCACGCAGCTTTTCGCCGCTGGCGAGCACCAGCACGATCTTGTTCTTGCCCAACCCGTGCGGCAGAACCACGGTGCCGCGAACCATCTGGTCGGCATGCTTGGGGTCCACGCCCAGGCGCAGGGTCACGTCCACCGTCTCATCGAACTTGGCGAACTTGATCTTCTGCAACAGGACGACTGCGTCGGCGAGAGAGTACGAGTGCGCCTCTACCTGCGCGCGCGCCTTCTCAATATTCTTTCCTGATTTTTGTGCCATTCCTACTCCTGTCTCCCACCGTCCCCAACTTGCCGGCTCTCCCGCCGTGGCTTCAAGTTTCAAAGCCTTGGCATTCTTCGAGTCCCCCGGGCCGGCGAAACCGCCGGGCGGGGCTTGGGACCGTGGTATCTACGACCGGGGATCTATGTGACCCGCGGAAGAACTTCCTGGCTTCTGCTGCATCCGGACGCAAGCGTCCGGAAACTCTTATGCGATGACGTCCAAGCCCATCGAGCGCGCCGTACCCTTGACGGATTTCACGGCGGCTTCCAGCGATGCGGCGTTCAGATCCGGCATCTTCTGCTTGGCAATCTCCAATACCTGCTTCTCGGTCACCTTGCCAACCTTTTCCTTGTTGGGAACGCCCGAGCCCTTGGCGATGCCTGCGATCTTCTTCAGCAGCACCGCGACCGGCGGGGTCTTGGTGATGAAGGTAAAGGTACGATCGCTGTAAACGGTGATCACGACTGGAACGATCAGCCCGACCAGTTCCTTGTTCTGCGTGCGCGCGTTGAACTGCTTGCAGAACTCCATGATGTTGACCTGCGCCTGACCGAGCGCCGGACCAACCGGGGGAGCAGGCGTTGCCTTGCCCGCTTCAATCTGTAGCTTGACCGATCCTGTGACTTTCTTTGCCATTGCGGTGAACCTTCCTTATTGCCTGCGCCATCCCGGGTCTAGGGTTTTCGGCCCGGTATTACGAACGGTACTACGAACGATGTTTCGCACAACGTAACACGTGGCGCACGCTGAAATAACTGCGTTAACTCAGAACCTTTTCCACCTGGCCGAATTCCAACTCCACCGGAGTCGAGCGGCCAAAAATGGTGACCATGACCTTGAGCGTCTCGCGATCCTCGTTGACCTCGTCCACGATGCCGGTAAAGGTTGCAAACGGACCTTCGGTGATACGCACCGACTCGTTCTTTTCGTACTTGATCTTGAGCTTCGGCTTTTCCTTGCTGTCGGCGACCCGATACACGATCTGCTGCACTTCTTCGTCGGAGAGCGGCGTCGGCTGCTGCCCGGTGCCCACAAAGCCGGTCACGCGGGGAGTCGATTTCACCATGTGCCACACTTCATCGTCCATGTCCATCTCGATTAGAACGTAGCCGGGATAGAACATGCTCTCGCGCGTGTACTTCTTGTTGTTGCGGATTTCGGTGACGGTTTCGGTCGGAATCAGAACCCGGCCCATGCGGCCCTCGAGTCCAAAGGCGCGAATGCGCGACTCCAGCGACTCCCTCACCTTCCGCTCAAATCCCGAGTAAGCGTGGACGATGTACCACTTCATCCGCGGATTTCCGGTGACCTCCGCCGTCTCCGGCGTGGCCGGAGTGGCGGGCGCGCCGATTTCCGGTGTACCTTCCGGCGTTCCTTCCGGCGCTTCTTCCGGCCCGTTGCTCTCGTTCTTTACAATGTCTTCCATAATTTCCTTCGCGCCGCCGTTGGGGCGGTGCGGCGGGCCCTCGCTAGTGCGTGCTGAAGTACTTGAAAATACGGTCCAGCGCAGGTCCGATCAGAACACTGTCCACCACCCAGAAGTAGACGCCGAAGATGAAGACCGTGATGATCACAACTATCGTCGTCGCTTCCACTTCCTTGCGCGATGGCGTCGTCACCTTGCGCATCTCGTTGCGGACATCGAGGTAAAACGATTTGGTGCGCTCGGGCAGGGTCTTGACCTGTTCGATGAAACTCGGCTGCGCGGTTGCCACTGCTGTCTTCGCCATTATTGCCATCCTGCCTTCGCTCGCGGAGCCTTGCGGGTGCCCTCTGAGCCGCTTACTGCTAAATTCTTTTCGCCTTCAACCGGGCATTGGCAGGGGCGGAGGGATTTGAACCCCCAAAAACGGTTTTGGAGACCGCCGGTTTACCGTTGAGCCTACGCCCCTGAGTTGCCACCGGATTGCTGCGCGGAACCTGAACCTTGCCAAGCAGACCGGCGGGCACTATCCGCCCGCATTCAGCGCCTACTTCACTTCGCGGTGATCCACGTGTTTGCGGCACTTACGGCAAAACTTGCTGAACTCGAGACGTTCGGTCGTAGTCTTGCGGTTCTTGGTCGTCGAGTAATTCTTATTCTTGCACACAGTGCACTGCAGCTGAACAATTTCGCGAGCCATTGCTATTCCTTTCGTCTACCCGGCAACTTTGTTGCCGAGCCTTGTCCGGGTCCGAGCCCGGATATCGGCAGACGGCCTTGAGGACCGCCCGCCGAATTGCATCCGTTTGAAACCACACCGCTTACTACTCAATCCCTTACAGAATCTCCGTAATCGTACCGGCGCCCACCGTGCGTCCGCCCTCGCGGATCGCAAAGCGCAGCCCCTTTTCCATCGCCACCGGCGTAATCAACTCGATCTCCAGCGTCAC
>Ga0302320_10026901_pt1 | contig 11116 bp, 13 predicted proteins | sample Bog_T0_3_FD_202130 | JGI IMG/M metagenome (GOLD analysis project Ga0302320, IMG submission 202130) | Peat permafrost microbial communities from Stordalen Mire near Abisko, Sweden - Bog_T0_3 | ecosystem: Environmental > Terrestrial > Soil > Wetlands > Peat | place: Sweden: Abisko, Stordalen Mire... | reverse complement strand
GCTTCCTCTAGCAATGCCGACGATATGCCACCGAATCAGGCGGATCCTCCTCAAATACTTTGCTTTACGGCACACTCGGTGCTCTCGCAATTGGCGGGGGAGCATTCTATTATCAAAGATCTGGAGACGTCAATAAAGTGGTCAAGGACGCTGAAGTCAAGGCAAAGGAGGCCGTGACAAGTGGAAAGGCCAAGGTTGAAGCTGCCACTGGGAAAGCTGCGTTTACCGGGGGCGAGCAGGGCTTCATCAGTTTGAAGCTGGATTCTGTTGAGAATGTCAATCACAATACGAAGAAATTCCGCTTCTCGTTGCCCGAAGAAGATCAGGTCAGCGGTTTGCAGATTGCATCAGCTATTCTTACGAAATACAAAGGCCCCGATATGGAGAAGCCTGCTATCCGACCATATACCCCCGTTAGTGATGAAGGTATGTTTTAGGGTCAAGACAAACTAGATGCTCTGTGCTAATTTTATCAAGACGAGAAAGGATACCTGGACCTCCTAGTAAAGGTGTACCCCAATGGCCCAATGTCAGAGCACATGCACAGCATGGAGCCTGGCCAACGACTTGACTTCAAAGGACCAATTCCAAAATACCCATGGGCAGCAAATAAACACGATCACATTGCTCTTATTGCAGGAGGAACTGGAATTACCCCCATGTATCAACTCGCCAGAGCCATCTTCAGCAACCCAGAAGATAAGACCAAAGTTACCCTTGTTTTTGCGAACGTCACCGAACAAGACATTCTTTTGAAGCGCGAGTTCGAAGACTTAGAGAATACCTATCCTCAACGATTCAGAGCCTTTTACGTTCTCGGTCAGCCACCAAAGGAATGGGCTGGTAGCAAAGGCTTCATTAACAAAGAGCTTTTGAAGACTGTGCTTCCGGAACCCAAGTCTGAGAACGTCAAGATCTTTGTGTGCGGTCCTCCAGGGATGTATAAAGCGATTAGTGGCACCAAGAAGTCACCACAGGATCAGGGAGAGCTCGATGGCATTTTGAAGGAATTGGGATACACGAAGGAGCAAGTCTTCAAGTTCTGAATGCTGCTACAGACAACTTTCCAGGAGAAAGAGGTGTACGATAGGTAGACTGTGGAAAGTGGTTGGGGGGCTCATCATTCAAATAGACGCCACTTCAAGGCTTTCATCTTTCAACGGATCCTTGCGAGGCTCAGGGAATAACCGAGATATCGTTATTACCACGTTCCTATTCCACGAACCTACATTAGTCTGAAATATCCGTTTTACCCGAGAGCTAACTAAAATACACCTTTAGAAATCAGCTATCTTCGCATCATTACGTCACAAATATGGAATGAGGAGAAATTTTCAAAGAGCACTATGCACAATTATTACTAACACATACTATGACTGCGATAGTTTCTGAGTGTAAGTATATTTATAATTTCTCTTTTGTTAGCAATCTGTCTCTATTGTTTGCTTCTCAAGTGAGTTACCGTTCTCTAGAAAGAAGGAACTATTAAGATGCAATCCTTTCTGCAATACAGACGCTTCGGACGACATGTCCAAGCACAATACGAGCGAGACAGGAAAAGAGCTGAGGCATTAGAGAAAGGCAATACCTCGAATGCAAGTGCACCCCCTTTCTCTCCTCAGGAGCCTCAAATTGGCCACCGCTCCGCTTCAATCGACACAACCAGCTCCTCTACCGAAGTGCCTTCTTCCAGCCTTGACACTCGCGATCCGGAAAAAGCAGAACAACCATCATCCGGCCAAGCAGATCCCGATTTCATAGATACTGGCGGTAGCGATACAGCTACTGAAGGAGCAGATATCATCCATACAACAGCCACCAATCATTCCTTCGGAACTCACATGGGTCAAACCCTCACCGGCGTCGAAGTTCGTCAACTCTCCCAAAAACTCTCCAAAATTCGAACATCTAAATCCACTAATGCACAAAAATCCACCAATACCAACAAGAAAACCAACGAACCAGAACTTGAGACTGTCTTCGTAGTAGGTTATGAAAGTTCTCAAGACCCTTTAAATCCACATAATTGGTCTTACGGCACTCGCATATTCTGCACGATCATGATTGCCTGGATTGGATTTATCGTTGGTTTGCTAGTTCTATCGATTCGGCGGCGTTGCCTCAAGCTAGTGCGGAATTTGGAGTCAGTGATGTGACAGAGAGTCTTGCCACAGGGATTTTCCTGGTAGGGGTTGGATTTGGAGCTTTGTTTGCTGGGCCGATTAGTGAGACTGTGGGGAGAAACCCAGTGTATATTGGCACAATGGCCATTTATATGATTTGGATCATGGCGGCTGCGCTCGCACCAAATATTGGAGCTCAATTGGTATTCAGATTCCTCGCGGGGTTCTTTGGAAGTACGCCGCTTACATGTGCCGGTGGTTCTCTTTCAGATCTCTGGAACTCCATGGAGAGGGTTTTTGCATTCCCGGTATTTGCCAATGCGGCGTTCATGGGTCCGATTTTTGGACCCGTGGTGGGAGGGTTTGTGGGCCAATCCAGCCTGGCTAGTTGGCGCTGGACGGAATGGATCACGCTTATTATCTCTGGAGCTATTTTGTTCATCATTATTTTATTCCAGCCGGAAACGTTTGCTCCCATACTGCTGAAATGGAAGGCTTCTCACTTAAGGCAACTCACGGGCGATGATCGTTATGTTGCTGAGGTAGAGATACGCGCTGAAGGATTTTGGACTCGTCTTTTACACGCTTTATATCGACCTTTCTTACTGACCGTCAAAGAACCAATCGTTATTCTTTTCGCATTATATCTAACCGTTGTGTATATCATTCTTTTTACCTTCTTGGATGGATATACGTATATTTTCGGCGATACGTACGGCTTTTCTGAAGGCATCACAGGTCTTGCATTCTTAGGTATTGGAGTGGGACTTTGTCTTGCTTCTCTTCTTGTGCCTCTGATCCACCACTGGGCAAAACGGGATTTATTAGTTCTTAGGGAGAAAGAAGGTCCGAATGCGAGGCTGCCACCGGAACAGAGGTTGTGGTTTGCAATGTTTGGCGCGCCGGCCGTTCCTATTAGTCTTTTTTGGATGGGGTGGACGAATTATGCGAGTATTAGTTATGTGAGTGTTAAATACTTAGGTTTTTTTTTTTACTTACAATCCTCCCGTACAAGCACCCATTTCTCAGTTTTCGAAGGAGGTAAACGTTTCAAAGAGCTAGCTTATTCAAAAAATTCCTTCGAAACTTTCGAAATATCAACCTCCAACACTATCCATCCCTCTTCAAATAAACCCCAACTAACTCCAAAACTACAGTGGTCCGGCCTCGCCTCCTCTCTTGTATTTGGCTATGGAATCCTCTGTATCTTCATCAGCACCTACCAATACATCATCGATTCCTACGAGATGTACGCTGCCTCCGCTCTGGCAAGCCTCACTCTGATCCGCTACATCGTTGCCGGAGGAATGGTTGAAGTCGGAATTCCGTTTTATAAAAATCTGGGGGTACACTGGACACTTACAATTTTGGGGATTATAAGCGCGGTGATGGTTCCGGTGCCGTATCTGTTTTTTGTGTATGGGCCGAGGATTAGGGGGTGGTCGAGCTATGCTGCTACGCATTAGATAGGTGGATGGATCGATGGATGTATATATATACTTATATATGTACAGTACTTAGCTGTTTTTGGAGAGCGCCTCTGGGGGCTCGGAATTTTTGGAAGGTGTTACTTAGCAGAGTGGTGGTATGTTTGGTGGGCGAGGCGCTTTGGGGGGTATCTATCCTATTCTAATATACCTTCTGAATTTAATCACTTTTGTAACTTGAAATTTTATTGAAAAGCTCCAGAGCTTGCTTCATGTAATATAAGAATGGAGTCTCGATCATCCTTTTGGGAAGAATATTCGCCACTTTTGCTACTGATATGCTTTAAACCGGTGCTTTACTACTACTTGGACATGTATTGCTTTAACGTAATAGCAAGATCCACAACACTTGAAGACGGAGCCATACAAAGCTAATGTCTCTTGATTTACTGAGCAATGTAGCATCCCGCCGAACCAAAGCTCAGCCTAAATAAATGCTAATATCCTGTGAAAAGTCTTGCACCAGAAACAAAAGGTTATGCAAGCCCAGTCACGAAAACATTGTGATATCAAGCGCCAGCACTACCAATAGCAAAAGTGAATTCTTGCGCCTCCAAAACCCTCAAATACTCTGCGGCATTCCTCCATCTAGTGCTCAATCGTCGAAAGCTATGCCGGATGGAATCCAACGCCATCTGAGATTTCTCGTCGCCACTTTCTCTGACCATCCACGCACAACTTGATGCTGCAGAATACAAGGCGTCCATAATCAGTGGACTCACTCTATCCATGTCCTCTGGCAGGGGTGTAGCGTTATTGATATGCTCGGCGAATTCGACTGTGCTGCTTGACACGGTCTTGAGCCCATCGAGCGCTTTAGCCATCATAACTGCTGCCTCATGACTGCTAGATGGAGGGCAAGATGTCGTACAGGAATAAGGGTTGCAGAGGGCGAAAAGTGTGCTGAGGGAGAGTGCTAGGGGTGAGGCTAAGCTCAAGTAATCGTCGGATGAGAAGGCTGCATCGGTGATGATTCTGGCCAAAGAACAAACATCTCCGTACAATGTATTTGCTTCTTCATAATGCTTCGCTTGATATCTTTCTTTTTGAGTATGGTGAATCAAAACTTTGCCCATCATGATCGATGCCTGGCATAATCGCGGAAATGGGGAAAAAGGTTCATTGAATGAACTTGAGACGTGTCTCTGAGCTCCGGCAAGGCTCCTCTCGCCCACATTCTATAGAAGAGAGATTAGAGGAGGAGTCATAGAAAAGGGCGGAGAGGACAAAATACCCAGGCAGTATCATCAAGTGGTAAAGGATCGTCATCTTTGGGCTCTTGTGTAATGGTTAAGACGCTATCCTGGCTGCCAATCGAGACCATTCTACACAACAATGAGCGATGATTTTGATTGTGAAAAGCGGGCTCGGACTCACCGATCGACTAATAGCACAGCCCACCAACTTCTTCGTCGCTCTTCTTGCTCGGTCCAGGTGACCTAATAACTTAAGTCTCATCCCAATTCTCATCAATTATAACACTTACCACGCGCCCAAGAAGTTGTGTCATGTCCGAAAAATCATTCAGCCCTAGCATGGTACCATACCTAATACACCAACCAGCTGACATCCAGGCAGCTGGATATATAGCTTGACCATACTCGAAAAGAGCAATAAGAATACCAGCCTGCAAAACTCCGAGAGAAATCATGCCGGTAGCTTCCATCAAAGCAAGGAAACGTTTAGCAGAGATGTATGCAGGGGTTTGGGAGCTTTCCATGCCATCTTGAGGTCGTGATGTGATAAGCTTCATACAAAGGAATAATAAGGCAATATCAGGACCAGCCTCCCACTAGAAGAGTTAGTATTAATTCAGACAGTAGGATTTATGGTTTAAAATAGTCTATGATTGAAGGACAGATCCCAAGATATCTTAAAAGCAGTAGAATATTCAGCACCTATTGAACCAGTCCACCTTGAATATAAAAATAGCTTACCATTGGATTGGCCATGTTTCGAGTCATTCGCTTCTTGGACACGATTGGCATCCAGTGATGAATAGTAGCATAGTACTCGGTAATGATGGTTTGTACTGAAGCACCATCACCCAAGAGCTCAAGTACGTCCTTTTTAGCAGTTAGCTCAGGCTCACTTCCATTGTTTTATAGGCGTTTATTTCGGGGGCAGTGTAACAAGATAGGACAATGAAACATGATAAAGATTGCAGAAGTGTGCTCTGGACTCAGATGTACCCTGCAATCTATTAGAGAAAGAAATTTAAGGACCTACCATGGGCACAGCAACCACGGGCTTAGGAACCTCAATTCTGAAGTTGTTCATTAGCTCTGTTGGAACGCCTACCAGATGACCCCCAAACCTACCTGCCATATGTAAAAGTTTCACGATCAAGGAAAGCTATAGCAGGAAACCTATTTTGGATAGTCTGCCAAGGACTCTCTTGTGGTGGGAGGTATGCAGGAATTGGAGGCCCAAGGTTTTCCGGACCAACTAGCGTTGAAGCCAAGGATGTAGTAAAGGGCGTCGGCGAATTCACGATCTCAGGCCCTAAATTCAACCTGCTCTCAAGCTCGGAGACTTTCATGCGTAGAGCATTGAAGTCCTCGGGCGTAGGAGGTGGTTGTGCATCGGAGTAATCGCAGACCCTCTTCATGCGCTCGCATAACGAGCAGGATGGCAATGCTTTGTTGCATTTCCTCTTCTGTTTCCTGCATGTCATGCACGCTTGCGATGCCCTTTGTATTTGGGGCTCTACGCTTCCATTAGGAGACATAGTGAAAGTAAAGGACATTATCGACGACGATTTAAGAGGAGGGGAGCGGCTGAAGCGGCCGTGTTTTGGGAGGGGGAGGGGTTGATAGACCACCTAGAAAACAATATTTATCAGCAATGGAATCGACACATGTCCGTGGGTATATAGTAAGCTTTTGAGAATGTGGATATAAAACTTAAACAGGATCCTATGAAATATATCCTTTACCTCCTTCAGTTGGATAATTGGAATTGCTTTTCCGTAAATCACATTTACAGAAGCAACAATTGAGGTCTAAAGAATTGCTGAATAATTGAATAGCAGAGCTGTAGAGGCCCGCTTCCGAAGTCGAGCCGATCCATGTATCGGCACATCGGTAAATCGGTACAGTAGTACCTACTTCGCTTCGTTTAGGTAAGTAATACAAGCCGACTTGCTCCTCGGTTGATTCAATATTACCGGTAATTGACCGTACGTCGTCAATTTTTATCAACTATATGCCTACCTAGTATAGGTATATTAAAGGAAACGAACAGCCGTTCTACGCTCTTCTAGCTAAAACTCAAACAAGCTTGAGATTGAAATTCCCATCGGACCTCAATTTGCATAGGAAGGAAGCCTTGAAGTAGGTATTAAATTAAAGGCTTGCCTACGTATACCTTCTATTACATTTTCTGGACAGTCACTACTATATAATTTTCACTTCATATATACCAATTTCATTCCACCATCTCTATTCGACTATGTCTACGTCTCCTCTCGTTGGTCCCGCGCCAGCCCCAACTCTCGATAGCTTCACGCTCTTTCCCCTACTTCCCTTCGAGATCAGAGCTACTATCTGGTCATTCGCATCCATGCAAGTTGGACGCGTTATCCAGGTTTGTTTCGTGAAGGAAAGAAGGTCGTGGGAGGCATGTAACGACCTGTCTGGTTTCGGAGGGCCCCTATCTCCCATCATCCTTGTCAATAAAGAGGCTCGCAATGAAGCTATGAGATGCAAAGTCGCCATTTGCGGAAAACTCATCGATCCTATGCATGACACGATCCTCGTCACGGATCCAACCTTTACATTACGGAATCCTAGAAAGCTATTCTTGTCCTCGGAGAATATGGGCAAGCTCCAAAACATTGCCCTGTCGACCGAGGTTTATCAAGTAATGAAGCATATATATTACAGGTTTCCATGGATCTCAGATGGTCCAGCTACAATACTTCGCCATCTTCCGTCGCTGAAAACTTTCTGCCTTGCAATCTCTGAAGATGACCAGTCCGAGTTATTCGAAGATGCATACGATCATCCAGGGCCGTGGGAGGATAGAGACATGGGTGATGCGGAGGAGCGGGAAAATGAAGAAATGCTTGAGAGCCACCAAGCTATCCTTGGTGAGATATCTCACGAGTCCTTGCCGCGAAATAGGAATGGAAATCTTGTTTTCGAAGCCAAGGCTGAACTGTTTCTGAGGGGTGTTGAACGAAAAGCTGTACAAGCGATACTGGACTATGAGTATGAGTATTTGATTAAAACGGGTATTATTCGATTTCACGATCTTAATCGCCATCCAGCGTTTAGCAGCGAGGAGCAAATCTACAGAGGCGACATACTACGTACATTCAGTGAAGAGCTTAAATCTCATCCAGACTGGGTGGAACCAAGCATCAAAGTTGTGTATCTGGGAGGATCACTTAATTGATAGCGCAGATATTGATAAGGGAGAGGGGATGGGGATTCATATAACGTGGATTGTTTCGGCTTCGAAGACTCCTTTTATGATGGGAGCTACAACAATTACTCAGCCAATAAGTATGCCTGGATTTGGCAGGAAGAAATGATGATCTAGATCGTTTTTAGATTAGTGGTATTACGAAGCTATTATTTTCATACAATATTTACAAAGGCGTATTCCCAAATTTTATACACAACACGGTCTAAAAGGTGTCCTAGGATTTGCGAGGCTCATCTCATTGTATCTCAGTTAGTACAGATCTAACAATGATCTGCAGATACATCTCCGATTCCTTTATGCATCTGGGAGACCCAAAGCAGAATATGTAGGATACTAGTTATCAACAGAACTTGCTACAATGAACTTCCGACCGAGGATACAAGGCCCAAGTTGTGTAATCGCACTTACATATGGCAATCAATATCTTCTCTCGAGATGCAAGACGTTACTTCTGAAGGCAGTATGATGGGGTTGAGACTGCATGGTCTAGCTGTTGTTTGTAGTTCATAAAGCGTCAGACTACTCTTTCTGTTGAATTAGTTGTCTTCTTATCTTCCAGTTTGTCTCTTAGCCAGTCATTTGCATGCTAGGCATAGCTCTATGCTTGAGCCCTGATATAGGGGATGATTCTAGCTAAGATCATGGAGAGACATCATTAATATTTGATGAGTTAGAGCGAATAAGTTCGAATTTCTACTCAACAAAAGTGATCTTTTGAGGCACACCACAGTCTCGTTACTGTTGATGGCACTTCAATTGTGTGTACTTTATCGCAGAAATTAAGCAAATCTACAGCAATTTTGATAAGAATGACAAAAATAAAGAAAATCTTGGATTGATAACAGTTCTGCGGCGTTTGGGTTTTGGTGCAAAAGCCGTTGAAGACAGTAAATCTTCAAGGCTAAGCACAATATTTCCATAGCTAAAACTAAGCAGGTCGCTACTGTTTAGAAGCAGTTCTAAGTCTTACGGCATTTGTCTCGTTAAGCTAGCAGATGAAATAAGGGTCTCCCCGAGAAAGTGGCGAAGAGTCAGCATAGCCAATAAGGTCTGTATATAGTAAAATAATCATTCGCTTGTTGGCCATTGGGCCACCATCCTTTAATTTGCTCCCTTGCTCTTTTATCCATACCCCCTTCTTCTTCCCGCAGTTTGAGGGTTGGAGCTACCCATGTACGTCATACCGTCATAGACTGACTATTCTAGCCCCGGCATCAACATGCTCAAGCTCTCAAACGACCATCATTACCTATGTTCTTTTATTATTCTTATTTCCATTTCAAAAACTGTTATTTTATCTCATGCCTAGGGACCTTCGCTTCATCTTCACCTGACTTGCTGAGCAGCGTGTTTGAAAAACTCTTCCTTGAACTGTATACCCTTAGTAGCTTTAGTAATGCTCTCATCAATTTCGTCGCAATTCGAGCCAACCGCTCCTCACAAGACTTATGTCGCCCTCACAATTTTTCTGATTGTATATGCGTTATTCTCTCAATATATACGGAATCATTTACATCTCTCGGAACCGCCTCTTGCTGTTCTTTATGGATTCGTTTTGGGACCTCATGGTCTTCGAATTCTCACTCCGCGGGACGTACGTGTATTCTCTGATTATTTGCGGTTGTTGTTGTTTATTATTATTATTCGTATACCTTTGGTTGAAGGATATCATATGGTTTATTGGGGTGTTTATTAGAGGCCTTTAAATTAAATGCTTTGGACTTCAAGCTCCGGGAAGAACGCCTATATCATCTGAATGCCGATTTTGCTTCTGAGCCCTCAAGTGTACGAAGAACTCAAATGTGGTCTCACATTTAGAGCTTCGGCTTGTAGCAGAAACCCCTTTCCCTTATCTAGATAGACATCTCCAATACAAAATTTGTTTAATACTAATTCCTATACCCAGTGGAGCATCGGCGATGAACATATAATGAAGTTCACCCGTCTCGTAGCTGGAATTCAATGCTTCGCAATCGGCATTGAGCTCCCTAAACACTACTTCAAACGACACTGGAAATCGGTCCTGTACCTCCTCGGCCCCGTCATGACCTTTTCTTGGTCCATCACCGCCTTCTTCGCCTACTTCATCTTCCAAACATCTGTCCCAACAGCTCTCATAATTGCGGCCTGTTTAACCCCCACGGATCCTGTACTCGCAGCCAGCGTATTATCTCATTCTCGTTTCAGTGGACGAGTCCCTAGACGACTCCGACATTTGTTAGCAGCAGAATCAGCATGTAACGACGGCGTCTCGTTTCCATTTTTATATATTGGCTTAGTTATATATACTACTTCCAGTCCAGGAGATGCAATTAAAGAATGGATCATCTATACTCTTCTCTGGCAATGCACTTTAGGCCTTTCATTCGGCATACTCATTGGCCTAACCGCCAACCGCCTTCTCCGCTTTTCAGACAACAACGACTACATTGCACGGCCCTCGTTCGTCGTCTTCTACCTCCTCTTCGCCATTCTCTCCGTAGGCGTCGGCTCCATCACCGGAACTGATGACTTCCTCGTCGCCTTCGGCGCCGGTATAGGATTTGCGCAAGACGGCTGGTTCTCTAAGAAGATCCGCTCAGCTCCTTTTCCCACCATCGTCGATCTCGTGCTCAATTCAAGCATGTTCATCATTTTCGGCTCTATCATTCCCTGGTCCGATTTCACTCCGAAGCCATACACACCTGCATGCGGCATCTGGCAATTATTTCTCTTTCTTATACTCGTGCTTCTCTTCCGCCGTATCCCTATTCTCCTCCTCTTAAAACGATTCATCCCCGACATCCGCACCTATCGCGAAGCCCTTTTCTGCGGGCACTTCGGCCCTATGGGTGTTGGAGCCCTTTTCCTCTCCTTAGAATCCCGCGGACAATTAGAACATGACTCTTCATTACCGTCTCCGAAACCTGAATTACCTGTTCCTCCCTATGATGGTATTGGGGAGAGGGAAAAAGCGGTTTGGTTGGTGTGGCCAGTAGTGTGTTTTGTGGTACTGGGCAGTACGATAGTGCATGGGTTGAGCGTGTTGGGGATTAGTTTGGGAGGCCATTTTAGTAGGAGGAGGGAGGATAG
>Ga0302320_10026897_pt1 | contig 11117 bp, 8 predicted proteins | sample Bog_T0_3_FD_202130 | JGI IMG/M metagenome (GOLD analysis project Ga0302320, IMG submission 202130) | Peat permafrost microbial communities from Stordalen Mire near Abisko, Sweden - Bog_T0_3 | ecosystem: Environmental > Terrestrial > Soil > Wetlands > Peat | place: Sweden: Abisko, Stordalen Mire... | reverse complement strand
CGGCAGCGGGCCGATCAACAGGACTTTCATGCGTGGCCCTTGGCCTCCACCAACCGCTGGTAGAGGCGCTCGGTCTCATGTACCGAACCATCGATAGAGAACAGGTCCGCTACGCGCTGCCTGCCCGCCTGGCCGACCCTTAAGGCCAAGGCTTCGTCCTCTAGCAGGCGGACCGTGGCGGCAGCCAGCGCGGCTGAATCCCGCGGGGGTACGAGCAGACCGCTGACCCCGTCTTCGACGACTTCCGGATTGCCTCCCACCCGTGTAGCGATCACGGGGACGCCCGCCGCCATGGACTCAAGCAAGGTATTGGAGGTTCCCTCGCTCAACGATGGGAGCACGGAGATCGAAACTTCGGGTAGCAGGTCCGGAACATCGCTTCGGAATCCGGTAAACACAATCCGCTCCCCAAGCTCCAGGCGGGAGGCGAGTTCCTCCAGTCCCTTCTTGCTCCCTCCATCGCCGACTACCAGAAAACGCACATCGGGATAACTCCCCGCAACAATGCGGGCGGCGTCGAGATAGTACTCCACTCCCTTCATTCGATTGAGGCGTGAAAACACCGCTACCAGACGGGCGTGAGGCGGCAATCCCAGTTCCTGCCGCAGGACGGCGCCGCGCTCCTTCCCGGCGGACCTCGGCGGCTTGATGCCGTTTCGAATCACGACGATATTGGCTGGGTCATATCCCTGTGAGATCAGATTCTCGCGGATTGCTTCGGCGTTCACCAGAACGCAGTCGGCCCACCGGCAGACCATCTTTTCCATCCGTCTCTGCCTGGGAGTCAACAAGTCGCCCGTGTCGCGGATTGAGGCCACCACGATCGATGCCCCGGCCAGCCTGGCCACCGGAACGGTAAAGACGTTCGGATAGAAGCCGAAACTATGCACAATCTGTATCAGATTCCTTCTGACGTAACGGGCCAGCCGGAGCCCTTGCCAGAAGGTCTTAGGACTGTACAGGCGGCCGATGCGAAACTCCGGGCGCGGCGCCCGCAGCGACTCCAACTCCGCCAGCAGTTCGCCCGAATGCAACAGGCACGCCAGGTGCAGATCGAAGCGCGAAGAATCGATGCCGAGGGCCAGGTTTGCGACCTGCCTCTCCGTGCCGCCAATATGGAAGTTGGTCAGTATCTGCAGCAGCTTGATCTTCTTCGGCTCCATGATTCGCGCCCTTCAGGCCGCTTTGCGGGCCTGTCCTCCGACCCCGCGATCCAGGAATACTCTTGCCCAGAGCTCGAACGAAATCAGGGTCCAAAGCTGCAGGTCGAGATTCCGTCCTCTTTCGTGCTGCGCCACCAAGTCCTCGATGTAACGGCTATTGAAGAGTCCGCGTCGAGCGGAGCTTTCTCCCAGCAGCAAGTCGCGGACATAAGGGCCGAGCTTGCCGCGGAACCAATACCCCAAGGGGACGGCGAAACCCTTCTTCGGCCGGTCGATAATCCGGTCGGGCAGGATTCCCCTCATCGCTCGCTTCAGCACGTACTTGGTGGTCCCCCCGCGCAGATTCATTTCCGGCGGAATGGTCGCCGCAAATTCCACGAGCTTGTGGTCCAGCAGCGGCACACGGGTTTCGATGGAATGGGCCATGCTCATTCGGTCCACTTTTGTCAGAATGTCCAGCGGCAAGTAGTTCATCACGTCGAGGCCCTGCAAGTTCGAAAGCCAGTTACGATCCCCCGATTGCATGTAGGCGGCCTTTGCGCGCCAAGGTTCATAGGGCGCCAGCAACTCGTAAACATCGGGTCGGAACAGCTTCTTCATGTCGTCGCGCCGGAAAAGCGTGCATGCATCGAGGTAGCGTTCCGCTCCAGTCAGCGATATGTGCCGCAGTAGGTTCCGGCCGCGCATGCCGGTGGGCATGTTCCGGCCGATCTTTCCCAGCACCCTCCGGGCGCCGGCCGGCAAAGGCCTGTGACTCCTCTCCCGTTGCTCGACCAGGTACTTGTCGTAACCGGCGAACAATTCGTCCCCGCCGTCCCCCGAGAGGACGACCTTCACGGTTTCAGCGGCCAGCTTGGAAACCATGTAGGTCGGAATGGCGGATGAGTCGCCGAAGGGTTCGTCCAGATGCCAGGCCAAGTCTTCCAATTGGTCCAGGGCGTCCGGTCCGAGTGTCAGTTCATGGTGGTCTGTCCCAAATTCCGTGGCGACCACCCGTGCGTATTCCAGTTCGTTGTAGTCGGGCTCGCTGAAGCCGATCGAGAAAGTCTTGAGCGGCGCATCGGTGAGCCGCGCCGCCGTAGCCACAATCGAGCTCGAATCGATCCCGCCGCTAAGAAACGCGCCCAGAGGGACGTCGCTCACCATGTGCAAGCGCACCGACTCTTCAAGAAGCTCGCGCAGACGCTCGACGAAGTAATCTTCTTCCCTTCCGTAATCCGGCTGGAAATTCAGCTCCCAGTAGCGCTCGATCACCGGCGGCCTGCCCGGAGAGACGGTCAGCAGATGTCCGGGTTCCAGTTTGCGCACCCCGTCGACGATCGCTTCCGTGGGCGGAGTGGAAAGGAACGAGAACAGGTGCGACACCGCGCTCCAGTTGAAACTGCGTCCCACTTCCGGCAATTGCAGAATGGACTTCAGCTCCGAGGCAAAGAGAAGCCGGCCGCCAATCTCGGCGTAGTAGAGCGGCTTGATTCCCAGCCGGTCTCGCGCCACAAGCAACCGCCTCCGGCGCTCGTCCCAGAGGGCGAAAGCAAACATGCCGCGCAGGTGGTCCACGCAGTGGTCGCCATATTCCTCATACAAGTGAACGATAGTCTCCGTATCGCCGTGCGTGGAGAAGACGTGTCCGCGCCCTTCCATCTCCCGGCGTATTTCCCGATAGTTGTAGATCTCGCCGTTGAACACCACCCAGACGGTTCCGTCTTCGTTGGAAACCGGCTGCCGCCCGGAGTCGAGGTCGATGATGCTGAGGCGGCGCATTCCCAAGCCCACTCCCGTCTGGAAGTAGAAGCCTTCGTCGTCGGGACCGCGGTGGACGATGGCCGAACACATATCGCGCAATTCCGTTTCGAGAACGGGCTGGCCTTCCAAGCTAACGATGCCGGCGATTCCGCACATAGTTGTGTACGCTATCCCTTTCCGTACCTGAAGGCCTCGGCCGCGGCAACCTGCAACTTCCGCGCAAACCTCGCGATCGCCTGCCTTTCGTCGCTGTTTAGCAGATCGAAATACCAAACCAAAGCGAGGTATGTGGCCACATAGGCCGTCCAGGTCGTAAACAGTAGGGGGACCGTGGCAGCGTGCACCTGCATTTTGACGGTCCAGGCCACTGCTCCAGCGCCCAGGGCGGCGCCCAACAAGGCCGCCAGACTGCCCCAGGGAAGCAACTGTGCGGCGCCGATGTCGAGCAGCCTCTTCATCCGGATCAGCGCCCCCGCCTTGAAGGCCAAGGTTGCCAGCACGATCGCCAGCACCGGACCCAGCAGGCCAAACCCAGAGAGCGACCATTTCAGCAGCGCCGCGATAATCCCCAGCCTCATCAGGTTCAGCGCCAGCAGGAACCGGGTCTGCGCAAAGACCCGCATCACCCCGTCCACCTGCAAGATGGACAGCAGGATCATGCTGGACCACGCCATGAAGATGGGCACGCTCGCTTCGTATTTCACGGTATACAGGAGGACGATGATCTGCCGCGCCGCCACCACGCAAAAAACCACCAGGGGAAAGAACAGCACCGCCAGTTTCCATGTGGTGTCGTGCCAGATTGCAAGCACCGCTGGCTTGTTCCCTTCCGACAGCCTTTCCTGCATCTTGACCATCATGACGTCGCTTGTCGGCGAGGCCGCGAAATCGACCAGCGGGATTTGCAGGCAACCGACCGAAAAAATGGCGAATGTGGCCGGATTGAACCAATGGGATACGGCGTACTGGGGCAGGCTCGCTTGCAGAATGTCCACGAAGATGGCAGCCGCAAACGGCAGCGCGTACGCCATTTGGCCCTGGAACAACACTCGGCTGGGCTTGAAGCTGCCGCGGAACTCCCGCCGGAAGTAGAAGAGCGTGAGAACCACTCGGAGAAACGCGATGGTCACGGCGCCCTTCAGAAGCCACTCCAGTTGGCGAAACAGGATCACGGGCAAGAGAAAGGCCGCCGCCCGCGCCAGATCGGACAGGGCATAACACGCCGATGCCCAGAAGTACTTCCCGCGCGAGATGAGAACGATTTCGAGCGTCGCCGAGAGCATCATGAGGAAGAGATACAGGCCGATCCATGGCAAATACCGCGACAGATCGCTGTTGCTCAGCCAGTGCGCGATCTTAGGCGCCGCAAATACCAGGACGCCAAAACCAGCGAGCCCGGCCGTGCCCAGGAACAACTGGGAGTTCGCAACGAACCGGCCCGCCTCATGAGCTGCCCGGGGAACGAAGTAGTACAGGCTGGAGGCCATCCCCACCTGGGCAATGAGATTGACGGTCGAATACACCAGAAAAAGCTGCTTATACGTGCCGAACTGAGCAGGGTCGAAGATCCGCGCCAGAACCACGGGAATGAAGAACGTCGCCGTAAACGCCAGCGTTCGTCCGGACATGATCAACAGAGCCGGCCTGAAGACCGAGTCGTTTCTTTGGGCAGGTATGGGCGGGGCGGCGATCATTGCGCCCTCCCCTGGATCTGTCTGGCCGACGCCCCCAGGCCGAGCAGGATATACGGAAACCATGTCAGCACGTAGCCGCCCGACATCCCGCAGACGACAAAACCCCAGATGGCAATTTCGATCCCGGCGCCCAAATTCGCCATGCCCGTCCCCGAAGGTCCCAACGCCAGCTTGCGGGCGTGATAGAGGCCGAAACCGACAAACAGAACAAACGGGATAAAGCCGATAGCTCCGGTCTCACCCAACGCCTGTACGAAGGTGTTGTGAGTCACCAGAGCTCCCCTCGTATAGAGGCCCTCAGGGGCGTAAAGCGGCCAGGCAATCACCGAACATCCCAGCCCCACGCCGAATAGCGGGTGATCGGCGAACATGGCCAGTCCCGCCTGCGATGTGGCCAGCCGCTCCTGAAAACTGTTGTCCTGGTTCAGGTTCTGGAAGCCTTCGCCGCGCGACCAGAATCTGCCCGCAAGAACCAGCGCTGCCAACACCAAAGCCACCATCAGACCCTGGAGCACGATGCTTCGTTTCCTCCACGCATAGAGCCCCATCACCGTCACCAACCCCACCAGTCCTCCGCGCGAGAAGGTGACCAGGATCGCCGCTACGAAAACCAGCGCAATCCCCAGCAGGGCGAGCCGCGGCAATAGGCCCAGACCGGTTGCCAAGAATGCGGCCAGCGGCAGCAGAATGACCAGGCTGTAAGCCACTTCGTTGGGATTGGCGAAGATCCCGACCCAGGCGGTTCTGCCTTCCACCACATTGCCCTGCAGGTAGTTGTGTAACGTTCCGGCCGCCGGCAACAGGCCGCCAATGACGATGGTCCACATGACGCCCCGGAGCCGCCGCTCGGTATTCGCGCAGTTCACAATGAAGAAAAAGACAATGGCCATCTTCAGCAGGTCGGAAACCGAATCGAGTGCGTAACGCGGCCAGAGCGCCGTCACCGAAGAGAGCGCCGTGGCTCCCAAGAACCCGAGCAGCAACCAGCCTTCTGGCCGGGCGGAATCCAGACTCTCGCCGGCGAAGGCCCGCTCGGCGAGCAGCGCGGCGAGCGCCAGCACCGCCACTACCTTTTCTATGTGTAGAGGATCTAGCCTCGGAATCACGATTGGCAGATTCGCATACAGGAGAAACAAGAACGCAAGGAGCAGCCAGTATGAGGCGGGAGTCCGCGCGCCCGTTCGGGTTCGGCTTCGCTCCGTGAAATGGATCTCGGCGACGCTATAGCCGGCCATATTCACTCTCTTGACTGGCGGCGTGGCGTTGACGGCATCCGCTCACCAGATCGAAAACGCGGTGAATCTGGCAATTTAAGATCGCTCCCGAAAACCCGCCGCGGAAATCGCCGCATGAGTTCTCCCACAGTAATGTGCGGGGAGCCGTCAATTGCGGAAGCTGGGCATCGCGATGGGTACACGTGGTGTATCCAAACCGGTACCCGGCGGCGCCGACAGCGTCTACCGCGGACGCATCGAATACGCCGCTCGGATAGGCAAAATGCCGCACGCTCGTCCCGAGTCTCCTTTCGATCTCCTTGCGCGAACCAGCCGCCTCTTCTTTCACCCGATCTTTACTCTCCTTGGTCAGGATCACATGCGTCCGCGTGTGGGAACCTACCGTCATGCCCGCCCGGCATATCTCTTGCAGCATTTCCCACGTCATCGAGTGGAATGGCCGGAAAGTGTCTTCGGGAATCGGCGACTCCGTCTCCAATTGCCGGATGACTTCTTCTAACTCGGCCTGAGCCGAGCCTTCTATCAGTGTGCGGGTAGCCTGGTAATTCCGCGCCAGCAACAGATAGAGTCTGTCATGGACTTGCACGCGTGCCGTACCCACCAGATCGGTGACCACGAATACCGCCGCGGGAATGCCCTTGCGTTTGAGCAGCGGCAACGCGTGATCGTAAAAGTCGCGGTAGCCGTCGTCAAACGTAATCGCCGCGACCGGATCCTCCCGGCCATCCGTTCCGTCCAACCGCGCGCCCACTTCATCCAGAGAGATAAAACGGAAACGGCGGCCGATCCAATCCAAGTGCTGTTCTAGCGTTTTCAGGCTCACCAGCATGGAAGGAATGGAGGTCTTCGCGCTTTCCGCAAAATCCTCCACTACCCGGTGGTAGCCAATGATCAGAGGACCGCTACTCGCTCCCGACAGAGAGCCGGCCAGCTTGTCCAACCCCATCCGGCTCATCACTTGAGCGGTCCCGCTCTTGATCAAGCTCCGTATCATGCAAGCACGCCCTTCGGCAGCGCGCGTCGTGCGAGTTTCCGGGCCGCCCGTTCCAGTTCTACGGACGAACGGCAGATCCAGCCCAGGGCCCGCGGCGGGTACGCTTCCAGTCTGCTCAACTCGCGGCTATCGCGGCTCCAGTGCGACTTATAAGCCTCGTTGCCGTGCAATAGGTCGTATTCCTGTGCCCCTTCTTCGATTGCGCTCTTGATCGCCAGGCCCATCGTTACAAGACCGACACTCTGTTTCTCGTAGGCGGCGTCAAAACCCGATTGGTAAAAATAGAAAGTCCGGCGATAGAGGAAACCGTACAAACATGCCGCCGGCTGCCCATCCAACCGAAGCAGGTAGAGCCGCAGCCAATCGCGATCGAGCGCGACCTGGCTAATCTCCCGGTGAAACTCGACCAGGCCCGGCGCGTGAAAAGCGTCCGAGCCGCCGCGGTCGCGCCAGCGCAGGTTGTGCTGTGCAATCACCAGGTCGATCACCTCGCGACATTGCGCCTCCGTGTTCACCCGATCGAACTGCACGGTATAGTCGCGGTTAAGACGCTTCCATTTCCGGTTGAAGTTGTAGCGATGCTCGGCGCCCAGCGTCGCCAGGTAAGACTCCCAAGTTCGCCCAGCCAGAGGGATGAATGGGCAGGTATTCGTCTCCGTTTCAACCACTCCCCAGCCGTTCCCGGCCAGAGCTGACGCAATTCCGGCCGCCTGCGAGGCGTCCCTCTTTAGCTGCGTCCATTGGATCATCGGCCGTTTGCCGGCCAGCCACCTTGCCAGGGCTTGCCGCACTTCCTGCTCACGGCCTCTCCGGACGATCACGTCCAGATAATCGGAGCCTACCAGGCCGCTTCCCAGGAACTCCAGCACGGGCAGGGGACGCCGGTGGATAAGACTGGGGCTTCGCAGGGCGCATGGCGCCAATGCTGCCAGTTCTCCGTCGCAGCGCACCGCGAGGATCGAGAGTTGCCTGTCCCCCGCCAGATGCTTCCACCACGTAAAGAGCCACTCCCAGGTCAGGAACAGACCATCCGAGTCGCTTGATTGCAGAAGTTCGTCCCACTCTTTCTGCAACGCCGCAAAGGCCGGCGCGTCGGCAATAGTCTCCACGCTTGTGCGCAAGCGGCCCGTTTGCGTCTCTGGGATGGTCGCTATCATAGCGCCGCCTGCAATTCCAAACGCAGCATTTGGCCGGCGATGTACTCCACCTGCGAACTGCTGACGTCCTGATGGATGGGGATTTCCAGCACGTGCGCCCGGAGATACTGCGCATCCGCGCCGCCCTCGCAGTCCGACTGCGGGTCTTTGTTCCAGAATTCAACCGCCCCGATGCCCCGTTGCCACAAGGCCCGCGCCGCCGAATGTTTGTCCTGCACCAGGATAGGAAAGAACAACGGGCAGACGCCTTCCTTCAGATCCTTCCGCAACATGGTCACCCGGCCTTCCAGCCTTCGCTGCATAAGGAGAAAGTTCTCTCTTCGCCGGCGCCGGATTCGGTCGTAGTCCAGTCCAGCCATCACGGTGCTGCTGATCGAAGACATGGCGATGTTGACATCCGCGACGTTCCACCCGATGTTGCCCACCGGCACCTGCCGCACGCGCGCCCTCCGCGCCATTTGGCCAAAGGCCCGCTTGATGCCGAACAAGACCTTCCCGATGCGGTCCGACCGTGAGCGCAGGGCCTCCAACGCCAACTCGGCGGTCCGCCCGAAGGCCGCGGCGCCGGGGCAACGCTCCAATTTCAGCTTCGCGAGATCGCCTAGAATGTTGCGGTTTTGCACCAACAGGCCGCCGTTCGGGACCGGCAGAGTCTTATACAGGCAGAAGACCGAGTAGTCTCCGAAGCTGCCGAGCGGTCCTTGTTCCGTTTCACTGAGCAGAGAAAGTGCGCAATCTTCCACCAGAAGGCTGCCTCGCTCCCGGCACAACGCTTCGATTTCTTTCAGCGGCTGTGGCCACCCCAGGTAGTGAATCGCGAAGATGACACGGGGATTCAGCTTGGCCAGCCTCGCGAGCGCCTCCAGGTCCGGCTCCAGATTGCGCAGGATCGGATAGAAGACGATGGACGCTCCAGCCGCCCGAATCGCCGACACTTCGTTGCCGCTGTGGTAGTCCGGGACCAGGACAATTTCCCCCTTCTTGAAGTGCAGCGCACGGAATAGGTGATAGATGCCGCTGCGAGCCACACAGAAAGAAAGCCGGTTCGGGGAGGCTAGCGGATAGGGCAAGCTCCGCCCTACCTGGGAGTGGCGAAGTTCCCGCAAGGTAAGTCCTGGCCAGGATGAAACGTACATTAGCTCATTAGTGCATGCACGTACGCGGCCAGGGACAAAACGAGCTTGCGCACCTGCCGTAAACTCCTTCGTTTCAATAGCGGGACTAACTTGGCCTTGACGAAGTGCAGAAGTTGCCCTTTGAAAGTGCAGGAAAAGACGAAGAGCCAATCGTGCGGCCTGGAGTGCTTGGTCCAGCACAACTTCCAGTCGGCGACTTCTCCCAGAAAGTCGTACTCCCGCACGTTCTGCTCGAAAGCGCTTTGCAGGACCAGAGAAAGCAGAAGGTTGGAGGGAGAATACGGCGCGTATTTCGGGTCGTACCCAATCTTGAGCAGATGGATGCGGTTCTTGTAGAAAAGCGAATAATCGAAGGCGACCCGCTGCGTCCCCGCCCGCAGGAAACTGAGGCGCATCCAGCCGCGCTCCGCTGCCCGCTGCGCCAGAACCGAGTAGAACCTGGATATCGCCGGATCGCAGGAAATTGCTGTGCCTGCTTCCCCCTTCCATGCCGCGGCTTCCAATTGCACTCCGGCTTCCAAGTCGCCCGCCAGCGTTTCGCCCGAGGCAATGGTTTCGACGGATACGGGCCCTATCCCGTTGAGCCGCTTGAATCGGTTTCTCAGATTGGAGCGGTGTTTGGCTGCCAGACTGTCGAAGTACTGGTCCCACGTAGCGACGAGCGGCAGGTAAGGCGACGCTCCGGATAGCCAGGTTACCGTTTGGCAACCATCCGCCGCCGCAAGGCCACGCATCGCCTCCAAGGTCGCCGATCCTTCCGGCAGTTGGCAGAGTTGCAGAAGATCCCAGTCGCGGTTCCGGGAGAGGTGGCTCCAGATGGCGCGGTACACTTCCTCCCGCCGCTCCGCGATGAGAAAGTCGGCGCGTGGAACATGCGCGTTATAGAAGAACCCCAGCCGGCGCACTTCGATCCCCCACATGCGAATGGGCGTCAGGATCAACGGGGTGATCGCCACCGTTTGATCGCCCGCCTTCAATACGAGAATCCGAAGGGCGCTGCCCGCGCCGAAGCACTCCCACCATGTCCGCACCCAGGCGTGCTCCAGAAAGGGATGGTCGAGTCCGGCCGCTTCCGCTACTGCGTTCCAGACTGGCTCCAAGCCGAGGAATGCCTGGTAGTCGGAAATGGTCTCGACACGGATCTCCGCGGGGACGGGCGCCGCCTTTGCCGAAGGCTCCGCTATGACGGTGCACATCACTTAGCGCCGCCTCGTTCCGGCGGGATTCCACATGTCCTGGGAGCCGCGCACGAAGTAATAAAGACCGGCGACCGCCGCCCAGTTCATCAGCACAAACGTGTATGCCGCTAGCCAGCCGGCGGCGGCCAGCGTGTACCACAAGACCTGGCCAACCAGGACCGCAAGGTAAAAACCGTGCCGCAGGAACAGATTCGAAATGAAAAGCGCTACCAGACCGTAAGGCACAAGCAGCCGGCCCAACTTATGGGAAACCACCTGCACGAAGATCGGGTTGCGCCATGGCGCCAGCAGTTCGGGCATTTGCGCGAAAAGCTGGTAGTTGCCGGCCAGGGTCCTCGTCTTTCGTTCGTATTCCGATTTCGCGCTCCCGCTCGCAACCTCGTACGCCCGTGCCGCCGGATCGAAAACCACTCGCTTTCCCGCCAACACGATCCTCATCGGAATAACCACATCGTCTAAAATGGTTCCGGCTTTCAGCGGCGCAAACAGCTCGCGGCGAATGGCATAAATGGCTCCGGTCGCGCCGGGAACGGAGTGAATGCCGCTTTCCATCGCACGCAGTTTCTTTTCGTAACGCCAATACACGCCGGCCGCATCGCTCGATTCCTTGCCTCGTTCGTCCAGCAGCACTAACTCCCCGGACACCGCTCCGACGGAAGCATCGGCGAAATTGGCCGCCAGTTCCCGGACAGCTCCCTTATCAAACTGTTGGCGGGCGTCGGCAAACACAACAATCTCGCCCGTTGCGGCCGCTACGCCGCTGTTCAACGTCTCCGCTTTGCCTCGATGCGCCGGC
>Ga0302320_10026890_pt1 | contig 11118 bp, 10 predicted proteins | sample Bog_T0_3_FD_202130 | JGI IMG/M metagenome (GOLD analysis project Ga0302320, IMG submission 202130) | Peat permafrost microbial communities from Stordalen Mire near Abisko, Sweden - Bog_T0_3 | ecosystem: Environmental > Terrestrial > Soil > Wetlands > Peat | place: Sweden: Abisko, Stordalen Mire... | reverse complement strand
GATGCGGGTTTCGGAGGGCGGCGGTGAATACAACGTAGCGCGTGGGTTGCGGCGTTGTTTTCGCCTACGGGCGGCGATAGCTACGGCCATGGCCGATAATGCTGTTGGCCGGCTTGTCGAAGATCTGATGTTGCAAGGCGGTGTGGATCAAGAACTCGTTCGCTAGGCGCCGTTTGACGGTGTCGGGCGCGCTGTTCGAAATGGCCTGAACTTTACGGAGCGAGGCTTTGGCAGTCGTGCTGCCGCGGGCTGTTCGGATCGCGGCAATACGGCAGTATCGCAACTGAAGCCCGGAGATTTTGACTGGAAATCCATCTTCGGCGCGGACTGCGGTTCGCGCTGGTTTCACACGGGCGGTATATTTGCGGCGTTGTCCGAATCGACGATTGCGGTTGCGAGCGAAGCCATGGACGCGGCGCGAAATGCAGGAACGGTGATTTCATACGATCTGAATTATCGCGAATCGTTATGGAAGTCGATCGGCGGCATCGCGCATGCGCAGCAGGTCAACCGCGAATTGGTGCGCAAGGTCGATGTGCTATTTGGAAACGAAGAAGATTTTTCCGCGATGCTCGGTGTTGAGATCGATGGTGTTGGCAAAGACTTCGATAAGTTGCCGGTGGAGAGTTACGAAAAAATGCTTCGCGAATTGGCACATGCGTATCCGAATCTGAAGGTTATCGCATCGACGTTGCGAACGGCGAATACGGCCTCAGAGAATGCCTGGGGCGCGATCGCTTGGCACAGCGGAGGCATTGCGCATGTTGCCCAACGGAATGTCGACATTCTGGATCGAGTGGGCGGTGGTGATTCGTTTGCCTCCGGCCTGATCTACGGATTGCTTGCGGGCTACAACGTTGAATGGGCCGTGAAATGCGGGGTTGCGCATGGAGCGCTGGCCATGACAACGCCCGGCGACACAAGCACAGCGAGTTTGTCCGAAGTGATGCGCGTGATGGGCGGCGGTGCAGCGCGAATTTCCCGATAATTCATTTTGAAGATTGCAGCATTCAGAAAGAGTGGACTGATGAAGATTTTACAAATGGCGGATGCGACTCGTTTTCGCACGATGACGACAGAAGAATTGCGAGAGGCATTTCTAATTGACGATCTGTTCAAGCCGGGGCAGGTCACTTTGACTTATACCGATCTTGATCGTGCGGTGATTGGTTCGGCGGTTCCGACCGACCGGCCTCTGGTGCTGCCGACCGACGATCCATTGAAAGCCAGGTATTTTACAGAGCGGCGCGAACTCGGTATCTTGAACATCGGTGGAACTGGAAGTGTCACGGTTAATAAAACTGGCTACGAACTGAATCATCTTGATGCGATGTATGTCGGACGCGGGAATGAAGAAATTGCTTTTATGAGCCTTGATCCAGCGGACCCAGCAGAGTTTTATTTGTTGAGTTATCCAGCGCACGCGACTTATCCGACACAACTGATTCATTCGGGTTTACTGCCGAAAAGTACGCTAGGCGCGCCCGAGACAGCTAACTTGCGAGACATTACAAGAGTTATTCACTTGGAAGGAACGCGCAGCTGCCAGTTAGTTATGGGATTTACGCAGCTGGCTTCTGGAAGCGTTTGGAATACGATGCCTGCGCACACACATATGCGGCGGTCGGAAGTATATCTCTATTTCAATATAGATTCCGATCAACGAGTCATTCACCTAATGGGGCCCGGTAACGCAACACGCAACATTGTGGTTGCCAACAAGCAGGTTGTGGTTTCTCCGGGCTGGTCGATCCATGCAGGCGTGGGGACAAAGAATTACACGTTTTGTTGGGGCATGGGCGGAGAGAATCAGGTATACGGCGACATGGATGCGCTGGAGATTGCCGACTTACTGTAACTGGAAAGGAACTGATTTTTGATACTCGATAAATTCAACTTGAAAGGCAAGACGGCGCTAGTTACCGGATCGTCACGCGGACTGGGAGCAGGCATCGCCATGGCGTTGGCTGAAGCCGGTGCGAGTGTGGCAATTCATGGCTCGCGTGCTCTGCCCGATGCGACCAGCCAGATGCTGACCGCAATTGGAGCAACTCAGTTATCGCTCGTTGGCGATATTAGCAATGCCACAGTTTGTTCGCGATTGGTTGAAGAGGTTGTGGGGCATTTCGGAAAGATCGACATTCTCGTCAATAACGCAGGAACGATCCGGCGCGCGCCGGCGGAGATCCATTCGGAAGAGGATTGGCAAACTGTTATCGACACGAATCTAACGAGTGTCTTTCGGCTAACACAGAATGCTGGAAAACATATGCTGGCGCAAGGTTCGGGCAAAGTTATAAACATTGCTTCCATGCTGACATTTCAAGGCGGAGTTTCCGTTTGTTCGTATGCTGCGGCCAAAGGCGGAGTTGGGCAACTGACAAAGGCGTTCGCCAACGAGTGGGCCGCGAAAGGAATCAACGTCAACGCCATCGCGCCCGGTTACATGGCAACCGATAACACCGAAAAGCTGCGAGCGGACGCAGATCGTTCACGGCAAATCATCGAGAGGATTCCGGCTGGACGTTGGGGCTGCCCGGACGATCTGGCCGGAGCAGTTGTCTTTCTTGCATCGAGCGCCAGCGACTATGTTCATGGGCATATTCTGGCGGTCGATGGTGGTTGGCTGAGCCGTTGATTTGAGTTACTTCGCCAATTAACCTTATGAATTGTTTTGAGGAGATATATGCGAATCGCAGTTGCTTTGATAGCTCTTGCGGCGGCAGCGCTCCCGTTTGCGGGCGCGCAGACGATTACGATTGATCACCTGACGCAAAACCAGTTAGTTGAAAAAGCTCAGGAACTGAGCACCAAAGCGCAAAGCGGAGATGGTGCCGCAAGTGTCAAGCTGAATGACTATCCGAATCACTTTACGATGATCTCGCTTCGACACAAGAATGGCGGGGCAGAGATTCACGAAAATTTTGCGGACATCTTTTTTGTTCTGCAGGGTAAGGCAACATTAGTAACGGGCGGCATCGTCAAGGATGCCAAAACAGTGAGCCCTGGAGAAATCAGGGGCGGGTCAGTACAGAACGGAAGTTCGACAATTCTGAACCAAGGAGACATCGTGCATATTCCGGCGACACTACCCCATCAACTGCTCGTCTCCGATGGTGGAGCATTTGTTTATTTCGTTATCAAGGTCAAGGAAAAGTAAGTTGCGATAGTACTTAATAACCGCATGGAGCTATAGGTGAAGAAAGCAGAAGTACTTCAGCGCATCAGGGAGATTGGCCTACTTCCGGTTCTCCGGGCGTCTTCTGTCGAAGAGGCTCTTGCACTCGCAAGGGCAATCGAGGCGGGCGGCATCTCGGCACTGGAAGTTACGATGACTGTTCCAGACGCTGTAGAAGTAATTCGCGCGTTGATCCGCGAGGCAGGGGATCGCATAGTGATTGGGGCAGGCACGGTTCTCGACCCGGAAACCGCGAGAGCATGTATTCTGGCAGGCGCGGCATTCATTGTAAGTCCTGCGCTGAATTTGAAGACCATCGAACTATGCCATCGCTACAGCGTACCGGTGATGCCGGGCGCGTTGACGCCTACCGAAGTATTAACCGCTTGGGAAGCCGGAGCGGATGTTGTCAAGGTTTTTCCATGCAGCGCTCTCGGTGGCCCAAAATATCTGAAAGCACTGAAAGCGCCGCTGCCTCAGATCGAACTGATTCCTACGGGCGGAGTTTCGCTATTCACCGCTGCGGAGTTTCTCTCTGCCGGGGCTTTTGCATTAGGTGTAGGAGCCGATCTCGTCGATGCGAAGGTCATCGCAGCTGGTACTCCAGAAGTTATTACCGCAAATGCGCGAAAGTATGTAGAGATTGTTCGTTCATTTAGAGACTTACAAGACAAGGCGTAAGTCGGAGTTATTCCGATTCGGTCCCCGTGCAGCCGCAGGAGCCGCGAATAATCAAGTCGGCAGGGAATAACATCTTCGCAGGCTGCGACTCATCGAGTTGGCCTGCTTGCGGTCCGGCGATCTTTTTGAAAAGAATCTCTGCGGCGGCACGCGCAATATCTGTTGGAGATTGGCGTATGACAGTGAGCGGCGATCCGAGTACTTCGGCAAGTTCAAAGTCATCGAAGCCTACAATGGCAATGTCTTCCGGTACACGTACCTTATGAAGATGAAGTGCCTGGATAAGATGTATCGAAGAAATTCGCTTTACCGTGAATACCGCAGTCGGTTTTGCAAGGTCCGTTGACCAGCTTTGAACCAGATTCTGCATTGCTTCGAGGTCTTTTACGTCAGTGCAGAAAATGGGGGCAAGACCGGCGGTGCGCATCGCGAGCTTATAACCTTCAATTCGTTCACGGACCGTGTAACTGCCGGAATCAAAGCCCACACAGGCAATTTTTTTGTGACCATGTTCGATTAAATGGCGGACGCCTCGCTCGGCGCCTTCTCTGTTTTCAACAAGCACGGCGTCTGTTCGCACGCCCGCGACTGGCCGGTCGAGAGCGACGATCGGAATGCCGCTCTGATGAAGCATTTTTAAATGCTTCCCATCGCTGCCTGAAGTTACAATCAACAGGCCGGCGACTCGGTGTTTTTGAATTGCATCGAGCTGCGCGTCTTCGACAGCCGGGCTTTTTCCGGTGGCGACAACCATCGTCTGATAGTCGTTTCGAATAGCGACATCTTGCACGGCATGAAAACAACTCGCGAAAAAGTCGGAAAGATCTGGAACCACAAGCCCGATTGTGAGGGCTGCCCGGCCCTTCAGCATACGCGCCGCGTCATTCGGAGAATAGCCGGTCTTGGCGATAGCCTTCAGGATTTTTGCGCGTGTTGAAGACTTGACGCTGGGATGATTGTTGATTACGCGCGAAACGGACATTACGCCGACCTTTGCCTCGTTGGCAACATCGATAATTGTCGGCGGTCTGCTGCTTCTCTTGGCTTTTAGGCTGGTCATCGCACGAATCGTAATTCTACTTTCCAATATACAACCTGCTAATCGATTTCCCCTGTGACAAGGAATAAGTGGGAGTTCGGTAATCACACGGAGATAAATCGTGAGTTAGTTGAAAGTGTCTGGAGTTAGCGCGTAATCTGCAAATGGATCGTCGGCTTGCGTTCGAACTGCGCGCGGGAGGCTGTGAAGGGGATCATGAGTTTTTCAATGGTTGTCGATAGAAGAAGCTTTTTGAAGACGGTACTCGCCGCCGGCTGTTCCGCATCGACGAGCGCGGCCTGGGGACTGCTACGCGAGGAAAAATCAGCCGCGTACCGGCTTGTTGCCGAGACAGATCGAAAGCGAATCGTCGAGGCGGCGCATCAATATGTTTCACAATCGCCGCTGACAATCACGGCCTTTCCGGCCAAACGCAGCGCGGGCGGACTGCACGATTTCTATTCGCAGGCCGATTATTTCTGGCCCGATCCGAATAATCCGAATGGTTCTTATATCAATCGCGACGGGCAGAGTAATCCGGAAAACTTTGGCGAACATCGACGCGTAATGATCGCGCTCTCGATGCAGGTGCCGGCTCTAACGGCGGCATGGCTGATCACGGGCGACCGCAGTTTTGCGCTGCGCGCCTGCGATCATCTTCGCGCCTGGTTTATTGCGCCAGCGACGCGAATGAATCCCAATCTTCAGTACGCGCAGGCCGTCGAGGGAGGCTCGACGGGGCGCAGTTACGGCATTATCGATACGCTGCATCTGGTGGAGGTGGCAAGAGCAGCGAGCTTCCTGACTTCTACTGCGCTCAACGCACAGGAGAGCGCCGCAGTGAAAGGTTGGTTTGCAGAATATCTGGATTGGCTGACTCACAGCGAGCGTGGAATCGAGGAACGCGATACGGTGAACAACCACGCCATCTGCTGGGCGTTGCAGGCTGCGGAGTTTGCGCGGCTGACGGGCAACGAAGAAGCGCGCAATGAAATCTATCGCCGCTATCGCGAAGTATTTTTGCCTAACCAGATGGATGCGAACGGATCGTTTCCGCGAGAGCTCGAGCGCACCAAGCCGTATAGTTATTCGATCTTCAACTTCGATGCGATTGCCGGGCTATGTCAATCGCTTAAAGGACTGATGCCCGACCCGCCATCCTTTAAACTTGCAGATGGCCGCGGGCTGAGCAAAGCGGCGGAATTCCTTTATCCGTATTTGCAAGATAAAAGCGCGTGGAAATGGGCGAAAGATGTTGAGCATTTCGATGCGCTGCCGGTTCGTTCGCCGGGCCTTCTGTTTGCAGGCATCGCTTGTCATGAGGCGAAGTACATCGACCTTTGGAAGAGGTTGAATCCAGATCCGGTGGACAAGGAAGTCATTCGTAATTATCCAATTCGTCAGCCACTGCTGTGGGTATGACGATTTATCGACGGAACTACGGCAAGACGTGGTCGTTGTTCTGAAGTGAGGTTCCTTTGTTTGATTCGTCTCGACGGCAATTTCTGCTGAACGCATCGATCTCTGCAACGGCTGCTCTTCTTCCTGTTTCGTTGCGCGCCGTGGCGATAAAGTCAAAAACGGCCGGAGGGTCGGAGTTGGCTGGTGCGAGCCGATTGGACAGTGGATGGGAATTTCATCGCGGGTCGATCGAATCTGTACAAGATCTCTGGACTGCGGTAGCCGATGGGTTTTGGCAGACGATTGGTTTGCCGCATTGTTTCAACGGCCAGGATGCGTGCGATCCGGACAAGCCCTATTTTCGCGGCCAGGGATGGTATCGCACGCGTATGCCTCTGCACAATCCATTTGCCGGCGGACGGGCGATCTTGCACTTCCAAGGCGCGGGGCAGACGACTTCGCTGTGGGTAGGCGCGACGCTTGTCGGAACACACAAGGGCGGATATGACGAGTTTGCGTTCGACATTACAGACGCCGCCAAAAAAATCACTGCATCGGAAGCGCAGTCCGGTATACCGATCACGGTTTGCTGCGATAATTTGCCCGATCGCGACCGGGTTCCGTCTGACCTCAGCGATTTTTGTTTGTACGGCGGCCTCTATCGGCACGTGAGTCTGGTGTATTTGCCGCCGGTCGCACTCGATTCTGTTCATATCTTGCCAACGATGAATGCGAACGGATCAGCGCAAGTATCGGTCAATGCAAGGCTGTCGAATTCCATCGATAAAAATGTTCTTTGCAAAGTCACTGTCGAAGTATCAGACGCCGGCGGGCGCTCGATTCACCGGTCAACGCGGACGATGCCAGCATGGAGTGGGCAGAAGCAAATCGTGGAGTTCGTTGTGCAATCGCCGGAGCTTTGGTCGCCTGACGCGCCGCAGCTTTATCGCTGCTCTGTGACGGTTGCGACGGTGGTCGGCGAGACGCAGCTTGAAGAGCGGTTTGGCATACGCCAGTTTGAATTTGTCGAGCACGGTCCGTTCAAGTTGAACGGCAAGCGGCTGCTGTTGCGCGGCACCGAGCGCCACGCGGATCATGCCGGTGTTGCCGCGGCGATGAGCGACGATCTTGTGCGCGAAGAGATGCGGCTGATTCGCGAAATGGGCGCGAACTTCATTCGCCTGGCGCACTATCAGCAGGACCGGCTAGTACTCGATCTATGCGATGAACTTGGCCTGATGGTTTGGGAAGAAGTACCGTGGTGCCGCGCAGGCGTTGGCAGCGACGCATTTCAACAGAATGCGAAAGACATGCTGACGCACATGATCGATCAGCATTACAACCATCCATCGATCATCTTGTGGGGCTTGGGAAATGAGGACGATTGGCCCGGCGAGTATCCGAGTGTCAATGAGCAGGCGATCCGCGGCTTCATGACCGAGCTGCGCGATCTGGCGCATCAGCTCGATAATTCACGGCTCACTTCATTTCGCCGTTGCGATTTTGCGCGCGACATTCCGGATGTCTATTCGCCGTCGATATGGGCTGGCTGGTATCGCGGCGACTACCGCGAATACGAACAGAGTTTGCTGGAACAGCGGGACCGCGTCAGGCGACTCATTCACATTGAATGGGGTGCGGAAAGCCACGCTGGACGCCATGCGGAAGACCCAGAGGCCGTGCTGCGTAGAGTTGCGACCGGAAAAGGAACCGATGAGCGGGGACTCGATTATCTAAAAACCGGCGGCGACGTGCGTGTTTCGCGCGACGGCGATTGGTCTGAAACTTATGCTTGCAACCTTTTCGATTGGCACCTGAAGACGCAGGAGAAGATGGTGTGGCTAACCGGGTCGGCACAGTGGATATTCAAGGATTTTGCCTCGCCGCTACGCACGGACAGCGCTGTTCCGCGCGTCAATCAAAAAGGCGTCGTCGAGCGGGATCTCACCAGGAAGGAATCCTATTTTGTCTTTCAGTCTTACTGGACTGATAAGCCGATGGTCCATATCTATGGTCATAGCTGGCCGGTTCGCTGGGGCAAGCCCGGCGAAAAGCGCGATATACATGTGTATTCGAATTGCGAACGCGCCGAACTGTTTTTGAACGGGAAATCGCAGGGCACGGCAGAGCGAGACAGTCAGAATTTTCCGGCGGCCGGTTTGCGATGGCAAGTGGCATTTGAAAACGGGCCGAACCGCTTGAGCGTGATTGCGACCAAGGGCGGCGTTGAGGTCCGCGACGAAATCGACTTTGTTCATCAGACAGAATCTTGGGGCGCCGCCGCCGTGCTGCGGCTGTCAGAAAAAGCGCGTCGCGGGGATATTGTTACCGTCGAAGCGAAGCTCTTCGATGGGAACGGAATTCTCTGTCTCGATTCCGCAAAGACCATTCGATTTTCGCTCAAAGGCGCTGGAAATCTGCTGGACAATCTCGGAACAACGCGCGGCTCGCGGCAGTTGCAGTTATCAAATGGGCACGCTGAAATCTCGATTGACCGCCGAGGGGCGTGTATTGTTCACGCCATTATTGAAGGACTGCCAACTTCGTTCCTCAATCTATAAGGTTGTACTTCTACAGCGATTCACCTGTGTTTACAACGATTTGAGTACCAGCAGAGTGCGCTTGTTTCCGTTTTAGGAATACAAATCCACCTGCATGGACCAATTGGCGGCTAAACCCCATTGACACGCGGGGCAAAGGTGAACAAGAATGGCGGAACGACCCAATTTGAACTGTTTTACGGTATCGATGGAGGAGAACGTGAAAAACGCAGGAAAGATGCTTGTTTTGGCGGCCTTGGGTGTTCTGAGCGCGGGGCTGTTGTTGAACGGCTGCAAGTCAGCGCCGGAGTTGACCCAGGCCAATGCGCTGGCCTTGATTCAGGCCAAATATGATCAAGATCCGGCAGTCGGCGCGAACGTGATGGTTGACCGGTTGGGGCTGGGCGAAGGCGCGACCGCCAATTTGTGGACGCGGACCAAGGTTTATCCCAATCGTTTCTGGGCCGATTTTCAGTTGACGCCGGACGGCAAAAAAGCCCTCAAGCTGCAAAAGGGCGGAGATGTGATTGAATGGCGTCCGGAGAGCGAGACGGACAATAACTTTTCGGTGACTGTGGTGACGGTGGCCGCAAAGCCGCTCAAGGCTCACGACGTCAGTGACATACAGGACGTGCCGGGCGGCGGGAAAAGCGCCGACTTTACGGCGTCTGTCAATTTGGATGGCGTGCCGAACTCGCTTCAAAACATTGCTCATAATCCTGGAAACAAGTTGAGCGACAAGCACACGGCTAGTTTTGTGCTCGATGGCGGGGCTTGGAAGCTGCAGGCAATCAATTAAGTCGGGAGAAATCCTGTCAAGAAAAATTGCGGGTGGGATCAGAATTCATTGACCCCACCCGGAATTCTTGTTATTGTTAAAAGGTTCCGCAAGAACGCCCTCGTTCGTGTGTCGTAACGGCGAGTGTGTGTGGGCAGAGCGGCCAGGCAGAATTTGGCAGTTCGATCCCAGGGTCAAGCGAAGTTGGCTGGCCAGACAGGTTCCCGAAAGAGCTCTTTTCTTGCGAAGGGCAGCCGGGCCCCCGGTGACAGGATCTTCGTCGCAGGGGTGGAGAAGTAAATCGCATCGGCGCCCACGCGTTCTTCACCTTGAAGGGCTATGCGGGCCGGAAACGGCGAAACGGAGTTGGCTTTCCCGCGAGTTTGCGGCGAAACGCCCAGCCACCGTCCCGGTTCTCGTCTGAGATTGGAACGAAGGCAGACGCGAAGCAGCAAGGCAGGGCTTCCGTGTGTGTGCGGCAACTTCCAAGTTGTGCGCTCTCATCGCGGAATCCCGAATGAGTCTGTGCGCGGTCGGCGTAGTTGCGTTAGCCAGGGTTTGCTGGCAGGTTCTTTGAAGGGTAAGGAGTTTCAGTTTGCCTACATTCAATCAGTTGGTTCGCAAGGGGCGTACGGCCCCGCGGTACAAGACGGCGTCTCCCGCACTGCAGGCCTCACCGCAGCGGCGCGGCGTTTGCACGCGCGTGTACACGCAAACTCCCAAGAAGCCGAACTCGGCGCTGCGTAAGGTGGCCCGCGTACGGCTGACGAATGGGATCGAGGTTACAACCTACATCCCCGGCATCGGCCATAACCTGCAGGAGCACTCGATTGTGCTGATTCGCGGCGGTCGTGTAAAGGATTTGCCCGGCGTTCGCTATCACGTCGTGCGCGGCACGCTTGATTCGGTCGGCGTTGCCAACCGCAAGCAGAGCCGTTCCAAGTACGGAACCAAGCGCGCCAAGGGTGGCGCGGCGGCACCGGCCAAGGGTAAGAAGTAGCGGACTTCTCCGGAGCGCGGCTTCGGACGGATTTGCAAAAGGATTTAGAGGATTATGCCAAGAAAAGGGCACATTGCGAAGCGGGAAGTGGCGGCGGATCCGGTTTACGGCTCCACGCTGGTCACCAAGTTTGTCAACTCGATGATGTGGGGCGGCAAGAAGTCGACTGCTCAGGGCATCTTCTATGAGGCGATGAAGAACCTCGAAGCCAAGGGCGGCGGAGATGATGCCCTGAAGCTTTTCAAGAAGGCGGTCGAAAATTGCAAGCCGCTGCTTGAGGTCAAGACCCGCCGTGTGGGCGGCGCCAACTATCAGGTGCCGATCGAGGTCAATGCCGACCGTCGTACCTCGCTGGCGATTCGTTGGCTGATCAACTACGGCCGCAGCCGTGGCGAAAAAGGTATGACCGAGAAGCTTGGCAACGAGCTGCTCGATGCGGCGAACGGCCGTGGCGCGGCAATGAAGAAGAAGGAAGACGTACACCGCATGGCCGAGGCCAAC
>Ga0302320_10026889_pt1 | contig 11119 bp, 9 predicted proteins | sample Bog_T0_3_FD_202130 | JGI IMG/M metagenome (GOLD analysis project Ga0302320, IMG submission 202130) | Peat permafrost microbial communities from Stordalen Mire near Abisko, Sweden - Bog_T0_3 | ecosystem: Environmental > Terrestrial > Soil > Wetlands > Peat | place: Sweden: Abisko, Stordalen Mire... | reverse complement strand
TGGATGATCGGTGATTTCGACGCCGCACTCGAGAGAGGCGCGGCGGAACTCGACGCCCTGGGCATCGCGCCGCGCCGCAATGCCGTAGCCGTTGACCTCGGTGCGGGGCCGGGGCTGCACAGCATTCCTCTCGCGCGGCGCGGCTATGCAGTGACCGCCATCGACAGTTGCGCGGAGCTCCTCGAGGAACTGAAGTCGCGGGCGGAACCGGCCGCCGTTCGGACCGTCCGGGCAGACCTGCTCGCCTTCCGCGAGCATGTCCCGGGGCCGATCGATGCCGCGCTGTGCATGGGCGACACACTGACGCATCTGCCGGATCTGCCGTCGGTCCGCCGTTTGTTCGACGCCGTGGCGGCTGCATTGGCGAAGGACGGCGTGTTCGCGATGTCCTTTCGCGACTATGCCGGCGCGCCCCTCGAAGGCGACCGACGCTTCATCCTGGTTCGCAGCGACGAGCTTCGCGTCATGACCTGCTTCCTCGATTACGCAGACACTGCCGTGGCCGTACATGACCTGCTGCACGATAAGCACGACGGCCGATGGCAGTTGAAAGTCAGCAGCTACCCGAAACTGCGACTCTCTCCGGACTGGGTGATGGAGGATCTCAGTGCGCGGGGCCTTCGCGTGCGGCGCGAGCCGGCCTCGGCCGGCATGGTTCGAATTGCGGCAACACGGACTTGAACCCTGCCAAAGAAGCCTGCGACCGGAGCGAGACGCGACCTCGCGGTTCAGATGCTGCCGCGCAGCGTCGAAGACCGGGCTTCGGAGTTAACATAGGCGCGCCGCACACCGCGGTGGACCGGAGCAGCACGATGAGACTCAGCGCCCGCAATGTTCTTCCCGCAACCGTCCATACGCCATCATCAAGGCGTCGAACGTGATGATCGGCGTCGACTAAACGGGTTGAAGCGATCGCGAGTCGCTCACACCGATTCTTTGGCACCCGCTGTCTCATGCGTTATCTCGTTATGCTGCTGCTTGCAATCGGCTTGCCTGCGCACGGGAGCGGCGGCCCGACGCCACTCGAAGCTCGGAAGATCGAGTATCTTAGTCACCGATCGCGGGCCGCCCCAAGAAGGCCACGTGCAGCTCGAGAGCCTTGCGCCAGACGGTTATGCACCGAGCGCGCCGCGGTTCCTCCTCGCCCTCGGCTCTCGTGGCATCTCAGCGCAACGGCAGGAGCCATTTGCGGAAGCAGGGGGTGAATGGTCAGCGAGCGCCCTTCAACGCATCGCGTCGAGCGCAAGATTGAGCGTCAGTACATTGACGCGACGCTCGCCGGTCAGGCCGAGCAGCCGCCCTTCCTGGTGGGCCCTGATCAAATTCTCGATCGCATCGACAGGCAGATTGCGCGCGCGCGCAATTCGCTGCGCCTGATAGTGGGCGGCCGCGAGACTGATTTCGGGATCGAGACCGCTGGCCGAGGCCGTGACCAGATCGACCGGAATCGGGCTTTGGTTCTCGGGATCGGCGTCATGCAACGCTTTCTGGTTGGCCTTCACCTGGTCGATCAATGCCGGGTTGAGCGGACCCAGATTCGACGCCCCCGAGGCCAGGCCGTTGTAGGGCTGAGGGGCGGTCGCCGAGGGCCGGCCCCAGAAATACTTCGGATCCGAGAAGCTTTGGCCGATCAGCATGGATCCGATGAGCGCCCCGTTTCGGTAGACGAGGCTGCCTGCGGCTTGACGCGGGAACGCCGCTTTCGAGATCGCGGTGATGAGCATCGGGTACACGATCCCCAGCAGGAAGGTCATCAGGATCAGCAGCGAAACGGCGGGACGGATGAGTCGGGCAAGCATGCGGTTCTCCTTCAGGCCCAGCCGGCCGCCGACAACATCATGTCGATCAGCTTGATGCCGGGGAACGGCACGATGATGCCGCCGAGCCCGTAGATGAGCAGGTTCCGCCGCAGCAAAAGACCGGCGCCGAGCGGGCGGTATTTCACGCCGCGGATGGCGAGCGGAATCAGCGCAACGATGATCAGCGCGTTGAAAATAACCGCCGACAAGATGGCTGAATGCGTCCCGAGGTTCATGATGTTGAAGGCGCCGAGCTGCGGATAGGTCGTCGCAAACGCGGCCGGGATGATCGCAAAGTACTTCGCGACGTCGTTGGCAATGGAGAACGTGGTCAGCGCACCTCGCGTCATTAGCATCTGCTTGCCCGTCTCCACGATCTCGATCAGTTTGGTCGGGTTCGAATCGAGATCGACCATGTTTCCGGCTTCCTTGGCCGCCTGCGTGCCGGTGTTCATGGCCACGGCAACGTCGGATTGCGCGAGCGCGGGCGCATCGTTCGTACCGTCGCCCGTCATGGCGACCAGCCGCCCCTGGGATTGATGCTCGCGGATGAGGTTGAGCTTGGCCTCGGGAGTCGCTTCGGCGAGAAAGTCGTCGACGCCGGCTTCTGCCGCGATCGCGGCCGCCGTGAGCCGGTTGTCCCCGGTGATCATGATGGTCTTGATGCCCATGTTGCGCAGATCGGCAAAGCGCTCCTTGATGCCGCCCTTGACGATGTCCTTGAGTTCGATGACGCCGAGCACGCGCGAATCGTCGGCGACCACCAAGGGCGTACTGCCCTGGCGCGCCACCCGTTGCACGGTCTCATCCACCGATGCGGGAAAATGCTTGCCGTAGGACTCGACGTACTTGGCAATGGTGTTCGGCGCGCCCTTGCGGATCCGCCGCTCGCCGATATCGACGCCGCTCATGCGCGTGACGGCCGAGAAAGGCACGAATACCGCGCCCAGGCTGCCCAGGTCCCGTTCGCGCAAATTGAAGCGCTTGGCGAGCACCACGATGCTGCGGCCCTCGGGCGTTTCGTCGGCGAGCGAAGCCAATTGCGCGGCATCCGCGAGCTGCTGCTCGGTGACGCCGGGCGCCGGCAGGAATTGCGCCGCCTGCCGATTGCCGAGGGTGATGGTGCCGGTCTTGTCGAGCAGCAGCACGTCGACATCGCCCGCGGCCTCGACCGCGCGGCCGGATGTCGCGATCACATTCGCCTGCATCATCCGGCTCATGCCAGCCACGCCGATGGCCGACAGGAGGCCGCCGATCGTGGTGGGAATCAAACAGACCAGCAACGCAATGAGCGCGGTCAAGGTCACGGGGCTCCCGGCCTTGTTCACCTCGACCGCATACACCGAGAAGGGCAGCAGGGTCACGATCACGATCAGGAACACGAGCGTCAATGCCACCAGCAAAATGGTCAGCGCGATCTCATTGGGGGTCTTCTGCCGCTTGGCCGCCTCCACCATGGAGATCATCCGGTCGAGAAACGTTTCGCCGGGGTTGACCGTGATGCGCACCTTGATCCAGTCCGACAGCACCCGGGTGCCACCGGTCACCGAGGAGAAATCCCCGCCCGATTCGCGAATGACGGGCGCGGATTCACCGGTGATCGCGCTCTCATCGACCGATGCCACGCCTTCGATCACCTCGCCGTCGGCCGGAATGATGTCGTGGCACTCCACGAGCACAACATCGCCCTTCCTCAAATCCTCCGCCTTCACCGGCGTGGGTTTGGAATCGCCGGAACCATTCGAGCCGATGAGTTTGGCCATCACGGTTTGACGCATGTTGCGCAGCGACGAGGCCTGCGCACGGCTGCGGCCTTCGGCAAGGGCCTCGGCAAAATTGGCGAACAAGACCGTGAACAGCAGCCAGACGGTGATGGCGAGAATCGAGCCCGCCGGCGCCTCGCCATGGCCCGCGAGAGCTTGGCAGTACAGAATGGCCGTCACCATGGTGCCCATGTACACCACGAACATCACGGGATTGCGCCATTGGACGCGCGGGTCGAGTTTTTGAAACGATTCCTTGAGCGCCGGCAGTATCAGCGTGCGATCGAAGAGCGCGAGTTGCTGTCGTGACATGAGGCCTCGCTATTTCGCCGCCGCAAAGGTGAAGTGCTCGGCAAGGGGCCCCAACGCGAGCGCGGGGACGTAGGTCAGCACGCCGATCAACAGGATGGAGCCCAACAGCAGCGCGACGAACAGCGGTCCATGCGTTGGCATGGTGCCCTCGGTGACCGGCACGCGCTTCTTGGCCGCCAGGGAACCGGCGATGGCAAGTGCGGCCATGATCGGCCAGAAGCGTCCGATGAACATGCACAACCCGGTGGCGACGTTATAGAACACCGTGTTGGCCGAGAGTCCGGCGAAAGCGCTGCCGTTGTTGTTCGCCGCCGAGCTGAACGCATAGAGAATCTCGCTGAACCCATGGGTGCCGGGATTCGGCGGACCGGCCTTGCCGGCGGCGGTAACCACAGCGACCGCCGTCCCGATGAGCACGGCGAAGGGCGTGGTGAGAATGAACACCGAGGCGAGCTTCATTTCGAGCGCCTCGATTTTCTTTCCCAGATACTCCGGTGTCCGGCCGATCATCAGTCCCGCGATGAACACCGCGAGAATGGCGAACATGAGTATGGAGTAGATGCCGGTGCCGACGCCGCCGGGCGCAACCTCTCCAAGCTCGATCAGGAACAGCGGCACGAATCCGCCCAAAGGCGTCAGGGAGTCATGCGCGCTGTTGACGGCGCCGGTCGAGGTGCCCGTCGCGACCGCGGACCAAAGCGCGGAGGAGGCGATGCCGAACCGAGTCTCCTTGCCTTCCATGTTCCCGCCCGCCTGCACGACGCTCGCGGTCTGGTCGATGCCCTGCTGCGCGATCAGCGGATTTCCCTGCTGCTCGCTGTGGAAGGCGAGCCACGCCAGCGGAACGAACAGGACCAGCATCGCAATCAACACCACCCAGCCCTGCCGCGTGTCACCGACCATTTTGCCGAAGGTGTACGTGAGCGCGAACGCGATCAGGAACATCGCCAGCATTTCCAGGAGATTGGTGAGCGGCGAGGGATTCTCATAGGGATGCGCGGAATTGGCGTTGTAGAAACCCCCGCCATTGGTGCCGAGTTCCTTGATCGATTCCTGCGACGCCACCGGTCCCATCGGGAGCGCCTGGATCTGGGTGCTCGCCGTGTCGGTGGCGGGCTCGCCGGCGGCGTCCATCACCGGATTTCCCGCCGCGTCGGTCCTGGGGTTCTGATAGGTCAGCTTCTCGACGGTGGTGGCTTGTTTGTAGCCGTCGAAATTCTGGATGACGCCCTGGCTGGCGAGCACCAGCGCGAGCACCACCGAGAGCGGCAGGAGGATGTAAAGCGTCGAGCGAGTGAGATCGACCCAGAAATTGCCGATGCTCTGCGCGCCGTGCCGGGAGAATCCCCGGATCAGCGCAACCGCAACCGCAATGCCGGTCGCGGCCGACAGGAAGTTTTGAACCGCGAGACCGGCCATCTGGGTGAGATAGCCCAGCGTCGATTCGCCGGCATAGCCCTGCCAGTTGGTGTTGGTGATGAAGCTGACCGCGGTATTGAACGAGGAATCGGCGCTCACGGCGCTGAACCTCTGCGGATTGAGCGGCAGGAAGAACTGCAGGCGCTGCAGCCCGTAGACGGCCACGGCGCCGAGCACATTGAACAGAAGCAGCGCGACGGCGTATTCGTGCCAGGACATCTCCGCGCGCGGCTCGATCCCGCAGAGCCTGTACAGAAAGGCCTCGGCGCGGGCACCCGCGCGAATTGCGAAGTTGGCGTGCCCCTCCATGACGTCGGCGATGTAGCTGCCGAGCGGCTTGGTGATCAGCAGCAAAATCCCGAGGAAGGCGCAGAGCAGCAGCCAGAATTGGGAGCTGGCGCTCACTAGAATCGTTCCGCCTTGAGCAGCGCAAACAGCAGGTACGCGAACAAAAAAAGCGCCAGCAGCCCCGCCAGCCCGTACATGAAGCTCATGACGTTTTGCTCAGGCGGTTGAGGCCCCAGATGAGCGCATGCGTAACGGCATACAGGCCCGCAAGCATCAGCAGATAAACCGCATCCATACCATTTCTCCTGTGCGCCTACGCGCGTGCGACAGCGCTGAAACCCGGCTGTGCATACTAGGGGTGTGGGTATAAATATCTCGTATATTTTGACTGTTTTGGCCGTCTTTTCCGCTGCTGCCGCCCTGCCGCCGCGTCGACGGCAAATTCTGCAGTTTTTTTACGCGCTCCCATCGGACGATGGTCGCCATGGATCGCTGGAATGCATTGAAGCCGCTGCGCAGAGCCCGACAGATGAGTTTTGCGCTGCTGTTATTCGGCGCCGTCGAAAACGGCGTGCTGCACGCGGACTACACCGGGGCCAGGCCGAACACGTGCGGCCTGACACGCGTCGAGCGCGATCTGCAGCGCCGCGTTGAGTGCCGGAGTGCCGTGCGTCACAACGCGTCGGGCGGCTCGCGGCGGATGTCGTAGACCCGAAATCCCGCGCGCTCATACACCGGCACCGCGGCGGGATGGTCCCAGGTGTCGGTGTGCAGCCAGATTCTCGCGGCTCCCGTGGACCATTCGGCTGAAAGCGCCGCTGCCAGCAGCCACGTACCCAGACCGCGCCCCTGCGCCTCGGGCACCAGCCCGAAATGCTTGAGCTCGATGTCGGGAAACCCCTGCCGGTCGAATTCGCAAAATCCGACGGCATCGCCCGGGGGCTCGCGCAGCACGAACAGATGCAGGCCGCCGCCGGCGAGCAGCTCGTCGAGTTCCGCCGCAGGCATCTTCAGCCGCGTGTCCCATTGCAGCGGAGCACCGACCCGCCGGTAAAGCGCGAGATAGTCCGCGCGCGACAGCGTTTCGAGGCGGATGCCGGCGGTGCCGTGGCGGCTCGGGGCCGGCAGCGGCGCCGCGAGGAGCTCGAGATAAGTGACCTGAAGGAGGGGCGCCCCGCTTATGATTTTCGCTCCAGTATCGTCCTGGCGAGCGCGGCCAGGTCGACGTCCTCGACCGGCACCTCGATCACTTCCTCGGCCGGCGCGCGCGCGTCCGCTGCGGCTCTCCCGGGCGATTGCGGGGCCGTCGTCCTCCCAGGCGCTGGCCGCGCCTTGAGCGGCGGTGCCGGCCGCACGGCGCCGTCGCCGGCGCTGCGCAGCGCAGCCGCCGAAGGCGGGTGCACCCAGTCGGTCATCTGATCGATCCAGCGCTGATAGCGCTCGAAGGTCCACATGCCCTCCTCGCCTCCCGATTGCAGGACGGTGGGAATCTGGCTGAAATTGCCGCTTCGGATCGTTCCCTTCGCGCCGGAGGTGGGCAGCAGTATTTCGCAGCGCGGGACATGCAGGCGCTGAGCGCTCAGAAAATCCAGCCGCTGACAGCATACCGCGACCACGCAGTCGGCCAGTTGCGCGCGCACGCTCGGCTGGATGTCCGAGGGAAACGACATGCACAGGCGGCTCAACGCCTCCGCGCAATTCGCCGAATGCATGGTGGCGAGCACCAGATGTCCGGTCTCCGCGGCATTCAGGGTGAGGCGCATCACCTCGGGCGTGCGCATCTCGCCGATGACCAGCACGTCGGGGTTCTCGCGCAGCGAATCGATGATCCCCTGCTCGAAGCTCGGCGAATGCGTGGGGATTTCACGTTGCCGGATGAACGACTGGCGATTGGCGAACAGGTATTCGATCGGGCTCTCGAGGGTGATGATGTTGCGCGCGCGGGTCGCATTGATCTCCTCGATGAGCGCGGCGAGAGTCGTCGACTTGCCCGAACCGGTCGGACCGGAAACGATGATCAAGCCGCTTTGCGCCACGATGAGCTTGCGGAAATCCTTGTGCAGATTGCACACCCGCAGATCCTTGACGCTCGGCGCGAGGAGCCGGATGGCGAGCGCCAGTCCCCGCACGGTGTGAAAGAAGTTGGCGCGCAACCGGATGCCGCCGACGGATTCGCAGATGTCGGCCGAACCGCGCTCGACGAACTCCGGCCACCGGCCGCCGCCGAGCAGCTCCCGCGCGATCTGTTCCAATGCGGCGCCGGCGACCGGCGCGCCGATCGTCTGCAGTTCGCCGCGGATCCGCGCAACGATGGGTGTATCCGCCTCCAGGTGCAGATCGCTGGCACCGAGCGAGTAGGCCTGTTCGATCCACTCTTCAAACAGCATCGCTCACCGCGCTTGGCGTTTCGCCTCGAATTCGTCGCCGTGCTGCCACGCCACCGTCTGCCCGGCCGTCAATGCCTGCCAGCCGAGCGCGAAGCCGAATTTGGCCATGGCCGCGTCGCTCGTGAAATCCATGTCCGGCGTGAATTCGTCGCTCGGCTGATGGTAGCGCTGGGCGGTGTATTCGTCGCGCTGCTCTTTGCCCCATTCCGGCGGGTGTCCCGCGAACTTGAGCGCCGTGTTGATCGAGAAGGACGGCACGCCGACGCGTGCCATGCTGAAATGATCCGAGCGGTAGTAGTGGCCGGCGCGCGGCTCTGGGTCCGGCTGGATCTCATAGCCGAAGGCCGCTGCGGTCTTCAAGACCACGGGATAGAACGTGGTGCGCTCCGCCCCCGTGACGTTCACCGATTCGGGGACCCCGATCGGCGGTATCGCATCGAAGTTCAGGTCGAGCGCGATCTCGGACGCGGGGACCGGCAGATGCTTGCCGAGATAATTCGATCCCAACAGGCCCTTCTCCTCGGCGGTCACGGAGGCAAAGAACAGCGGATGCGGCGGCCGCGCAGCCGAAGCGCCGTAGGCGCGGGCGAGCTCCAGAAGAATTCCGCAGCCGGTGCCGTTGTCCACGGCGCCGTTGTAGATCTTGTCGCCCGAAAGCGCGGGATTGACGCCGAGATGGTCGTAATGCGCCGTGTACATCACGGCTTGCGACGCCGGGCCCGGATCGGTGCCCGGGAGCATCCCGAGCACGTTGTAGGATTCGAATTTGCGGACCCGGCTCTCGATGTGCGCCTTGAAACGCACCGGCAGTTCGCGCGCCTTGAATTTGCGCGTTCCCGCCACGCCGATCATGTCGTCGAGCTTCAATCCCGTTGCGGCGAACAGTCGCCGGGCGACATCCAATTGGATCCAGGCGGCCGCCTGAAGCTTCGGATCATGGTCGTTCGCCAGATACACCTGCTCGTTGCTCCAGGAGCTTTGCACAACGTTCCAGCCGTAACTCGCCATATCCGTCCGATGGATGATGAGCGCGCCGAGCGCCCCCTTGCGCGCCGCCTCTTCGAATTTGTAGGTCCAGCGTCCGTAATAGGTCATGGCATCGGCCGCGAAGAATTTTGGATCCGAGGACGGCGGCTCGTTGACGATGACCAGCACCACCTTGCCCTTGACGTCGACGCCCTTGAAATCGTCCCATCGGTATTCGGGCGCCTCGATGCCGTAGCCGACGAACACTATGGGCGCATCGATGTCGACGGCGCCCGTCTGAGTCTGGTTGCTGACAACGTAATCGGCACCCAGATTCAAGTCCAGCGCGGCGCCGCGCGAGGGCTGCAAGGAAGCCGACGTTCCGCCCAGCGTTTGCACGCCCGTGAAATCGACGCGCTGCAAATAGCTGCCGTCGTCGCCCGCGGGCTTCAGGCCGTCCAACGCGAATTGCGCGGCGATGTAATGGGCCGCGATGTCGCCGCCGCGAGTGCCGGTCCCGCGCCCCTCGAGCAGGTCGTCCGCCAGAAACTGCACGTGGGCGCGGATGCGATTCGCATCGATCCCCTGCATCGCTGCCGCGACGTCGGGAGCAAACTTGAGCTGCGCCGCGGGATCCGCCGCCGGCGACGGCGGCGCGAACCCGATGAGGCAGCAGGCGGCGGCCCAGGTCAAGGGGAGGGCTTTCATGGCGAAACGATACCGCACGCGTGCGGCCCCCGCCATCAGCCGGTGCCGCCCACCGTCAATGCGTCGATCCGCAACGTCGGCTGGCCCACGCCGACCGGGACCGATTGGCCCTCTTTTCCGCACGTGCCGACCCCGGAATCGAGCTTCATGTCGTTGCCCACCATGCTGACCCGCGTGAGCACGTCCGGTCCGTTGCCGATCAGCGTCGCGCCCTTGACGGGCGCGCCGATTTTACCGTTCTCGATCAAATAAGCCTCACTCGCGGAGAACACGAATTTTCCCGAGGTGATGTCGACCTGGCCGCCGCCGAAGTTCACCGCATAGAGCCCTTTGTCGACGGATGCGATGATCTCTTCGGGCGCGCGCGCGCCTGCACGCATGTAGGTGTTGGTCATGCGCGGCAAGGTCATGTGGGCGAAGGACTCGCGCCGGCCGTTGCCCGTCGCGGGCATGCCCATCAAGCGCGCGTTCAGCTTGTCCTGGATGTAGCCCTTCAATACCCCGTTCTCGATGAGCACGGTGCACTGCGTCGGGGTGCCCTCGTCATCCACATTCAATGAGCCGCGCCGCCGCTCGAGTGTGCCGTCATCGACCACTGTGATTCCTTCGGCGGCAACCCTGTCGCCGATGCGGTTGGAGAACGCGGAGGTGCCCTTGCGGTTGAAGTCCCCCTCCAATCCATGGCCGATCGCCTCGTGGAGAAGAATGCCCGGCCATCCCGCACCGAGCACCACGGTCATGGAGCCTGCCGGAGCGGCCACGGCCTCGAGATTCACCAGCGCCTGGCGCACCGCCTCGCGGCCATGCGTCAAGGGATCGCCCTTCAGCAGCTCATCCAAGCCGAAGCGCCCGCCGCCGCCGCTGTAGCCCTGCTCACGCCGGCCGTTTTGCTCGACGATCACCGACACATTGACGCGCACCAGCGGCCTCACATCGGCGGTCAGCGTGCCGTCGCTCGATGCGATCAACACGACCTCGTGCACCGCCGCCAGCGATGCCATGACTTGCTTGACGCGCGGATCGATGCGGCGGGTCTCCTGATCGATGCGCATGAGCCATGCCACTTTGTCCTCATCCCGGACGGCCTCGAGCGGGTCGATCGGCAGATAGAGCCGATGAGTGAGCGGCCGCTTCCATGCCTGAACGGCGTTCTCACCGCCGCTGCGCGCGATGGCGCGTGCGGCGTCGGAGGCCTCGACCAGGGCGGGCAGCAGCACTTCGTCGGTGTAGGCGAAGCCCGTTTTCTCGCCGCTGATGGCGCGCACCCCGACGCCTTGCTCGATGCTGTGTGATCCGTCCTTGACGATCCCATCCTCGAGCGACCAGGATTCCTCGCGCGACAGCTGGAAATACAGATCCGCGTAGTCGACACCGCGACTCATCACCGTACCGAGCACTTTCGACAGGCGCCCCTCATCCAAACCGGAGGGCGTGAGAATCATTTGTTCCGCAACATCGAACATCGGCGCGGCGCTCA
>Ga0302320_10026887_pt1 | contig 11120 bp, 10 predicted proteins | sample Bog_T0_3_FD_202130 | JGI IMG/M metagenome (GOLD analysis project Ga0302320, IMG submission 202130) | Peat permafrost microbial communities from Stordalen Mire near Abisko, Sweden - Bog_T0_3 | ecosystem: Environmental > Terrestrial > Soil > Wetlands > Peat | place: Sweden: Abisko, Stordalen Mire... | reverse complement strand
GCTTTGCGTTCATCCGTGTGGCTGGCCAGCTCTTTTGTTCCCTGGACAACGGCTTTGGAAAACTCGTCCAACTCGTGCGCAAGGTATTGAAAACCTGCCCCCAGCTCCCCGAGTCGGGCAACTTCAATATTGGTGAGCACGCTGAGTGTTTGAGTCTCGCGGGCGATGGAGCGCTGTCCGCGGGTTAGCTCCGAAAGCCGATCCAAAAGCTTTGCTTCTGTGGTTACTGTCTCCAGCATGCCACCCGTCGCATCCAGGCGCTCCCGGATAAAGCCCTTGGCTGCTAGAGCCAGCGCCTCCACGTTGGAGAGAATGATGCGGAAGTTTTCGTCTTCTACATACGCGATGATCGAGGCCACCGGTTCCAAAACGCCATTGGCTTGGCGTGCCAGATCTTCGAATCCAGCCGTCACCGCCCCGATCGCGGTTTCAGCATGTCCAAGCAAATCTTGGATGAGCCCGGAGGCTCTTTCGATCTTCTGGATCGACGGTGATCCCACGTCAACGGTCATAGTCCTGGGCCCCTTCGCAACTTACGCGCTGGTCAATGAACGCTATCACCCGTTCATGAAGCAACGCAGTTCAGAATTGCGGATCTGCGGAGCCACCGTTCTTGCTCCGTCCGTGGAGACAAACTCGTACTTGTCGGCCAAACACACCTTGACCGGCGTTCTGTGATCGCCTCTTTGACCTTATCGGGAGGTGGTAGTTCGATGATCTGTCATTTCTCGGTGACCCCGTCGATTCCCAATCGGCTTACCCAGAACGGGAATTTTTCCTCTGGTGGTTTCTCCCAGACAATTATTCTGCAATCCCAAAAGGGTTTGGCGAGCATCGCGTTTTCGCCTGAAGTGTGGCGAATCGGACGCGTTTCCTCTTTCATCTGAAAGGAGAGCTTGCCATTCGGGGCCTCCCTGTCGATACTGCAAGCAGTACACTTATCTCCCCTTCCCCATGGAGGTTGCCTTGCCTCACGAAGTCTTTACCGCGCGTCTGGAACAAAAAGACTGCATCTCCGAAGCTGCCCAGTGTTTTCACTTTCAATTTGTCCTACAGGAACCGGAGAGTTTCCCCTTCATGCCCGGGCAGTTTATCTCCGCCGTGGCGGAAGATGCACGCGGAAAGCAGCAGACGCGTGCTTACTCTTTGGCATCGGCCCCCTCCGGAAATCGGATCGAGCTCTGCGTCAATCGGGTCGAGGCAGGTTTCTTTTCCAATCACCTGGCTGATCTGCCTGACGACCCGGACGAGCTTCTCCCCGTCGGAGGCAAGATTCACGTACACGGCCCCCACGGCCATTTCACGCTTCGCGACCCAATCACCGACTCCATTTTGGTGGCCACCGGCACCGGAGTAGCGCCCATGCGCAGCTTTTTGCAGAGCCTGTTCCCGGCCTCCGGGGAGGATCGCAGCAACGGCAAGCAGATCTGGCTCGTCTACGGGACCCGGCATGAGACGGAACTCTATTATCGTGAGGAGTTTGAGGCGTTGGAACGGCGGGTACCCAATTTTCACTACCTGCCCACCCTGAGCCGACCTCTGGGGGAGTGGACAGGCCTGCGCGGGTATGTACAAGACCATGTGGCGCGCATCGTCGAACATCGCGCCGCTGAACTGGGCCAGGCGCTTCCTCTTCCGCCGCCGGATGCATCCATCCCGCCCGCAGAACTTCGTTTTGACATCAATGCCTATATTTGCGGATTAAACGAAATGGTGGCCGGCGTTCGCGATCGGCTGGCCGGGTTCGGCTGGCACCGCAAGCAGATCATCTTCGAGCGCTACGATTAATTTCCCGCTCGGGAGGTTTGTACCATAGAGTCACCCCAAGCAGCGTCGAGGAACCTCGGTTTAAAGCCTGTATGCAGGGGAGTCCTCGTGTGGGGCCAGAGATAGAACTCCATGCCCGCTGCGTCGCTGGAAAGAAAAAACTAAAGGTTGAACAGTTCGCGCAATCTCTTTGTTTGGGAACGGCTGACCGGGATTTCAGTCTGCCTTTTGTCGGCCATGCGCAGTTGATAGCTGGACTTGAACCAAGGCACCACTTCGCGAATATGATTGATATTCACCACGAACCCGCGATGTGCCCGCCAGAAGACCGCCGGGTCCAGTTGTTCCAGCAATTCCTCCAGGGTGCGGCACTTGGAGTGGCCTTCAAAGACCTGGGTGGCTACGCGGATCACGCCTTCCTCAATCGCCGCAAAGCATACGTCCGACTGATCCACCAGGAGCAACCGGTTCTGGGTCTCGACAATCAGCTTGCTTGGCTGCGGCGCACGGGAAACACCCTGGGGACGATTCAGCAACCGTAAAAGCGCATCCAGTTGCGACTCAATCGGCAGAGCGGCACTTTGGCCATTCGGCCCGCCGTTGCTGCCTTCGCCTGCCATGCGGCACCGTACGCGCTCCACCGCCTGCTCCACGCGACCGCGATCGAAAGGCTTCAGCAGATAGTCGACGGCATTCACCTCAAAGGCTCGTACCGCGTACTGATCGTACGCAGTGGCAAACACAATTTGAGGCAGAGGCTCCGACTCATTGAACTGATTCTTCCGTGTCCGATTGCGTTCCAGCAGCCGCTCGATGGCCGCAAAACCATCCAGACCCGGCATTTGCACATCCAGAAAGACCACGTCCGGACGAAATTCCTCGATCTGCTCAACAGCTTCTATCCCATTCGAACCCTGCGCCACCACCTCAACGCCGCCCACGGAGTCGAGCAGATAGCTCAACTCCTCGCGAGCCAACTGTTCGTCGTCAATGATGAGGGCGGATATTGTCATCGCAATGGTATCGGTACGCAAGAAGCTACTATACCGGACTTACTCGCCCAAGACATGCAAGCGGGCGGGCATGTGGTCATTGGACAGTTCATGTCCGCAACGGGTACAGAACTGGTCCGACGAGCGAACGGTCCGGAAGCAGGTGCCGCAACTTGCAGCCAGTTGATAGTCGCACTGTGGGCAAAAGTGGAAATCGCTTTGCACGTGTGTCCCACAGGCCGGGCAGCGGGAAACCAATGGAGCACGCAACAGAAAATAAAGCACGGCCCCAATCCCGCACGGCACAACGAAACACAGCATCATCCAAAAGCGGGTACTCATGGCCCTGCGCGGCGCATCCTTGCTCACGTAGCCAACCATCAAAAAATAAAGAGCGGCCAGCAATCCCCAGGAGAGCCCGAAATAGACGCGCAGCCCAATGGGCGCCGCCGCATGTTCACCCTGCTGTAAGGGAAGCACCAGCCAAAAATAATACTCCACCAGCACAAACGCCGCGCCCGCAGCCACAATCGACCACCAGGGCACAAGGCGAGAGTCTTCGTTGACAGAAATCGTTTGCGGAGTGTTCATTGGCAATCCCTCCCTCAGCATCACGGAGGGCCCTTCCGGCTCTCAAGCTCAGCTCGATCGCTGTTAGTTTGGACGGAAAGCAAGCGAGGTAAGTTGCGGAATTCCACAGGGGAGTTCAAAGGGCATGAGCCAAAAGACTAGGGCCTGCGGCGCGACCACCCAGCCAGAACCACCGAAAAAAGCAGCGCAGCGGCCAGAAAGGAAACCCAGACACTCACCTGCAAGGCAAGGTCCATCGGATGTCCGCCAATAAGGGTATCGGCGACCCACCAAACCAAGGGGCCCAAAACCAGGAAAACGATCAACGCAGCCGCCAGTGCGACACAGCGAACCCGTTCCCGCCCGGCCTTCTGCTCCCGCATCAAGCCACACGACGCACTCACCACCCGGCGCGTGCGCAACGAGATGCAACAATCCCGCCCAGCCTGTTTCCCTGCCAAAGCTGCCAGCAGATCGGAGTTTGCCTCGGTCTGCCGTTTTTCCGCCGCAATGCCTTTGCCTTCGCCAGAAGATCGAAGGCCCTCATCACGCCCACCGCTGGTGCTCACACGGTCTCCGGACGGCGAATGAGGTTGCGGTCGAGCTTGGGCTTGATGGCGGCCAATCCCCGATAGAGGCGGGACTTCACGGTCGAGAGCGGCGAGCGTGTCACCTTGGAGATCTCTTCCAAAGAAAGATCTTCGTGGAATCGTAACACCAGCACTTCGCGATAAAGCGTGTCCAGTTGCATCAGAGCCGAAGCAATCCGCTCCCGGTCTTCCAGACTCGACAGGCGATCAAACGGCGTTGGATCGTTATCGGCGGTCTCGTACGTCATCGGCCGATCGTCTTCGCTGTTACCCTCGAACATCTCGTCCAGGCTGGACATGGTTTTTTTGCGGCGCAGATCGATGACGAGATTGCGCGCGATCGTAAATAGCCAGGTATCAAAGCGCGCGCGTCCATCGAACTGGGCTCCACGCACCATCACCCGCATCCAGACCTCTTGAAAGAGGTCCTCCGCCTGTTCGCGGTTACTGGTGAGGTAGAGCAGGTAGCGCAACAGGCGGTGCTGGTAGCGGACGATCAATTCATCCAGCAGGCCGGCATCCTGACGCTTGAGCCCTTCGGCCACGGCAAGACTCTCCTGCCTGACTTGAGCTTGCAAGTCAGCGGCAGCCGAACTGGAGGCAAACGGCCCAGCGGCAAAGAACGGTCGTACGGCGGAAAAGGCACTCATCTTAGTCCATTAGACGACAACCGGGTCTGCAAAGCCGCACTTTCTGGGTCGTTTTCTCACCGGGGGTTACTTTCGATATCCTCCAGGGCATCCGGATCCCGTTCCTACGAACCCGGCGGGGCCCGCATTGCTCTTGACCTGGCGGCAAGGCGTGATCCGGTCATCTGCCGAACAGGTCACAGAAAACATGTAACTTGCCCGCTTCTTACCGCCCGGTTCAGCTGAACCGTTGGTTGCGATCAGGAACCCGGGACAAGCAGGATGCGACTCGTCAGACTCCCGCGTGTGAGTTCTCTAACGCGCAATCGCCCCGCGCAGCATGGGAATTGCAGATAACCGGGCGTGATCGACCGAAGGCCCCTCTCCATTTGAGCGCAACTCCAGAACCGCAGCCCGTTGCGGTCAGACTCTGGACCAGAGCCCACTTTCGAGAAATGGGATGGTGTTTGTACCCGCTCTCCGTGCCCCTCGCCAAGCCTGTGCTCCGAGTGCTTAGGAAGCTTGACAGCTCAAAGAAAGAGGAAATTCGATGGCCACAAGGAAATCGGGTTGGAATCGCTCCATAGTTCCCGTCTCAGCACTGGAGCCAGAGTCCATTGCACTGGCTGTTTCTGAGGACACTCCCAGTGCCAACTTCTCGGCTGCCTCCAACGGGGATTGCATCATCCCACGGGGAATGGTCGTTCAGGGGGAAATCACCGGCTGCGGCTCTCTTCTGGTTGAAGGCTCCGTGCGAGGAACGATCCGCCTCGATGGCGCGCGCGTGACTGTTGGGCGGGACGGCAATGTCGAGGCTTCCATCGTCGCCGGGGATGTGCTCGTAATGGGCCAGGTGCGGGGCGACATTTGCGCGACCAAGCGGGCAGAGATCAGCGCCGGGGGTGCACTTAACGGTAAGGTAGTTTCGCCCCGACTGATTGTCGGGCTGGGCGCATCCCTGAAGAGTGATATTGAAACGCGCACCCCCGAGCCAACATCCGACCTCAGAAGCAAGCGGTCCGCACCCGCGCCGGGCAATCTGGAGGCCATCCAGCGCATGCCGGCTGCGGCTTTCCATCCTGTTGGAGTCAAGTCGGTGAAAGAAATCGGATTTGACCGAGAGAGATTATCCGCTGGCTAGTTCAGCACGGCTGGCCCTGATACTGCAGGAACCACCCATAACGATGGGGTGTCCCTTGTCCCCGATTTCGGGGCATGGGAAGGTACAAATCTGCCCAAGGTACTGGAATCCGCCCGCCGACGGGTCCTCCTGAAGCTTCTGAAGCCAAGGCGGTAAGGTTGCTCTGGATTGCGCGCGGGACAGGGATGATGTGCCGCCCCCACCCGCCGTGCCGGACTAATCCTGCTTGGCGGAGTTCTTTCTGGACAGGCGCATAGCCTCTTCCACCGCTTTGGCCGCGCGACGCTCGCGGGCATCTGCCGTCTGGTAGTAGAAGATCCCCAGCAGGTGATTGCGCCTCTGTGTGGGAGTCATCGCATTCCAGCCCTCACGGGCGCGCGGTTCGCGCTGGAAAGCTGCGCGCAGGATGGGAGGCGGCTCCTGCTCTCCCTCCATGGCCAGCATCAGCCGCTCGGCCATCCGTTCCGCTCGCAAGGTGCGTGTTTCCGCGCCTTTGGGCTCGCTGATCCACTTGCCGATCTCTCGCCGCATGGAGTCGCTTAGCTGGTCGAACCAGCGCTTCAGCTTCCGGTCTCCCTTGAGCGCGTCCGCGAGTTCCTTGGGAATCTGCACCTCGCGGACTTCAAGGTCCGGTTCCAACCGCACTGCTATTTCTCCGCCGACGCGTGCTCCGGCAGCCTTCTGCAGAACCCGATTGACCAGGAGGACCTGCCCTTTCCCTGCCGGATCGGGAAACAGAGAGGTGCGAAACGGAATACCGTTGATCTCGCCCCGCACACGGCGTCCCCGGCGCACCGGCCAAACCTCGGCCATGTCGAAGGGAACACGCGCGATAACCCAGCGCAGGCGTGTTCCATCCGGCTCCAGGAGAGCGCGAAAGGACCGGGCAGTCTGAGGTTTGGCGGGCATCGGACAGTCCAAGTATGCGACCAGTCCTCGGCTGCCGCAACCCAGAAGTTGGGGGTAATCGCATGAACGTCAGTCGATTCGTTTTGAGGGGAGAGGATCGCAAACACGGAGGGAGCCGGGGCCTAAAGGCCCAAATCTTGCTTTCACCTTTTCGTGGGGCTGAAGCCCCACGCTCCCTCCACCCCTTCATGCAATTGCCCTGCCGAGAAGAGGAAGCCTCGCCCGTCGCGAAACCAACTACACTAAATTCATGGAAGTTTTGTATGGCGTGCATTCGGTGGAAGAGGCGATCAGAGCCGGAAAACGGCGTTTTGACCATGTTTTAATTGCCCGGGAGCGGCAGGATGACCGTGTGGAGAAGCTGGTGCTTCTGTGCCGTGAGGCTGCCATCAGCGTCCGCCACGAGCCCCGCGAGCATCTGTCGCAGTTGGCCAAGACAGAAGGCCACCAGGGAGTTGTGGCCGTTGTGCGTCCGCAGCAGAACCTCACCATTGAAGACCTGCTCGAACCCGACGCCTCCAACCCCGGCACGGCACGGCTTTTGCTGGCTCTGGATGGGGTGGAAGACCCGCAGAATCTGGGCGCGCTGCTGCGCGTGGCCGATGGTGCCGGTGTAGACGGCGTGGTGCTGACCGAGCGTCGCGCGGCTCCCCTGAGTCCGGTGGCCATCAAGGCCAGCGCCGGGGCCGCCGAACACATCCGCATTGCCCGGGTCGTGAATCTGGTCCGGTCCCTCGAAGAGCTGAAACGACAGAACATCTGGGTCATCGGCCTCGACGAGCGGGGCGAGTGCGATTACGACCAGTTCGACATGACCGGCAACTGCGTTCTGGTTCTGGGCCGCGAGGGTGCCGGGCTGCACGACCTGGTGAAGAAGACCTGCGACCACTTGCTGCGTATCCCCATGGCAGGTGGAGTGAGTTCTTTGAACGTGTCGGCCGCCGGAGCAGTTGTGCTCTATGAGGCCTTCCGGCAGCGGCGGGCCGCGACCCGTCCCGCCGCTCTCCCCAAGGACGCCGCCGCGTCCAAGCCCAAGAAGCAGAAAGGCCTGGGTTCATGAAGCACCTCTATGCCGCGAACGGGTCAATGGCAGCGGCTGCATTTCTGGCAACATCGATTTTCGTCGCGGCGCAAACCGCACCGCCAGCCACTCTACCCTCCGGGCAGGTCATCTTTTCCCGTTCCACGGATGAAAACGGAGACACCCAAACGCAGGGCCCTGGGCCGTCTGGCAGTCCTGCCTCGATTCAAATGGCTTCCGCTCCATCGGCCGAAGATGCGGAGCGCCAGGCAGTCACCTATACCGACTTCGACATGGACGTGCACCTGCATTCCACGGAGCAGCAAATCGCTGTTCGTGCGCTTCTGACCGTCCGTAACGACGGCAAAACGCCGTTGGCACACGTTCCTCTGCAGATTTCCTCCTCCTTGAACTGGGAGCGGATTCGCCTGAATGGCCACGATGCCCCTCTGCAGGTGGCAACGCTCAACACCGATTCGGACCACACCGGGCAACTGCACGAGGCCGCTGTCACGCTGCCCCACGCGCTCGCACCCGGAGCCAGCCTGCAGTTGGACGTCACCTATTCTGGCTCGATTCCCGCTTCCGCGCAACGACTCCTCGCTATTGGAACGCCGGAAGAGTTGGCCCTGCACTCGGACTGGGACCGCATCAGTACCTCCTTCACGGGTCTGCGCGGCTTCGGCAACGTGGTCTGGTATCCGGTCTCCAGCGTCCCGGTGATTCTGGGCGACGGAGCGCGGCTCTTCGACGAGATCGGCGAGCACAAGCTGCGGTTGGCGGGCGCTCATTTCCGCCTCCGCCTCACCGTCGAGTTCCCGCACGGGAAAACACCCAGCGTGGCCCTGATCAATGGTCACCCCGCCCCGTTGTTTGTGACCGAGTCCAGCTCCCTGGACCAAAACCAGGAAGTCTCCAGCGTTGCCACGGCGACTTTGGAGGCATCGACACTGGGATACGAATCGCCCAGCCTGTTTGTCGCCATTCGCACCGCCCATCCCGGCACCAATTTAACGGCGTGGACGCTGCCGGAAGACGAAGTCTCCGTACAAGCGTGGACGGCAGCGGCAACGGCGGTTACCCCGTTCCTGCAGGGTTGGCTGGGGCAGCGTCCGCGCTCCCAACTCACCCTCCTGGACCTGCCCGAACCGGAAGACACGCCCTTCGAGACCGGAGCCATGCTGGCAACCTCGTTGCGCTCCGCTGGACCGGACCAGTTGACCGGCGTGCTGGCTCACGCTCTGACGCACGCATGGGTGCAATCCCCTCGTGCCTGGCTGAGCGAAGGGGTAGCCCATTTCATGGGAACCATGTGGGTGGAGAAGCAGCGCGGGCGCGATGCCGCTCTGGGATCTCTGGAAGCCACGCGCCAGGCTCTGGCATTGACCGAGCCGGAGAGTCCCGGCCAGAACGCCGGACAGCCGCTGGCCGAGGCCATCTCGCCGGTCTACTTCCGCACCAAGGCGACTTATGTGCTGTGGATGCTGCGCGATGTGGTGGGCGACCCGGCCCTTTCCGCCGCCCTGCGCGCCTATGATCCCGCTCAGGACGTTCTGAGCAAAGGCCCGGGGAGCTTTGAAACCCTGGTTGAGCAGGCCAGCGCCCGCACCAATTTGGGTTGGTTCTTCAGCGATTGGGTCGACAGCGACAAGGGCCTGCCCGATCTGAGCGTCGACAGCGTGTTTCCCAGCCCGGAGCGGGCCAACAACTGGCTGGTGGCCGTCAACCTGAACAACAGCGGCTATACGGCTGCCGAAGTGCCGGTTACGGTTCGTTCCGACAGCAACTCGTCCACGCAGCGGGTATTGGTTCCGGCCCATGGGAAAGCCACCCAGCGGATTTTGATCCAAGGTAAGCCGATTGAAGTGCAGGTGAACGACGGCACCATCCCGGAGACCCAGGCCACCATCCACATCACCAAGGTAGGCGATCCCGTTTCCGGTTCGGAGTCATCCAGCCAGCCGCTTGTTCCCAGGAAATAGCCGTAAGGCACCAAGGGAAAAATCCGCCGCCTGTGCGCCGACTTTACCAGTCAGGGCACTGGCGGCGGATTTTTATTGGTACCACAACAGCAAGTAAAGAGAGACAATCCGGCGCAGCCAGAAGAGAACGGCCCGAAGGGCCCTAGTCGTCTTTCTTTTCGTTGCGGGCCTTGATTTTGAACCAGATCGGACTGCCCTTGAAGCCAAAAGCCTCGCGAATCTGGTTTTCCAGAAAGCGCTGGAAGCTGAAGTGCATCTGGATATCGCGGTTGGTGAAGAGAACAAAGGTCGGCGGAGCCACTGCTGCCTGGGTCATATAGAAGATGCGCATGCGCTTGTTCATCGGCACCGGGGCGCGCTGGAAGTCGATCTTGTCCAGGAAGCGATTCATCTGGCCGGTAGTCACGCGCTTGCGACGCTCGGCCGCAACCGTCTTCACTTCGTGCAGAACCCGCTGCATCCCCGTGCCTTCCAGGGCGGAGAGGAAGATCACCGACGCATAGTTCAGATATTTCAGCTCGCGGCGGAGCTGTTCCTCATATACCTCGCGGTCGGCGGGTTCGTTGCCGTCCTTGCGGCCGTGCGTGACGGCATCCCATTTGTTCACGATGACGATAACGCTGCGTCCGCTTTCGTGTGCATAGCCGCCAATGGTGGCGTCGGCCCCGGTGACGCCTTCGGTGGCGTCCACCACCAACAGCGCGACGTCGGCAGCTTCCAGGTGACGGCGAGCCATCACAACGCTTAGCTTTTCGGCCATCAGGTGGGTCTTGCTCTTGCGGCGAATTCCGGCGGTGTCCACAAAGCGCAGGCGCGAACCCTCAAATTCCACAACTTCATCCACAGCGTCGCGAGTAGTGCCGGCGATGGGCGAAACGATAGCCCGGGAGGTTCCGGTCAGGGCATTCAACAGGGTCGACTTGCCCACGTTGGGGCGGCCGATGATGGCGATAGAGGTCTCGTACGGCTCGTAGTCCCCATGCGTCGTGCCAATCTTCTCGCCGTCTTCTCCCGCTTCTTCTTCCTCTTGGATTTCGGCCTGGGCCTTGTCCCATTGGGAGATCTCCTCTTCGGGAACCAAGGGGGCCTGAGGAAGCGCATCGGAGACGGCTTCCAGCAAGTCGCCAATACCCAGGGCGTGCTCGCAACTGATGGGGAACATGGCCTTGATGCCCAGTTCGCGGAAGTTTTCCGCAACATAGGCCATGGCTTCGCCCTCAACCTTGTTGACGGCCAGAAACAGCGGCTTGCCACTCTTGCGCAGCAATTGCACCAGATCGTAATCCGGGCTGGCCAGTTCGGTGCGGGCGTCCACAACCAGAATCATGGCGTCGGCCTCTTCCAGCGCAACCTGGGCCTGATTGTAGATTTCAGTCGGAATCAGCTCGGGGTCGTCGGGAACGATTCCGCCCGTGTCTACCAGGCGAAACTGGCGGTTGCCCCACTCATAATCGCCATAGATACGATCGCGGGTAATGCCCGGCTCGTCGCCCACAATGGAGCGGCGGGTTTTGGTCAG
>Ga0302320_10026886_pt1 | contig 11120 bp, 10 predicted proteins | sample Bog_T0_3_FD_202130 | JGI IMG/M metagenome (GOLD analysis project Ga0302320, IMG submission 202130) | Peat permafrost microbial communities from Stordalen Mire near Abisko, Sweden - Bog_T0_3 | ecosystem: Environmental > Terrestrial > Soil > Wetlands > Peat | place: Sweden: Abisko, Stordalen Mire... | reverse complement strand
ATTCGGCGCCGCAGCGTCGATCGCTTGGGCGTTCGCCCGAGACAGGGAGGTCGTACGATGAAATTTGATTCCAAGACGGCGGTGGTCACCGGCGCGGCCTCGGGCATCGGCCGCGCCACGGCGGAGGCCTTCGCGCGGGGCGGGGCGAGGGTGATTCTTGCCGATCTCTCGGCGGAAGCGGGCGAAGCGGTCGCCAGGGAATTGCGCGATGCGGGATTCCACGCCTCCTACGTTCACCTCGACGTATCCTCGGACGAATCGATCAAAGCGTTCGCGGCCCGCGCGCTCGCAACCGGCGAAGTCGACATTCTCGCCAATGTCGCCGGCTACGGCAAAGGCCAGCCCTTCGTCGACAACACCCCCGACTTCTGGGACCGCGTCGTCGACGTCAATCTGATGGGCCCGATCAAGTTGATCCGCGCCCTGCTCGACCCGATGATCGCACGCCGGTCGGGCAAGATCGTCAATGTCGCCAGCGACGCAGGCCGCAACGGTTCGTCTGGAGAGACGGTCTATTCGGGCGCCAAGGGCGGCCTGATCGCGTTCTCGAAGGGCCTCGCCCGCGAGATGGCCCGCTATTCGATCAACGTCAATTGCGTCTGCCCCGGGCCGACCGAGACGCCGATGCTGCTGGCGTTGCCCGAGAACCATCTCGACGCTTTCAAACGCGCGATTCCGTTCCGCCGCTTCGGCAAGCCCAGCGAAGTCGCCGACGCCATCCTGTTCTTCGCCAGCGACCGCGCCCGCTACATCACCGGTCAGACGCTCAGCGTCTCCGGCGGACTGACCATGTTCTGATTGGTAAGACACAGCGAGGAGGTCGACGTGACCAATTTCAAAGCCGCCGATTACCAGGCGACCCATTTCAAATGGGAAGTATCCGGCAAAGTCGCCACCATCACGCTCAATCGCCCCGAGCGCAAGAATCCGCTGACCTTCGACAGCTACGGCGAATTGCGCGATCTGTTCCGCAACCTCGCCTACGCCGACGACGTGAAGGTCGTGGTGTTCACCGGCGCGGGCGGAAACTTCTGCTCGGGCGGCGACGTGCATGAGATCATCGGCCCGCTGGTGCGCATGCAGGAAGCCGGCGATATGCCGGGCCTGCTGGCGTTCACGCGGATGACCGGCGATCTCGTCAAGGCGATGCGCCACTGCCCGCAACCGATCATCAGCGCAGTCGACGGCATCTGCGCCGGCGCCGGCGCGATCATCGCCATGTCCTCGGACATCCGCATCGGCACGCCGCGCACCAAGACGGCGTTCCTGTTCGTGCGGGTGGGCCTCGCCGGCGCCGACATGGGCGCCTGCTCGATCTTGCCGCGCATCATCGGCCAGGGCCGCGCCTCCGAACTGCTCTACACCGGACGGGTGATGACCGCCGAAGAGGGCGACAAATGGGGTTTCTACAACCGGTTGGTCGCCCCTGAGCAGGTGCTGGCGGACGCGCAGGCGCTTGCCAGGGATCTGTCTGACGGCCCCACCTTCGCCAATGGAATTACAAAAACCTGTCTGCACCAGGAATGGGCGTTGGACGTCGACTCCGCCATCGAGGCGGAGGCCCAGGCGCAGGCGATCTGCATGCAGACAAAAGATTACGGCCGCGCCTATCGCGCCTTCGTCGCCAAGGGCAAGCCGGTGTTCGAAGGCAATTGAGGGCTCTCAAGCGAAAAGCGGAGTGACCGTACATGCTGCTGACGGATCTTCTGGCTCTGCCGTTTTTCGAGGATCGGCATCGCGACTTGGCGGCGCGTCTGTTCGATTGGGCGTCGCGCCACGTGCCCGGCCTCGTCGACCATCACGACGTCGACGGCTCGTGTCGGCGCCTCGTCGCCGCACTCGGTCAGGCGGGATGGCTCGACGCCTGCGTGCCGCCGAATGGCGAGACGCTCGTCCCTCTGGACGTGCGCGCGCTCTGCGTATCGCGCGCGACGCTCGCTTATGTCGACGGCCTCGCGGATTTCGCCTTCGCCATGCAGGGCCTCGGCTCCGGCGGCATTTCGTTGTTTGGAACCCCCGAGCAACGAGCGGCGGCGTGCCCGTCGGTGCGCGAAGGCAGAGCAATCGCGGCCTTCGCGCTTTCGGAACCCGACGCCGGCTCCGATGTCGCGGCGATGTCGACGACGGCGCAACGGGTCGAGGGCGGCTGGCGGCTCGACGGACTGAAAACCTGGATTTCCAACGGCGGCATCGCCGACCGCTATGTAGTGTTTGCCCGCAGCGGCGAGGCGCCGGGCGCGCGCGGCGTCTCGGCCTTCATCGTTTCCGCGGAGACTCCCGGCTTCTCGATCGCCGAACGGATCGAGGCGATTGCGCCGCACCCGCTGGCGACGCTCAGCTTCGACAATTGCGTGGTCCCCGAGAACGCGCTGCTTGGCCGCCCCGGGCAGGGTTTTGCGGTCGCTATGGCGACGCTCGACGTGTTCCGTCCGACGGTCGCCGCCGCCGCTCTCGGCATGGGTATGCGCGCTTTGGACGAAGCGACGCAGCGCGCGCTGACGCGGCAAATGTTCGGCGGCGTGCTCGCCGATCTGCAACTCACCCAAGCCGCGCTCGCCGACTCGGTCGCCGAATTGGAGGCGGCGGCGCTGCTGACGTTCCGCGCCGCCTGGGCCAAAGACCAGGGCAAGCCGCGCATTACCCGAGAAGCGGCGATTGCGAAAATGGTCGCCACCGAGAACGCGCAAAAAGTGATCGATCGGGCAGTCCAGGTGTTTGGCGGCCTCGGCGTCAAGAAGGGCGAGAAGGTCGAAGAACTCTACCGCGACATCCGCGCCCTGCGTATCTACGAAGGCGCGACGGAAGTGCAGAAGATCGTTATCGCCCGCGACCATCTGGCCAAGGCGGCGGGTGGCTGATCCGCCGGAGCGTCGGCCTCCAGGCCGACGCTCCGAGCCGCTTCACCGCAGCATGAACCTGCGGATTTTGCCGGTCGCCGTCTTCGGCAGTCCATCGACGAACTCGATGAAGCGCGGATATTTCCATGGCCCGCAGGTCGCCTTGACGTGAGCTTTCAACTCGTCGCGCAGCGCGTCGCGTTGACCGGACGGCTCGCGACTGTCTTTGAGAACGACGAAGGCCTTGGGCTTGATCAACCCGGCCGCGTCCTCGGTCGGCACCACGGCGGCCTCCAACACGCGGTCGTGGCTGATCAGCGCGGCTTCGACCTCGAACGGCGAGACCCAGATGCCGCTCACCTTGAACATGTCGTCGGCGCGGCCGCGGAACGAATAGGCGCCCCCGGCGAAGCTGTATTTGTCGCCGGTGCGGATCCATTCGCCCTCAAACGTGCGACGCGACTTGTCCCGCTGGTTCCAGTAGCCGGCAGCGCCCGTGGGCGAGCGCACCATCATCTCGCCGAGTTCCCCCTCGGCAACCCTCTCGCCCAAGGCGTCGACGAGTTTCAGCTCGAACCCTTCGATGGCGACGCCGGAAACGTTATAGTCGACGGCGCCGGGAAGGTTCGTCAGGTACATATGCCCGGTCTCGGAACTGCCGACGCCGTTGACGATGTCGACGCCGAACCGCTTCTTCCACTCTTCCCCGAGATGCGCCGGCAACGGCTCGCCGGCGGAAACGCAGAGTCGAAGCCGGTCGGAACCGTTGCGCCGCGTGCATGAGGGATCGTCGAGGATCGAGGCGTAAAGCGTGGGCACACAGAAGAACACGCTGGGACGGTGCTCGCGAAATATTTCGAACACCGCCTCCGGCGTGGGACGTTCGGGATAGAGTACGGCGGTCGTCCCCAACCAGGGCGAAGTGAAGATCGTGTTGGCGATCCCGTAGGCGAAGAACGCCTTCGGGGCCGAGAAGATGACGTCGTCCTGTTTGACGCCGAAGCGCTGGCGCGACACGCGCTCAGCCATCATGCGCGGGCTGGAATGCACATGCAGTACGCCCTTCGGCATCCCCGTGCTGCCTGAGGAATAGAGCCAATAGGCGATTTCGTCGGGGCTGGTTGCCGCCGCCGGCGATCCGCGCGTTTCGGCGGCGAGCAGCGACTCGAAGCGCAGCGCCTCCTCGTCCCCAGCGCCAACCGAGACGATATGTTTGACCGAAGGCAATCCATTGGCCGTTTCGCGCACGACGGGCAACAGCGACGCCGCGGCGAAGATCGCCTTGGCGCGCATATCGGCGAACAGATAGCGATATTGTTCGGCGGTCAGTCGCGTGTTGAGCAGCACGGGAATGATTCCCGCGCGCACCGCGCCCCAGAACAGGATCGGAAACTCGAGCGTGTCGTGCATCACCATGGCGATGCGGTGTTCCGGCTCGAGTCCGAGCCGCGCGAGCATCGGACCGACGCGAGTCACCGCGTCGTGGAGTTGCGCATAGGTGAGCTTTCGGCCGGGGTCGCAATAGGCGACTTTGTCGCCCCGGCCCTCGGCGACATTGCGATCGATGAAATCGACAGCGGCGTTGTAGACGCGCTCGCCCTCCATAAGCTCCCTCCCTGCCGATTCCCTGTCGTCGCCGACGTTTCGCGCGCTATTCCTCGCCGCCCCGCGCCGATGTCCACAGTCGATCCACGAGTTGCCTGACTAGACTCAAAGCCACGCGGCGCCGGTATTTGGGTCCGACGATTGTCGTCGCCAGCACGTTCAATTGCTTTCGCGTCAGACGCGTCAGCTCCTCGGCCGCCGCGCCGTCCCAGGGACGCCCCTCCAAGCCTGACGTCGCAATCGACAGCGGCGCGGAATTGGTCCCGGTGACGGCGACGCGAATTTCGCGGATGACATCGCCTGCGCGGCGCAGCGACACGGCGACCCCGGCCAGCGGGAAGTCGACGGCGTCGCGAATCCGCGCCTTGGCGTAGGCCGCTCGGCGGCCGCCTTGCGGGGGAATCTCGACCGCCGCCAGCAACTCGCCCGGCTGTAAATTGACGTGCTCGGCGCCGTTTTCGCGGAACAATTCGCTGAGCTTCACGCGCCGCGCCGCGCCTCCGGCCGCCACGACCAACGCCTCGGCGTCGAGCACCATCAAGACCGGCGCGATATCTCCATGATAGGTCGCATAGCAGCGGTCGCTCTTTTCGACGACATGGCAACGCTCGCCCTGATATTTTAGGCACCAACTATTGCCTTGCCGCCACCATTCGCTCTGGTTGTAAAAGACGCAGCGCGTATCCTGACACAGATTGCCGCCGAGCGTCGCGGCCGCGCGATGGGTCGGACCGGCCACCGCGCGCGCGGCTTCCGCCAATGACGGATAATCGGCCGCAATGAACGGATCGCGCGCCAGCGCCGCGAGCGTCGTCCCGGCGCCGATCCACAACGTCTCGCCATCGCGGCGAATCCCGCGCAACTCCGCAACCGACTGCAGATCGATCAGATCCGAGGGCGCCCCCAAGCCGCGACGCAGATTGACGAGCAAATCGGTGCCGCCGCCGAGCAGGCGCGCGGCCGGCAGCGTGGCCTTCAATCTCGCCGCCTCTTGCAGGCTTTGCGGACGATGGTAGCGGAACTCCGGCAGCAGGTTCATGATCGCGCCTTGTCTCGGGCGTCGAGCCATTGCACGACGCGCTCGGGCGTGAGCGGGGCGGCGTCGGGTCGAACGCCCGTCGCCTCGTGGACCGCATCCATCAACGCCGGCAGGAACCCCGCGAGCATGCCTTCGCTGGCTTCCTTCGCCCCAAAGGGGCCGTTGGGATCGAGGCTTTCGACGATATGGACCTCGATGTCCGGGCTCTCTTCCGCCGTCGGCACGCGGTAGTCGAGCAGGTTGGCGTGCAGCATGCGTCCCTCGTCGAAACTCGTCTCCTCGGAAAGCGCCTGCCCCATGCCCATCCACACCCCGCCCTGGATCTGTCCTTCCACGGCGAGCGGGTTGAGCGCGCGCCCGACGTCGACGGCAACCCACACTTTGTGCGCCGTGACCTTGCCCGTCACCTCATCGACGGAAGCTTCCACGACCTGCGCCGCGTAACAAAACCCCATCGTCGCGCCGATCGCGCTGCCGCGGAGCGCCTTGTCGCCCATGAATTCGGGCGGACAGGTGAAGGCGCCCTTGACCGTGATCGGCCCGCGATCGACCAAGGCGGCCTTGACGACTTTGGAGAACGGCAAGCCGGGGTCCTGGCCGGCGACGCGAAACGTCTCGTCGATGCACTCGACCTCGTCGGGCGACGCCTCGAGCATCTTGGCCGCCGTCTCGATCAGGAGGGTCCGCAGCGCGTTGGCGGCGTCGATGGCGGCGTTGCCGACCATGAAGGTGACGCGCGAGGAATAGCTGCCGTTGTCCTTGGGCGTCAGCGCGCTGTCGGCGGAGATCACGCGCAAGCGGCTCCAACCGACGCCCAACACCTCCGACACCACCTGCGCCGCCATGGTGTTCGAGCCCTGGCCGATGTCGGCGGCGCCGGTCAGGATGGTGATTCCGCCGTCGAAATCGACCCGCAGGTTGACGACGGCGTGGGGTTCGCCGGTCCAGAATTTCGGCGTCGAGGTCCCCGAGACGAAATGCGAACAGGCAAGGCCGAGCCCGCGTCCTTTCGGCATCTTGCCGCGTCGTTCCGCCCAGCCCGACGCCTCGATCACTTTCGTCAGACACTCGGGCAGGCCATAGCTGAGAATCTTTTGCGCATAGGCGGTCGTATAAGGAATCGTTTGGATCAGATTGGCGCGCCGCACGGCGAAGGCGTCGAGGCCGAGTTCGGCCGCCATTTCGTTCATCAGCGCCTCAAATGCCGCACGCGCATCGACCGTGCCGTGGCCGCGCTGTGCGCCGCAGGGCGGCGTGTTGGTGTAGGCGCGAAAGCCGTCGTATTTGATAGCGGGGATTTCGTAGAGGCCGTGCAGCAGCGCGCCGACATAGAGGATGGTGATGATCCCGTAGCCGGCATAGGCGCCGCCTCGCTGCGCCGCCTGCATATGACACGCCGTCAACCGGCCGTCCTTGGTCATGCCGAGCTTGAGCGTGATCTTCGTCTCGGGCCGGCCGCGATGGGCGAGAAAGGTCTCCTCGCGCGTTTGCAACAGCCGCACCGCGCCGCCCGCCTTGCGCGCGAGTAGAGCGGCGATAATCTCGAAATGCAGACATTCGGTGCGCGCGCCAAAACCGCCGCCGAGAAACGGCTTGACGACGCGCAGCTGCGCCTCCTCCAGGTGGAGGCATTTGGCGACCTTCTGATGCACGTAATAGGGAACTTGCGTCGTCGTGTGCAGCGTCAGTTGCTCGCGCCCGGCGTCGTATTCGGCGAGCGAGGCGTTGGGCTCGATATGGGCGTGGTTGACCTCGGCGAATTGGAACGTCCGCTCGCGCACGAGATCGCTGGCCGCGAACCCCGCCTCGACGTCGCCGAACAACTGGTGAACCTCGCGCAGCACGTTGTTGGGCTTGTCGTCGTGGATCGGCGCCGCGCCCTTGGCCATCGCCTTGCGCGCTTCCGTATAGACCGGCAGCGCCTCGTATTCGACGCGGATCAACTTCAGCGCCTTCGCCGCCGTCTCCTCGTCGATCGCCGCCACCGCCGCCACCGGTTCGCCGCGATAGCGCACCTTTTCGCGCGCCAGCGGAAACTCGTTCTCGGCGATCGGCAACACGCCGAACGGCACATCGCAATCGGCGCCCGTGCACACGGCGGCGACGCCTTCGAGCGCTTGCGCCCCCGAAACGTCTATGGAAACAATCCGCGCATGCGCCAGGGGCGAGCGCAGGATGCGCGCGCAGAGCGCGCCGGGCGCCACGAGGTCCGCCGTGTATTTGGCTTTGCCGGTGACCTTCTCGACGCCGTCGATCAGCGGCGTCGGCGCGCCGACCGAGCCGACCGAGCCGACGCGCGCCTTCTTCAGTTGACGGATGCTCATCGCGCCGCCCCCGTCGCCGCCGCGCTCTCCACGGCCTCGATGATTTTTACATAGCCGGTGCAGCGGCAGAGATTGCCGGAAAGCGCCTCTTTGATGTCGGCGCGGCTCGGGCGCGGATTGCGGCGCAGCAGCGCCTCGGCCGCACTGATCATGCCCGGCGTGCAATAGCCGCATTGCGCGCCGAGCTTCTCATGAAACGCCTGTTGCAGCGGGCTCAAAGTCCCGCCTTTGGCGAAGCCTTCGATCGTCTCTATATGGCGCCCCTCGATCTGCATGGCGAGCGTGGAACAGGCCAGGCGCGGCTCGTCGTCGACGAGCACCGTGCAGGCGCCGCATTCGCCGCCGTCGCAGCCTTGCTTGACGCCGGTCAATCCGACGATTTCGCGCAGGTAGTCGATCAGCAGCATGCTGTCAGGCACGAGGTCTTCGCGTCGCCGGCCGTTGATGGTGACATTCAGGATCGCCTTCATCGCCCGCTTCGCCTTGGTTTGACTATAGCGCCCGTAGCAGCGTCCCGCCGTCCACGGTCAACACCGAACCGTTGATGAAAGAACTGCGCGACGAAACCAGCAGCTTGACCGGCTCATCCAGTTCCTCCAACCGCCCGAGGCGTCCTGGGAACAGGCCGCGAACATAGGACTCGCCCGCCTCGCTGCGCACGAACTCGTCGTTGATGCCGGTATGGAAATAGCCGGGCGCGATCGCGTTGACGCGCACCCCGAAGCGGCCGAGTTCGAGCGCCATCGTCCTTGTCAGTTGAATGACCGCGGCCTTCGAAGCGCAATAGTTGGTCTGCTTGCTCTGCGGCGCGAGGCCGGCGACCGAAGCGATATTGAGGATGACGCCGCTGTTGCGCGCCGTCATGGAACGCGCGACGACTTGAGAGACGCGCCATGTTCCCGTCAGGTTGGTTTCCAAGACGTCCGCCCATTGGTCCTCGGTCATTCGCAGGAACGACGCGGGCGCGGCAATTCCAGCCGCATTGATGAGAATGTCGATCCGGCCGAGGGTTGATTCCGCGCCGGCGACCGCCGTCTCGACGCTCGCTCGGACGCTGACGTCGAGTTGAACAGGCGTCGCAGCGCCGCCTTTGGCGATTATGTCGGCGGCGACGGATTCGAGTTCGTTGAGCCGCCGGCCGCCACAGCCGACTTTCACCCCTTCGCGCGCCAAAACTTCGGCGATATGGCGGCCGATGCCGCTCGAGGCGCCGGTGATGAGCGCGATCTTGCCCGCAAGGATCTTGGTCACGGGCGGCCTCGCCGTTCCGCGGTTTCGTTGCGATTGAAGAAGGCGTTGACGAAGCGCCGGGCCTCTTCGGTTCGCATCAGCGTTCTCGGCGTTTCGATCTCCATCGCAAAGCCGTCGAGCGCGGGGTCGAACCAGGCGGCCATGCACCGTTTGGCGGCGACCAGCGGGCCCCGCGACAGGCCGGCGACGCGCGTCGCGATCTCCTGGATTTTCGCGTCGAGCGCTTCGCTTGCGCAGGCCCATTGCACGATTCCGAGCCGGGCGGCCTCGGGACCGTCGACGATCTCAGCCCCGAGGATCAATCGGGCGGCGACGCCAGGACCTGCGAGTCGGGTGAGACGCTGTGTGCCGCCAGCGCCGGGGATCTGCCCGACCCGCGCCTCGGGGAGACCGATCTTCGCCCGCGGCGTCGCGAGCCGCAGATCGCAGGCCAGCGTCAGTTCGAGTCCGCCGCCGAGCGCGGCGCCGTCGATCGCGCACAGCGTCACCGCCTCGAGTGCTTCCAGTCGATTGAAGACCGAATGCAACGACTGCACGTAGCTCACCATCTGCTCGATGCCTGCATGGCTGGTCAGGAATCCGCGGATCAGATTGAGATCGGCGCCGGCGCAGAAGCATTTCTGATCGCTGCGTATGACGACGAGCGTGGGACTTTCCACCTCGATCCGGTCGAGCGCTGCGTTCAGCGCGGTGACGAATTCGTAGTCCATCGCGTTGACGGGAGGGCGCGACAGCGTGAGGGTAGTGACGGGGCTGTCGACCTCGTAGCGGATCATCGCGGACACCTCCCCTCCCCCTATCACGAGCTTCGCGTCGCGCGCGAGAGCGCCGGACCGGCTCGCCTCGCGATCCCACCCGCCCCATGGGCCGATCATTGACTGAATACTCATTCAGATACCAGTCAATGTCAAGTCGGGATGTCGTGACTGTTATGCAGATTGCCGCGATTTCCTCTCGTGTGTGTCTGCGTGGCCGACAACCTCCGGCTGCGCGCGACCTTACGGAGAGTTGAAGCAACTAACCGCGGGATCCCGACAGACGCAGGGCTGTAGCCGAGGTCGCTGACCCATATGCGCTAGGATAAGCGCTTTTGCGGGCCGTGAGGCGACGTCGTCGTCATGGCCGGGCTTGTTCCGGCCATCCACGCGGTTCCGCTTGGACGCATCTCGAAAGACGATGGCGCGCGTTCGGAGCCTGCACAAGACGTTGCTATTGTTGGCGCGAGCGCCTTTGTTGCGCGACCACGTGGATCGCCGGGACAAGCCCGGCCATGACGGCGGGGGACCGTTCAACGAACCTGCAACAGGCTTGTCCTAGCGCATATGGGTCGCTGACCTCGGCCGGAACGTGTGTGCGAAGTCCTGCGAAGGCGCCGGCAGCGTCGTCGCCGAGGTCGACCACCTCGGCTACAGAAGTCAGCGATCCGTCTGCGTCAGGAATGCAACTGTTCGTATTTCTCCTGCAGTTGTTCCGGCGTCTCCTCCCAATCGGGATTGAGCTCTATGCATTGCGCCGGACAGACCGTCTTGCATTGCGGTTCGTCGTTGGCGCCTACGCATTCCGTGCAGCGCAAGGCGTCGATGCGGAACGGAACGTCGGAACCGTTGATCGCCTCGTTCGGGCACACCGGCGGACAGGCGTCGCATCCCGTGCAATCCTCGGTAATCATCAGAGCCATGGTCGTCGCATCTCCTCAGGTGGCTTCGGCTTGGGTCAGCTTTTGGTGGCGGAAGGCGCCCCACAGCGCGGCGCCGAACGCGCCCGCGTAGATGGCGTCGGGATGGCTGTCGATCGTGTGGGGGATTTTTTCCTTCGCGGCGGCCGACTTCATGGCGCCAACCAGTCCGACGTCGAGCGCCAGGCCGCCGGTCATCTGGATGGGACCGTCGATGCTGCCGATCGTCTTGACCAGCTTGGCCAAACGATCGGACATCGAATCGTGAATGCCGCGCAGGATGTTGGGGGCGGTGAGCCCGCGCGACACCATGTTGATGACGTCGGTTTCGGCGAGCACGGCGCAGATGCCTGACACTTTCTCAGGATTGTCGGCCTGCAGCGAGAGCG
>Ga0302320_10026882_pt1 | contig 11121 bp, 4 predicted proteins | sample Bog_T0_3_FD_202130 | JGI IMG/M metagenome (GOLD analysis project Ga0302320, IMG submission 202130) | Peat permafrost microbial communities from Stordalen Mire near Abisko, Sweden - Bog_T0_3 | ecosystem: Environmental > Terrestrial > Soil > Wetlands > Peat | place: Sweden: Abisko, Stordalen Mire... | reverse complement strand
GGCTACGGAATGGAGCCTTCACAACGCAAGGCACGCTGGAGGGTCTTTCGGGCGATGTGATATTGCCGGTTTATCAGGATAAAGAAGGTGACATTTGGGTGGGAACGAGCGCTAATGGAGCTAACCGAATTAGCGGCGGCAAAATTACCGTGTTTACCACGCGCAATGGCCTGCCCGACAATCAAGTTTTTTCCATCACGGAGGACGGCCAAGGAGACCACTGGTTTGGGACACGAGGGGGGTTAGCCCGTCTTAGGAATGGAAAATTTACGGTTTTCTCCGGGAGTAACGGCCTGCCAAACGATGTTGCGCAGTGCACGTACACCGATAGCAAGGGCACTCTGTGGGTTGGCACGAGGGGCGGTCTGAGCCACTTTGATGGGCGCACGTTTACTACCTACACGACACGGGATGGACTTTCACACAACAAGGTTCTCGCTATCTATGAGGACAAGCGAGATGGAACGCTTTGGGTGGGAACAGGCAATGGCTTAAATCATTTGGTCAATGGCCGCTTCCGTGTCTACACGAAAGAGGATGGCCTATCGAATGAGATCATCTGGACTATTTCCGGCGACAAAGACGGCACACTCTGGCTCGGCTCGAACGGCAGTGGACTTTACCGTTTCAAGAACGGCTTGTTCACTAATATTACCCGGCAGAATGGACTCTTTGACGACGAACTCTCGAGCATACTCGACGATGAGCGAGGGAATCTCTGGTTTAGCTGCAATCGAGGTGTATTCACCATCGCGAAAGATCAACTGAATGCGTTTGCGGATCGCAAGATTCGGCAAGTCTCGGCGCGCGATTTTGGCGTTGAGAATGGCATGAGAAGCGCGGAATGCAACGGGGGATTTCAGCCCGCGGGTTGGCGGATGAAAGATGGCGCGCTGGCATTCCCAACGATGAAAGGCATGGCCGTGGTCCATCCGGATCGCTTGGCAACGAATCGCCAGGCGCCGCCGGTCCTGATTGAGCGAACACGAGTGGATCATCGTGAATTTAACGGCACGGGAGCTATCGAGCCCGCCGCGGGACAGGGACAGCTCGAGTTTCAATACACCGCGTTGAGTTTCATCGAATCGAACAAAATACAGTTCAAATACATGCTGGAAGGGTTCGATGAAGATTGGACCGACGCGGGAACGAGGCGCGTGGCATACTACACGAACATACCGCCCGGCTATTATCACTTCCGAGTGATAGCTCGAGGCGCGAATAGCGTATGGTCGCGCGAGGCAGCCAGTGTGGCGCTAAATTTACCGAAACATTTCTACCAGACCATCCCGTTCATCTGCCTGGAAGGGATGTCGTTTGTCGGCCTGATGGCGGGCGCCTATGAAATTCGGGTTAAGCAATTACGCGCCAATGAGGCGAAACTGGTAGCGCAGGTTGAGGAGAGAACGCAAGAGCTCAGTAGTAGCGAAAAGAAATTTCGCCAACTCGCTGAGAATATCCGCGAGGTTTTTTGGATCATGGATCCGCAAACCGGCGCCATGCTCTACGTGAGCCCTGCTTTTGATCAGTTATGGGGATTTAGCGCATCGCAAGTTCTCGAGAATCCGGCTGTCTGGTTCGACAAAATCCATGAACAGGACCGGGCGACGGCGTTAGCTGCCCGCGCGCGGCAGCGAGCGGGTGAGATCACAGAATGCGAATACCGCCTAGTCCACGAAGAGCGTACTTATTGGGTGTGGGACCGGGCGTTTCCGATCCACGATCAGGCGGGGCGCTTAGAGCGCATGGTTGGAGTTGTTGAAGACATCTCGGAGCACAAGGCAGTGGAGCGGGTGCTGAAGCACTCGAATGATGAATTAGAGCAGCGAGTGGTTGAACGCACAACCGAGTTGAGACACCTCAATCAGGCGCTGGAAAAGGCAAGTAAATCGAAAGACGAATTCCTGGCCAATATGAGCCACGAACTGCGCACGCCGATGAACGGCGTGATCGGGATGACCCGCCTCGCGCTCGCGACAGAGCTCAATCCGGAGCAAAGGGAGTATCTAGAAGTAGTCAGCACGTCGTCGGCGTCTTTGCTCTCCATCATTGACGATATTCTCGATTTTTCCAAGTTCGAAACGCGCATCTTGAAACTAGAAAAAATAGCGTTCGATTCGCGGCAGTGTATCCAGCAGACCGTCGCATCTTTAGCGGGCCGGGCGGAGGAGAAAGCCTTGCAGTTCGAGTGCACGCTGGCGAATGACGTCCCCGTAAGACTGATCGGCGATCCTGGCCGCCTGCGTCAAATTCTCATCAACTTACTGACTAATGCCATCAAGTTCACCTTGGCGGGCCGTGTATCGACAACGATTTCCGTAGAGGATCAAGGCGCCGATAGCGTGACGCTGAAGTTTTGCGTTGCCGATACTGGCATTGGTATCCCCAAAGATAAGCATGCCGCCATTTTCGAAGCGTTTACCCAAGTTGACAGTTCGGCGACGCGGATTTTCGGCGGCACCGGAATGGGATTAACCGTTGCTTGGAAGCTGGTGGGATTGATGGGCGGACGCATGTGGGTGGAAAGCGCGCCCGGCGCGGGCAGCCGGTTCTATTTCACGGCGCCGTTCGGTGTGGGCCAGACGGTGGAAACACCGAAGGCTGAGCACGCGCCACCAACGCCGAGCGTTCCGGAGATCACGCAAGAAGTCACTCTACAGAGCAAGGCCCTGCGGGCACTACTGGTGGAAGATAATCTCATCAATCAGAAAGTTGCCAAACGCTTGCTTGAGAAGAACGGTTGTCAAGTGCATGTGGCGAACAACGGTATTGAAGCGCTCAAAGCTCTTGAAGAACTGGAATGGAACGTCGATGTCGTTTTCATGGACGTGCAAATGCCGGAAATGGACGGCATCGCCGCCACCAAAGAAATTCGCCGGTTGGAAGCGCTGAACGGCAAGCGACTGCCTATTTTTGCGCTCACGGCGCATATCAGCGAGCAAGACGAAGAACGGTGTCTGGCCGCGGGGATGGACAAACACTTGACGAAGCCAATCAAGCCGGAGATTTTGGAGAGTGTGTTGCGTAAAGTGGCTTCCGGTGAGTTTCGCCCGAAACCGGTAGGTGTCTAACCCACCTTCGCTTTTTGCTGCGTCTCCAGAAAAGCCAGCATCAGCAATACACTAGCGTCGAGTTGATCCGTCACTAAAACATGCCCTGCATTGGGGATAAGTTCAAAGCGCGCGCCAGGAATGCGTCTGGCCACCACACGACCGTTCACGGGCGGCACCAGCCGGTCGTCGGCGCCATGCACAACTAGCGTAGGCGCTTTAATGCGCGGCAGCCGGCGGTAAGAATTCCACATCAGGATGCCGCCGAATTGACCCCAAAAGCCGCGCGTGCTCCACTTACATTCCGACCGGATGCGCAAGTCCTCGGCAATCAACTCCATGGGCGTGGAGGGAGAATAAAGGAGTGGGACCAAAGCGAGTTCACGCTGTTCGCGAGGCGTATCGGCTGGGGGCAGCTTGCGTGGCGCGTAGGAAAGACTGGGCCAACGGGCCAGCAGGCCGCCATAGCTGGTACACCCGAGTATGAGGCTTAGCACTCTCTGCGGGTGGCGCAAGGCTATTTCTTGTGCGATCATTCCTCCCATGGAGGCGCCAATTACGTGAGCCGCCGACACTCCCGCCGCATCCAGCACGGCCACCGCGTCTTGAGCCATCCTCTTCATGGGGTATGGACCCCGTGGCGCGTCGCTTCGGCCCATGCCACGGTTGTCGAAATAAATCGCCCGGTACCGCATAGTCAACACTGGCAAAACACGGAACCACATCTCGTGAGTGAAACTGAGGCCCATGATGAGCAGCACTGGCGGACCGCTACCTTGCTCATTCCAATAAAGATTCGCTCCGTTACTCGAGACGTAAGGCACTTTTCACAAAGTAGCAGGTTCGATATCGGCTTCAATATTTGGGATTCGGACCCCTATATATATGGTGTCCCACGGCAGTGTCCCCAAAATGAAGTGGCCTTGGCGCTTTACACCGAAACCGGGTCGAGGTAGTATGGAAGCACCCCCGAGAATTTCACGAAGGAATGGTATCTCCGTTTGCTGAAACTAAAGCGTGTTGAGATTCACGGGTTCAAATCCTTTTACGATAGAACCGAGATGCGTTTCAGCGGCAGCGGGATTGCTGCCGTGGTCGGGCCTAATGGTTGTGGCAAGTCGAATTTGAGCGACGCCATTAGCTGGGTGCTGGGCGAACAGTCGGCCAAGAGTTTGCGTGGAGCGCGGATGGAAGATGTCATCTTTGCCGGCACGCGCGATAGGAAGGCGCTGGGCATGGCGGCGGTCACGATGACGCTCGTGCCCGATGAATCTAAGCTGAACCTGCTCGACCGAGCGAAGCATGAGACGCCGGAAGCGGTGGCGCCGGCCGCCGAAGTGGTGATGAGTGAAGCACCGTTGGAGGGTCCGCAGGAGCAACAGCCCATTGCGGCCACACTGAATGGGAACTATTCGGCTGACAGTCATGGCGACAGCAAAGCCGAAATTCTGCGCGCCACCGAACGGACGGGCGAGATCACGATCACGCGGCGGCTGTACCGTTCGGGTGAGAGCGAATATCTGATCAACGGCAAGACGTCGCGCTTGCGCGATATTCAAGATCTGTTTCTGGGCACGGGTCTAGGGCCGGAGAGTTACGCGATTATTGAGCAAGGGCGCATCGGCCAGATTCTTAGCAACAAACCGCAAGACCGGCGCTCGGTCATAGAAGAAGCGGCGGGCATCACCAAGTTCAAAACGCGCAAACGTTTGGCGGAAGCAAAACTCGAAAGCGCGAAGCAGAATTTGTCGCGCGTGTTCGACATTTTGGAAGAAGTGACGCGGCAGGTGAATTCGCTCAAGCGGCAGGCGGCTAAGACCAAGCGCTATGGCGAGCTACGGGCAGAATCTATCGGACATTTGCGGCAGTTGCTGGCGGCCAAGTTCCGCCAATTGGAGCGGGAAACCGCGAAGGTCGCGATTGAGTTAAATTTGGCGAACGCCGAGTTGCAAAACGCGCAAACCACGATTCAAGAGCGCGAGGCGGAGCAGACGGCTGTTCTGGAAGCCACTTACGCCAACGAGCAAGAATTGACGGCGGCGCGCCAGATGCTCGCCGATTTGAACGTGGAAGCGGAACGCGCGCGCGGCAAGCTGGAATACCAAGCCAAGCAGATTGAGCAGATTGACCAGCGGCTGACGGCGTTTGACCGCGAAATCCACACCATTGAGCAGCAGCAGCAGGAACGCGCGCTTGAACTGGAGCAGCATGCCGCAGAATGGGAGACGTTGGAAGGCGAGTATGCAGACAAGCGCTCGGAATTAGAGGCAAAGAGCAACGAACGCCAGCAAGCGCAAAACCGGCACACGGAGCAAGAGCGTGGGCTGGAAGCGGCGCGGCAGCGGGTATTGCGGATGCTGGGCGAATCGGCCACGCTGAAAAACCGCATCACCCAAGTGGAAGCGCAATTGGCAGCGGCAGTGCGTGACAGCGAGCGGGCGCAAGAAGAAGAGCGTCACTCGAGCGGCGAGCTGGAACGCCTTACCCAAATTCGCGCGGAGTTAGCCGAACGGCTCAAAGAATCGCAGGATCAACTGCAAACCGTGAGTGCGGAGCGGCGCGAAGTTGAGCTTGCATTGCAGGGCAAACGCGCGCAATTGCAGGAAGGCCGGCAGGCATTTGACCGCTTACGCAGTGAATATTCGCGCGTGAAGGCACGCAAGGATTCACTAGGCGAGATTATTCAGCACCGTGGCTACACAACCGAAACCGTCAAAGAGGTTTTCGCCGCTTCCGAGCGTGGCGCAACGGGTGAATTCAAACCCGTCGGCGTGTTGGCGGACTTTTTAGAAGTCGACCCGCAATTTGAAAAGGCCACCGAAGCATTTCTGCACGATGAATTGGAGTTCGTCGTGGTGCGGAACTGGCAGGATGCAGAGCAGGGCGTTGACTTGGTCCGTGGCGAGCTGAATGGGCGGGCCACGTTCCTGGCCGAACACACCGAAGATGTGTTCGACAACCCAGCAGAAACTCCCCAGCCGACGGGCTGGGATGGTTCGCTGACCAAGCTTACGTCGGTTCTCCGTTTTGCCAATGGGCTGACGGAACTGCCGAAGCACTTGTTGCCGCGGATCGCGAATGCGTACGTGGCGGCGGACCGCGGTTTGGCACGGCGGCTAGCAACGCAGTTTCCGCATTGCTGGTTCTTGACGCCGGAAGGCAGCAGCTATCACGGGCGCGCGGTGACAGGCGGCAAAGAATCGAGCGCCGGACCGTTAGGTTTGAAGCGCGAATTGCGTGAGATCACCGCACTCGAGCAGGCCAAGCATGAAGAGATGCTGGCAGCGCAGGCGGCGGAAGCGGAGCTGGAACAGCAAATTGCGCAGCTAAGCGAGCAATTGGAAGCGCTACGCTCCGAACAGCAAGCACAGGAAAAAGGTGTGCTGGCTTTTGATCACGAAACGCGCAAGCTGAGCGAGGAGTCGCAGCGGGTGGCGGCGCGCTTGAACCATGCCCGGCACGAATTGGAGCGGATTTCGCGCGACCGGCTAAAGCTGGAAGACAGCGGCGCGCGGGATAGGGCCAACTTGGAGCAGGCGGAAGAGGCGCGCTCGAATGAAGAGAGCGCGCTCGAAGCGGCGCGTGAATTGCTGAGCACGCTGCAAGCGGAAGTGGCGCGCACAGCGGAAGAACACGCTGCGGTGCGGGCGCATTTGGCAAGTTTGGAAGAGCGTCGCCGGTCGCTGGCGGCGAGCCGCGCGCGCTTGGAAACGCAAGTGCGCGATTTTGCGAACCGGCGTGAAAATATTCTGCGTGAGACAGAGCGCCTGGTCGCCGAGAAAGCGCAATTCATCCGCAGCAACGAAGAGCTGGACATAAAGCTGGCCGAGTTGAAGGTTGTGCTGGTCGCGACTGAAACCAATGTGGGCCGTTTGGCAGAGCGGGAAGCGGAGTTGCGCGCACAATTGGCAGCTTCCGAAGAAGAGTTGAAACGGCTGCGTGCCGGCGCGCAGGAATTGCAAGAGAAACGCGGCGAACTGCAAGTGGCGCTGGCGCGGGGTGAATCAGATCTGAGGCACCTGGAAGAAACCTGCCAGAAAGAGTTGGAGACCACGCTACAGCAGTTGGTGGAAGGCGCGGAAACAATCGCCGACGAGGCGGAACTGACCGAAATTGAAGCCAAATACAATGAGGTGCGCCGCAAGATTGACAATCTGGGCCCAGTCAATCCAACGGCGCTGGAAGAATTTGAAGAATCTTCCCAACGGCAGGAATTCCTAAATACCCAGCGGCAGGATTTGCTCGATTCGATCCGCGATACCGAGAAGGCGATCCAGGAAATCGATGGCGAATCGCGCAAGCGGTTTGGCGAAGCGTTCCACGCGATCAACGCGAACTTCAAAGTAATGTTCCAAGTGTTGTTCGGCGGCGGTATCGGTGAGATGCGCTTGACGGATGAAGAGAATCTGGCCGAGTCCGGCATCGACATCGTCGCGTCGCCTCCGGGCAAGAAACTGCAAAGCGTGCTGCTGCTTTCGGGCGGTGAGAAATCACTGACGGCGATGGCCCTTTTGATGTCGATCTTCCAGTACACGCCGAGTCCGTTCTGTATTCTGGACGAAGTCGACGCGCCGTTGGATGAGCCGAATATCGAACGGCTCACCCGGCTGTTGAAAGAGATGTCGGATCAGACGCAGTTCATCGTGATCACGCACGCCAAGCGTACGATGGAGGCAGCGCAGTCTCTGTATGGCGTCACAATGCAGGAGCCGGGTGTGTCCAAACTGGTTTCAGTGAAGTTTAAGACGCCGCTGAACTCGCAAAGCCCGGAGCCAGCGAAGAAGATTCAGCCAAAGGAAACGCCTCGCGAAGAGGAAACGCTGACGACGGTGGCTGGTTAATCTCACAAAAGCTAAAAACCGATGAGGAGCCGGAGGGAACTCCTCACCGGTTTGTGAGCGTGTGCATCTAAATACGATGCGCATTGCCCATTCGTGTTTAGCTTTCTTGCTTAATGGATGCTCGCTTCTCAAAGAGAGTTGCGTTACTATGAGCGAATCGCTCATTATGTCAAAGATACTTAACCTTTCGCTACTACTCGGAACGGGTTGCCTGGCATTGGCGCAGGCTCCCAAGGGGCTCAACCCACAAATTCAAACGATCGTTTCGCAGGTTTCCAGCGATCGAATAGCGGAGATCCAGAAGAAGCTGGAAAGTTTCCAAACCCGCAACATCTTCTCAGCTACAGACGATCCAGTGCATGGTGTAGGCGCGGCCCGCGAGTGGATCGCAAACGAGATGAAAAGCTACAGTCCAAAACTAGAGGTTTCCTTTGATAAACACAGGCTGGCTAAACAGGGCCGGGCGTTCAAAGACGTAGAGATCTGGAATGTGGTGGCAGTGCTCAAAGGCACGAGCGAACCGGAAGAACAGGTGCTGGTGACTGGGCATTACGACACTATCGCTATGACTTTCAAACAAAATGCCGACGGACGGCGGGAGTTGGATGGCCCAGCCACAGCGATGGCCATCGCGCCGGGCGTAACGGACGATGGCAGCGGTACGGCGGCCGTCATGGAGCTGGCACGCGTGATGAGCCAATTTCAATACCGCAAGACGATTGTCTTCATCGCCTTCGCGGCGGAAGAGTACGGTCTCTTCGGTAGTGGTTTGTACGCGGAAGATGCAGCGAAGCGGCACGATCACATTGAAGCGGTTTTCAATAACGACATCATTGGCAGCGATGTCAAAGGAAACGGCGAAACCAGCACCCGTTATGTGAATGTCTATTCGGAAGATCCGAACGATTCGCCCTCGCGTCAGGCGGCGCGCTACCTGAAGGCTGCGGCCGAACGTTATCAGCCGGGCTTCGAAGTGAACTTGGTTTTCCGGCATGACCGTTTTGGGCGCGGCGGCGATCACAGCCCATTCGCCGCAGCCGGATTTGCGGCCGTGCGCGTAACCACGCCGATGGAAAATTTCAAGAATCAGCACACGGCTACCGACACGTTCGCGAATACCGCACCGAAATATACGGCTTCGGTGGCGAAGGCGGATGCAGCGGCGGCGGCAGAGTTGGCGCTAGCGCCGAAAGCGCCCGAGCTTAGGGGTGCGGCTCCGAGAGAAGGAGAAGTCGTACAAGGACGCGGCGGTGCCCCGTTATCGCGCGGCAGCGGCTACGACGCCGCGATGACTTGGCACAGCGAGAAGCCGGAAGCGGACTTGGCGGGCTACGCGGTGGTGATCCGGAAGACCACGTCACCCGATTGGGAGCGCGAAATCTTCGTGGGCAACGTTACTAAATTTACGCTCGAAAACGTAAATATCGATGAGGTTGTGTTGGGCGTGAAGGCGATCGACAAAGACGGAAACGAGAGCCTAGTTACTCCATTTACGTCGCCGAAATATGAGCAGAAGAAGATCGAAACCTATTAGACGGTGATACCATCGACACGGTAGAAAAAAAGACAGCGCGCTTCGGGTGGAGGCGCGCTGTTTGATCGACGCTATGAGCGGTAAACCCAAGAAGTGGTGGCAATCCTCCGAGGAGTTGCCTCCAAATCTGAAGGGTACTTACCTAATTGCAATTCGAACGCCGATCCGTTTACCCCACCTGGAAGCTGTTTTTAGGCCTGTTTTGGCATCCCCATAGGCCGAACTAGATAATTTTTCGATAACCAGTTGGATAATAGACAGCAAGAATGGCGCTTACGGTCACGCATCGGGTTGAAGACGGGTTCGGTATTCTGCATTTGGTAGGTAGCCTGACGCTCGGACCGTCTTTGAATGGATTGCGTGAGTCGGCTAAGCAGTTGTTGGCCGGCGCCAAACTGAATGGTCTGATTTTGCAGGTGGGCGAAGTGACGAGCGTGGATAGTGCGGGGCTGGGAGAAATGACCGTCGTCTACAACTTTGCCAACCGCCAGCGCTTAGGCATCCGATTAGTGGGGAGCACACAATCGCTCTTAAAGATGCTGGACATGACCCGGCTGGAAGAATTGCTGCCGCCATCGAAAGACATGCCCAGCGCCAAGCGGGAATTGCTGGGAAAGTAAAGCAAGTCAATTTCTATGTTGATTCAAGGTAAGAATTTGGTTGGGTTCGAGGAATCGGCCCAAGGTGAGAAGACGTTTCGCGGCTTCAACCCTCGCACCGCTACAGAGCTAGACCCTGAGTTCCATGAGGCCACACAGCGTGAAGTGGATCGGGCTCTGAAATTGGCGGCGGCGGCTGCGGCGCCGCTACGCTCGCTGAGCGCGGCCCAGCGGGCGGAATTTTTGCTGGCCATTCGTGAACAGATCTTGGCGCTTGGCGATACGCTCATCGAGCGCGCAGCACAGGAATCCGGTTTGGATACCGGACGATTGACCGGAGAACGCGACCGGACCACCAATCAGTTAAAACTCTTTGCCGACATCGTCAAAGAAGGCTCCTGGGTGGATGCGCGGATAGATACTGCGCTGCCGGAGCGGAAGCCGCTTCCCCGCCCCGATATTCGCCGGATGTTACGGCCGATTGGGCCGGTGGCTGTGTTCGGAGCGAGTAACTTCCCACTGGCGTTTTCGGTCGCGGGCGGCGATACGGCTGCGGCGTTAGCGGCAGGCAACCCGGTGGTGGTGAAGGGACATCCAGCGCATCCAGGCACATCGGAATTGGTGGCGATTGCCATCATTAAAGCGGTAAGGGCGCAAGGCTTGCCGGCGGGAACATTTTCACTGCTGCATGGAACGTCGCCCGAAGTGAGTCTCGCGGTTGTGAGGCACCCGCAAACGCGCGCCGTTGCCTTCACAGGTTCGCAGAAAGCCGGACGCGCGTTGTTTGACACGGCGGCGCAACGGCCTGACCCGATACCGGTTTATGCGGAAATGGGCAGCACGAATCCGCTCTTTGTTATGCCGAGCGCGGTGGAAGGCAAAGCTGCGGCGATGGCGGAAGCGCTGTTCAAATCGGTCACGCTGGGCGTTGGGCAGTTCTGCACTTGTCCAGGCTTGGTGTTTGGGGTGGAGAGCGCGGACTTTAGCGGTTTTGTGGAGGCGCTGGCAGGGTTCTTCAAACAAGGAACGCCTGGAACGATGCTGAATGCCGGCGTCGCCAAAGGGTACGCCGAAAGATTCCGCAGCGCGGCTGGTGT
>Ga0302320_10026879_pt1 | contig 11121 bp, 14 predicted proteins | sample Bog_T0_3_FD_202130 | JGI IMG/M metagenome (GOLD analysis project Ga0302320, IMG submission 202130) | Peat permafrost microbial communities from Stordalen Mire near Abisko, Sweden - Bog_T0_3 | ecosystem: Environmental > Terrestrial > Soil > Wetlands > Peat | place: Sweden: Abisko, Stordalen Mire... | reverse complement strand
TCCGGCCTTCCTATTTTTATAAGTGGGGCGACCTAGGGCCAGGACTGCCGCACGACTTAAGGACGGAACCAGGATCTCCGCCCACTTGCGCCGCCGCCAAGTGCTCCTCCGGAGTCAGACACCAAATCCAATCATGCACGGGTTCTACCAACCACTAAGTGAACCAGAATGCGTCAGGCCTGGCCGCTAATTTGTATACTCCATATACCGGAACCCTGCTCGGGCCCGATGCCAGCCTTGACCGGCACGGCCCCGGCAGCGCGATGGTGGGGGAGATAATGCTGGCGCTAACGGCAAAGAAATCTAGACAGAACGAGGGCCAGGTCCGGGGTCGAATGCCATGGCTAGGCGCTCGGCCCCTGCTCGTTTTTGCGCGACCAGCCGGAACAGTTGGATAAAATCCAGTTATGAGCCAAGGCGGCACGCGAGCCGGCCCCTCAATCGGAGGCTTCATCCCCGGGGCCGGCGGTCCTGCTGGGCAACTTGACGCGCTGATAGGCCGAAGCCTCCGGGAGGAAAACGTGGCGCTGCCCGAGCTCCGCGGTCCAATCGGTGGTTTTGAGCAGATCAACGACGTGATCCACTGCCACGTAAAGGTGCTCTTTCAAATCGTGACGCAGCCGGCGGAAAATACCGAAGTTACTCCGGTCGATTCCCCTTTCCACCAGTTGAGCCGCGCGCTTTGGCTCAAGGTTACCTTCGCAGAAGGAGAATAAATTCTGGTACAGCTGCATAAAAGGGCCGTCGTCGATGGCGCGGACATGCACCTCGCGTCCCGACGCGGAAGCCGCCAAGGTCAGCGGATTGAGCGGACCGATGATCTCGATTCCCTGGCGGCCGGTCTGTTTCAGACCCGCCGCAATCAGGTCAACCACCGAGCCCCCGCTCCGACCCGCCGCTTTGGACTCCTTGCTTTCAGAGGGGCTGACCCCCGCATAACACGCCCCGATCCTGATGGTCCCGTGGAAATCAACCGGCAGCCCGTTCCTGGGGTCGGCCAAGGCCAAGATCACGGCGGCCATGGAAATCTCGTTCCCATCATCGTCCATGAGTGCGCCGGGGAGCCCATGGGAGGCCAGGTAGAGCACGCCATCGGAAGCGATGTTCGAGAGGTCCGGCGATTCATTGAGCATTTCGATCTTGGCCGTGCCAGCCTGGTTCATGAAGACAGCCCACTGCCTTTCGGGAGCCAGCAGCGGGTCGGGTTTGCCTAGGCCGAACCACCGGATCAATTTGGAGCAACAATTTTGCCGAGGGTCGTTCGGCCGGTACAGCCCAAGGACCACTCCAGGCCTGCGCTCCGCTGAGGGCGTCATAGCGTAGGCAAGGGTGGGCCCAGCCAGGGCTGCCACGAGACAACCGAGAAAAAAACGGCTCCAAGAATTTGCCATACGTCCCCCTTTAATGAAACGATTAGGGCACTCTGAATCGTTGTTTGTGAAAGAGCCCCCAAGCCGTCGTCCGACCCCGGTCGTTTTGGAAATGGGATGAAGGCATTAAAAGTTCCTCGATTGAATCACCTCAACCAGGGGTTGAAAAACCTTGTAACGGCTCCATTCCCATCTTCACCCTACTCCTTGGACAAAAACTCAGTCACTGATGGGCCCTCTCTTCCAGTCCGATCGCCATGGGTTGCGAGGGCCTGAACCTAAAATCCATCCCACGGGGATGGTGCAAATAGGCGCCGGTTCGCCACGCCACACATGTGGACGCGTCCACCAGGAGAAAAACAATGATCAACAAGTTCGCTGGCGTTGCAACCTTGTTCGCAGCCGGATCCATCCTGGTGGCCGGAACCCCGACCCTGGGGGCCAAGGCCCTCGACACCCAGGCAGCGGCTTCATCCTACCTGGGTTGTGGACCACACTGCGGACCCCGGCCCGTGGCGAAAAGTGTCATTGGCATCGAAACAAGAGTGGCCTGAGTTCCGCCGCCTCAAAAACAGCTACGGATGATCCCCGGGGCCTTGCATAATCATCTTATATTAGTCCCGACCAAGTCGTTCCAATCATGGTGTACCCAGCAGTGACAGGCACCCTTGCGCCCACTCTTTGCCACCCATGCACCGGCACCCCGGTGGGGCCTAACGCCAGCATTGACCAGCACGGCCCTGGTGGCGCGCCGAGGCAAGGACGGTCGGTGGGATGATGAGGGCGGATTGAAGGATCGGTTACGGGGACGTGTCCGGGGTCGAATGCATCAGTTCGGCAAAGATGGCCCTGCCTTTTTCACCTAAGACCACAGTGCGACCGGATGGGAGAACCTTTTTACCAAGCGAAGTTTTTTTAAGCTGGGCGTGAAACCCTTCCCTGATTGATTGCATTATTAATTTATGACAAATTCGATGCTCAGGAATCTTGACTTATGTTTTACGCCCCAAGGAAGGGCATTGTGGCCCGAGCGCCTGATCCGCAGGTGCTTCGCTGGAACCATGGTTCCGGGGTCCCTCATAGGCTGCGGAGGAGTTGGGGGGCCATCCAGCCAGTCAGTCAACCAGGTAAAAATGGGGGGTGCAGCCCTGACGCTGGATGTTGTTTCCGCCACTGATGATCAAGGGAATCGATGCGAGTTCCATTCGCCCCATTCACCGCATGTGACCATCATGTGCCTCAGGGCCGACAAAACCAAAATCAAGGCTGAAGTCAAAAGGTTTGTTAAGGATGTAACACCCTATCTTCATGAAATGATTTCGGATTCCATGACCACGCATATGGGCAGTTCTGGCCCGATGGCATTTGTGAATGCAACCTATACCACCAACCTGTTCAAGGTCGGCATCAAGGCCTACGAGCCAGAGCCAGCCTGCAGGTCGGCCCTTGTTGCATTAAATAGAAAGTTGAGCGATTTTGTAAATGGTAACTACATTCCGACAAATTCGAGTGGTCACAGCGGCCTCGGCAGGTACAACCTGCACGTGGAGGCAACCACCAAGCCAGGACGGGGGGACTATACTCCACATCTTACCATCCAGGCCCCATGCACTTATGCTGGTTCGGATGACCCGGTTCAAACCGTTACTGCATCCATTAAACAGACGCTTACCATCAGGTATTTCTCCTACTAACCTTTGCGTGCTGCATGCATCGGTGCCCCATTCGGGCCTAAAGCCACCATGGGCTGTGACCTCGCGAGCCAACTCCCCATCGTGACGATGACAAGCCAGCTCGGCCACGGCTTCTTTGAGTGCCTTATCCAGGCGAGACCTCAGCCGAACGTCCCGCACTGGACTCTGCAGCAATCACGGCTAAATAATATTTATTAATTAATCTTTCCCTATGATTCGGTTCCATGTTTTCAGAATCCGGCCGATCCTTCCCACCATCGGGATTATGATAATACTGGATGTCACCTGCGGCGGGGGTGGGGCCATACAAGGTTCGGCAAAAACGCCGGCTATTTTGCTAGAGCCAGCGGCGCAGCTAGATTTGCCCCGATAGCAAGGAATTTGACAGAAAGTTACGGGGCGCCCCCCAATGGCAACAGGAACCCCATGGGTACAAGCGCTGCAGGCTATACGACGCGTGGCCCTTTATGGCTACTTCTGGGGGTCCTCGATCCGGGTGGCCATGGGCATGGGAGCAGGGGCGGGAGTGGGCCCGGACCTGGCAGCGACAGGGGTCTTGGCAGCGTTGACGGCATATACTCCGAGCTTGGTCAGGGCATTGCGCCAACTGCCGGCGGCGACGATCATGCCGGCGATGAAACCGATGATCAGGCCGAAAATGAGAGTAACGATGGCCATAAAGAACTCCTTTGAGGGTGTTGTCGCCGTTTGGCGTCCTGCCTGGTCGGGGGCACTCCCGGCCGGCTGGCTGCGTTCACCATGCCTCTATCGTGCCAAATTGCAGGTTTCCCTATTTCCAATAACTTACGACATGCCGATAGGTTTGGCGCTGTCGATCGATTCATCAATATGACGAACAATCTCATTCATTTTTAAAGGTACCGTAGTCCGCGCCACAGGTAAGTCGATGGCAATGTCCAAGCGCTTGGCCCCATCGTCGAACTGGAGGGTTTTGACCTCCCAGGAGACCTGGAGACGGACCGCCATCGTGTAAATGATATTATTGTTAGCCTCCCATCTTGGCTCACAGCATGCACCGGCGCGCCGGTCAGGCCTAACGCCAGCGTTGAGCGGAACGGCCCCAACCGCACAAGGATTGGAGGATGGCCGATGGCATGATGACGGCGGATGTTTGGATCAGAAACGGGGCCGGGTCCGGGGTCGAATGCATCGTTAGGCACACGGGTCTGCTTTTTTCTCAAACCTTCACTACGACTGGATTTGTAACCATCGCAAACGAGCCAATCAGTTGCAGCAAGACGAAGAGTAGCCAGGTAGAAGTGTTTCGTGGTGAACACCCCCCCGAAGAGCCTTGGTGAATGATCTCCAGGGTACCGATATCTGGCGATGATCGAGGCGAGCTACCCACTGATGGGATGTTTGGCTGGGCTTGGAAGCTGGCAACGGCAAGGCCCCCCGCATCCTTGAACACACTGAATGCCCACTCGCTGGGGGGGCGGCCTTTAGAATTGCACTGGGGGACATGGTACTTACGACTTACCGTCAATTCGTTTGATCAAACAGAAATACATGATGAGGAGTGCGCCGGTAATCATGAAGGCGCCGCAGAAAGCCAAGGCATTGTTAATGGGACTACGATTTGGGCTTTGAAGGCCAAGGGCCATGAACAAAGGGCCAAAGCAGGAACAGACGGGAAATAGGATGCGGCTGATTAAAGGCATGGGAGACCTCTTCTCGCTCGAACTATGGGATATCTATCTAGGACGGTTGGACGGGAAGGTTTGTTATAGCCAAGAATACCCCTTTGCCAGGTGCGGATAAGGAATTTACTTAATTTAAATTTAATCGGCCATTGAGCCGTTACGCTCCACAGATTATGTTTATGGGTCTGGTCTATGGGCAACGAAGTTCTTTTTGAAAATAGAATAGTTAACATTCTGGATTTGCCTTAACTTGGGCTTTGCGGGGGTCGCCGCCATCCCCGACGGTCCTATCACTTTGGTCAGCACCGGCGAACAGGAACAGGACGCGCGCCAGCGGAGGCTTGAGGAGGCCAAGGGGGTGGCCGAAGTGAAAACCGGTGGAGAGGCGGTGGCGGCCCGCTGGGTGTCCCTGGGCGGCACGGACTCCTCCGACGGCCTGGGCGGAATTGAAGTGCTGGTGCAAATGCCCGGGAAAAGCCACGGCTGGCGCTGCATCATCGACAGCAACAACATGAAGCTGCGCCGGAAGGAGACCATCCCCAACCTAGCGTCCAAGGTCCGCGAGGATTCCCGGATCGGGTCATTTTACCTACACCCATATATTTATCGCGGAACCACTGGGACCAGCCCATCGATCAGGCTTGAACCCGCCAGATGCTGGCGCAGTGATGGCTTTCGATGGGTCGGCGCCCCGGTCGGGCCTAACGCCAGCATTGAACCTAGCCGCTTGCGCGGCGGTGAACGAGAGATCTCGCTGATTTGAGGATTACAGGCAAGTTTGGGCCGAGGCTGTGGCCATCTCCTTCTTAGCGGCAAGTTCCGCGAGAGGAAGAGATATGCGTGACGTCTTTGACCGGATGGCCTGGGATATGACCTTCGCCAGGAAATCGGTACGGACCCAGAAAATCTACCTGTCGGACGCGAAAGCGTTCGCAGCCTTCCAGGGGCGATCCCATGAGGAACTGGGGCAGCGGGAGGTCCGGGTCTGGGTGGAGCACTTGATCGAGGGCCAGGTCTCACCCTCCCGGTTGCGCCAGCACCTTGCGGCCCTGGTCTTCCTCTACCGGAAAACCCTGGGCATGCCCCAGGCGGTCTCCTTCTTCTCCTGGCCAAACGATCCGGAGCCGCTGCCGGTGGTGCTATCGCCTGCCGAGGTGGCCCGGTTGCTGGCGGCCATGCCCACGCCGGCCTACCGGATGCTGTTCTGCACGATGTATGCGTCCGGGTTGCGGATCGGCGAGGCCTGTCGGCTCGTGGTGAGCGATCTCGACAGCGACCGTGGGGCGATTCGGGTGCTGGGCAAGGGCCAGAAGGAGCGTCTGGCTGCGCTGCATCCCCCGCTCCTGGTGCAACTGCGGGCCTATTGGCACGCCTATCGTCCGGTTGCCCCCTGGCTGTTCACCGGCAAGTACGGGTTGCCCTTGGACCCCGACCAGGCCCGCAAGGTGTTCAAGGCGGCCGTGCTGGCCACAGGTCTCGCCAAGCGGGCCACTCCGCATCCCCTGCGCCTACCTATGCCACCTTGCTGCTGGAGCACGGCACGGGCCTTCCAGTCATCCAGGCCCTGCTTGGCCATGGCGCGCTCTCCAGCACGGAGCGCAACCTGCACGTGGCCACGCACCTGATCAGGGGCAGCGTGGACCCCATGGAACTCCTTCCACCGCAGCCCTGATCCGTGGGTGAGACGGCCACCCACCGCAGCGGCGGACCGAAGCGGCCCCTCCTTCGCATCGCGGACATCTTCCGGCGCCATCGCAAGGCGCTGGAGGCGAAGCATGTCCTGAAGCTCGGTCAGCGCCGGCTGCTGGGGTCCATCGTCGCTTGCCGCACCCCAGCCCTGGGCGCGCAGCTGCATGGGTGCCGGACCTGCCAGTCCGTTCATCCGGTCTATCATAGCTGCCGAAAGCGGGGCTGCCCAAACTGCCAGGCCCTGGCCCAGGAGTACCTGGGCCCGCACATCCATATCCATGTCCTGGTCACTGCCGGCGGCCTCCTGCTGGACGGCTCCGCCTTCCAGAACGTGGCCGGGCTCTACCTGTTCTCCGCCGAGGCCATGGGCATCCTGCTCAGGGGCAAGATGATGGACGGCCTGCGGGGATACGAGGCCGAAGGACGTTTCCCGGAACTGGATGACAGGGCGTGCAACGAGTTGATGGCGGCCATCGCCCGGCACAAGAGCTGGGTGGTATATGTTGAGCCGCCCTTTCGGGATCCCACCCACCTGCTGAATTACCTCGGGCGCTATGTGCACCGCATTGCCCTGTCCGATTCGCGCCTGGTGGAGGCAAGTCCCGAGCGGGTGACGTTCACCACCCGGGATGGCAACACCGCCAGCATGTCCATAGATCCCGGCCCACGCATGCGTGCGCCAGGGGATCCGGTCCGGTTCATGCATCGGTTCATGCATCGGTTCATGCAGCATGTCCTACCGCAGGGATTCCATAAGGTGCGCCATGGCGGCCTCTATGCCAGCACACGAGAGGCCGGACGGCTGGATCAGGCCAGAGCCCTGTTGGAGCGGGAGGTGGATCCGGAGGAGGCGGCGAGGTGGAAGCGTGATCCGGCCGAGACGATGGAGAAGCTGGTGTTTGAAGGTCACCCCTGCCCGGATTGCGGCGGGGTCCTGGAGCGGACCAACGTGAGCATTCCAGGCCTGCGCGCGCCTCCTGGAGATTGCGATGCCTGACGTCCTCACAGCGGCCATCATCCACCGGAGCAAGTACCCGGACACCGGGTTCGCATCGCGCTGGCCGCTGGGGCGAAGACAACATCGGGACCTGGAAGTCCGTCCGGACTGGCCCGCCCGCAATCCTCAACATTACCGGCACGGCCCCGGCGGCGCGGTGGGGGGAGGACGGCCGGTGGAATGATTGCGGCGGCTCAAGGGATCGCTTTTACAGGGCTATGTCCGGGATCGAATGCAACGGCTAAGTCGAGGCCCCTGAGATCCATTCCTCGCAAATCCGGTCAAGGCCACTCCTTTGCCAAGTCATAACCGAAGGCGCCCCCGGCCGGGCCGGCCGAGACATCTGAGAGGGTGTACACCGTCCCGCTTTCCTTTCGGATCCTTGAAAAGCCCGTGGCATCAGACGGAACGAAGAACCAGGCCTCCCCGTTTGGGTACCGTTCCTCTTCCCCTCTCACGTTGAACGTGCAGGTTGGATGAAGCCCAAATCGTCGGAGTTTGGGAGAGCCGGTATCAGGGTCCGTTACCAGGTTGAAGTAGAAAGACTCGATGGGATCCCCTGGAATCGGCATCGCCTGTTCCAGCATGACCGTTTGGTGCCCGTCGATGACGTGGTAGAAGGGATGGGTATAGACCCGGGTGGTCAGTTCGCTGGTCTCCGGGTCCGTCCAGGAAATCCGCACCGGCGTGCTGGTGGATATCGACAGGATCACATGGGGCTTGCTGGAGGCGTTGATAAGGAAGGCGTCTCGACGGGGAACGTGGGCCGGGACATGGGTGGCGGCCAAGGCCGAGAGCAAGATGGTTATACCGAATATCTTGGGGTGGAGCGAAAGCATGCTAGAGGTCCGTTTCGCCTGGAAAGGTTACAGGATGGGCAAAGATTCAGGACGGTGGACCAAAAGCTGCTCCAGGTCGTTTGCAGTTTCGCCCCAGGCTATAAATGGTTTAAATTGATAATAGGTTCCCATCGGACCGCACAGCTGTGAGTGCCTGATCAGGTTTTGCATCGCCCTCTGAAAATATGCACGTTCTTTTGATATTCACAATGACTACCAGGAGTAACTTGCGGTCTCAGCGAGTTGCTGGGCGTAGCCCAGGGTGCCGCCTTCCATTAATGATGGTGATAACGTATAGGTGACAACCACTGGAGAAAGGGTGCTCAGCCAGGACTGGCGGAACTTCGGCTCAACTGGAACGGCCTCTCGTCCGTGATTGAGCCCGCACGGATGCCTATGCTGTGACCTATCACGGCCTGAGCTTACGGCGCCTCGGACGGGCCTAACGCCAGCGTTGACCGGCCCCGCCCCAGCCGCGCGACCGGGGGAGAAGAGAGGCTTGAAGGTGACGCCAGCTGAATGGGGCTGCCCGGGGCGGGGTCCGGGGTCGAACGCTCCGGTTAGGCAGGACGGCCCTGCTTTTCGCTGGGGCCCGCGGTGTGACTGTGTTTACCGTGCAGGGAAGGCATGAGGATGGTTGAGACGACCTTGAGGATCCTTGAATTGGTAGTCCATGAGAGGAAATTTCAAAGGAACTTATACGCCATTTATTACATTCTTATATGACTGGATCCTGGTGTCTTGCCTATCTCGCCACCAGAATCCTGCTAGAGGAGTTCAAAAAATGAAAAATGGCTTGTTTGCCCTTGGTTTCACCCTTCTGCTTGGCCTCCCCGTTTCAGCAGGTTTCACGGACTCGTCCGGCGAGGTGACCCTCAAGCCGGAAGAAGCGGTCTCACTGTTCCGGAAGGGATTCCTGCTGGAGAAGGGGCGGAAGTTCCTGTGGACCCACCCCTTCAAATGGACAGAGCCTGCCCTCGATGCTTTTCTCGAGCGCCTGAAAGCTTCCGGGGGTCTCACTGCGACCCGTAACGGAGATCACTGGGACCTATTGGTACCGGTAGCCCCAGTTAAAACCGGGTGTGACGAGGAGTTCCCACTCTCACTGACCGAGCAAGTGAAGGAAATGACGCCCGGCGAAGACCCCAGGATGGAGGGGGCGGTTTGTGCAGGGCCACCGCATGATTAATTCAACCAGGAATTCCCTTTGCAGGGTCCTGCGAAAAGCCGAACAGGGCGGCCAGGCGGTAGTCCGGTGACATGGCGGCCTGCATTCGCCTGAACTTGATGCTCCCTGTCGGGTTCGGATCCTGTCGGAGGAGGTTGAGGACGATATGACGCAGGATCGCGCTGCTTTCGGGACCGTTGCCCTTGCGCGTTCGGTTCAGGTCCTCGCGGAAGGACACGTCCAGTACCCAGTGGAGCCGGTTCTCAATGCCCCAATGGGAGCGGACCCCCTGGGCAATGGTCTCCACTTGGCTCATTGCCAGGGTGCTGATGTAGAAGCGCTCCTCGCGGACAGTCTTGCCACCGCGCTGGGCTTCAGACTGGACCCGAACCAGGGTTTCGAGCTTGGGCCAGGCGAAGAGAATGTCTTCCGGAAGGCAGTGGATGGACTCGACCGCGGTCACACGACGTATTTCGTTTCTGCCCCGGCGCGTCTCCCGGGTTTCGCTGATGCAGTGAGGGGGGACGGCGGGGTCGGCATCCAGCTTGGCGAAGATGGCCAACAGGGCATTGTGAAGCCGCTCCTGGTTGCCTTTGACAGCGAGGATGTAGCCCGCCTTTCTGGCAATGATCGTCTTGGCGATGTCCTTCTGGCATCCCATGGCGTCGATGGTGATGATGCAACCCTTCACGTCCAGAACTTTCAGGAGCTCCGGGATGGCCGTGATCTCGTTGCTCTTTGCATCGACGGAGCGTTGCCCAAGCACCAAGTGGTTCGCGGCAGACCAAGCGCTGACCACGTGTAAGGCCGGCTTGCCCTCGGCAATGGAGGCCCGGAGAGTCTTGCCATCCAAGGCGACGATGTCCCCTGGGATTTTTTTCCGAACATCACGAACCCAGGCCAGGAAACATTGTCCGAAGGCTTTGGGATCGATCAGAAAGAAGACCCGGTTGAATGTGTCCGCACTCGGGACGCCCCCGGGAAGGGAAAGAAAAGTACGCAGCCATTCCTCCTGGCTCTTCGCGAACCTGTGGATGTCCTCCCAGCTATCGGCCCCGCAGAGTTCGGCCAGAATCGCCATCAGCACGACATCAAGGAAGAGGTGACGCTGGCCGCGGATTTTCCGCGGATCAGGAAGGGAGGCGAGATGGAACGTGAGAGGTCTGGCTTTGGTCCCCATGGGCTTGAGTCTCCATGGTATGTACTGCCAGAGATATTTATGAAGTACAAGTGTTCATATTACGAAATTTCGGGCATATTGGTTTTCAAACAAAATCATGCATATCATCTTTTATTTCAATAATTGGTACATGCGTCGGCCCTGAGCGCACGCTCAGACCTCACACAGACCACGAATCGCTTGCTCATATAGATATGATGCGAGTTTGCGATGATTTTTCCCTGGAACGAGATCCGCAGAATCAATCGTGGCGCTGGTTTAGATGGTTATGTAACTAGCTCTACTCTTCGATGAAATTTTGCAGTGCTACGGCTGGAACCCGTTGATGGGACAGCAACGGAAAAGCTCGCGGCTCTGCCGATGAATCCTTACTTATTCATGAATTTCACAAACTTGGCGTCCTCGATCATGAAATGAATGGTAACCCATTCCTCAAGGGAAATCAGCACTGCAATAGTCAGCGAACTGGATTCCCACTTGAAACCATTGATCATCTTTGTGAATTCGGCAATTAGATTAA
>Ga0302320_10026874_pt1 | contig 11123 bp, 15 predicted proteins | sample Bog_T0_3_FD_202130 | JGI IMG/M metagenome (GOLD analysis project Ga0302320, IMG submission 202130) | Peat permafrost microbial communities from Stordalen Mire near Abisko, Sweden - Bog_T0_3 | ecosystem: Environmental > Terrestrial > Soil > Wetlands > Peat | place: Sweden: Abisko, Stordalen Mire... | reverse complement strand
GCCGGGAACTTTCGGGCGGCCGTCCGGGAAGCGGTCGCCGGTCCACGCCTTGGTGTAATCCGACATCTGCTCTTTGGTCCACGTCCACAACTGGGCCTTCGATAAGGGCGCGAGCAGCCCCGCCAACGCGAATGCGCAAATGATTTTTCGATGCATATAGACTCCTTCGTTACCAATAATGATGGCCGCTCGGGACGGCGCCGGGGAAGACGTAGGCGAACATCAGGACGATCAATCCCACCAGCACGGCGAGCCCGAGACTGTGCTTCAGGACGGCGCGGAAGATGGTGCCCTCCTGACCGTCCTGGCCGGTGACGGTGGCGGCGATGACCAGCGATTGCGCGGCGATCATTTTGCCCATCACGCCGCCAGCGCTATTGGCCGCGCCCATGAGGATCGGGCTGAGGCCCAGGCGATTGGCGGTGATGGCCTGAAAACTGCCGAAGAGCGCATTCGATCCGGCATCGGTCCCGCTCAGCGCCACGCCGATCCAGCCGATGAGCGTGCCGAAGAACGGAAACATCACGCCGGTGTGCGACATCGCCATGCCAAGGGTGGCATCCATGCCGCAATATCGCGTGAGATAGCCGAGTCCGAGCATACACATGATGGCCGCCACGCTGAGGCGAATGCGCCAGCAGGTGCGCAGGAAAACCTGGAGGGTCCGCCCAAGCGAGAGCCCTAGCAGCGGGCCGCTGATCAGGCCGGCTAGAAAGGCCGCTGTGCCGGGGGTCGCGATCCACGAGAGGTCGAAGAGCGCCGGCTCGGCGAACGGCTTCGCGGTTACAGGAGGCATGCGCATCACCAGCAAGTGCAGCCCCGGAACGGGCGGCTTCCACGAGGTCCGCTCCAGCATTCTGGCGACGGGCGGCGCGCCCCATAAGACTACCAGCGCGCTGACGATCAGGAACGGCGACCAGGCGCGCAGAATGCGGCCGAAGGTGAGCTTCTCGCCGGAATGCGCCATCGGCGCCGCCTCGCCGGCGTATCGCCAGCTCTCTTTGGGATGCCAGATTTTGCCGAAGAACAGCGCCAACACAATGAGCGTGCCCAGTCCCGAAACGATGTTCACGAGCGAGGCATCCATGTAGTTCGACCAGATGAACTGGATACCCGCGGAGGTCACCGCGGCGACCACCAGGCCGGGCCAGATCGACATCGTCTCGCGGAATTTGCAGAGAATGCGCACCAGCCAGAACGGCAGGATCAGGATCACGATGCCGAGGATGCGGCCGATCATGGCGCTGAAGTCGGCCTCCGGCAGGCCGGTGACGGCGACGAGCGTGCGCACGGGGTTTCCCAACCCGCCGAAAGCCACGGGCGCCGAATTGGCCACCAGGCAAAGGAGCGCGGTCTGCAACGGAGGAAATCCCAGGCCGATCAGCATGGCGCCGGTGACGGCTACGGGCGCTCCGCCGCCGCCCGCGCCTTCGAGCAGCGCGCCAAAGGCGAAGGCGATGAGGAGCACTTGCAGGCGCCGGTCGGGAGAGATGCCGCCGATGGATTGCTTGATGATCTCGAACTGTTGGGTCTCGACGGAGACGTCGTAGATGAAGACGGCGGCCACGAGGATCCAGGCGATGCGCAGCCATCCGTAGACCAGGCCATCGGCCACCGCGCCGGCGGCCATGTGCAGCGGCATGTGGAAGATTCCGAGAGCGACGGCGATGCCGATGGCGAACGAGTAGACGGCGGCGAGCCAGGCGGCGGTGCGGCGGACGGCCAGGAAGTAGAAGAGGGTGCAGACCGGAACGGCGGCTGCGATGGTGGAGAACACCGGGTTGCCCAGTGGGTCGAAATTCTGGTGCCAGATCTCATGCATGGAGGCGGCCGTGAGACGAAAGAGAATTGTACCTGGAATCGGGGCGCGCTAGAGGGTGGTCGGCATGGGTTCGTTTTGGCGCGCGGAAAGGTTTCTGTTTGTGTAGGTTGGGTGGGAATGATGGGTTCGTTTGGTAATTCTTGTGCGTGGGTTCGTTGGGAGTAGGGGAAGTGGTTCTCTTTCTTGCGATTGGGGGCGGCGATGGGTTCGTTTCGTCAATTCGTTCCATGATGCGATTGGTGGCGCATTTTGGCGCCGGGTCGACCCAGCTGTATCACGGGGCGGGTTGATGGTCGGCGGGGGTTGTGGTCATGTGGTTGAGGCTCAAGGGGGAATAATTCTTGGGGGCGAGTGATTGATTTATGGGAGCGTCGAATCGGTGGATGGGGTCTTGTGGAGGGAGCGTGGATTCACTTCCGCGAGTCGGGTTATGCATCCACTTGCCAGTCGTCGCACGAGGCCAATGAGATGGCTTAAGGAGGTGGCCACTGGAATCGGGGAGCGTAGGCGTATGCCGATGATTTGGAAGCGTGCGTTGGCACCCACGCTCGCCAGGGAGATCAGGGGGGTATGATGCTCGCAACCACTCAATATCCCAGTTGGTCACATGCACGAAGTGCGGCGCGGTCTTCTGCGGTGAAATCAGATTCTTTTCTTCGGCTGCTCGGTTTCGCGGTGCTACGCACCGGTGCTAGGCTGAGGGAAGGCCGAGTTCCGTACCCCCCGACTGGACCAAGCGTGGGCCATCGCTCAAATCGTTGGCGTTATCGCTACGGTCATTATTGGCTTTGCGACGCTCGTTCTCATGTGGTGGTTGGCGGACCATTCTACAGCCGCCTCTGCGCAAAATCCAAGCCGGGACACACCTGTGCCTATAGCATGGTGGATGCCCGCGAGAATTGCCGCGAGCATGATAACGACTGGATTACTGTTTGCTATAGGAATGCACAGCAAGCGCAAGTCAGTTACTGCGGGATCAAAGGAACAAGCGGACTCTTTAGGTGTCCCTGCTGTCACGGTCCAGCCGTCTGGGTATCTCGCCACGGGACCAGAAAAACAGGATCCGCAAATCAATCGGCTTATCCTCGACCTTAAACCGGCAGACCTCACGGCTCTTTACAAATTGCACACCTCTGCGCAAGCAGATGCACTCGCCAAGATCTATATCGGAAAATGGACGAGAGTCTCTGGTCCACTTGCAGATGTTCAGAATTTTGAGTCTTTCATGCAGATCACATTCGAAGACTCGCAGAGGATATACGGTGTCAGTTATCTTTACATGTATTTCGGTAAGCCGTGGTTTGATGCTGGCCGTTCCGCACTCGCTGATCGAACGCCGCCAGCGGGCGTATCGCAAGAAGGTGGATGCGAACCCGAACCGGCGAGGGCGGTCAACTTTTCGGCTTCGGACCACGCGACAAGCGAAGCCTAGAAGGCTTGCGTCGGCTAAACAACCAGCCACCTTCCAGCCTACCACAGGCTGGATTGGCCCTGTCTATTATTGCCCTTTTTAGGGACGCCGCAGGCCAGCACCTGCGGCACGCGGGTGCGCTCGGGCCTAACTTTTTTCAGCAGTGCTGCCAGAACCTGATATGCGTAAGAACCTTCCTGTTTCGCTCAGCTCCCGGGCCGCCAGTTCCAACAGGCCCCGATGGCCCTCTTTTCTGGGAGTCAGCTCCAGGGCGCGAAGGATATCCAGGAGCTCCTCCGACGACGGCTCGACCTGTTCGCAATACGCGATGAGCTCATCTTTTCCCATCCGATAGAGCTCATCAAGAGTCTTGTCAATGCGCCGACTTGGGAGTTTGATTATCTCTTCCGCCAATTGTTGACGGGACGAGCACTTCGCAGGGGTAGCGCCCAGTGATTTTGCGAGACCCACCAGGAGTTCCACGGTCACGACCTTGCTCTGCAAAAGTCCAGCCTTCGCCCCTTGAGGCCCCAACCAACGGACCAACTGGCGCGCGTCAATTACTGCCGACTCTTTGGGTTCTACGGACATCTGACTAGAAATTCCTCCGTGATAGCGCGAAACTGAGCCTTCTGGCGGTCAGCATTCTCCCCAGTAATGTTGTATACCGGAATGCGCTGCGCAGCGGCTTGTCGAATACCATCGCCCTCCGTAACGTAGTTCTCAAAGATTCCCCCGGTGGCCGCTAGGCGGCGATATTCAGGACGCATGCTGGAGATCAGAATTCCACCCCACTCGCGGACCATCATCGCGATTGCCCCCGCGAATCGAGTCGGAGCGTACCCAGGCACACTCCCGACGGCCCGGGTGATCATCTCCATATCGTCATTCACCTCGTTAATTGCTTGCTGAGCTGACGGGACTCCGATTGTCGATCGGAGGTCCAGCTTGACTGGGGAGACACAGTAATCGCAGGCATAAACTAACAGTGCGGAGGAGATCTGATATCTCAGGATGCGAGTCGATCAGGACGTAGTCGTACTCGCCCGCAATCGGAGTGAGCACGTCGCGCAGGAGGCTAGGTGGCGCAGCAGGAGTCGATTGTTCTCGCGAATGTTGTTGGTCGCGGGCATCTTTTCAACAGTGACCGGTCGCCAGACGGGGATCCGCAGGCAGTAGCTTCGGTCCCTACGGCGTATCGAGAATATCGACATCGGGAGAGAACGTCGCATCGCTATAAAGCTGCTGAAACTTCGTAAACAGCGTCGTGCCGCTCATTTGCCCGGCGCGGAAGTTCTCAAGCAGTTCTGGGATGAATCGGCAGGAGATCCCCCCTCGCTGATAATCGGTGTCGACAACGAGCACCTTCTTGGAGTGAAACCACTGAAGCGCGGCCGCAATGTGGTAGCAGGCAGTAGTCTTTCCGACCCCGCCCTTCTCGCTAATGAATCCCACGACAGTTGCCATGAAGACCCTCGACACTGAATTAAAAGCACAAAGCGAACGCCCGGACAAACTGGACGGCCCAGGATCAAACGATCCGCACGGGATTTCCCAGGCCGCCGAAGGCCACGGGCGCGGAATTCGCCACCAGGCAGAGCAGCGCGGTCTGCAGCGGTGGGAATCCGAGGCCGATCAGCATGGCGCCGGTGACGGCCACGGGCGCTCCGCCGCCGCCCGCGCCCTCGAGCAGCGCGCCGAACGCGAAGGCGATGAGGAGGACCTACAGGCGCCGGTCGGACGAGATGCCACCGATGGATTGCTTGATGATCTCGAACTGCTTGGTCTCCACGGAGACGTCGTAGATAAAGACGGCGGCCACCAGGATCCAGGCAATGCGGAGCCATCCGTAGACCAGGCCATCGGCTACCGCGCTGGCGGCCATGTGCAGCGGCATGTGGAAGATTCCGAGAGCGACGGCCATGCCGACGGCGAACAAATAGACGGCGACGAGCCAGGCGGCGGTGCGGTACTCGTCCACCTTGCCTGCCGCCGCGACTTGTTCACGCCAATATCGCTAGTTTAGCTGTCAAGTTGCTGTCGGGAACGCGCTGGTCAAGTCCCGCTAATCGCCCAGGTGATTGATTTCGAGTGGGTATCGCAACCGGTCACAGATGCTTCTCGACGAATAATTTCGTTGCCCTGAATCCCTGGCGGACAATACCGACTTGTTCGCGAACGGAGTTTTTCCGTGTGACTGTCGCGCAGAGCACCGGCCCGATCGCCGCTCGCGACCAGTCCTAGTAAAGATCGGTGTCACGCCTATAGCCATAGTCGTCTTCGCCGAGTTCATATCCGAAAAACTTCGCCATCCAGTACAGCTAAACAGAACCATAGAGCGGCGCGACCTCGGGCGGAAGAAAGGAAAACAGATTCGATAGCAGGAATAGAAAACGATTCAACCCATCAGCACGCTCATGAAACCGTTGCGCCACGTCCGGACTTGCGAGGTCATGTGAAACTTCAGTCCAGGGTTTTCTCGCTCTTGAAGATCAGGCGACAGGTCGGATCCTCCGGGACTGTATGCCGCTGCAACACCTGGACTAACTCCCAACCCTTCGTTCCATATTCCTGAAGGACCTCTTCGATCTGATTGTCGAGCTCCGCATCATGCGGAAGCTTCATACGATGAATTCGATATTGCCATTCTGCCATTCTGAACCTCGCTCATTCCCTTGCCTAAGGGCAAGCCTTCATTATTCAACCGCGCTGTATGCTCAAGACGCGCCTAACTTCCTGGAGTAACACGGCAGCGGAATAGGGTCTTGGGAATATTTCAAAACCTTGCCGCTCCGCACGATATTCAAGCCGCTCGTCATCAAGGTTCCCCCCGAGCATCAGAACCCTCATCTCCGGGCACTTGGTGCGCAAGTACATAGCTGCCTCGTGCCCCGGCATACTCTCCACGTAGGTGCGGGTTATCAACAGATCGGGACTGCACTCGTTCAATCGGTCTACCGCCTGCCCCAGGTCGCCGGTGGGCAGCACCGTATATCCCTCGCGCTGCAATGTCTCCTTGAGAATGGAACGTACCACCGGGTCGGAGACCAAAAGCAATATTGTCGTGGCCAGTAAGGAGTGGTCTACCACATCGTTCCTTTCGCCACTTTTGGCTTAAACGCCAGTCAGCGAATACGATGGTCTGTGTTCGGCATCGTGCAGCCAATACGGCGGCCGGCCGTAGTGAAAGTAGAGCCGGTTTTCATATTCTCGCGTGATCGGCCCGAACTCGTCGTAATCCGGGGCCTGCCGGATCGCTTCACGGGAGAGGCCGACGCGGACTTTTGAATCCAACCAACTCAATCCTTCAATCCACTCGGGCGAAACCAGGACTTTTTTGCCCGGCAACCAATTCCGTGTTGCCACCTCCATGTACCGGATCGCCCAGATCTCATCGTCCACGACAAACCCATCCACATGGCCGATTTCCCCGTCCGTCGCTTCAATGTGATAGCCAGTCACGGCTCCGGTGCTGCGCAGATGCGAGTCCGCCGATTCCCTCGCCACCCGCTCGGCCAAGTGTTTCGCGGACGGAGTTTCTGAGACAGCTACCCCGGCAGGGTAATACGCTGCGCCCCATAGAAATGGGCCGCCCCAGTAATAGGGAAGCCCGAAATACCCGAGGTATGCGGCCTCGTGTTGCCGCGAGACAGGCCGATGGGTATCGATATTGGGGCTATCTTCAACCTGCCTTTTGGTCAACGCGACGTCCAGGCGCCGGGCGTCCCAGTCGGTATGGGTGATGGAGAACGGCGAGATCAGCACTTTTCGGCCGCCCAGGCATCCGCCGGTGTCTACCGTGAGGTATCGGATGGCCCATGTCTCATCGTCGAAGTAAAGTTGATGCACATATCCGAGTACGCCGTCCGTTGCGTGAATCACAAAGTTCTGCAAGTTTTTATTAGTCAACATTACCCTGCCCTCCATGGCAGTGAGTGAAAACCTCTTTTGTCCGGGATCCGGCGCTGAGGAAGCTAAGGTGCAGAAGTTGCCGCTGCGAGTGCAAACGCCGCATCAGAATTCCGCCCGCCGGTTTCGTCGATCCATCTCGCGCGAGCTACCAAACAAACATGCGGGCGCCGCCGCCCGATTGGCGGATCCGCCCAGTCTGGGGCGAGCCACCGAGCAGCGGAGTCACGTCTTCGCCAGGCAGACTGAGGGTTTCCGGCCGACTGCCGGTCAGCTCTGCGAGTTCCATTGCGTCGTGTCGATTCATGATCGTTGCCGCGTTGTCCACCTGTTGATTCGATCCTGTCGCCAATACCAGGACGCCACCACGGCGCACTCCATGAACATAGGCATCCGCTTCGCGGTCGCTTGCGCCGATTGCCGTGAGTTCCCGGTTCAAGTCGACTTCGAAGTCAATACGGGGAGTGCTCGTCACTCCGTCGCCCTCCATTTCCCGCGGCTCGCCGATAATGCGGATCTTGTCCCGGGGGAACGCACTGGCATCGAGGTCGTGAACTATCTGGTCCACCACGTCCGGATGTTCAAACAATCCAACTGCTGTTTTCGACATATCGCACCTCTGGTTATCGTTCTCCGCTAAAGCAAGAATCTTCTTGCGTGCACTTCAAAGGCACGCGGGGGGCCGAACATCACTTCCGCGATGGCCGGTCTCGTGCAAGAGACTATGCCTAGCCATGCTGAGCATTCAGAGAATTCTGGTTCCTGTTGTTTTGACGGAGACTTCCCGGCAGGTAATGCGTCAGGCTGCCTGGTGGGCGCACCGCTTTGGCGCCGACATCATCCTGCTGCACGTAGTGCCGCCTCTCAGCTACCTCGCCGGCGCGTTCGAGAGGGGAGATGAGATCACGGCGCGGGACTTGCACGCGCAGGCCGTCCAGCGCGCTCAGCAGGATCTGGATCGGCCAGTGCCGCCGGAATTCGATGGCATAGTGGTCACGCGTGAACTGCTCCGCGGCGATCCGGCCCACGAGATCGTGAAGACGGCTTGCGACCGAGACGCCAGCCTGATTATGATGTCGACCCATGCCCATGGGGTTTTGTACCGCCTGTTGCTGGAATCGGACACAGCGACGGTTCTGCGCGAGAGCCATTGTCCGGTCTGGACCGGCGCTCACCTGGAGGACGTGCCGGCGCGAGAAGTCTCGATCCGCAACATACTCTGCTCAGTGGATTTGACCCCTCACAGCAACCACACCGCGTCTTTCGCCGCAGAGTTGGCCGCGGCCGGGAATGGGGCGGTTACGCTTGTCCACATCACCACCGACGTGGAGGTCTGGGGCCCCGGCGGACTCCATGTCGATATCGAGTGGAAAGACATCATCGTCGATAACGCCATCAAGGGTATGGCGGACCTGCAACGGCAGGTGGGCACCCATGCCGAAGTCATCATCGATAGCGGCAACGTTCCAAAGTTGCTGAACCAGGCGGCCGAGCGGATCAAGGCCGACGTCCTGGTTATCGGACGCAGTCCGGGGCGACACCATCTAGGGGATAACGGCGAGGGTTACGGGATCATTCGGGAATCGCGCATCCCGGTGCTGAGCGTCTGAGGTTTGTGTCATGAGCGCGACGCGCCAGGCACTGACGGTGGCCTTCGTGAATCCGCGAAGGTCGATAAAACCATGTTATTGGCCAACGCAGTTCCTTTTCCGAAGCGTTCATTTCTGATGTGGGGTCTCCAGGGGGTCCAGAGTGTTTCGAGCATACACCCATCTGCCATCCGCCGGTGGGCCGGAAGCCATCGACCTGGTCGTAAGTCGCCATCTCGCTCATTTGAAAACGTCCTCCGCGACGATGCCGCGCGCGGCGTGGCGACTCTTCCTGTGCGCTGATAGAATTGCGGCATGTCTACGTTGTTGGAAGAGGCATTGATAAGAGTTGTCGCGCTGCCCCAGGACGAGCAGGATGCCATAGCTTCGCAGATTTTGGCCTCGATAGCCGACGAGAGCGCTTGGAAGACGCGGTTTGCCGAAAAGCGCGATGTGATCCCTCGAATGGCACGGGAAGCCATTGAGGAAGATGAGCGGGGCGAGACGTTACCGATGGACGACTTGCTTTAATGCAGTCGCGCACCACGCGCCAGTTCTGGCGACGCACCTCCCGACTGACGCTTAGCGCGACGCTAAACATTCATACCGTCTCCTCCGCACCAATCCCCGGTCTGCAATTCAAAAAGCTGGAGGGCGAAGATAACATCTACTCGGTTCGCATCGGTCTGGAGTGCCGCGCCTTGGCCGTCAGAAACAGAGATCGAATCTTCGTCGTCCCGGAGCGTCTGCGTTCTGCGGCCCTGGCGATTTTAGGCGGCCCAACCAACGGATTGGAAGGCTGAGTAACGTTCATCGCTCTCGTGCTCCGCTCTCGGCCCGCCCGCGCCGTGGAGCGTAGTCTCCTGAGTGCCCGAATGGGTGTCGCATCGCGGAAGATGGAGCAGCAGCTTCCAAAGACGCAGGCAAGGTGTGTCAGTGTGACACACTTACTCGAAGAAGCCGATGATTTTCAAAGGCGATTTTCCCGGTATTCGGAATGCTCGGATGGACACCGTGACTCTGCGAGCATCATTGTGTCTGGCGCTATTGAGCGCGGCCGGTGCGGTGGCGCAGCCGTCCGGCTTCCCGCTGGGGGTGGGGTACAGCGAGTGGCTGAACGACTACGCCACGCAAATCGCCACGGACAGCTCCGGCGCGATCTACCTTCTGCAGCCGTACTGCGTGCACACCTCGGTCACGTGCGTGACCAAACTGTCGGCCGACGGGAATACCATGCTGTGGTACAACCAGCTGGGATTCGCGGTGAACGCCATGGCGGTGGATCCCAACGGCGGCGTGTATGTGATACCGCAGGGCCAGCCGCAGGATACGTCCATTTACGTGGCCAAGTTGGCTGCCGGCGGGACGGGTCTCGCGTGGCAGGCACCGGTAGGCGTGATGCGGGGTGCGGTAGTGCCAACTGTTCTTGCGGCCGACTCCCAGGGCCGGGCCTACGTGGCTGCTTACTCCGGTCCGAACGCAGCAGCGGTAGTCAGACTGAATGCGGCGGGCAGCGCGGTCGATTACACGACACAGGTGGCGGGAACGCCGACGGCGATTGCCGTGGATAGTTCGGGGGCGGCATTCATTGCGGGCACGACGGGCCAAAACTCCGGCATCGGCTTTCTCACCCGGGTGTCGCCGGACGGTTCCTCCGGGTTCTATGTGATCCTCCCGCAAGACTCCCAACCCGCGGCGGTTGCCGTGAATGCGAGCGGGGATGCGGTGGTGCTCGGGTCGTATGGCGTATTGCAGCGCGTGGATTCTTCGGGCGCCGTAACGCTTGTGACCACGGTCCCAGGGATGGTTGGTGGAGGGCTGGCTCTGGACGCAGCCGGGAACGCGTACATCGCCGGAGAGGGAAACCAGGCGTTCCAGGTGAAGAACAGTCTGGCGACATGCGGGAGTGCGCCCTTGGGAGTCGACTTCCTGACAGTAGTTGCTCCCGACGGTTCCCTGCTCCAGGGCACCTATTTCCCAGGCGTTATAAGCCCTCCCAATGCGCTAGAACCAGCCGTTGCCACGGGTCCGAATTCGACCGTATTGGTGTTGGCTCTGGCCGGCGCAAGCTACGTACCCACGCGAAACGGTCCGTTCGCGGGCGCAAATTCCGCGACCAGTTACCTGTTGAACCTCTCCCCCAATGCCAACGCCCAAGTCTCTCCATTGGCTTGTCTGGGCAATGGGGCCAGCCTGCAGCCTTTGGCGATCGCACCGGGAGAGATTGTGACACTGTTTGGCACCGGGATCGGACCCCAGCAGGGAGTTCAGCCGCAGGCTACCCTGCAAAGCCCCTACCCGACCCAGGCGGCAGGTGTGCAGGTGACTTTCGACGGGAAGCCGGCGCCGCTGCTGTGGGTGCAGGACGCGCAGATCAATACCGTGGCGCCAT
>Ga0302320_10026873_pt1 | contig 11123 bp, 11 predicted proteins | sample Bog_T0_3_FD_202130 | JGI IMG/M metagenome (GOLD analysis project Ga0302320, IMG submission 202130) | Peat permafrost microbial communities from Stordalen Mire near Abisko, Sweden - Bog_T0_3 | ecosystem: Environmental > Terrestrial > Soil > Wetlands > Peat | place: Sweden: Abisko, Stordalen Mire... | reverse complement strand
CGTTCTGCGACGGCCGGATCGGCGATGAGCGTTGTCATGGCGAATCTCCTTCAACCTATTATGGCCTACAGGCGAGGTTCCGGCAAGCCGCCTTTTCACGCTCCGCGCCGCCCGCTATGATTAAAGATTCGCACGATTCCACCTCCTTTATGTATGATTCTTGCCCATGAAAAGCGATGAATTGCGGGAAAAGTATCTGGCCTTCTTCGAGACCAAAGGCTGCGTTCGCCGCCCCAGCGACGTGCTCGTGCCGCGTTGGGACCCCTCCGTGCTGTTCACCCCCGCCGGCATGAACCAGTTCAAGGACCACTTCCTGGGCCGCTGCAAGCTCGAATTCACGCGGGCAACCACCTGCCAGAAATGCCTCCGCACGGGCGATATCGATAACGTCGGCCGCACGGCCTATCATCACACTTTCTTCGAGATGCTGGGCAACTTCAGCTTCGGCGACTACTTCAAACGCGACGCCATCCATTGGGCCTGGGAGTTCCTCACGAGCAAGGCCTGGCTGGGCGTCGATCCCCAGCGGATTTCGGCCACGATCTATCTCGACGACGAGGAGGCGGCCAAAATCTGGCTCAATGAGATCAAGCTGCCTTCGGAGCGCCTGAAGCGGCTGGACGAAGATGAAAACTTCTGGCCCGCCAGCGCCCCCAGCCAAGGCCCCGACGGCGTGTGCGGACCGTGCAGCGAAATCTACATCACTACGCCCCGCGGCTCCGTCGAGGTCTGGAACCTGGTCTTCACCCAGTTCAACCGCGTCGGCGCCCCGCCCGACAACTTGCGCCCGTTGCCCAGCAAGAACATCGACACGGGCATGGGCTTCGAGCGGATGGCCTCGGTCTTGCAAGGCGTCGAGACGAACTACCACATCGACATCCTCCGCCCGCTGGTCGAGGCGGCCGGCGAGGTGTGCCATGTGAAGTACCGGCCGGAAGGCGACGACGAGGGCGACCGCGACCGGGGCCGCCGCCTGCGCCGCATCGCCGACCACGTCCGCGCCTGCACCTTCGCCATCCACGAGAACGTCTATCCCGACAACGAGAAGCAGGGCTACGTCATCCGCAAGCTGATCCGCCGCGCCGTGCTGGACGGCTACCAGATGGGCATCCACGAGGCGTTCCTGCACCAACTGCCGCAGGTCGTGGCCGACATGATGAAGAGTCCCTATCCCGAATTGCAGGAGACGGTGCAGCGCGTGGCGCAAGGGCTGCGGAACGAGGAGGGCCAGTTCTTCGAGGTGATCAACGCCGGCATGCCCCGCGTCGAGCGATTGTTCGAAGAGACCGCCAAGGCGAAGTCCAAGGTCGTCTCCGGCCGCGAGGCGTTCAATCTCTTGCAGACCTACGGCTTTCCGCCCGAGTTGACCGAGACGCTCGCCCTGGAGCGCGGGCTGGCGCTCGATTGGGACGGCCTGAAGAAGGCCCAGCAGGTCCACGAAGAAGCCTCCGGCGCCGGGCAGCGGAAGGAACTCTTCAAGCAGGGTCCGCTGGACAAGATTTGCGAGACGCTCCGCGCCAGCGAGTTCCTGGGCTACGAAACCGAGAAGGCCGACGGGCTGGTCATGGGCCTGCTGGTCAACAACGAGCTTTCCTACAAGCTCGACGTACTAGACAGTGAACTGTCGGCGGTGATCGTGCTCAATCGCACGCCCTTCTACGGCGAGATGGGCGGCCAGGTGGGCGACGTGGGCTGGATCGTCGGCCCCAACGGACGTTTCGAGGTAACCGACACGCGGATCGAGGACGATTTCATCCTGCACGTCGGGCATCTTCGCGAAGGCCGCATCGAATACAAGGACGCGGTGCAGGCGACCGTCGATCCCGCGCGGCGGCAGGCGATCCGCCGTGCCCACTCGGCCACGCACCTGCTGCAATACGCCTTGCGCAAGGCGCTGGGCACGCAGACGCACCAGAAAGGCTCGAAGGTCGAGGCCGACCTGCTCCGCTTCGACTTCAACCACGACCAGGCCCTTTCGCCCCAGCAGCTTGCCCAGATCGAGACCGAGGTCAACGCCCGCGTGGTCGAGGGCCTGCCCGTGCAATCCGCGCTGATGTCCAAGGAAGAGGCCCAGAAGCTCGGCGCGATGATGCTCTTCGGCGAGAAGTATCCGGACGTGGTCCGCGTGGTTTCCATGGGCGAATACAGCAAGGAACTTTGCGGCGGCACACACCTGGTCAACACCGCGCAGACGGGGCTGCTGAAGATCATTGGCGAGGAGAGCATCGCCAAGGGCATTCGCCGCATCACGGCCCTGACCGGCATGGCGGCGGTCGCCCGCATGCAGCGCGACGACGGCCTGTTGCGGCGGATGACGGCCACCTTGCGCGCGGCGGCCGAGGACCTGCCCGATCGCGTTGAAACATTGGCCAAGCAGGTCCGCGAGTTGCAGAAGAAGGCCACGGCCGCCCCGAAGAGCGACGGCCTGGGCGTCGAGCAGCTTCTCGCCGTGGCGGTCGAGGTGCAAGGCGTGCGGATCGTGGCGGCCGAGGTGCCCGGCGGCACGCCCCAGTCGATGCGCGACCTGATCGACCGGTTGCGCCGCAAGGCGGCCCCGGTGGCCGTGCTTTTGGGCGCGAAGCAGGCCGAGGGCAAGGTGATGCTCATTGCCGGGCTGAGCCGCGACCTGGTCGATCGCGGGTTGGACAGCGTGGAATTGATTCGCGAGCCGGCCGCGCTGGTCGGCGGCCGCGGCGGCGGCCGCGCCGAAATGGCCCAGGCCGGCGGCAAGCTGGCGGAAAAGCTCGGCGAGGCGCTGGAACTCGGACGGAAGGAAATTGAGAAGCGGCTGGCGGGGTGAGGGAGATCGCAATGCGAGTACGAGCGCGCGGCTGGCTGTGGAAGTTGACAGCCCCATTGTTTGTGATCGCATTCGTGCTCAGCATGCCGCTTTGGCTTCGGGTGGTCGCGGTATCAAACTTCGTACACAAGTACCGTCTTCGCCAAGCAGCAAAGTCCTTCGCGTGCTTGAAGTGCGGCGCAACGTTGGGCGTTGATGCACTAAAACGCGCCGATCGGGTGTGGGCTGAGCATATGTCAAATCTAATGGCAGGGCACCCTGGCGCAAGGCTTCGCATTTCGCGGACACTACACGCAATTTGTGTCGGCTGCGGTACTCAGTACACATTTCGCGAGAGCGCGCGAACATTCGTAGCTGAGGTATTGCCTATTGCCCCCGCAGATTGTCCAAGGGCCTACGACGTGATACGATCAATGTAGGCTCGGTTTGCAACCCGGAAGATACTCTTGAAGGTGGAGCGCATCGCCATGCAAAGTTCTCGCATCACAATGAATCCCGCAGTCATGGGAGGAAGAAAATGACTACATTGCTTCAAGAGGCGTTTGCAAGGGCTTCGGCGCTGCCGCCTGCGGAACAGGAAGTTCTGGCCGTGCGCTTGCTCGCAGAACTGACGGGAGAGGACGAGTTCGACCGTGCAATTGCCGCTTCCGGAGATAAGTTGGCTGGTCTCGCTCGCAAGGCTCTCGCCGACCATCGCGCAGGACGCACGCAGGAATTGGATCCGGATACGCTATGAATTCCTTCACAACGAGGGGATTTCGCGAGAGGTTCGCGACGCTCCCCGTCTCAGTTCGGCGCCAAGCGCGTGAAGCATACCGGTTATTTCGCCAGAATCCGGCTCATCCAGGGCTGCATTTCAAGCAAGTCCACACGGATCCTCCGACCTATTCGGCACGCGTGGGAATCAGCTACCGCGCGGTCGGCGTTTTGGACGGTGACGCGGTGGTCTGGTTCTGGATCGGCAAACATGCCGATTATGACAAGCTCCTCGATCGCCTGTGAAACGCGACCGGTTGCGTTCTGGTGATCGCCTACTGCCGCGGCGCCTGCGCAGGCAAGGTCCCAGGCAGCGCAGCGCCGCCGGGCGTTTCCGAGAGCGGCCCCCGGCTCTCGATAATCACCAGCAAGTCGGCCCGCGGCGGTGAACTGGGCAGCGGCAAGGGAATGCCCGCCAGCGTGGGCGTGGAATCGACCGGCACCGGCAAGGGCACCATGCCCAGCCCAAGAATCAACACCTGGTTGACCGGCCAGCGAAAACGTTCACTGAAGCGGAAGTTGGAAATCTGCGGCACGTCCACCTTGGCCCTCTGCCGCGGCAAGGTCTGGGTGGGCACTTCCAGCATCACCGGCACGAGCTTCTCCACCTGGTCGACCTGGCATTTGATCACCGCATCAACCGAGCGGCGGTCGATCGTCAACAGCGGCTGGAACTCCAGCGAGAAGCCCTCGTCGATCTGCCCCGGCAGGTTCTCGTAGCCCATCAAGACGTCGGGCCGCGGATTGACGTCGCGTATGAAAGGCCGCCCGCGCTGGGCCGTAATCACGGTCGCTTGGCCGTTGTTGATCATCTGGTTGGGCGAGCTGTGTTCGCGATAGTCGGTGCGGTGTTGCAGCGTGCTCAGCAGCACGGCCGCGTCTTCTTTCGACAGGAGCCAGGCGCAAACGCCCGGCGTCTGCACCGGGATGGGCCGCAGCGCGCGGTGGGCCGCGACGCGCCAGTTGGGACTGTCGATCGTGGCGATGCGCAGGCTGAACGTGCGGGTCTCGGCCTCGCCGGAAACGAAACGCTCGACGATGTCGGCTACCACCGCCTGCATCTGCGGCGTGTGATAGACCCGCAAGGTCCGCGGCGTGGCGCTGAGTATCCCGAACGGCTCGCCGTGCCAAACCTCGTAGCCCGTCTCGCGCAGAATCCAGTCGATGATCGCCTGCTCGGGCCGTTTCGTGGTGGTCACGCGGGCCGTGTAGGGGCTGATGTCGTATTCCCGCCAGACCTGTCCTTGATCGTTGGGCAAGGTGCCGCTGCCCGAGGTCACCTGCAGCGTGCGGCGCGCGACCAACGGCGGTTGGGCAAGAAACGGGTTGCCGCCAGACGTGGCGGCCGGTGCGGCCGATGGTCCCGCAGGCGCCGGAGCGGTTGCCGCGGCCGGCGTCACGCCGGTGTCGGCCCCCAGCGTGGCCGGCCGCCAAGTGGGTCCGGCCGGATAGCTTCCGCCGGCCGGCGTTTGACCACGGGCTGGCAAGGCGATCAAGAGCAGAATCGCGGCGGAACACAGAAAAATCCTGAAAACGGATTGCGACCTCATTTTGGCAGCCTCCTTGGCGAACTGCGGAAAAACCGACTTTTTCGCGGTGGAGAGTATAGGAAGTCGCGCCGTCAGGGGCAAGACGAAAGCGGTGCGTTTTTGGGGCGCCGTTTGCGCGTATCGGCCGGTACAGGGCGATCTCTGGTTGGCCCCGGCAGCTCCGCCCGTCGGATCGACACATCCGGCGGGGCGTCGATGCCGATGGCCACGACCTTGCCCCGGATTTGCACCACGCGAACGAGAATGCGACCGTCGATGAGGATCGGTTCGCCCAATTTGCGGCCTAGCACCAGCATGCTCCACCTCCTTGTTCGATTGTCCGCACGCGCTTCCCTGGAAGGCATGACCAACAACGGCAGCCTCCATGCGTGCGGGCAGAATCTTACAATGCTAGCACTGCTAGCGTCAAGAGCAGTTTTTGTGCCTACCCCACAATCCCGTCCCGCAGCCGGCTCACGACCAGCGAACCGTTGTGCCCGCCGAAACCGAAACTGTTCGACATGGCCACGCTGACGGGCCGCTGCCGGGGCTGGTTGGGCGTGTAGTCCAGATCGCAGGCCGGATCGGGTGTGACGTAGTTGATCGTGGGCGGGACGAGGTTGTCGCGGATGGCCAGAATCGAGAAGATCAACTCGACGCCCCCGCTGGCGCCCAAGAGATGGCCCAACTGGCTCTTCGTGCTGGAAACGCTCAGCTTGTAGGCGTGAGGGCCGAAGACCGACTTGATGGCCGCCGTCTCGGCCGCGTCGCCCAAGGGAGTGCTCGTGCCGTGGGCGTTGATGTAATCGACCGCGCTGGGGTCGATGCCCGCGTCGCGCACCGCCAACCGCATGGCATGGGCGGCGCCGATGCCATCCTTGTCGGGCGCCGTAATGTGGCTGCCGTCGGCGCTCATGCCATAGCCGATGATCTCACCGTAGATATTTGCCCCGCGGGCCTTGGCGTGCTCCAGTTCTTCCAACACGAGCACGCCCGCGCCTTCGCTCAAGACGAAGCCGTCGCGATCGCGATCGAAGGGCCGGCTGGCATGCGTGGGATCATCGTTCCGCTCGGAAAGGGCGCGCATGGCGGAGAAGCCGGCCACGCCCATCCGCGTCACGGCCGATTCGCTGCCCCCGGTGATCATCACGTCGGCATCGTCGTACTGGATCGTGCGGAAGGCCTTGCCGATGGAATTGGCCGCGCTGGCGCAGGCGGTGACGATGCACTCGTTGGGGCCGCGCAGCCCCCACAAGATCGACACCTGCCCGCTGGCCGAATTGGCGATGAGCTTGGGAATGGTGAAGGCCGAGACCTTGTCGGGCCCTTTGGTGAGCAGCCGCTCGTGCTGCGTCTCGATCTCCCACAGCCCGCCGATCCCCGAGCCGATCATCACGCCGCAGCGGAACAGATCGTACTTGGAGAAATCGACGCCCGAGTCCTTCACCGCGTCGACCGAGGCCACGATGGCGAACTGGGTGAAGCGGTCGAGCTTCTTTTCATCGCGGGCCTCGATATAGCCATCCACGGACCAATCAACGATCTCGCCGCCGAAGCGGACGCGGTAGGCGGACGCATCGAAGCGCTGTAACGGAGCGATTCCGCTCTCGCCGGCGAGAATGCGGGTCCAAATTTCCGCGACACGGCGGCCAAGCGCAGTGACCGCCCCCATACCAGTTACGACGACGCGCCGCTTCATAAATGTTTACGCCATCAACTCGACGAGGTTTCGCTACTGGCCACGGCGTTCTTGATATGATCCACGGCCTGACCGACCGTCTGGATCTTTTCCGCGGCATCGTCGGGAATGTTGATGTCGAACTCCTCTTCGAGTTCCATCACCAACTCCACCGTATCGAGGCTGTCCGCCCCCAAATCGTTGACGAACGACGTTTCGCGAGTAATCTGGTCTTTGTTCACGCCAAGTTGTTCGGCAACAATATCTATCACACGTTCTTCAACTGAGGCCACCTGAGGCTCCTCCTGGTTTCACAGGTTCTTCCGGGCGAGGGAACTTCCAGAAACGATCCGAAAACCTCGCCCTGCACGAATCACACAGTCCCACGGAACTGCCGCTCTTCCACATCTATCCCCGACAGATATAGCGGTTTTCTCTTTCCGTGTCCATATCTCTTCTCACCATATCCCACTCTATCGAGCGCATTATACCGTAAGACCCCCGTCCACGGTAAGCACCTGTCCGGTGATGAATTCGGCCGCATCGCTGGCCAAGAAGAGCACCGCATCGGAAACATCCTGGGGCAGGCCGAGGCGTTTCAAGGGAATTTCTTCTTTGATTTTTTCTAACATCTCCTCGCCCAGCTTGGCGGTCATCTCCGTGGCGATAAAGCCCGGCGCCACCGCATTGACCGTCACCCCGCGGCTGGCCAACTCGCGGGCGATGGTCCGCGTCAGGCCGATGACGCCCGCCTTGGAGGCCGAATAGTTCGCCTGGCCCGGATTGCCCATCAGGCCGGAAACGCTGGCGATGTTGATGATCCGGCCGCACTTCGACTTGCACAGCGGCCGGGCGGCGGCACGGGTGAAAAGGAAGGTCCCCTTCAGGTTGATGTTCAGCACGGCGTCCCACTGGTCGTCTTTCATCCGCATGAGCAGGTTGTCGCGAGTGATGCCGGCGTTGTTGACCAGGATGTCCAGGCCGCCCCAGAGTTTGACCACTTCGTCGACCACTTCATCGACGCGCTGGGAATTGGTCACGTCGGCCGCGATCGGTTCGGCGACGCCGCCCGCGGCGCGAATCATGAAAATCGCCTCGGCCAGCGTCTCGGTATTGATATCGACGCAGGCGACTTTGGCGCCGGCGGCGGCCAGATCGACGGCGAAGCAGCGTCCCAGGCCCCGCGCCGCGCCTGTCACCAGGGCCCTGCGGCCCGTCAAATCGACTTGAATTCGTTTCGTTGTTTCTGACATTTAACAGCTCGGACCAAAGGTCTTAGGTCTTAGATCTTAGCACTTAGTTCTTAGCAGCAAACTAAGATCTAAGTTCTAAGAACTAAGTTCCCTCTTCACACATCCAAACTCTGACATTCGACCTTCCGCGCGATCCGGCGGAGCAAACCGCGCAGGACGCGCCCGGGGCCAACTTCGTAAAACTGGTCGAACCCTTGCGCCAACAGGTAGCGCATCGATTCTTCCCAGCGGACCGGGTTGATGATCTGCCGGACCATCAGGCCGCGGATCTCTTCCGGATCATCGTGCGGCTGGGCATCGACGTTGAAAATCACGGGGATTTTCGGGGCGCACATGTGGACTTCGGCCAGGGCCTCGCCGCATCGCTGGTCGGCCGGGCGCATGATCTCGGTATGAAATGCCCCGGCCACCGCCAGGGGAACGGCCTTCATCGCGCCCATCTTGGGGGCCAACTCGGCCGCCCGCAAACAGGCGCTGTTCGTGCCCGATACGACGCAAACGTCGGGCGCCAGCAGATTGGCGATCTCCAGGATTTCTCCCTGCCGGGCCTGCTGGCAGAGGGCCTCCACCTGGACCCGTTCCAGGCCGATGAGGGTGACCATGCCGCCCGCGGTGGCGTCGGCCGCTTCTTGCATCGCTGCGCCGCGTTTCTGCACCGTCAGCAGCCCTTCCTCATACTCCATGACGCCGGCGAAGACCAAGGCCGTGTATTCGCCCAGGCTCAATCCGGCCGCCGCTTCGCACGACAGCACCACGTCAGGCGATTGCTCGCGAAGCAATTCCAGCGCGGCCAGACTGGTGACGAACAGTGCCGGTTGGCTGTAGATCGTGGAGTCCAGCACGTCGGCCGGGCCATCGAAACAGAGCTTGGCCAGATCATAGCCCAACACTTCGGCGGCGCGATTGTAGAGCCGCCGCGCAGCAGGCAACGATTCGGCCAGCCGCCGGCCCATGCCCACGGTTTGGGCGCCTTGTCCCGGAAACAAAAACGCGATCTTGCCCAATACAGAACCTCGATTTTTTGGCGACAACAATGTAGTCGGCACACGCCGTGTGCCGCAGTTCCGCACACGGCGTGTGCGGGCTACATTACGGGGCGGCGTCGACGGGCGCCATGCGAAGCATGGTCGGCGAAGACCCGCCACCAATTGTGCGAAAAGGTGGGTCTTCGGCGACCGCACCCTACCTAATCCCTTATTCGACGTCGATGACCTTGCGACCCATATAATGTCCGCACTTGGGGCAGACGGTGTGCGGAGGCACCGCGGCACTGCACTGCGGACAGTAGGTCAGGTGCCGTGGTTCCTTTTTGTCGTGATTCGCACGGCGGCTGTTGGTGCGGGAGTTGGAATGTCGGCGTTTTGGAACGGCCATTGTCTTGGCTCCATGTTTCCCTGCGCACGGCCGGTCGAGGGGAGCGTCCCCACGCTCAACCCATGCCCCGGCGGATTCTTGCCAAGCAGGGGGAAATAGAGCATGGTAAGCATCCCAAGGCGTCTTGTCAACCGGTGCCAAGGAAAACACTCCGTATGCCGTCCGCCAAAGTAGCAGGCACACTCCGTGTGCCGTCCGCTCTACTGGCGCAACGGGTTGCTGCCTGAAATACCTGTAGCATGCTAGAATTGCCGGTATGCGGCATTTTTCTTTCCAACTTGCCCCCATTGTTTCCCGGTTGCGATCCCTTGGTCCGGCATGCCGGAGATTTGGCCGGGGGCTGCTCGATCTGGCCCTGCCGCCGCGCTGCCTGCACTGTGAAACCGACCTGACATCGGGGGGTGATGTATTGTTTTGCCTCAAGTGTCTGCAATTGATTGCCCCAGAGTTAGGGGAGTGTTGCCTCCGCTGCGGCGCAATCCTCCCTGTGGAAATCGAGCCGACGGAACAATGTCCGGCATGCAAGGATTTTTCGCTGAAATTTGACGCAGTCTTCCCACTGGGCCGTTACGATGGGGCCTTGCGGGAAGTGGTGCTCAAGACCAAGCGGGTTGCGGGAGAGGCGCTGTCGCTCAGCGTCGGCCGGCTGCTGGCGGTCCGCTTGCGCGACAAAATCGTCGCTTTCCGCCCCCAGGCCGTCGTGCCGATCCCGATGCATTGGCGCCGCTGGCTGATCCGCGGCATGAACGGCCCCGAGTTGCTTGCGGAGTGTTTGGGCCGGAAGTTGGGCCTGCCAGTGGTGCGCATGTTGCGGCGGCGCCGCTATACTATTCCACAGAAAGACCTCTTGCCGCGCGAACGATTTCGCAACGTCCGCGACGCGTTCGGCCTCCGCCGCTGGCCCCGCCAGCGCTGGCAGGACGCCCGCGTACTGCTGGTTGATGATATCCTGACCACCGGTGCAACGTGTAGCGAAGCGGCCCGCTTGCTCAAGCAGGCCGGCGCCGCCGCGGTGGCGGTGGCCGTTGTCGCAAGGGCGGATGGATCGAGTTGAGAGTTGATCTGAGATTTGAGATTTGAGATTTGAGATTTGTTTCGGATTTTGAAATTCGATATTCGTGCTTCCGCCGCTATGCCTCTTGAACCAACCACCATCGCACCGAAGAAATCCCGGCCCTTCCGTTCGGCCGTGATTCGCGGCCTGGGTGTGTTGATTCCGCCGCTGCTCACGGTCGTGATCCTGCTCTGGGTGATCAATACCACGTGGGTCTATGTGTTCGTACCGGTCAAAACGGGCGTCCGCGAGGCGATCGTCTGGGCGCTCAGCGGCCAGATTCTCGATCCGAAAGACAGCCACGACCCGAAGACGGCCGACGCGATCAAGAAAGGGCCGTACCAGAAAGCATCCGACGGCCGTTTCGTGCCGGTGTCGGTCTACGACAAGGTGCAGAACAATTCGGACAGCGAGCCGATGCCGCAGACGGCCAAAGCCATCTACGAACGCTACGTCGAAATCTCGTTTCTCAAGCCGCTGTATGCAGTCCCCTGTTTCCTGGCCGTTTTCATCCTGCTGGTCTATCTGCTGGGCAAGTTCATGGCGGCGGGCATCGGCGGTTTCCTGGTCCGTCGCTTCGAAACGGCCATCCAGCGGCTGCCTCTGGTGCGGAGCGTCTACAAGGCGACCAAGCAGGTGAGCGACTTCTTCTTCAGCGAGCGGCAAATCCAGTTCACCC
>Ga0302320_10026872_pt1 | contig 11123 bp, 6 predicted proteins | sample Bog_T0_3_FD_202130 | JGI IMG/M metagenome (GOLD analysis project Ga0302320, IMG submission 202130) | Peat permafrost microbial communities from Stordalen Mire near Abisko, Sweden - Bog_T0_3 | ecosystem: Environmental > Terrestrial > Soil > Wetlands > Peat | place: Sweden: Abisko, Stordalen Mire... | reverse complement strand
CCGACCGCGATCCGCGATCCGGCTCCGAGCAATCCGGTTGGCGGCCTGTGATCGTCATCTCGCACGATGGCTTCAATCAAACGGCGAACTGGCGCTCGATCATTGTGGTGCCGGTGTCCACCTCCGATGCCCAGAGCCGTCGTCGATTGACCGTTATTCCTCTGCCTGAAGGAACCGCATCGCTACCCCATTCGAGCGTGGCAGTCTGCCATCAGGTCACTACCCTTGATCGTGCAAAACTCAAGAACAGGATGGGATTTCTTCCGCCAGATATTCTAAACGCCGTGGAACAGGGCTTGAGGGCTGCGCTGGATCTTGATTGAGCCGCAGAGCGATGCCTGCCGATACCCTGACTTCCTTGCCGGCAAGTGGCCCCGCGGCAATTTCGACCACTGCGAACTTCGACAAAGCAGCCGGTCACGACGCGCCCCGGCCCGTCCGTCCTGCCCGGAATCCAGGACGGGCACTTTCCAGGCGGACCGGCTGCGGATCCTCTTTCACCTCAATTCTGCGACAATCGAACCATGCATATCGAAATCCATGATGCGGCCCTGGAGGCCAGAATCCAGAGGCAGATTCACGCGACCGGCTCCACCAGTGCCGAGAAGGTGTTGTTGCATCTCCTCGAAACGCAGGAGGAGCAGGACCGGTGGCTTATGGACAACCGAGATGCAATTAATGCAAAAATTCGGCGCGGCATCGCGCAGCTCGACTGCGGTGAGGGGATACCTGAAGACCGGCTCGACGCTTACCTGAGGGAACAAAAGGCAAAGCCCGAATAAATGCGGCGCATCGCCGAACGGGTGGAACGGGCGATTCGGGAGAAGATCGTCTCCCTGGCGAGCACGCCCGGAGGCGGACATTGGCGGAGGGACTTAACCGATGAATCCGTCAGGTTCTTCGCGGTCTATTCATATCTGATCGTCTACCGGCCTGAAACGAAGCCGCTGCAGATTGTAGCTATTCTTCACGGAAGTCGGGACGTGGAAGGAATTCTTGCCAACCGCGTCTAGAAGCCTGAAATAACTTCCAGGAGCGCGGCCAGGCCTTCAAAGGCGCCGACCGTCGCCGATGAACACGCAACATTTCGTATAACAGATAAGTGCCGCGCATTTTCGATAACATCGAGCAACAGCTGCTCCCCGCGCTGCGGCAGGCCATCGATCTTTCCGACCGCTCCGACTTTTGTGTCGGTTACTTCAACCTCCGCGGCTGGAAGCAAATCGTCTGCAACATCGAGCGCTGGCCCGGCGGAGAAGGGAATTGCTGTCGCCTTTTAATCGGCATGCAGCGCCTTCCGCAGGACGAACTGCGTGATGCGCTCAGTCTTTCCCATCCCAATTCGGGCCTCGATCTCCAGACAGCCGCCCGTCTCAAAAAGAGAATGGCCGAAGAATTTCGCGATCAGCTGACCTTCGGAGCGCCAACCAACGAGGACGAGGAAGGGCTTCGCCGCCTTGCCGACCAAATCCGCGCACGGAAAGTCGTAGTGAAACTTTTCCTTCGCCACCCTCTCCACGCTAAGCTTTACCTCTTTTTCCGGCCCGACCCCATAAACCCCGAAGTCGGCTTTCTCGGAAGCAGTAATCTCACCTGGGCGGGACTTCAAAAGCAGGGTGAACTCAACGTCGACGTAATGGACCGCGACGCCTGTCGCAAACTCGCCACATGGTTCGAAGAGCGCTGGAAAGACCTTTGGTGTCTCGATATTTCCAGCGATCTCATCCGCGTGATCGATGAGAGCTGGGCACGCGATACCAGCATTCCGCCATATCACATTTACATCAAAATTGCCTACCATCTCTGCCAGGATGCTCGCGAAGGCCTCGTCCAGTTCCGCATTCCCAAAGCATTCGGAGCAAAACTGTTCGGCTTCCAGATAGCTGCGGTCAAAATCGCGGCCCGCCACGTCACCCGCCGTGGCGGCGTACTCCTTGGCGACGTGGTCGGGCTCGGCAAAACGCTGATGGCGACGGCTCTTGCCCGCATGCTGGAGGACGAAGAGGATATCGAGACCCTGATCCTCTGCCCGAAGAACCTTGTCCCCATGTGGCAGGACTACCGCGAGCGCTACGGTCTGCGCGGCAGAGTCCTGTCGTATACCCGCGTAATTCAGGAACTCCCGTCGCTGCGCCGTTACCGACTCGTAGTTCTGGATGAAAGCCACAATCTGAGAAATCGCGAAGGCCGCCGCTATCGTGCCATCTACGATTACATTCAGCAGAACGAATCCCGGTGCGTGCTGCTCTCGGCTACGCCTTACAACAAGTCGTTCACGGACCTGTCCACTCAGCTTCGTCTCTTCATTCCCGACGACAAGGACCTGGGCTTCCGTCCCGACGCCTTGCTCCGTTCTCTGGGCGGCGAAACTGAATTCGTCCGCCGCCACCAGGGCTCGGTCCGCTCTCTCGCCGCTTTTGAAAGGAGCACTTTCGCCGACGATTGGCGCGAACTGATGCGGCATTACATGGTTCGCCGCACACGGGGCTTTATTCGCGATGTCTACGCCGAAACCGACCCGGCTAACGGCCGCCGGTTTCTTCGCTTCGAAGACGGCACCCTGTCATATTTCCCCGACCGCATACCCAAAACTGTTCTTTTCGCCATCGACGAGCGGAATCCCGCGGACGTTTACGCCAGACTGTACGCCCAGCCCTTCGTCGATTTGGTCAACGCGCTGACCCTGCCTCGCTATGGCCTCGGGAATTACCTTGCTCCCGCCCCCGACACGCCGCCCACTCCGTCCGAATCGCGCATCATGCAGGATCTTTCGCGCGCCGGACGCCGTCTGATGGGATTCTGCCGCACCAATCTCTTCAAGCGCCTCGAAAGCAGCGGCCACTCCTTTCTGCTGTCCGTCGAGCGTCACATCCTCCGCAACTACGTTTTTCTCCACGCTCTCGAAAACCGTCTCCCCATCCCGATTGGGTCTCAGGATGCCGAGGTTCTCGACACGCGCTTTTCCGATGACGACCGATTGATGTCTGCGGACGAACAGGATGCAGTCGATCCCGGAGAAGCTCCCGCCGCCGCGCAGCCCCTCCGCGCGGAAGCCGATTTTCGATTGCGTGCGGCCGAAGTCTACCGTGAATACTCAACCACTCTGAAGAAGCGCTTCAACTGGCTCTCTTCATCCCTGTTCGCCCGCACACCTCTGGTCGCGGCCCTGACCGCCGATTCCGCTTCGCTCATCCGCATCTTCGCAAGTTGCCCGGCCTGGAAACCGTCGGATGACACCAAGCTTCAGGCCCTCCACGATCTCGTCACCCGCTTGCACCCTGAGGAGAAAGTACTCGTATTCACTCAATTTGCCGATACCGCCGTTTACCTCGCTGCCGAACTCCAGGCGCGCGGGGTCACTGCCCTGCGGGCGGTAACCGGTAACGCCGACGACCCGACGGCGCTCGCGTGGCGCTTCAGTCCCCAAAGTAACGACAAGCGGGCAAAGGTGCCGGCCGCCGAAGAACTGCGTGTACTCATCGCGACGGATGTCCTCAGTGAAGGCCAGAATCTTCAGGATTGTGCGATCGTCGTCAACTTCGATCTTCCCTGGGCCATCATCCGCCTCATCCAGCGCGCGGGCCGCGTAGACCGTATCGGTCAGCAGGCCGCCCGGATTGTCTGCTATTCATTTCTTCCCGCGGATGGCGTCGAGCGCATCATTCGCGTCCGTAACCGCGTCCGCCAGCGCCTTACCGAAAACGCCGAAGTCGTCGGCTCCGACGAGGCGTTCTTCGAAGGCGACGACGCCACCACGGCAATTCTCGATCTCTACAATGAACGCGCGGGCGTCCTTGACGGTGACGACGACAGCGAGATCGATCTGGTCTCCTACGCCTATCAAATCTGGAAGGACGCCATCGACCGGGATCCCGCCTTGCAGAAGATCGTGCCTGATCTTCCTGCGGTTGTATACTCCACCCAGCCTCACACTCCCTCCCCTGGCCGGCCGGAAGGCGTACTCGTCTATATGCGGTCGCCGGCTGACAACGACGCGCTCGTCTGGATGGATAGCGAAGGCAAAGCCGTCACGGAATCTCAACTGGCGATACTCAAGGCCGCTGCCTGCGGCCCCGACACGCCTGCGCTTCCGCGCCTTCCGTTCCATCATGAAATCGTCCAGCGTGCGGTGGAACTGGCGGCGGACGAAGAGAGGACGCTGGGTGGATCGCTTGGCCGCCCAACCGGAGCCCGCTTTCGCACCTATGAGCGCCTCAAGAGATACGCCGCCGAGGTCCGTGGCACCCTCTTCGACACTCTGGAATTGCAGCGCGCAATCGACGAAATCTATCGCTTCCCGCTTCAGCAGTCTGCCGTGGATCAACTCAATCGGCTCATGAAAGGCTCCGCCGATCTTCAGCAACTGGCCCAGCTGGCCGTCGTCCTCCGGGAAGAGGGCCGTCTCTGCATCGTCCATGAAGAGGAACTCCCCAAGGAACCCAGAATCATCTGCTCTCTCGGCCTGAGAGGCCAACCCTGATGCGCGGCCTCACAAGCCCCGTGGGGCAGGTTTCCGACCTGCCCGAGACGCGCTCGCGCAGCGGTGCGTACACTCGAACCCATACTGCCACTGACCAATACCCCCGATGCCCATAAATCCCACCCAAGTCAAAAATTGCCTGAGCCGATTCGACTTCCAGAGCCTTTTCCTCGAACACTTGGGCTGGTCCCGCCCCACACAACCGAAGCCCGTCGCCTTCGCCATCGGCGAAGACGGCTACTCCCGTCGTCAGATCGCCCAACTCGGAGGCGTCTACGTCTTTGAAGTAACCGCCTCTTCCGGTGGAATTCCTCCAGCCAAATCCCGCGCCGCTGTCCACAAGGACATCGCCGCGCTTCACCACGAAAACCTCCTCATCTTCCTCAACGCCGACAGAAACCAGAGTCTCTGGTATTGGGTAAAGCGTGAAGACGGCAAAATCTATCCCCGCGACCATTACTTCGAAATCCACCAGCCCGGCGACCTCTTCCTTGCCAAACTCAGCGCCCTCGTTTTCGAAATCGGCGAACTTGATCCCACCGGCGACGTGTCCGTGATCGAGGTGGCAAAGCGCCTGCGCGATGCCCTCGATATCGAGCGCGTCACGAAAAAGTTCTATAACGAGTTCCAGGCGCAGCACCTTGCGTTTATCGACCTCATCGGAGGAATTCCCAAAGAGCGCGAGCGCAAGTGGTATGCCTCGGTCCTTCTGAACCGCCTGATGTTTATCTACTTTCTGCAGCGGAAAGGCTTCATCGATAACGGCGACGTGGAGTACCTGCAGAACAAGCTGGCCGCAACAAGGCAGCGCGGCCCGGATCTTTTCTACGACAAATTCCTGAAGCTCCTGTTCTTCGAAGGCTTCGCCAAAAACGAAAGCGCGCGCAGCGCGGAGGCGCGGGCCGTGCTCGGCAAAGTCAAATACCTCAACGGCGGCTTATTCCTTCAGCACAAAATCGAGTTGGAGCATCCGGGCATCGTCATTCCCGATCAGGCATTTGAAAACATCTTCGCGCTCTTTCGCCGCTACTCATGGAATCTTAACGACACACCCGGCGCCGACGATAACGAGATCAACCCCGATGTTCTCGGCTACATTTTCGAGAAGTACATCAATCAGAAGGCATTCGGCGCTTACTACACCCCTCCCGAAATAACCCGGTATCTTTGCGAACGGACCATTCACCACGTAATTCTGGAAAAGGTCCGCAACACGCCATTTCCGGGTCCGAAGAATCGCGATTACGCCTCAATGAAGGATCTTCTGATGGATCTGGACAGCGACCTCTGCCGTGTCCTGATCCACGACATCCTCCCCAACCTCAGCATCCTCGACCCGGCCTGTGGTTCCGGGGCCTTCCTCGTCTCAGCGATGAAGACGCTGCTGGATATCTACGGCCCGGTAGTGGGCACAATCAAATTCAGTACCAGCACCAATCTGAAGAACTGGCTGCGCGGCGTCGAGCGCGACCATCCCAGCATCGCCTATTTCGTCCGCAAAACCATCATCACCGACAATCTCTTTGGCGTTGACATCATGGAAGAGGCCACCGAAATCGCCCGGCTTCGTCTCTTTCTCGCGCTCGTCGCATCGGCGGATGACGTGGACCAGCTCGAACCTCTGCCCAACATCGACTTCAACATCCTCCCCGGCAATTCGCTGATCGGTCTGATGCGGGTGGACAACGAGGATTTCGACCGCCGTCACCGGCAGGGCAATCTGTTTCACAAGTCCTATCGCGAGCTGCTCGCCGAGAAGAATCGCCTCATCGGAAACTACCGCCATGCGGCGACTTACTCCGACGACCTTCGCGAACTGCGCGACAACATCCGCGAATTGGAGAAAAGCGCCGAGCCGACACTGAACGAAATCCTGCTGAAGGAATTCACCGACCTGGGCATCAAGTATGAGCAGCCGGTCTGGGATGCGAAGAAGGGCGAGATGGGCAAGCCGACCCGGCGTGCCGTGAAACCCGGCGACATCCGCGCGCTGCAGCCGTTTCACTGGGGCTACCAGTTCGACGAGATTCTGAACGGACGCGGCGGCTTCGACGTCATCGTGGCGAATCCTCCGTGGGAAATTCTCAAGCCTTACGCCAAGGAGTTCTTCGAACAGCACTCGGATATCGTCAGCAAGAAAAACATGACGATCCACCAGTTTGAGGCTGAGCAATCGAAGCTGCTCCAGGACGAGGCCGTACGCAAGGCGTGGATCGGGTATTTGGCCGGCTACCCTCATCAGGCTGCATATTTCAGGGCGGCGGCAAACTTCAGGAACCAGACCAGTGTGGTCAACGGCAAGAAAGTCGGTTCCGATACCAACTTCTACAAGCTCTTCATCGAGCAGGCGCATAATCTCCTCCGCGACGGCGGACGCTGCGGCATCGTGACGCCCGGGGGCATCTACGCGGACCTGGGGGCAAAACGACTGCGGGAGATGCTGCTCCTCGAAGGCAGAGTCGATAGCCTGTTTGGCCTCACCAATGAGCGGTACATATTTGAGGGCGTCGAACACCGTCAGAAATTCTGCATCCTCGTTTTTGAAAAAGGGGGATCGACCGAATCCTTTCGAGCCGCGTTTCGCATCAATACGCGCGAAGCTGTGTCCAGGGACGAACTGGATGAGTTTCTGAATTCCGGAAAGGCGCATTTGCGATTGCGCATGGAACTCATACGCCGCCTTTCACCTGACTCTCTATCGGTCATGGAGTTTAAGAACGAACTGGACGTGGTAATCGCCGAGAAAATGCTCTGTTTCCCGCTGCTCGGGGAGAAACAGCCGGGCACTTGGAACCTGCATCTTGCACGTGAGTTCGATATGACCGGAGACAGCGACCTCTACCTAACCGCGCCCGGTCGCGGCACCGCGCCGTTGTTCGAGGGCAAGATGATCCACCAGTTCACGAGCAGCTTTGCTCCGCCTCGTTACTGGGTAAGAGCGAAGGAGGGTCGGGCGCGTGTCCTCGGCGGCGAGCCAGATCGCGGCCAAAAGCTGGAATCCGATTGTTACCGGCTGTGCTTCCGCGATGTCGCGAGCAACACCAACGAGCGCACCATGATCTCGGCGATTCTTCCGCCATGCTTTTTTGGACACACTCTGTCGGCCGCGCGAGTACTTGACGCCGACGGAACGGTGGCCATAGCGCCCAATATCCAGGCATTCCTGTGCGCCGTGTGGAACAGCTTTGCGCTCGACTGCATGATTCGCGCAAAAGTAAGCTCGCACCTCAGCTTCTTCTACGTCTACCAGCTACCGGTCCCTCGCTTGACCCCGGACGACCCGGCCTTCAAACCCATAGTCGATCGCGCCGCCCGCCTCATCTGTTTCACGCCCGAATTCGATGCCCTCGCCCCGGAACTCGGATTGGCGAGCCATCAGGACGGTGCCATCGACCCGGCGGAACGGGCGCGACTTCGTGCCGAAATAGATGGCCTCGTCGCCAATCTATACGGCCTCACCGAAGAAGAGTTCGCCTACATCCTGACAACCTTTCCCGTCGTAAAACAGGAGATCAAGGACGCCGCCCTCGCCGCCTTCCGGGAGTTCGCGCCAAAAACGGTCGATCAACAGGTCGCCGCCATTATCGCTGCCGGAGAAAGCTCCCGCGTCGAGTTCAAGTCCTCTATCCGCTGGGATATGCGCGAGAACCGCCTCAACGAACCTCTGAAGTTCAGCGTGATCAAAACAATCGCGGCATTTCTGAATACCGAAGGCGGAACCTTGCTCGTGGGCGTCGATGACGACCGCAACGTCGTCGGGCTGAAGGGCGATTACGGCCTGTTCAGGAAAGCCGATTCGCGGGATGCCCTCGAAAACTGGCTCACCACCCAACTCGTGGAACAGTTCGGCAAACCCGCCACCCGGCACTTCACCATCTCCTTTCATGACGCCGCCGGCACCGATGTGTGCCGCATCGAAGTTCAGCCATCGCCGGAGCCGGTTTATGTGGATGAAAAAACCGGCAAGCCGCCGCTCCTCTACATTCGGACCGGAAACGCTACGCGCGCCCTCGACATTCGCGAAATCATCGAATACTCCCGCCATCGCTGGCCTTCGCGTTGACGGCAAACGAACCTACTGTGGGTTCTTAGAGACGGGATTGATCTTGTTGTGGCAGGGGCACGGCGAGGGTGCCGCGACACCGGTCGTTTCCGTGGCGGCCTGTACTACGGTAATTTTGCTTGCGAACTCGTCGTTGTACCTCTTGATCAGTGCGGAAGCCTCCACGACGACAACCTGCATCCCGGAAAGTATGATCGTGGCAAGCAACACCCCGGCAATCACACGCTTTTTCAACACGTCGATTTTTTCAACGAATGCGTCGTGCCTCTGGGCATTCACCAATGCCGCGACTTGCCGCAGCGCTTCGGGCGTGAGACCGACTTTACCCGCATCCGCAAGGCCCGTCTCACCCGGTGATGGATTGGACTCAGGATCTCGTCCCGCCATAGCACTCCCCAATACTGACAGAGGCTAACACCTCTGATATCAGCAATGATATGCGACCGAATTTGTGCCGGTCAAGCTGAATTACCAACTAAGCTGCTGACAGGGTTGAACTTAGCTGAAACAAAAATACGTTTCGTTGTTTTGGCGTATCGATATCGTGCTTGTTTTGATGGTGCTACCAATAGTATTACGATCTTGTTAAACATTTCCCCCTACGGATGTAGCGCGGTCATCCCGGAGACTGTCAGGTGTGTTAGACTTCTGTTGATCCGATGTTATGGCTGACAGCACGCTGAAAAATACTACCTCGTTGCTTCCGGTTGATCGAACGTATCGTATCGGCGCGTATACGTTCAACCCCGCGAACCGCAGCCTGACGTCACCGACGAAGGTCATAACGCTGCGCCCCAAAGTGTCGGCCGCGATGAAGTTGCTCCTGGACCGGCGACGTATTGTTTCGCATGATGAATTGGCGACCGCTATATGGGGCGAGTCTGCGCCGCGGTATACGCAAGGGAATGCCCTTCATCAGATCGTTACCGGCCTTCGTAAGGTGCTCCGTGAGATAGGCGGGGCCGAATTGCGGTGCGAACCGAGAGGGGGTTATCAACTCCTGACACGGGAGCATGCGACCGACATCGCGCCGACACCGAATAGTCAGGTGTTCCCTTTAGATAGGCTTCGGGTATTCCCTCAATCGATCGGCTCCGGCTACTTGCAGAACGCGGATTTAGTGTTTTGTGTACCCCAGCCATTAGAAGTTCGCCCGGAATTCGCCAAGGCTACGATGCAGAACATTGAGGCTGGCGCCAGAGTTTTCGTGTCGTTGCCCACCAGCCAGGCCCGCTCCATTCCGAAGCTTCTGTTCAACCTGCTGCTCCACGACAATAACCCACTTTATCCCGACGGGCTCGCGCCTGAACCGCGCACCTTGGAAGCCCGGTGTGACTTGCTTTGTCGCTCGCTGCGACTGACATTTATAACGCAGCAGACTCCGGTGCATGTTCAGATTTACCATGCCGACGATGTGGGACTGGCGGTGGCAGTCGTTATTCCACCTGGATCGGATTGGGTTTTCGTTTACGCGGAGGGCAGAGAGGCGTACGATCTTGCCGCCAGTATTCATACCGCCATGCCGGAGGAGGAAACTGACGGAATTATCACGAACCCCTCTGAACTCTCTACACCTCAGCTTCGAGAGATCGTCCTCTCGTTGAACCGATATCTCGGCCCTTTCAATCTGGCCGCGCCGCTGATTGCAGCATTAGGCATTTCAAATCGTCTGGCGGAATTGCAGCCGCCGAACGCTCCTCCGGGTTGATCGGATCTCGATCACAAGAATCTTACCCAATATATCCAACAACTTACATCCCCACCTGGCGGACCCTATGTCAATATGTACCCGGAAGCAGGCATGTCCATCCGCCAACGCGCGTGGGTGTTGAGCGTTCCGCGTTGTTTGAAAACCGAATACCATCACTGCGGAATATACATACCGCGACGCCCTGTCCAGCTATTCTCGGACTTGACCATGCCCCCGGAGCGAACGGCAGCGCTCCGGGCCACGCAGGGTTTTTACCGAAGAGCGGCGGATCCAAACCTCGCATTTCGATTCGAACCTAAATTTCTTCGCAAAACCGCTGTTTTTCGCGACGGAACGAACCTAACATGAACCTAAAACTAAGGTATTTCCCACCCCAAAAGCATCCCATCCAACACACCCTGACGGATTACCTCAGGCCCCCGGCTCCCGCAAAAAAGCATTTTTTCCGACGCTCCCAAGGTTTATCGAATCTTTACCCTACCGCCCCAGCAACTGCATATCCTGCATCGTCTTAATAACCGCCGGCACCAGCGTAATCACAAACAGCACCGGCAGAATAAACAGCACAATCGGAAACAGCATCTTCGTCCCCGCCTTCGCCACCGCTTCCTCCGCCCGCAACTGCCGCTTCTTCCGCATCTCCTTCGCATACACTGAAAGCGCCTGCGAAAGGCTGGTCCCGAACCGCTCGCTCTGGATAATCATGGCTGAAAGCGCCCGTACGTCCTCCACGCCCGTCCGCCGCACCATCGCGTTGAACGCCTTGCCGCGCTCCTGCCCCGCGCGCACCTGCATCGTCACCGTATAAAACTCATTCGCCAGTTCCGGATAAATGTGCTGCAATTCGTCGCTCACGCGCGTCATTGCCT
>Ga0302320_10026871_pt1 | contig 11123 bp, 5 predicted proteins | sample Bog_T0_3_FD_202130 | JGI IMG/M metagenome (GOLD analysis project Ga0302320, IMG submission 202130) | Peat permafrost microbial communities from Stordalen Mire near Abisko, Sweden - Bog_T0_3 | ecosystem: Environmental > Terrestrial > Soil > Wetlands > Peat | place: Sweden: Abisko, Stordalen Mire... | reverse complement strand
TTTTTTGGCCCGACACTAACCACGGTTCCTCACCAATTAGTTGGGCCACAAGACGGGTTGTGTACAACATATTGTGTTTTTCTCTTTACTTGAGCCACAAGCTTTGGTTGAGTTGCACAGTAACAAATTTGTCAGATAACCAAGTCTATGTATTTAAAGAATCTTACTGTTTTTGGCTTTAAGTCCTTTGCGGACAAGACGGCGCTGAACTTTCAGCCGGGCGTTACCGCCATTGTGGGACCCAATGGGTGCGGCAAATCCAATGTATCGGACGCCATCCGCTGGGTGCTGGGTGAGCAATCGGCCAAGGCCCTGCGCGGCGGCGAAATGGCAGATGTGATTTTTAACGGCACAGACGGGCGCAAGCCGATGGGCATGGGTGAAGTTTCCCTGACGCTGGGGGGTGTGGGCGAGGAAAGCCTGCGCGCCGCCGGGGTGGAAGTTTCCTACGACGAGGTCACGCTGACGCGCCGGATATTCCGGGATGGCGGCAGCGAGTATTTCCTGAACCGCACGCCGTGCCGGTTGAAGGACATCCAGCAGTTGTTCATGGGCACGGGCATCGGGCGCACGAGTTACAGCATTTTGGCCCAGGGCCACATCACGCAGATTCTTTCCAGCAAACCGGAAGACCGCCGGATGATTTTTGAGGAAGCGGCGGGCATCACGAAGTTTAAATCCCAAAAAAAGGAATCGCTGCGCAAGCTTGAATACACGGAGCAAAATTTATTGCGCATCGCCGACACGATCAAGGAAGTGAAGCGGCAGATCGGGTCGCTCCAGCGCCAGGCGGGCAAGGCGCGCCGCTACAAGCAGATTCAGCACGAACTCCAGCATTTGGAAACGCAACTGGCGCGCCACCAGTTCGACGTATTGCAAGGTGAGATCGGGGAGCGCCAGGCGGCGGTGGAAACCCTCCGGAGCGAAATCGAGCAGGGCAGCGAGGACATTCTCCGTTTTGAGACTGAAATCAGCAAACTGCGCGAACGGCTTTCCGAACTGGAACATGAAGTTTCCGCGCAACAGCAGCGCGGTTTGGAATTGAAGGGCGAAATCGAACGCAATGAGAGCCGGATCCAGTTCAACGAGGAGCGCATCCGTGAAATCGAGTCGCAGAACGCGCGGGCGCTGGCGGACATCGCGCAGGCGGACGAACGCCATCGCGCGGCGCAGGAGGAACTGACGGTCATCACGGAAAAACTTTCCGCAGCCGAAGCCGCCCTCGTGCAGCACCGCGAAACGCTCGCCGCCAGGCAGAATTCCCTGCGCGAGGTCGAAGAGGGTTTGCGCCAGCGGCAGGAATCCCTGCGCCAGGCGCAGTCCACCGCGTTCAGCGCGGCGCAGGATTTGTCGCGCGTGCGGAATGAATTGACCGCGTTGGACCTGGCGAAACAGGGCAATATGATCCGCCTGGAAAAACTTTCGGCGGAGAAGGTGCAATTGGAAGAAGAACGGGTGCGCCTCGAAGCGCGCCTCCAGGAATTTACCGTGAGCGTGGAGGCGGAGAAGCTGAATGTGGCCACCACGCGCGGTTCCGTGGAACAGCGCCAGAACCGGCTGCGCGAATTGCAGGCGGAATTGCAGGAGTCGTCACGCGAGCAGGACAAGTTTTTACATTTGCAGTCGGAAAAACGTTCGCGCCTGACCGTGCTGGAGCAGCTCGAAGGCGCGCACGAGGGCTTTGATGCGGGCGCGGTCGCGGCGTTGCGGCAGTCGCGTTCGGTCATTGGCTCGTTGGCGGACCGCATCCGCGTGCCGGATAATTTTGTGACGGCGGTGGAAAACGCGCTGGGACACAATTTGCAACTCGTTCTCACCGAGCAACCCTCGTCTGCCCAGGAAATCCTCGCGGACCTGAGCGCCAACAAGTCGGGCCGCGCGAGCGTGGCGGCGCTGGCCATCCAGCAGTACAAGGACGAAAAGCAGCTATCGTTTGAAGGTGACCTCGCGCCGGCCTCGGGCCCAACGAGCGAATTGCAGCCCGGACAGATTGTTCATGCGATGAGCGTCATCCAGGCTGAGCCGAGCGTTGAACCGCTATTGAAATCGCTGCTGGGCCGCACGTTTATTGCGTGTGACCTGGGCACGGCCACGGCGCAGATTCAGAATGGCCACGCCGGCTGCGACTTTGTGACGCTCGGCGGCGATTTGCTGAACCGCCATGGCATTTATACCGGAGGCTATTTGAGCAGCAAGGGCAATGGCCGGACGCCGTCATCCATTCTTGGCCGGAAAAACCAGATCACCGAACTGCAGGCTGAGCTGGCCAATTTGCAGCAACTGGTCGAGGACGCCAGCCGCAAGCGCGGCGCGCTGCTGAGCGAGCAGACGGAGTTGCAGGCGAGCCTCCAACAGGCGCAGACGGAGTTGCGCGACCAGGAAGTGGCGATTGCCACGCGCGAAGGCGAGTTCAAGGCCCTGCAAAATTCCTCCCGGCTGTTGAACCAAAAAATTGAGACGGTGGTGTTCGAGGTGGAGAGCCTGGCCGGGCAGGAACGCGAAGGCATGCAAAAGCGCGAGGGATTGACCGCGCGTTTGAATGATCTCGAAACCCGCGAGCGCGCCGCCCAGGAACAGGTGGCGACTCTGACGGCGGAACTGGAAAATCTCCGCCAGCAACGCGATGCGGCCCATGCGGCGTTGACCGAAAGCAAGGTCGCGCTGGCCTCGGACGAACAACTGGCTTCGTCGTTCCGCCATCAGCGGGGCGCGTTGGAACAGCGCATTCACGAACTGGCCCAACTGGCGGCGGCGCGGCGCAACGAGTGTTCCTCCTTTGTTTCCCGCCAGGAGCAGGCGCAGTCCGAGATTCAGGATTCGCGGGCGAAGATCGAGCGGCTGCAACACGAGCGCGAGCAGGTCAGCGCGCACACGGCGGAAATGATTGGCCAGAAAAATTTGCAGGAGACCGAGATTGCCGGGCGGGATGAAGCCCTGCGTTCGCAGCGCAGCCGGTTGATGGAACGGCAAAACCAGCGCGGGACGCTCGACGTGGAACTGGCACAGAAAAACATGTCGGTGCAAAACCTGCGCGAGAAGGTGCAGCAAAAATATCATTTGAACCTGGAAGACATCCGCAGCGAGTGCATCACCATTACGCATGCCGACGAAGGCCAGCCGAAGGTGGAGACGCTGACGCCCGAGGAGATGGCCGCGAGCGGCGCGGGCACGGACTGGGCCGCGGTCGGGCAGCAGGTCGAAGTCCTGCAAACCAAGCTGGACGAAATGGGGCCGGTGAATCTCGTGGCCATTGAGGAATACGAGGAAACCGAACAGCGCCACCAGTTCCTGACGCAGCAATATGATGATTTGGTGAATGCCAAGACGGAACTGCTCGAAATCATCAACCGCATCAACACGCAGACGCGCCAGATGTTTGTGGAGACGTTCGAGAAGATTCGCGACAATTTCCGGCTGATGTTCACGGAGGTTTTTGGCGGCGGCAAGGCCGACTTGGTGTTGTCCGATGAAAATGACGTGCTCGAAAGCGGCATTGAAATTGTGGCGCGTCCGCCCGGCAAGCAGTTGCAGAGCATCTCGCTGTTGTCCGGCGGCGAGCAGACCATGACCGCCGTGTCGCTGTTGTTCTCGATTTACCAGGTCAAGCCCAGTCCGTTCTGCGTGCTGGACGAGTTGGACGCGCCGCTGGACGAATCCAACGTGGTGCGCTTCGTGAAAATTTTGCAACGGTTTTTGGCGCATTCCCAATTCATCATTATTACACACAACAAGCGCACCATCGCCATGGCGGATGTGCTTTATGGCGTGACGATGCAGGAACATGGCATCAGCAAAATCGTCAGCGTGAAGTTCCACAAAGCGGAGGAAGTTTCGGCGCCAGCGAATGCGGCCGAGCCGGTGATGGCGTAGGGGAAATCCGAAATCCGAAGACCGAGGGCCGAAATCCGAAAGAAATCCGAAATCCGAAATCCGAATCCGAAACCCGGAGGCCAGATGCGTTGATTCCAGCATCAGGGGACGCACGCATACCGAATCGGCAGCGGCGAAGGTTGTGGGCCAAAGGCCCAACCTATACCAGCATGGGGCAACGCCCCATGTTACGGCGGCGAAAAGACATAAGCGCCAACGGCGCGATTCATTTGGGCCGGCATCCGCAATGTTGGATGGTTGGCATTTGGGGGATGGGACGGGCCTTCAGCCCTTTTTAACATTTGCGGTTACTGTACCTGGGGCGATTGCCCCAGGCTGGTATGGAAACGCGCCTTTGGCGCTGGCCGACAAAGACCCGCCCACGACAATCTTAATCCCACATGTAGGCTTCGTCATAATCCACGCCATATTTTTTGAGAAACATCCGAAACTCGTCTTGGAAGGTGCGCGTCCGGTGGTGCTCCTCTTGACCATCAATATAAGCACACAAGGAATCCAAATCGGCTGGGCCGACGGAAAAGCATCCGTATCCTCGCTGCCATGAAAACTTGGCGAGGTCGGCGGATTCCGTCTTTAACCATTTTGACGAGGAAGTCTTCAAATTTTCCACCAAATCAGCAATGGCCAGCGTGCGCGACAGGCGGATAGCCAGATGCACATGATCCGCCACGCCACCGGCCCGGAAACATTCGCAACCCGCGTTGCGCGCCACCGTTGCAAGGTAGGCGTGGAGTTTGGAGCGCACATCGGGTTCAAGGACTGGGTGGCGTTCCTTTGTGCTGAAAATGACGTGAATGACGACAAGGCTCAATGATTGCGGCATGACCGATTGTGGTCCAAAGCGACGGTTTATGCCAGTGCGTTGGAGGAGATTTTGACCAGCGGTGCGATTATGCAGGTGACATGGCCGAGATAATGGCCAAAGGCAGGCAAAGGCAGGGAGAGGCCGAGATAATGGGCCAAAGGCCCGGTTCATACCAGCATGGGGCAACGCCCCATGTTTCGGCAGCGAAAGACATAAGCGCCAACGGCGCGATTCATTTGGGCCGGCATCCGCGGTGTTGGATGGTTGGCAATTGGGGGATGGGACGGGCCTTCAGCCCTTTGTGATGTTTGCGATTACGATACCTGGGGCGATTGCCCCAGGCTGGTATGGGGCGCGCCTTTGGCGCTGGCCGACAAAGATCCCGACATGATGCCGTCGCGGACTGCCGGAAAGACATGCCAAACGCAGGCAAAGGCAGCAAAGGCAGGGAGAGGCCGAGATAATGGGCCAAAGGCCCGTTTCATATCAGCATGGGGCAACGCCCCATGTTTCGGCGGCGAAAGACATAAGCGCCAACGGCGCGATCTATTTGGGTCGGCATCTGCAATGTTGAATGGTGTGATATATTTGTGGGGATGGGACGGGCCTTCAGCCCTTTTTAACATTTGCGGTTACTGTACCTGGGGCGATTGCCCCAGGCTGGTATGGAAACGCGCCTTTGGCGCTGCCGGAAGACTCGCCCGCGTTATGCCGTTGCGGACTCCCCGAAAGACACGCCTACGATGGGCAGTGGCGGGGCAACGCCCCTTTGGCGATGGAACTGAACCGTCCGGTATTTTCAAACGCTTACGGCACCGCTTGAATCAAGATCGTATGCTGCACCGGCGTCATGGCATCCACGATGGCTTGGGCGAGCGGGGCGCGCTCGGCTTCGGTGGTGGCCACAGCGTGATCCATATCCGCCTTGGCTTCCTTGCTGTGGAAGACCTGCTTGATCTGATGGGTTTCGTAGGCCTCCTTGGCCGCGACGGCCTTGTCCACCTTCTGGAAGGATTCGCTGAAAGGATTGGTCACAAAATCAGAGGCCAAGTTCACGCCGGCGGCAAGCTGGCCGGACGTGTAGGTATTCGTCCACGTATTTGTCGCGATTCCCCAGATGATATTATATTGCGGCGCAGTCGCGTTCGTCACCACGAGTTGGAATCGGCTGAGGTCTTGAAAGAAGGGCACCAGCGTGGCGCCGGAGCGGATGGAATTGTCATCGTTGGTCCCGCCTTCCGCGCAGAAAGGGTATTTGATGCTCGTGACGGTCAATAGATTGTCCTTGAAACTCTCCACCGTGTGGCCGGCAGTGGCCGTGGCGGTTTGTGCGCCGAGATCCACGGTGAGCGTGCCGATGTCGCCGTCCAGGCCCATCGCCCGGAGATAGACATAGGCCATGACCAGATGCCCGGCCCAACCGGGATGCACGCCATCCTTGCCACAGAGGTTGTAGTTTGTGCCGTACAACGTTTGTGCTGCGTCACGGGCCTTGAACAAGTTCCAAAACGTATCGGCGAAGGGCATCTGCATTTCCCTGGCCAGCGCGATGTCGCAATCGCGGAAGGCGCAGAGATTGATGTTCAATTCGTCAAGCGTGTAGTCGCCGGATTTGGTCCAGCCAGGAACCTTGCCCACGCAACCGGCGGAGCCGAGCACAACAGTGGCGCCGGCATCTTTCAGGCTTTGCGCCACGTAAGAGTAATTGTCCGCATACCATTGTTCATTCTCCATGTCGAAGGGGCGGTACTTGAAGTCGTTCATGCCGTAGCAAAGGGTTGCCACGGTGGGGTTGAAGCGCAGGCAGTCGTTGGTCATGCGATGGCGAAAACCCTCGGCGGTCTCACCGCTCCAACCGTATTGCCGCGCGGTAATCTTCAATTCCGGCACGCACACCGTCAGGTACGTCTCGATGATGCGCGAATACATCTTCTGTTCCGTAATGGAGTCGCCGATGATGGCCAGGCGGTCGCCTTGCTTAAGGACCAACGGACCGGGTTCGGGGGCCTTGCGTGGATTGAATTTGAGGAAATAAGCATCTGCGGGTTTTGTTTCGTAATCGGCGCCGCGAGCGAGGCCGGGGAGATTGAAAGCGAGGACCGCAGTGACGAGGACGGTCTGAATTAGCTGGGATGGGCGTGAGTTGTTCATGAACGTGAAGTGAGACTAACGTCCATGGTGGATATTTGTCCAATCTGATTTCAGGGCGCTCCAATGACCAGTCGCAGCATTCCCAAAGAAGTCAGAGCCTCCTCACGTCGGCTCCTACTAAACACGTCTACCAGGAATAATGCACCGTATAGCTGACCGTGCGTTCCTCGTCCGGCTTGACCGGGATGCGGAACTCGATGGTCTGCGAATCTTTCTTGGTGAACTCATCGGACTTTTTGGTAATTTCCCAGTTGCTCCAGCGGTAGAGATGCTCCACCACGCGGATTTCCACCGGCGTGTCTTTCTTGCGGTTACGCAGCTTGATTTCAAAGGACTCGTCAATCCATTTGTCGCCGGTATCCACGTGGAAATTGGTCTGCTTGCGCTCGCCGACGAGGTCAAAGGCGTTGCCGGTGGTGACCCGCACAGTCTCGTTGCGCGGCGTGTGGTCAATCGAGTTTTCGCCCACGAACTGCAATTGCCCGTCGGCGTCGCGGCGATAGAAGCGGAGCTTGCCGGCGGGCAGGGCAATACCAAGCTGGTTTGTCTCCGCATTCACAAATTCGCGCTGCACCACGATCTTTTTATTCCCCGTCTGGCCGTAGCCCTGGTCGTAGTTCAAGCCGTAAAACTGGTAGCCTTCCGCGCCGTCATAAACATAAATCGTGGGCGCATACATTTTCTCGGCATGGGCAAATTCCACTTGTTTGGTTTCCTGGTCGTGCAGCGTGGTGGGCCGCGCAATGGAATAAAGATGAAATTCGTCGAAGGCTTTCTCCGTGACGGCTGGCGCTTCGACCGCGCCAGCGCCATCCATCGCCATGGCCATTCGGTAGGTGCGCAGGCGCTGCGGCTGGATTTTATTCACGTCGCCGGCCATCAATTGAATCTTGGCATTCTCAAAGGTCTTGCCGCTTTCATTTTTCATCGTAATCCAGGCCACCAAATCTGCATTGTCGCCCTTTTCCTCGGAGACCAGATTATAGCTGGCGCTCCATTCAAAGCCTTCGGTGATGTAGCCTACTTCCGCATCGAATTTTCCGGGCTTGTCCGATTGCAGCAGCCAGTTGAATGCCGGTTTCAGCACTGTATCATCGCCGAGGTCGGGAAACAGGGGTGTGCCGGGCAAGGAAAATTGCAGCTTGCCGTTGACGTCAATAATGGGCTGCTGGGGCGCGCCGCCGGGCACATAGCCGCTGCGAACGATTTTGCCGGGGATCAAGTCGCGGGTCTCGGTATTGTCCTTCATACGCAGTTTTTCAAAATCAATGGTCTTACCCTCGAACAGCGAGAGCAGGAGGGATTCGCTGACCGGGTCATTGCGATAATTCTGTTCCAAAATTTGCAATGAATGCTGGCCTGCGGGGTCGCGCAAGATGACTGAGTCCGGTTCCACCTGCGCGGTCGCGCCAGCAAAGTGCACGGTGTTTGCGCCTGCCTGCAGGTCGAGGGGCACCGTGTCGCGCACCACGGCAAAGTTCTGGTTGTAGATGGTCAGGGCCGGTTCAGCGCCCGCCGCCAGCGCCAAGGTGGACGTAATGATGAGAATGGTGCGGATTGATTTCATGGAGTTAAAAGTTGGCATCCAATGATACGACACGTGCGGGCGAAAATTATTAGAATAAATCGTTTTTTTACGGGATAGCGATTAACCATGGCAAATTCCTTTATTGACTCCGATGGCGGAACATGGGGCAATTCCCTGGTGAACCGCAAGCTTTTACGTGCCGCGGCAATCCTCCTCGCCGGGAGCGCCTTGTTGTTGCCGTGCCCGACGGCCCGGGCGCTCGACCGCACAAACGAGGTGTTCAAAGTCTTCCAGTTTCCCGCCGATCAAATCCCGCGCATAGATGGCGATACGAACGACTGGAACATCGTGCCGGAGAGCTATGTCATTGGCACCGACCAGTTGGTGGATGACAACGGCCGGCACCAGGTGACCGACCCCTCCACGCCGAAAGTCCGGGTGAAAGTGGGCTGGGTGAAGGGCCTCAACCGGCTTTATTTTCTTTACGAAGCGGATGATGACTACTGGGATTTTGCCGATCCGGGCTTGCACAATGATACGTTTGAACTGGTGGTGGACGGGGATTTGTCCGGCGGACCTCTCATCGAAAAGTTTTCCCCGGCGAAACCGTTTCTCGGCCAGTGGGAAACTTATTTTACGCTCCAAGGCACGCACGCGCAGAATTATCACATCTTCACTCCGGCCGAGGGCAAGGACTGGTGCATGGTCTGGGGCCCGGCGCAATGGCTCAAGGAACTGCCGTACGCCAATGCGGCTTGCAACTATCATTTTCGACCGGGCGAAGCGGGACATCTCGCGATGGAATTTTGGATTACCCCCTTCGACTACGCCGGCGCGGAAGGCCCGTCGCGCGCGGTCGAGTCCGTGCTGAAGGAAAACAAGCTCATCGGCATGTCCTTTGCGCTGATTGATTACGACGATGTGCATTCGGGCGACACGAACAACGGCTTCTGGAACCTGTCGCGCCATCACACGATGTACGGGCAGGCCGACCAGCTTTGCCTGTTCAAGCTGATGCCGCTGGAGCCCCAGTTCGTAAAACCCATCGAAGCGCAGTGGTCGTTTAAGGTCGTGGACATGGACCGGAGGCTGGTGGCGTTTAAAGATTTGTCAGTGGGGAACGTCAAATCCTGGCATTGGGATTTTGGGGATGGCGAGACCTCGGCGGAACAAAATCCGATTCACGCCTACCAGAAAGCGGACCATTATGTGGTGGTGCTGGACGTAGAAGGCCCGGCGGGAAAATCGCGCCGGTCCAAAGTTTGGGATGTGGCGGTGAAATGACCAAAAAATCCGAAGGCCGAAGGCCGAAATCCGAAAGAAATCCGAAATCCGAATGCCGAAGACCGAAACAAAAGGTGGTGCCGTGCTGAAAGAACGGAGAGATAATTTATTTCCGACCCACGCACTCGGATTTCGGGTCTCGGATTTCGGATTTCAACACTACTTATTCTGGGGACGCTGTTGGTCCTGTCAATTTCGGCAGAGGCGAAGACGTTCAACGTCCTCGACTTCGGCGCGTGCGGTGATGGCGCAACGCTGGACACGGCGGCGATTCAGCGGGCGATTGACGCGGCGGCGGTAAACGGCGGCACAGTATTGATTCCACGGGGACACAGGTTTCTCGTGGCCACCTTACAACTCAGGGGTGGAATGGATTTTCATCTCGCGGGCACGGTGCTCATCAGCACGAACCAAAGTGATTATGCCGGCGAGGGAGTGCTGTTGGCATCCAATGCCGCGAACCTGAAAATCTCCGGCACCGGCAAAATCCTTGGTCAATCGCTGGCCTTTATGACGGGCTACGACGCGCCGAACGAGTGGTGGCTCTTCAAGGATTGGCGGCCCAAGATGTTCGTGCTCACCGGTTGCACCAATCTCGTGGTGCGCGACCTCACCTTTGGCGATGCGCCATTTTGGGGCCTGCATATGCTGGGCTGTGAAAATGTGCTGGTGGACCATGTGACGGTGCAAAACCGTCTCGATGTCCCGAACGATGACGGGATTGACCCCGATCATTGCCGCAACGTGGAAATCAAGAACTGCCACGTGACCTGCGGCGACGACGCCATCGTGGTGAAGTCCACGCGGCAGACCAACGACTACGGCGCCTGCGCCCATGTGCATGTCCACGATTGCATCATTCGCACGCAGGACGCGGGTTTGAAAATCGGCACGGAAACGACGGGCGACATCCATGATATTTTGTTTGAGCGTTGCAAAATTCTTTCCAGCAGCCGCAGCCTGTGCATTCAACTGCGTGACGAGGGAAGTATTTCCAACGTGGTATTTCGCGAGATCCAGTTTGTTTCACGTTATCACAGTGACCCGTGGTGGGGCCGGGGCGAGGCGATTTCATTCACGGCCATTCCGCGCACGGCCGCGACAAAATTGGGCACGTTGCAGGACGTGGTCGTCGAGAACGTTTCCGGCCAGGCGGAGAACAGCGTGCGCATCAACGGGTCGCCGCAAAGCCGGATTAAAAATGTGCGGCTGAAAAATGTTTCAGTCCGGTTCGGCCGCTGGACGAAGTATCCCGGCGGCGTCTATGACAACCGCCCGACGAAGGTTGTGACGCCGGTGGAAGTTCACGCGACGGATGGATTTAATCTGCAGTTTGTGGGCGGGGTGACGCTGGATAATTGTTCGGCAGAATGGAGTAAGAATTCACCGCCGCCGATTCAACCCGCCATTGGTGTCGAAAACACAACTCAGTTGCACATTTGGAAATTTCACGGGGATGACGAC
>Ga0302320_10026870_pt1 | contig 11123 bp, 9 predicted proteins | sample Bog_T0_3_FD_202130 | JGI IMG/M metagenome (GOLD analysis project Ga0302320, IMG submission 202130) | Peat permafrost microbial communities from Stordalen Mire near Abisko, Sweden - Bog_T0_3 | ecosystem: Environmental > Terrestrial > Soil > Wetlands > Peat | place: Sweden: Abisko, Stordalen Mire... | reverse complement strand
GGCGCCCGCGACTTTCTCAACGGCCTGGTCACGACGGATATCTCGCCGTTGCGGCCCGGGCTGGCGCGGTTTGGGGCCCTGCTGACGCCGCAGGGCAAGATCGTCACCGATTTCCTGATCACCGAGGCGCCTTCCGGCCATGGCGGTGGTTTTCTGATCGACTGCCCGCGCGCGCTGGCGCAGGGCCTCGCCGACAAGCTCGGCTTCTACAAGCTGCGCGCCAAGGTCGGGATCGAGAACCTGTCGGACAGTCTCGGCGTGCTCGCCGCCTGGGATGGCGATCCGGCGATGCAGCCGGATCTCGCCTTCGCCGATCCGCGCCAGGCCGCACTCGGCTGGCGGGTTCTGATCCCCGAAGAACTCGCGGCAAAGGTCGCCGCCCTGATCGGCGCGGAGCTGGTCGATGCCGCGGCCTATGATGCCCATCGCATCGCTGCCGGCGTGCCGCGCGGCGGCCTCGACTTCATCTATGGCGACGCGTTCCCGCACGAAACCAACATGGACCGCCTGCACGGCGTCGATTTCGACAAGGGATGCTACGTCGGACAGGAGGTGGTATCGCGGATGCAGCATCGCGGCACCGCGCGCACCCGCACGCTGCGGATCGTTCTCGACGGCCCGGCGCCGGAACCGGGCGCGGCGATTCTGGCCGGCGAGAAGCCGGTCGGCACCATGGGTTCGTCGGCCGCGGGCTGCGGCCTGGCGCTGATCCGGATCGACCGCGCCGCCGACGCGCTGCACGCCGGAACGCCGCTGACATCGGGAGGCCTCGGCCTTCGCCTCGCCGAGCCCGACGATCTGTCGGCCGCACCGCGGCAGACCGTGGCATGACCAGGTCGGCGCGCCTGCATGCGGACGGCCTGACGCGGTGCCCGTGGCCGGGCGAAGACCCGTTCTACATGGCCTATCACGACACCGAATGGGGCGTTCCGGAATATGACGACCGCGCCTTGTACGAAAAACTGATGCTCGACGGTTTCCAGGCCGGCCTTTCCTGGATCACGATCCTGCGCAAGCGCGACAATTTCCGCCGCGCCTTCGACGATTTCCAGCCGCACAGGATCGCCCGCTACGACGCCAAAAAAGTTCACGCGCTGATGAACGACGCCGGCATCGTCCGCAACCGCGCCAAGATCGAGGGCGCGGTGGCGAGCGCGAAATCCTATCTGAAGATCATGGAAGACGGCCCTGGCTTCTCGAAATGGCTGTGGGACTTCGTCGACGGCAAGCCGAAGGTCAACCGCTTCAAGACCACCGCCAGCGTGCCGGCATCGACGCCGCTGTCGATCCGCATGTCGAGGGAACTGGCGGCGCGCGGCTTCAAATTTGTCGGCCCGACCATTGTCTATGCCTTCATGCAGGCCACCGGCATGGTCAACGATCATCTGGTGACCTGCTTCTGCCACCAGAGCTGCGCCGGAAAACAGCGCGCGCCGCGCCTCAAGGTCAAATGACGGCCACCAAGCACCTGTCCGCGTCTGACACCTCGCCCCGGGTCTGGCAACGGATGTTGTCGGGGCGGCGGCTCGACCTGCTGGATCCCTCGCCGCTCGACATCGAGATCGCCGATATCGCCCACGGCCTGGCGCGGGTGGCGCGCTGGAACGGCCAGACCAGCGGCGCGCATATTTTCTCGGTGGCGCAGCACACGCTATTGGTCGAAGCCGTGATGCGCGAGCAGACGCCCCGGGTCGATCTCGGTTTCCGGCTCGCCGCGCTGCTGCACGATGCGCCGGAATATGTCATCGGCGACATGATCTCGCCGTTCAAGGCGGTGCTGGGCGGCGACTACAAGGCGGTGGAAAAGCGGCTGCTGGCGGCGATTCACATCCGCTTCGGACTGCCGGCGGTGCTGGCGGACGAGCTGACGCGGCAGATCAAGGAGGCCGACCGGGGCGCGGCCTATCTCGAGGCGACCCAGCTCGCCGGCTTTGCGCAAGGGGAGGCAAAGCGGCTGTTCGGCCGCGATCCCGGCCTGCCGGCGGCGGTGCAGGCGGATTATCTGACGCCCTGGACCGCGGCCAGGGCCGAGAAGCGGTTCCTGGCGCGGTTCAGGACCTTGCACGGCTGACCGAAGCTGCTTTCACGCCCGCACTTGCCCGCCTATAATCAGCGCGACCAAAGGACCGCCATGATTCACGTCTGCTCGCTTGCCGCGCTTCCCGACACCGTCAAGGCCACCGGCGCCAGCCACATCCTCACGGTGATGGCCAATGTCGACCAGGTGCAGCGGCCGCAATCGGTGCTGCCGGCCAATCATCTGCGGGTGCAGATGGACGACATCACCGAACAGATGGAGGGCTTTGTCGCGCCCTGCGACAGCCATATCGAGCAGGTCCTGAATTTCGTGCGCGGCTGGGACCGCAGCGCGCCGCTGGTTGTGCACTGCTATGCCGGCATCAGCCGCTCGACCGCGAGCGCCTTTGCCGCCGCCTGCGCGCTCAATCCGCATCGCGACGAGATCTCGATCGCGCGACAAATTCGCGCCGCCTCCCCGATCGCATCGCCCAACCGGCTGATCGTCGGCCTGGCCGACAAGGCGCTGGGGCGCAACGGCCGGATGCTGCGGGCGCTCGACGAAATGGGCCCGGGCAGCATGCTGGTCGAAGGCAAGCCGTTCCGCGTCGATCTCGACTGAGTGGTTTTCGTGGAGCGATGGCTTGGAATTTATCTATCGCATGTGGAACGAGCAGTCGCCGCAGCTTCACCTTTCCCCGCGCGTGGCAGGGCATTTGCCCATGGTGTTTTCCATGCCATCCGCGCAGGAATTTTTCCGATTTTGCATTGTGTTTCAGCGAGTCGTCCCTGCGAACGCAGGGACCCATACGGCGCCGAAGCTCGTTTCGGTACTGGGTAGAAGTCTTTTTTTACTTTCGAGGCCGGGGGTGATGGGTCCCTGCGTTCGCAGGGACGACCCGCTGAGAGCTGGTGCGAAGACACCTTCGCAACGTCGTTGCGCGAGATGAGCCAGGCGGCCCTGACGCCGATCGAGATCGGGCTGACCGCGGCCATCGTCGCGATCGAGGGCAACGAGCCCCTGATCCTGACAGCTGCGGGCGGCGGCGGCGACGGGCTCGCGGGGCTTCCGTTCGGCCCGTTCGAAGCGGTCGCGCACCGTACCTTCGAGATCGGCCTGCGCGCCTGGGTCGAGCAACAGGCCGGATTGCGGCTCGGCTATGTCGAGCAGCTCTACACCTTCGGCGATCGCGGCCGGCACACCGAGGCCGGCGACACCGGCGTCCATGTCGCCTCGATCGGCTACCTGGCGCTGACCCGCGCCGCCGACAATGCCTCGCCGGCGCCCGGCGCGACCTTCGAACCCTGGTATCGCTTCTTCCCGTGGGAAGACTGGCGCGAGGGACGGCCCGCCATGATCGAAAGCGACATCTTTCCCGAGCTGACGCGCTGGGCGGCGCAGGCCGAGCAGCCATACATCGCCCGCGCGCTCGGCCGCAAGGATCGCGTCCGGCTGTTTTTCGGCACCGAGGGCGGCCACTGGGACGAGGAGCGCGTGCTCGACCGTTACGAACTGCTCTACGAAGCCGGGCTGGTCGAGGAGGCGCGAAGGGACGGCCGGCCCGCGGCGCTGGCGCGCAAGTCGATTCCGGGCCTCGGGGTGTCGATGCGGTTTGACCACCGGCGCATCCTGGCGACGGCCATCGCGCGGCTGCGCGCCAAGCTGAAATACCGTCCGGTGGTGTTCGAGCTTCTGCCGCCCGAATTCACCCTCACCGAGCTGCAGCGCACCGTGGAGGCGATCTCGGGACGGCACCTGCACAAGCAGAATTTCCGCCGGCTGGTGGAAGCCGGCGCGCTGGTCGAACCGACTGGCGTGATGTCGACCCAGACCGGCGGACGGCCCGCGGCGCTGTTTCGCTTCCGCCGCGAGGTGCTGCAGGAGCGGCCGGCCCCCGGCCTGCGCGTCCGCGGGCGGCGCTGACGCCCCGCGGCCCGTGACGGGCTTGCGACGGCTTGTCGTCAGATGCTGGCAGCCTCCGCGGCGGCGCGATGCATGCTCGAAGACATCTCGCTCGTTACCGTGCTCTGCTCCTCGACCGCAGCGGCCGTCGAGGTCACGTACTCGCTTACCTCCTGCATCGACTGCCTGATCGAGGTCAGCGCGCTGACTACGTCACCGGAGATGCCGTTGAGATTGCCGATTTCCTGCCCGATCCTGTCGGTGGCCTGCTTGGCCTGGCTGGCGAGGTTCTTGACCTCTGAAGCCACAACCGCAAATCCCCTTCCGGCTTCGCCGGCCCGCGCCGACTCGATGGTGGCGTTGAGCGCCAGAAGATTGATCTGGCCGGTAATGCTTCCGATCAACTCGACGATACCGCCCATCGATTCGCTTGCTGCGCTCAGACGTTGCGCCTGTTGATCGGCGGCCTCGACCTTGTCAACGGCGTCCGACGCCGTCTGCCTCGATTTGGTCATCGTCTCCGAGATCTCGCGCACCGAGGCCTTCAACTCCTCGGCACCTGACGCGACGGACTCCAGCATGCCGCGCACGCTTTCGCTCTTCTTGCGGGCGATGACCTGGGCCGTGGTGTCGGTTGCGTATTTGACGACCTTGAACGGCTTGCCGTTCAAGTCGAGGATCGGGTTGTAGGAAGCCTGAATCCAGACCTCCCTGCCGGCCTTGCCGACGCGCCTGAATTCTCCCGCCTGGTACTGGCCGGCGTTCAGGTTTGCCCAGAATTGGCGATAGGCCGCCCCGTCACGTTCCGAAGCATCGACAAACATGCTGTGGTGCCTGCCCTGGATTTCGCCCAGCGAATAGCCCAGCGCGTTCAGGAAATTCTCGTTCGCCGTGAGGATGGTGCCGTCCATCCCGAACTCGATTGCCGCCTGGGATTTGCCGATCGCCGCGATCTTGCCAGCGAGGTCGGCAAAGCGCTGCTTCTGCTCGGTGACATCGGTTGCGAATTTCGCGATCTTGAACGGCTTGCCCTTTTCGTCGAGGATCGGGTTGTAGCTCGCCAGAATCCAGACCTCCTTGCCGCCCTTGCCGAAGCGCTTGTATTCCGCGCTCTGGAATTCGCCGCGATTGAGGCTCGCCCAGAATTCACGGTACCCGGCGCTGTCGCGCATCGCCGGCTCGACAAACATGCTGTGATGCTTGCCCTGGATTTCCGCGAGCGAATAGCCGAGGGCTTTCAGGAAATTCTCGTTGGCGGCGACGATGGTGCCGTCCATCCCGAACTCGATTACCGCCTGCACCCGCCGGATCGCCGCAATCATGCCGGCATCCTCCATGCTGGCGATCTTCTGCGCGGTTATTTCCGTCGCAAACTTGATGACCTTGAAGACCTTGCCGTTGCGGTCGAGCATGGGATTGTACGAGGCCTGGATCCAGATCTCCTTGCCGCCCTTGCCGATACGCTTGAATGCCGCGGCCTGGTATTCGCCCCGGCTGAGACGCGCCCAGAATTCGCGGTAATCCGCGCTGTCGCGCACCTCCGGCTCGACGAACATGCCGTGATGCTTGCCCCGGATTTCGCCTAGCGAATAGCCGAGCGCTTTCAGGAAATTCTCGTTGGCGGTGACGATCGTGCCGTCCAGCCTGAACTCGATCACCGCCTGCGACCTGTTGATCGCGGCGACCTCCGCCAGGGCGTCCTGCGCAGCCGAACGTGTTCGCGAAAACATTCCAGAAGTCTTTCGTGCCAGCGGTGAATTTGGCCGTCGAATCGCGATTCGGAGTCTAATTCGATTGGTCCCAGCAAAACCTTAATCCGAAGCCACGCACAACTACGGGGACATTACCCCTTTGCGGCGATCGCCGACTTGCTCCCTCGCCCCGCAGGCGGCAGGGCTATCGCACATGATGAAATGAAACGCTTTGAATGGCGACGAAGCTTATCTGCCCTGAAGGAAGGCCTGAGACACTTGCGCAGGCCATTTCGGCCGCCAGCATGATCGAGGTCGGCCGCCGACAGAGGGCCTGTTTCATCCAGACGCCCGCGAGAAACCGACGCCTGGCCGTGTCAGGCCGCCCTCACCGTATCGAGGAACTTGCCGACCTCCAGTTTTAGCCGGTTGGAGTCGCGGGACAGCGACTGCGCCGCGGACAGGACTTGCGAAGAAGCCGAGCCGGTCTCGCCGGCGCCACGCTGCACGTCGGTGATGTTGGACGAAACCTGCTGGGTGCCCTGGGCGGCCTGCTGCACGTTGCGCGAAATCTCCTGGGTCGCCGCGCCCTGCTCTTCCACCGCGGCCGCGATGGTCGAGGAGATCTCCGAAAGCTTTTCGATGGTACCGCTGATTTCCCGGATGGCGGTGACCGATTCCTGGGTCGCGGCCTGGATGCCGGCGATCTGCTGGCCGATCTCGCCGGTGGCCTTGGCGGTCTGCTCGGCCAGCGCTTTCACTTCCGACGCCACCACGGCAAAGCCGCGGCCGGCCTCGCCGGCTCGCGCCGCCTAGATGGTGGCGTTGAGCGCCAAAAGGTTGGTCTGGCCGGCGATATTGTTGATCAGTTCGACCACGTCGCCGATCCGGGCGGCCGCCTTCGACAATTCGCCGACCCGGTCGTTGGTCCGTCGCGCCTGGTCGACCGCCTCGTTGGCCATCCGCGCCGATTCCTGCACCTGGCGGCTGATCTCGTTGACCGACGAGGCCATCTCCTCGGTGGCCGAGGCCACCGACTGCACGTTGGTGGAGGCCTCCTCGGAGGCCGCCGCCACCGTGGTGGTGACTTCCTGGGCCCGCTCGGCGGTCCGGGTCAGCGTTCCCGCCGAGGCTTCCAGCTCGGTGGAAGCCGACGACACGGTTTCGATGATCTCGCCGACCGCGCCCTCGAAATCGTTCGCCATCCTGTTCATGTCGCTCCTGCGCTGCTCGGCATTGCGCTTTTCGGTGACCAGCTGGTCCGCACGCATCCGCTCGACTTCGAGCCCGTTCTTCTTGAATACCTCGACGGTGCGCGCCATGTCGCCGAGCTCGTCGCGACGCTCGACGCCGGGCACCTCGGCCTTGAGGTTGTTATTGGCGAAGGCTTCCATCACGGCCTTCAATAGATTGATCGGCTTGACGATACCGAACTGGCCGATCAGGTAACCGGTCACGACGCCGAAAATCACGCCGAGGGCAGCGATGATCATCAGCAGCCGCGAGGCGGTCTCGTATTCGTCGCTGGCATCCTTGGCGAAATACTCGACGCGCTCGACCAGCCGGTCGGCGACCGCCTTGACGGCGCCCTGCAGCTTCTGGGCGGCATCGCGGCTCTTCATCACGGAATCGCGCAATTTGATCGTCGTGTCCCCCAATTGCACGTCCTTGGCACCATCGGCGAGAGCGAGCGTATTTTGCAGATCGCGCTTATAGCCGGCCATCGCTTCCTTGACCGCGGTCAACAGGTCCCTGGCCTGCTGGTCGCGCGTCTTCTCGACGCCAGCCAGCTGATCATCGAGGAACTTCATCTGCTGCTCGATCAGGCCATGCACCGCTGTGCGGTTCTCGGGGCTCGGATCCAGGGCGATGCGAAACTCCGATCGATTGAGCGCGATCACGCCTTGATTGGCGCGCGCGGCGTCCAGCGCGCGCTGGGCGGCCAAGCTCATGTTGTTGGCGCCCGCGTTCATGGAAGCCATCGTATGAATCCCGAGCCAGCTTGTGCCGATGGCAACGGCAGCAAGCAGCAGGATGACGGAGAGGATCTTGGTGATGATCTTGACGCGCGCCAGCAATGACATGATGAGCCTTTCAACGTTTTATCGGCGGCCAGCCGGCATGCGGCGGACAGGATCCCAAAACAGGCGAACGCGATCAATTGGCCCCACAGGGGCGACGGCTTCGACAGGGCTCGCACTTTGAACCGAATATGCGACAATACCGCGAGCAGCCTTAACCCGCGACTAAATTCGCGGCCGGTACAATTACGGACATACCGGAAATATCCTTGCCTGCCAGGGCCGCGGCGCTTGCATCGCGAGCCCCTGCACGCGCGCCGCCGCCCAATCCGCTTGCGGCTCGTCGCGTCGTCCAAGCAAACCGGATCGGCGGGCAATGGGACATCCGAACTCTGCCGCCGATCGCACCGCAAGCGGCTATTTCGGAAGCGAAGACAGCGCTACCAGCAACCCGACCTTCAAGGTCAGGTTCTGCTCGTGATCATGGTTGAAGCCATAACTGTAGCTCTGCTCCACAAACCAGCCATACTGCGGCGTTGTCCAGTACACCAGATCGAGCTTGGCCACCGCACCGAAAGAACTGCTCGGCGTCGCCCATTCCGGACCCACGCCAACCAGGAGCTCTACATTGTCTGACAGCTCGAAAGGCCTTTTGAAGACGATCTCGCCCTCCCATTCGGTGCTGCCGTTATTGACCATGGGGGCAAGACCGAACTCGATCTCGAGCTGATGCTCGATCGGCGTGACCGCCAAGGCGAAGCTCGGACCGAAGCTGGCCTTGCCGTCGCCAAGCCCGGCCTCCGCGACCGCGCCGATTTCCAGGACCAGATCATGGGAAGGCTCGGAGCCGCCGTGCTCCTGGCCGAAGGCGGGGGCGGATGCGACTGCCAGGCCAACGACCATCATTGCTGCGGCGAGCGCTTTCACAACCTGATATCTCCGACCCGGCGCTTCGCGAAATCGCGCGGCCGAACAACGCGGCAAGGCCCTGTCGTCGAGCCATAGCATTGACGCTCCGCTTCATGGTTAATTTCATCTCCGTAGAACTACCGAAGTCCGCCCGATTTCCGCGCCGGCCTCGATGGGAGATACGAAACTGGCGACCGCCTTAGGCCAGACACCCGCAATTCAGGCGACGCGGACCGAACTAAGAAACCTGCCGACTTCGAGCTTGAGCCGGTTGGAGTCGCGGGACAGCGACTGCGCCGCGGACAGGATTTGTGAAGAAGCCGAGCCGGTCTCGCCGGCGCCGCGCTGCACGTCGGTGATATTGGACGAAACCTGCTGGGTGCCCTGCGCCGCCTGCTGCACGTTGCGCGAGATCTCCTGGGTCGCCGCGCCCTGCTCTTCCACCGCCGCCGCGATGGTCGAGGAGATCTCCGACAATTTTTCGATGGTACCGCTGATTTCCCGGATGGCGGTGACCGATTCCTGGGTCGCGGCCTGGATGCCGGCGATCTGCTGGCCGATCTCGCCGGTGGCCTTGGCGGTCTGCTCGGCCAGTGCTTTCACTTCCGACGCCACCACGGCAAAGCCGCGGCCGGCCTCGCCGGCCCGCGCCGCCTCGATGGTGGCGTTGAGCGCCAAAAGGTTGGTCTGGCCGGCGATGTTGTTGATCAGCTCGACCACGTCGCCGATCCGGGCGGCTGCCTTCGACAAGTCGCCGACCCGGTCGTTGGTCCGTCGCGCCTGGTCGACCGCCTCGTTGGCGATTCGCGCCGATTCCTGCACCTGCCGGCTGATCTCGTTGACGGACGAGGCCATCTCCTCGGTAGCCGAGGCCACCGACTGCACGTTGGTGGAGGCTTCCTCGGAGGCCGCCGCCACCGTGGTGGTGACTTCCTGGGCCCGCTCGGCGGTCCGGGTCAGCGTTCCCGCCGAGGCTTCCAGCTCGGTGGAAGCCGACGACACCGTCTCGATGATCTCGCCGACCGCGCCTTCGAAATCATCCGCCAGCTTGATCATGTCCGCCTTGCGCTGCTGCGCGGCGACCTGATCCTGCCGGATCTTGGCTTCGGCTTCCTCGCGGGCGTTTTCCGCAGCCTTGATCTTGAAAGCTTCGACCGCTTCGGCGACGTCACCTATTTCATCCTTGCGCCCAAGCCCGGGCAGGACGACTGCAAAATTGCCGGAAGCAAGCTCACGCATCGAACCGCTCAGCGCGACCATCGGGCGGGCGATGGTGAAAACGCAAAACACGCAGGTTGCGATCAACATCAGCGTCGCGACGACACCGATGACCAGGGAGTTGCTTTCGGCGTGAGACATTGCCTGTGCTGCGGCGGCATTCTGTTGTTCCACTCTGCGCTTGGCGTATTCGACGATCTTATTGGCAAGAGATTCAAGTTCAGCGGCGATCGGCAGGGTCAGGTCACGGGCGGCGTGCACTGCATCCTCGTTCAGTTTTACAATTTGCGCGGCAGCGTCAGCTGGCAGCTCGCTGCCGGGGTTTTGTTTTGCCTGAATAGCCAATAGCTCGGAACGCAAAGTCACGATCTGCTGCGCCGCCTTAGCATAGTCGCCAGCCAGGACTCTGAGTTTCGCGATATTCTCGCGATTTTCCTGCGAACGCGCTAGCTTCAGCATCTCGTCGGAAAATTCGTCCATGGATTTTAGCCGTGCCGCAATATAATCGGTCGCTTTTTTTAAATCCGCCAAACTGCCGGCGAGGCGAATGTCGCGCACGCCGATCTGCATGCCGCGGGTCGCGGCCTTGGCGTTGCCAGCATCGCGCGCAATCGTCTGCTGCTGGATCGCTATCTCGTTTGAGTTGCTTACAGTCGCGTTGCCGGCGATCTGACTGAAGATCATCAGCCCGACCAGCAAAATGCTGAGCAGGGACGCGATTGCAAGCTTGGTGCCGATGCGCAGGTTATGAACGATTCGTATCATGACATTCCTTGAAGATGGGTTGATGAAGCCGCGTTGGCCGGGTGGGCTCTCCCGGGGCATCCGATGCCGCTGCCCAGCTAGCGCCGATTCGAATCGTTCGATTTCTCCCTAGAAATACTGGTGCGACGCAAAACTTACGATGCGCCCCGGCGCAACCGCTTCCGGCCCTTGTCTGGTATTATGATGTGGCAACAATGGTTAATTAGGGAACCTGTCCACGGCGATTCCTAACCACAATCGCTATCGAAATTAGGCACACATGGCGCGCCGTCATTGCAAGCAGGAGCTAACTTCGCGAAACGGGATTCGCCGGAGCCGTCATGGATGCGCGCCAGGAAAACACCGTTCAACCCGCCTGGGCGATCGCGCATGTCCACCGGAAGGGTATCGGCCGGCGAAGCGCCTCAATGAAACCGACCCTGCGATCGATCATCGTTGTTGCGAGCCGATACGATCGAGCTTGGAAAGCGATCGGCTAATGATGTGCGTGAGCCCGCGCCTGGGTCGCCGAGGGAAGTTCGCCGAACTCCGCAAAATATTTCGACGCGAAATCGCTGAGGTGCCAAAAACCATTGCTCAGGGCCACGTCCTTGACCAGAA
>Ga0302320_10026867_pt1 | contig 11124 bp, 6 predicted proteins | sample Bog_T0_3_FD_202130 | JGI IMG/M metagenome (GOLD analysis project Ga0302320, IMG submission 202130) | Peat permafrost microbial communities from Stordalen Mire near Abisko, Sweden - Bog_T0_3 | ecosystem: Environmental > Terrestrial > Soil > Wetlands > Peat | place: Sweden: Abisko, Stordalen Mire... | reverse complement strand
CGGCGGAGTATTGACGCTGGTTGCAGTTGTGGAGGGACCACCTCCGGGGACCCCGATCGGGCCGACCATCTGAATTATCGGGACACTGCAACCTGACGGGGCGCGGCCGCGGCCGCGCCCCGACCCGTTCTCTGCGAGTTGTTCTCGCGCCGCCGAGCCTTCCAAGCCACGTCCTACTTCAGCTCCCGCAGCCGAAGATCCTTGAACGTAATCTGATAGCCTTCCGCTTCGAGCCCGACGTATCCCTTCGCCTGCCCTACCTTAGTCGTATTCACGATCTTGCCATTCACGGCCAGGGTGCACGTATCGCCCACGCAGCGAATATCGTAGGTGTTCCATTGGCCTGCCGGCTTTACGCGGTTCTCTGTCATCTGCTTCTGCAAATTAAACCGCGTCGGCTTGCCGTCCACCGGCGTCAGACCGAAGATGTATCCGCCGGCGAGCGAGGTCTGCGCCTGGTGCCAGATCGAGCCATCCAGATTGTTGCGGAAAAATACGCCGGAGTTGTACTTCGGATTCGGCGTCGTCACCGGGGTAAAACGCCACTTCACGTGAAAGGTGAAATTCGTGAACTCGCGATTGAAGCGCAGCCATTCGTGTCCGCCGTTCCCGTCGCACACAATCTGCTTCTTCGCGGAGTCGATATGCCACTGCGGCACCTGGCTCACAGGATGATCGGGCGGAATGGCCACGCGCGTCCATACTTCCTGCTGGCCGCTTTCAGGACTCGCCGGAAACAGGTTCGCAGATTGCGCCGCAGCAGAAAGCGCCAGCAAAACCACAAGACAAAACAACGCAGCAACGCGCGCTGCTACCTGGCAGAAACGTCGATTCATGTGCGATTCCTTTTGCGTGATCAGAGCGGATTTATTCGTCACGGCAATCGGGAGGAATTGTAGCACCGCGCTAGCGCGCGATCAGCAGCATCACCCAGCTCAGCACGATGGCCGCGCCCACGAAGAGGATGAAGCAGTAGGCGCCGTAGCGGACCATGCCTCGCGGCGTGTCGCGCATGGTAATGCCGAAGACCGTCGAGGCGAAAAGCGCGAACAGCAGAACCGCGGCGAAATGGGAGGGTTGGAACATTACTGCTTCCTCCCCGTGCGCAGGTTGTGCGCGTCCACGGCGGCAATAATGTTCAACAGGCCCGCGACCACGATGAACTTGGTGCCGTATTCGGCAACCGTGGTCTGGATGGGTTGCGCGCCCCAGCCCGCCATCCGCCCCACCACGTAAAGCAGGCCGCTGCCGAGGTCGCCGGCCACGCACAGCATGTCCAATATCTCCTGCACGCTGGTGTAGATTTTGCCCTGCATGGCCAGGCCCAGCGCGAACATGGACACAATCGAAACCGCCAGCAGAGTGCCGCGAATCCATTTGCCTTGAAGGAAATGACCCGCTCCGGGAACCAGCCATCCGGCGATGAGCGGCAGATAGACGAAGCCTTTATCGGCCTTTTTGCCCGCAACGGGCTTGTTTGGGGTGGTGGACATTCCTTATTGACTATACAGAAGCAGGGAGCAAGGGACCAAGGGAACGAGGGAACAAGGGAGCGAGGGAGCGAGGGTGCGAGGGAGCGAGGGAGCGAGGGAGCTTGGGAGCTTGGGTGCAAGGGAGCGAGGGAGCTTGGGAGTGGGGGCGGAATTTGGGACTTCTTTTTTTGCGTTTCTTGGTGGAAGGGTGAGTCCGGTGGGGAAGGCTCATGGAATCAGGCGAAACGTTCGCTTAGAGCGTACGTAATCCCCGCCAAATGTTCGCTCAGGATTTCGCGTTTGCCCCCGAAATGGTCGCTTGAAGCTTCGCGATTCTTTGAGACATCTTGCAGAAAATTTCGCATTTCAGGGGCAAGTGTGAATATGGAATTTCGCGAATCAGAGCAAGTGTTGGCAGAGAATTTCGCGAAAGTGCGCATAAACGGTGCAGGATGGCGCAAAAAGGCCAGTTGGCGCATGTTTGGGTGTGTTTTTTCGCGCAGATTCGTGCCTGAGCGTGCGCCGCAGAGTTGACGATGCCGGGGGGCCGCGGCGGCTCTCCGAGCGGGCGTAAAAAGGGCGGCCGGTTTGGCTGCCGGCCGCCCTCAAGGGTAGATCAGGCTCTGGTCTATGGAGCGACGAACCACACGGAGCGTTGCGCCTGGTTCGCCGAGTTGCCGTCGCTGTTGTTGCTGTCCTGGACCTGAATGGCCCAGCTGTACGTTTGCCCGCTGGTTAGGCTGGTCACCGTGGGCGAGCTGTTGTCCCCGGATATCGGATCCACGTTCCAGGTAAGCGACGTGATCGAGTTGTTGAAGCCGTTGCTGTTGCCATTCTCATTCGGTATCTGCCAGATCTGGCAATTGCCGCTCAGGCATGTACCGCTCTGCTGGTTCAGGTAGAACGAGTAATAGTAGTTGCCTGGATTGGCCAGGCTTGGGTCGGTCCACGTAAACGTCGGCGTATCGCTGCTGGCCGTCGTCCCACTGGCGGGTGAAGTGAGGGTGGGCAGATCGGCTGGCCCCACAACCGCGCCTGTGCCACCATTCGCGACTGTGCCGCCAAATGGGGTCACCGCGCCGTTGATCACGCTGCCGTTATCGGAGGTCCCGTCGCTGTATTTCACAGTGAAGCCGTACGTGTCGCCCAGGCTCGGCGTGCCGCCCGGCAGCAAGGCGGAGTACTGGAATTGGGGGCTGCCGCAACCATTGCAGTTGGAGTTGCTCATGTCGATGGCCACGGTCCCGGAGGTGTTGATCACATTGGGGCCCGATGTTAGGGTAACGGCCACCGGCAGCCGGTTCGACGCCTCCACGTTGAAATTGAGCTGGTAGTACGTCTGCGTCCCGCCGCAGCCCTGGCAGGTGTAGCTGTTGTACTGCGTGGCAACGGTTGCCACGCTGTTGGTGGTGGGCAGCGTGATTCCCGGCACGGTCGGCGTGCTGCTCGATATGGTCAGGTTACCGTTTGAAAGATGGTTGGTATTCGATACTGCCCCGACGCCGAATCCGCCGTTGTTCAACTGATCGAGAATTCCGATCACCGCATAGTTGGAGCCGTTGGGAACGGTGATCCCGCCAGACGGGAAGTTATTCACGCCGACTACCGGGTTGGCGATCTCGGTGACATAGATGCCGGTAGGGTTACCGGTGCTTGGATCCAGCTGCACCAGGCCCAGATAGAGCGGTGCGCCCGGGCAAATGGTTACCGAGGTATTAGTGGGACAAGTCAGGCTCGCAGGAATGGTCACCGAGCTCGAAACCGCGGTGCAGGTGCCACTGCATGCCGGCGTGCCGATGGTCACACCCGTAAAGCTGGACGTTGTGGTGGGCGTCGGGCTGCACCCGTTGGAGCTCGATGAGTCGTAATCGCACCATCCATTGGGATGAGTGGTGCTGGCCAGCGTGTTAAAGGAGCGGGCCTGGAAGTAGTACGTTGTGCCGCTCACGAAGGTGCCCGCGCCAAGGTTCGCATTGTTGAGGAGCCAAACGCCCTTGTCCCCAGTTGCCGCGAACGTATGGCTGGGACAAACATTGCCGTGTTCAGCACATAAGAATTGGTCGCCACCGCTGCCGCCGCCAACCGTGGGACTTGTGCTCCATTGCACTACATATTGGTTCGCGTCCTCAATGCCATTGCCGCTGTTGTTCTTGCTCTCACTGAATTCGATGAGCACGCCTTGCGAGTTGGGGATGATACCGCCTTTAATGCTGGGATTCTCATAGGGCGTCGCGAACGTGGGATCGTGCATGGTGACGGCAGTGCCGGAAACATTCGCGTTTGAGACCGTTATGGAGCCACTGGACGTGCTGCCTGTCGGGTCGATTGCGTTCGATACCTGGTTGCCGAGCGGGTCCATCCATGCCGAGAGCGTGTAGTTGCCTGGCTGCACGCCGCGAATGGTGAAGCTCCCGTTCCCGGTGGTCTGCGTGGTAAGAAGAGCGGTGCCTACACTGCCGCCGCTGCCGCAGCCGCCGCTCAGGTTGATGAACGTCTGCCCGGTCTGCGTGCCGCTGTAGCTCACCGATCCTGAGACCGTGTAGCCCACCTGCGCGTTGAAGTTTTCGTGGAGCAGGTTCGTGCCGTTCGTCACCACGATGCCTGTGTTCATGGCGGGGTCGGAGGCATAGAACACCGCAGCAGCTCCCGCAATCGACGGCGTGATGGTGTAGGTTCCGGGCGGGACGCTGCTGAACGAATACGAGCCGTTACTAATGGAGGTTGTCTGGATGGTCTGGCTGGTTGACGTATTGGTGAGCGTGACCGTAAAAGTGACGGGGATGGTGCCGCCGCCGTTGCAGTAATTCTGCAGACTGAATGCACCGTTGATGGTCCCGCCGTTGGGGTTCACCACGATGCTGTAGTTGTTGTTGGCAAAGGTGCTGCTGGGCAAGGTGCTGTCCGTCACATTCACGGTAAACGGCCCGATGGTCGTTGCCGAAGTCGGCGTGCCACCAAACGTCAGCGTGTTGCCGCTGCTGGTCGCGACCAGGGTTCCGTTCCCAAATGAGTAGCCTGCACCCGTGGTTGGCTGCCCGTTGATCGTCCATGTATAGGGCGGCACGCCGCCGGTGGCAGTGATCGACCCCGTGTAGCTCTGGTTCACGACCGCCGAACCGGGAACTGTCGCGCTGGGCGTCGGCAAGCTCACCGAGGTGGGGTTGCTGATCGTGATGGTGTACGGACCCTGGTTGGTAAAGACATTGTTGGCCGCGGTATCGGTGAGTCTGACGTTGAATGAGACCGGGCTGGTGGACGAAGGCGCTCCATTGATACTGAGGATGCTGCCGCTTGCGGTTGCGGTCAGGGTGCCGTTGCCCAGAGAGACTCCGGCGCCGGTCACCACGGTTCCATTGACCGACCACTGGTAGGTGCCCGTACCGCCTACTCCCTTTATCAATCCGGCGTAGGTCTGATTGGTGAGGCCGGTCGACGGCAGAGAGCTGGGATCGGGAGAAGGCAGGCTCAACCCGCTGTAGACGGGGATAGAAAGCGCCTGCGTTGCAGTGTGGCTCAGCGAGTCCGTTACCTGGGCCGTGAAGGTTGCGGTTCCGCCGCCGTTTGTCGGCGTGCCGTGGATCAAGCCGCTGCTATCGAGCGTGAGCCCAAAGTTGCCGAGAGTGCTGGCGCCTTGGGTGGTGAAGGTATAGCCGCTGCCGCTGCCGCCCGATGCGGTCAGCGTGAACGAGTAGCCCAATCCCTGATCTGCCGAGGGCAGAACCGTCTGGTTGATGGTCAGTGCATTGCTGGCCGTAACGTTGGTGCTGTTGGCGCCCGCCAGTAAGTTGGCATTCGCCTGCAGCGTGAACGTAGCAGAGCTGTTAAGCATCAGGTTGGTGAATGTAGCAAAGCCGTTGACCGCCGCGACCGTTGTTGTGCCCGTCACACCCGAGGCCGTCGAGGTAATCGTCACGGAGGCAGAAGAGGAAGTGACCAGATTGTTGTTTCCGTCCTCGACCTCAATCACCGCGCCGAACGGCGTGCCCACCGTGACGTTCGCCGGCGGCTCGGTGGAAAAGACCAGCTTCGATGCCGTACCCGCGCCAATTGTAATGCCGCTGCTGTTGGCGCCAGTCAGCCCGGGGGCGGCTGCCTGCAACGTGTAGGCGCCGGAGGTGTCCAGGAGCAGGTTGGTGAAGGTGGCTACGCCGTTGACCGTGGAGGTAGTCGCGACCGTCACTCCCGAGGGCGTTGAGGTAATGGTCACCGAGATGTTGGAAGTATTGACCGGGAAGCCGTTTACATCCTCGACTTGAACCACGACACCGAAGGGCGTACCGGCGGTTCCGTTGGCAGGCGGCTCGGTAGAGAAGAGCAGCTTGGTTCCCACGCCGGCGCTCACCGTGACGGTATAGCTCTGCGTGGCGGGGGTGTCACCGTACGCGTCCGCTGCCTGCACCTCGAATGTGAATGGTGACACGTTGGCAGGTGTGCCGGATACGGCGCCGGTGCTGGGGTTCAAGGCAAAGTCCGAGGGCAGATTGCTGCTGCCGGCGCCGACCAGGCTGTAGGTAAGCGTTCCCGCGCCGCCGGAAGCCGTAACCGCGCTGGAGTATTTCACGCCGTCCGTCGCAGTGGCCGTGGGCGCGGCGCCAAACGTAATCGTCCCCGCCGGGTTGATGACAAGGTTTTCGTTGAACGGCCCGGCGATGTCGCCATATTGATCTTCTACGGTGACCTGGAATGAGCTTGTGCCCGCATCGGAGGCGTAGGGAGTTCCCGTGATCGCGCCCGTTGAGGGGTCCAGCGTCAAATGGCCCGAAGCGCCCACTGCGCCGCCGGTCACGGCGTATGTTGTTGTTCCCGCTGCGCCGCTGGCTGAAACGCCGCCCGTGTAAGCGGTGCCCACCGCGCCCGGCGGCAGAGTTGCGTGCAACGTGATGAGCGGCGCGGTAATGGTGATGGTGAAAGTTCCCGACGTGGCCGTGTCGCCATATTGATCCGTCACGCTCACCGTGAAGTTGAACGGACCCACATCGCCCGCATAGGGAGTTCCCGCGATCGCGCCGGTGCCGGGGTTTAGGAGCAGATGGCCCGAAGCGGGCAGGGAGCCGCCGGCGATGGCATATGTCGTCGTACCCACAGTGCCGGAGGCTGCGGCGCTGCTCGAGTAAGCCGTGCCCACGGTGGCGGTTGGCGCCGGTGTACCGAACGTGATGGTCGGCGCGATCACGTTGATGCTCAGGCTGCCTGAGGTCGCCGTGTCGCCGTATTGATCGGTCACGCTGACGGTGAAGGTGCTGGTGCCCTTATCGGCGTTATAGGGAGTTCCCGCGATGGCGCCGGTGCTGGTATTGAATGCGAGATGGCCCGACGCGGGCAGAGAGCCTGAGTTGATGGCGTAGGTGGTGGCGCCCACCGTGCCAGAGGCCGCGGCGCTGCTCGCGTAAGCCGAGCCCACATTGGCAGTAGCTGCCGGGGTGGCGAATGTGATGGCCGGCGCAGTGATCGTAATGCTCAGGGGACCCGACGTCGCCGTATCGCCGTATTGATCGGTCACCTTGATTGTGAACGTGGATGTGCCTGCATCCGCCGCATACGGAGTTCCCGTAATCGCGCCGGTGGCCGCGTTAAGAGTAACGTGCCCGGAGGCGGGTAGTGCGCCGCTGTTGACTACGTAGGTTGTGGCGCCAACGGGTCCGGAACCCGCCACGCTGGCGCTATAGGCAGTACCCACGTTGCCGCCCGGCAGCGAGATGGGGAACGAAATCGCCGGCGAGGCAACCGTAATGCTGAGTGTTCCCGACGTCGCCGTGTCGCCGTATTGGTCCGTCACCTTTACCGTGAATGTGTATGGACCATCGTCAGCCGCATACGGAGTGCCGGTGATCGCACCGGTGCTGGTATTCAACACCAGGTGCCCGGACGCGGGCAATGCTCCGCTGGCCAGGCTGTATGTTGCGGTGCCTGCCGCGCCGTTGGCTGCTGCGCTGCTGGAGTAGGCCGTGCCCACGGGAGCAGCCGCTGACGGCGTGGAGAATGTGAGGGTCGGCGCGGTGATGTTGATGCTGAGGCTGCCGGATGTCGCCGTGTCGCCATATTGATCGGTCACCTTGATGGTGAAGGTGGATGTGCCTGCATCGGCCGCGTAGGGAGTGCCCGAGATGGCGCCGGAGGCGGCGTTCAGCGTGATATGGCCCGAGGCGGGCAAGGCTCCGCTGTTGACGGTGTAGGTGGTTGTGCCCACCGCACCCGTCGCGGCGACGCTGGCGCTATACGCCGTGCCCACGTTTCCGCCGCCCAAGGAGGCAGGGAATGTGAGGGTCGGCGCGTTGATGGTGATGCTGAGGGCGCCGGAGGTGGCGGTGTCGCCGTATTGATCCACTACCTTGACGGTGAAGTTGAACGTACCGGCGTCGGCCGCGTAGGGAATTCCGGTGATGGCTCCGGTCGCGGCGTTCAGCGTGAGATGGCCGGAAGCGGGCAATGCGCCGCTGGCCAGGCTGTAGGTTGTGGCGCCCAGCGCGCCGCTGGCGGTGACGCTGCCCGCGTAGGCGGTGCCCACCGATCCAGCCGGCAGAGTGGAGCTGAACGCGAGAGTCGGCCCGGTCACCGTAATGGTCTGTGCCGACGAGGTGGCCGTGAGCGCGGTCGCGGTGCCCGAGTCGCTCATGGAGAACTTGATGCCGCTGTAAACACCCACGCAAGCCGCCGTGGGGATCGAGGGCGAGGAGAGCACGCCGGTGGATGCGTTCAGGCTCAGACAGGCGGGCAGAGTGCCGGCCGCAAGCGCCCAGTTTTTGTACGGGGAAATGCCGCCGGTTCCGGCAAGCGTTACGGAATACGTAGTGCCCACTGCCACCGACTGCTGCGGAGCTGTCAGGCTGGTGACGGCTGGCGCGACCGGGACGGTGATCGTGGCCGTGCCGGTCTTGGTGGTGTCGGCAACGGAGGTCGCGGTAATCGTGACCGTCTGGGAAGAGCCGGTTGCCGCGGGGAGCGTGATGGTGGCGCCCGTGGTGGAGGTGCCCGACAGGGTTCCTGCGCTCGTGCTCCAGCTCACCCCGGCCGCGTTCCGGTCGTTGGTGACCGTGGCCGTCAATGTCGTCGCATCTGTTCCATCAACGGTAGTTGCAGCCGGCGTTACCGTGATGGCCCCTACCGGAGTCGGGCTTCCACCGCAACCGGCAAGCAACAGGAATGAAGACGCGAGAATCCCAAGGCAGAGCAGCCCAAATTTTCCAGAGCGCATTTCTTCCCCCCAAAATTGCAGAACTATTCGCGTAGCAATTGTAGGACGAAAAAGGTGCTTGTCAAATGACTTTCGCTTAATCTAAGGCGCTCCAGCTTCTTTTCCGCTTCTCAGCGCACCGGTTTCGCTTGTTCCGTTGGCGCGTCCGGGGTGTGCCCGGTTCAACGTCACAGGGATGTGACCGGTTGGTACCGTGCTCGCGATGCACGACCCTCAAACGGATCGCGAATGGCTGAGAGCTTGTAGCTGCTTCTAAATTCTCACCAACTCCTGCTGGATTCGTCCGGAAACCCAGGCTTTTCCCGGCGATGTGAGCATGTTCACCTCGCTGCGCACGCCAAACTCGGGCAGGTAAATTCCGGGCTCGACGGAGAAGCATGTGTGGGGCAGGATGCGGCGCACGTCGTGGGTTTCGAGGTTGTCCAAGTGCGCTCCGGAACCGTGCAGATCGATGGCGATGTTGTGTCCGGTGCGATGCGTGAAATATTCGCCAAAACCCGCGGCGCGAATTACGTTGCGCGCGGCATCGTCGGCCTCGAAGCCGCGGATCTCGCGGTTGGCGGCGAAGGCTTGTTCGACCGCGGCGATGGCGGCGTCGCGGGCGTTGCGGACGGTTTCAAAGACGAGTTGCTCCCGGGCTGTCGGCGCGCGGCCGATCACGCCTGTCCAGGTGATGTCGTAGAAGATCGAGCCAGGCTTCTCCGGTCGTCCCCAAATATCGATGAGCAGGAAATCGCCCTCGCGAATCGGCGCTGCATGTTCGCTTGTCGCTTCGTAGTGCGAGTCGGAGGTGTTGGCGTTCACGCTCACATCGGGGCCGTTCTCCCAAACCAGGCCTTCGCGGCGCATGGCTTCGCCGAGCCAGACGACCATATCGTATTCCGTCAGCGGGTTGGCGCGGCCGGAGGCGGGACGAAGGCGGCGGCCGATCTCGAGCCAGGCTTCGGCAACAACGGCGTCGATGGCGCGCTGCGCGACCATGTGGGTTGCAATCTGCTCCTCGCTGAGCACGGCTTCAAACTGGCTGACGAGATCGGCGGAAGTGACGATCTGCTTGCCCAGGGAGCGAAGGAACTCCACGGTTCCCGCATCGACCATGGAGACATACATAATGTCGTTGTTCGGCGAATACTGCATGGCGATTTTTTTCTGGTTTTGGAGGAGGGTCTCGAGGCCTGCATGCAGCTCCTGCCAACTGGAGTACTGAGTCTTCGATCCGGGCAGGGCATCGAGGCGGCCTTGCTCGATGCGATGCACGAGCTTGCGCGGCTCGCCTGAGGCGGGAATGTAGTAGTACCAGCGGCGCGTGACGTGCGCGTTGGGATCGATGCCGAGAATGCGCATGGCGATGGGATCGCGATGGTGATGGTCGTAGAAGAGCCAACCGTCAAGGGAGGAGTCGCGTAGAGCTGCCTGAATTTGGTCGATGTTCATACGGGAATAGGATACGCGGGTTGAGGTCCAACCCATGTCGTGGGGTCCCAGAGATTGTGTTGAGGGATCTTATACCCCGGCACGATTGTCCTTGATTCCCTGTTTCGCCTCGAACATTCTTAATTTAGAGAAATACGTGCGCCGAGGAGAATTCGTAACTGTGGGAAGGACTCGATCCGATCTTTCATCGTGTACGCCTGAAGTGCCATCTTTCGATGACTTCAACCCCAAGGCCATCATTCCTTTCGGGGTTTCTGTCGAGCACGTCCATCGCGCGATGCTAGACTTTGTCGAGTTTCTGCGAGCGGTGGATACGGAATTTGTGAGAAAAGGTATGTCGCGACTGGAAGATATGCTGATGCCTGCCAACTTCAGCAGCATTGTTGGGGAGTTCATTACCAGCAGTCTTCCCCGCCATTGTCTGACAATCGCAAAGAATGTGTATCACAATGGGCACCCCGATCTGCTTCCAGCCGGAAAATATCCGAGCAACGCGGCGCAGCACGCAGGCGCAGATGGAATTGAAGTGAAGGCTTCAAGATACCTTCGGGGATGGCAGGGTCATAACCCAGAAGATGTCTGGCTCATGGTTTTCGTGTTCGAAAGCGGGCGTCCCGCCGACTTGCAGAAGACCAAGCAACGCAAGGTATTTCGATTTCATGCAGTCTATGGCGGGGTGCTCGCAAAGACCGATTGGCAATTTGGGGGTCGGAGTTCCACAAGCCGGCGAACGATCACGGCAACAGTTTTGCCATCCGGCTTTGAAAAGATGTCCAGGAACTGGATTTATCAAGCCCGCGCAGCATCATCCGAACGCCAGGCTGATTTGATCGCGGCACACTGAGATATTCGACAGTGGCTTAATAGCCGAAAGCGCCAGCTTGTAATAAGATTCGTGTTTTTCAACGCCTACGCTCCTGTACCCGATTGCTTCGGCAGCGGCTACAGTCGAACCTGACCCCATAAATGGATCGCAGACCAAACCTTCCCCTAAAGGCAGAATTGACCACACCAACTCGCGCAGAA
>Ga0302320_10026865_pt1 | contig 11124 bp, 7 predicted proteins | sample Bog_T0_3_FD_202130 | JGI IMG/M metagenome (GOLD analysis project Ga0302320, IMG submission 202130) | Peat permafrost microbial communities from Stordalen Mire near Abisko, Sweden - Bog_T0_3 | ecosystem: Environmental > Terrestrial > Soil > Wetlands > Peat | place: Sweden: Abisko, Stordalen Mire... | reverse complement strand
TCGATCGTGTAGCCGGTAATGTTCAGCGCCGGCCGTTCTCTCTGCGCCGCAAGGGGAAGCACAGCAAACAGAGCCGCCAGAAAGGCGGCTGCCGTGGCCATCGGCTTCACGCCGCGCTGGAATCCTGAAAAGCTTCGGGAAAGCAGGTCTCGTTCACGCATCGCAGTCACCCTTGCATTGCCGCCGTTTGTCCGGCCAGTCGTTAGTCGCGTACATCTCGATTCTATTCAGAGTTGCGCTCGGGAACCTCTGAATAAGCCTCATCGCGTCAGGGCACGACTTCAGTCGTGCCGTAAGAAGCCAATAAAAACGCGGGCTTTAGCCTCTGAGGGGATGTTTAGTTTCTGAAATTGCGTGCATTTCATAACTTCCTTCGCAGTCCTGCCTCAATAGCTCGCGCCACAGCAATTTCCGACCAGGTAATCGCCGCTACCCGCTCAATCGCTCCGCCGGTTGTGTCGTCTTCGCCGCACCGCCGCAAACCCAGCTTCTCGCGGACCTCCGCAAGCTCTCTCATCATGGACTCGCGAGCCGGCCCGTCGGGTAGCAGGCTTTCCAACTGTTCCGCGATATTTGCTGCCGTGAAGTCATGTTGAATCAGCTCTGGAACCACCCGCTTGCCGGCGATCAGGTTGGCCATCGCCACATGCGGAACTTTCACTACCCGCTTGGCAATCGCAAAAGTGATGGGCGAAACCCTGTAAATCACCACAAATGGATTGCCGATCAGCGCAGCCTCCACCGTTGCCGTGCCGCTGGCCACAATCGATGCCCGCGCGTGCAAAAGCGCTGCCGCAGCTTCTTCCACCAGCCGAACCGTCAGCCCGCATCCGTGCTCACGCACAATCTCATGAACCTGCGCGCGCTGGGCCGGGCTCAGCGTGGGAGCCAGCGGCACCAGAAAGGCAAACGGCTTGCCCGCCGATGAGGGCCGCTCGGCCAGCATCCGTGCCGCCTTCAGCATCTCCGGCAAGTGATCGGCGATCTCGCGCGGCCGGCTGCCCGGCAGTACGCCAATCCATGTGCTGGCCGCGTCCAGTCCGTTTTCGCGCGCAAACTCCTCGCGTAAAACAGTCGGCAGCGGCATCTCCGCCAGCGGATGGCCGACAAACTCCGCCTCAACCCCATGCCCGCGATAAAACCCCTCTTCAAACGGAAAGATCACCAGCATCCTGCGCACATACTGCTGCACCAGCCGGATGCGGTGCTTCTTCCACGCCCAAATCTGCGGGCTCACAAAGTAAATCACCGGAATGCCCAGCCGATGGAACTCCCGCGCCAGCCGCAGGTGAATCTCAGGAAAATCGATCAGCACCGCCGCCTGCGGCCGCCGCTCCCGTATAGCCCGTTTCAGCTTGCGAAACTCCCCGTAGATGCGCGGCAGGTGGCGGATCACCTCGGTCAGTCCCATCACGGCCATGTCTTCCGAGCGCACCACGCACTCCACGCCGGCCGCGCTCATCCGCTCCCCGCCCATGCCAAACAGCTCCGCCGTTTCTCCCGCTTCGGCAATCTGCTTTATGAGCGCCGCGGCCAGCAGCGCCCCGTAGTGCTCGCCGCTCGCTTCGCCTGCCGAAATAAAGATTGAGGTCATGTCTGGATGCGGTGCTCGACACAATCATAGACTGTGCCTGCTCGCATCCTGTGTCCCCGTTTTTTGATATCGGATTGTGATATCATTTCATTGTGCTCGGGAGTGAATCGGATTAGCATTTCCGTTGATGAATCAAGCGCAGCAAGCCACGCTCAACGCAATCTTCGCCCGGCCAACCAAGGCGGATATCCGCTGGGCCGCCATTGAATCGCTGATCCGGGCATTGGGAGGCGAAGTGAGCGAACGCGCCGGAAGCCGCGTCGCTGCAAGGCTCAATGGTGTCACCGCAGTCTTTCACCGTCCGCACCCCAGGCCTGAAACCAAAAAGGGAGCGGTCGAGGCTGTCCGCCAGTTCCTCGTTCACGCAGGAGTCAAGCCATGATGCAGTACAAGGGATACACCTCAGGCCCCATTGATTTCGACGCCGAAGAGGGCACGTTTTCAGGAGCCGTAGCCGGATTGCGCGACGTGATTCACTTCGAAGGATCGACGGCCAAGGAGCTTACCAAGGCATTTCGCGACAGCATCGACAGCTACCTGGAGTTTTGCACGGAAGAGGGGCAGCAGCCTGACAAGCCTTGCAACGGCAGGATCTTGCTCCGCACCGATCCACAACTGCACCGCAAGGCCTCGCTGCGCGCGGCAGCCGAAGGCGTCAGTCTAAGCCGCTGGATCTCCCACCTCATCGAAACCTCGCACTGAGTTGAGTACCCGCATCTCAATCAAGCAATGAATCTGGATTACTCAATCTCAATCAGGCAACGAAAACTTGGTGCCCCATCCATCGTGCAGTTTCATCGCACGATGGGTGGGATAGCACGACAGACGGTCCACATCTCAATCAAGCAATGAAAGTGGGTGCCCCAGGCCGGGGTCCCCAACGGGCGTTTTTGGCCCGCTGGGGTGGAGATCTGGATTTTCAGACCTGGGATAGCACGGCCTCAAGAGCCGAAACTGCGAGGCCGAAGGCCTACCCAGCCCGTCTCTTCCGTACCGCTCCAGCCAGCTCTTCCAGCAGCGTATGCGTCTCCGCCCAGTCGATGCAGCCATCCGTAATGCTCTGCCCGTAGACCAGCGGCTGCCCGGCAACCAGCGGCTGTGCGCCGGCCACCAAATTGCTCTCAATCATTGCGCCAATAATCCGTTTGTCTCCCGCCGCAATCTGACCGGCCACGTCATGGCACACCAAACCCTGGCGGCGATAGTCCTTGTTGCTGTTCGCGTGGCTAAAGTCGATCATGATCCGCGGCGCAATGCCGGTCTTCTCCATCTTTGCCGCGGTTTCGTTCACACTTTCGGCGGTATAGTTCACCGTCTTGCTGCCGCCGCGCAAAATAATGTGGCAGTCCGGATTGCCTGTCGTTACAAAGATCGCCGACTGCCCATGCTTGGTGTGGCCCAGAAACGTGTGCGAATGTGCCGCTGAAAGTATCGCGTCAATCGCCACCTGCACATCGCCCGAGGTGCCGTTCTTGAATCCCACCGGGCACGACACCCCCGACACAAGCTGCCGGTGAACCTGGCTCTCCGTCGTCCGCGCCCCAATCGCGCCCCAGCTCACCAGCCCCGCAATGTACTGCGGAGAAATCATGTCCAGAAACTCGGTGCCCGTCGGCACGCCCTGCTCGGCCAGGTCGAGTAATAGCCGCCGCGCCAGCCGCAGTCCGTCGTTAATCTTGTACGACTGGTCGAGGTACGGGTCGTTGATCAGCCCCTTCCACCCGATCGTCGTGCGCGGCTTCTCAAAGTAAACCCGCATCACCAGCCGCAGGTCGGCGCGGAACTCCGTGATCGCGTCCTTCATCAGCAGCCCGTACTCGCGCGCCGCCTTGGTGTCGTGAATCGAGCACGGCCCCACCAGCACCACCAGCCGCGAATCCTGGCCCGAGAGGATCTCGGTGATCTCGCGCCGCGAGCCGAAGATCGTCTCCGACGCCGTCTCGGTCACTGGCTGCTCCTCCTCCAGAAATACCGGAGGGAGAACAACATTCGTCCATTGAATATGTATGTCTTCTGTCTTGTGAAACATGGCTTCCCTAAGTGCGTTCACCGCGGCGCTTTCGCTCTTTCCAGCGCCCGCGGCCCAAACACGTCTCTATAGAATCTATCAGCCCGATTTGCCCCCCGGTTTCCATCCCCGCCGCCGTGCCTCATACTTTTCCTGTGCGCAGTCTCTTCCTATCGGCCGCAATTGTGGCGCTCCTTGCCGTCCCCGCCGCCTGCGCTCCGAATCCCGTCTGGCAACAAGCCGTCGACCGCGCCGCCCGCACCGCGCCCGCCGCCCGCATCCTCGTGCTCGACATACCCACCGGACGCCTGCTCGCCACCTATCGCCTGCCAGAAGCCGAGCACACCCTCGCCGCGCCCGGTTCCACCCTCAAGCCGCTGGTTCTCTATCAGCTCATCGCCGCCGGCCGCTGGAACCCCTCGCGCCGCGTAGCCTGCGATCGCAATCTCTACGTTGCCGGCCATCGCCTCGCTTGTCCTCACCCTCCCGCGCCTCCGTTCGACGCGCAGCAGGCACTGGCCTGGTCCTGCAACACCTACTTCGCCCAGCTCGCGCTCACGCTTGCCCCCGGCTCGCTCGGCGCAATGCTGCGGCAAACCGGCCTGCTCGGCGTCACGGGTCTTGCCCCAGCCGGCGCGGGCGAAGCTGCGGCGGAGTTCCACGAGCCCGCCTCGGCCGCGGCAACCCAGCTCGCCCTGCTCGGCGTCGACGGCGTCCGCGTATCTCCGCTCGAGCTGGCCGTGGCCTATCGCTGGCTCGCGAACCAACTCGCTGCACACCCCGATGCGCAGGCCGCGCAGGTCGTCCGCGCCGGCCTTGCGGACTCGGCTGCCTTCGGCATGGCCCGCCCGGCAACCCAGTTCGGAGCCTCCGTCGCCGGCAAAACCGGCACCGCCGCAAGCGCAGCCTCCAGCCAGACCCACGGCTGGTTCGTGGGCCTTGTGCCCGCCGTCAAACCCCAGGTGGTTGTAGTTGTCTGCCTGCCTTCCGGCCGAGGCGCGGACGCGGCGCATCTGGCCGCCGTGCTCCTCGCGCAAGCGCGGGTAAATTGAGGGCAAGCATGAACGCCGTTCTCCGCTTTGTCCGCCGCCTCGCGCTCGCCGCACTGCCCGCCGCCTGCCTCATTCAAGCTGTGCCGCAACCCAGGCCGCAGCCCATCGCCTCTTCCTCCCTGCGCGTCGGCATGTGGACCCTCTGGCACGACCGCCAGCTCAATCTCATCCCCGCCGCCCCTCAAACCCGCATCGCCCTCAAAACCTGCGCGCAATGTGCCGCGCTCTCCTTCGCGCAGCCGGTCGTTCTCCGCGCGCAAGGCAACGCCGTCGTCCTCACCGGCGCGGGTAAAACATGTGTCGCCGCCCGAGTGTCGATCTCCGGCGCGGTCACGCTCTCTGCTCATGGTGAATCGGTCACACTCCACCATCCATTCGCAATCTCGGCGCACAACGGCGTACTGGTTATCGCCGTCAGCCTGCCCGTCGAAGACTATGTCGAGCGCGTAGTCGCCAGCGAGAGCGGCCCGGCCGACAGCCTTGAGTCGCTTAAGGCCCTGGCCATCGTCGTGCGCACCTTCGCGCTCCATCAGCCCCACGGCCACGCGGATTTCGACCTTTGCGACTCCACACACTGCCAGCTCTTGCATTGGGGCGCAAACCCTGGCCGCGCCGCCGCCGCCCATGCCGCCGCGCTCGCCACGGCGGGGGAAACGCTCCGGTTCCATGGCAGCCGCGCCCTTGCCTACTTCGCCAAAGATTGTGGCGGCCGCACCGCCGCGCCCGCCGAGATCTGGCCCCGCTCCCAATCGCTCCCCTATCTCCGTTCGCAGCCCGACCCCTACTGCGCACGCACCGGCGGCAGCCAGTGGGCCTCGCGAATCGCACGCGCCGATCTCGTCGCCGCACTCGCCGCGCACGGTCTCGCGCAACCCGGCTGGCGTCATCTCACCGTCGTGCGCCGCTCCGAATCAGGCCGCGCGGAAGCGATTCAGCTCGATGCGCAGCAAATCTCCGCCGAAGACTTTCGCATCGCGGTCGGCGAATCCCTCGGCTGGGACCGCGTCCCCAGCACATGGTTTGAAGTCAGCGAACAAGGCGGCGTATTTCTGTTTCATGGCCGCGGCTGGGGACACGGCGTCGGCCTCTGCCAAAAGGGCGCAGCCGCCATGGCCGCCGATGGCCGCACCAGCCAGCAGATCCTCGCGCAATACTTTCCCGGCGCGCAGGCCGCCGACGAGGCCACCGGCCGTCCCTGGCAATCCTTTACCGCTGCCGGCCTCACTCTGCAATCGCTCGACGCCGCGGACGCAGCCTTCTTGCCCGCGCTCGCCCAGGCCCGCGCTCAGGCCTCCCAGCGCTCCGGCATCAACAGCGCACAGCCCATCGCCATGCGCGCCTATCCCACAACTGCCGCCTACCGCGATGCAACCCTCGCCCCCGGATGGGTAGCCGCCCTCTATGACAGCGACCTGATCTCCGCGCAGCCCTTGCGCACGCTCGCCGCGCGCCACCTGCTCGATTCCGTCATGCGCCACGAATTCCTGCACGCCCTGGTCGAGCGCCAGTCCGGCCCCGCCGCGCCGCTCTGGCTCCGCGAGGGAGTCGTCGAAGCCCTATCCGATTCGTCGGGCAAATCCGTATCCATCCGCCTCGCCGCGCCGCAGCCTACCCTCACAATCGCCGCCCTCGACGCCGCTCTGGCCCACGCATCCACGCTGCAGGAGTCTGAGGCCGCGCATCGCGCCGCCGGCTGGTACGCCGCCCGGCTCCTCGATCGCTACGGCCGCGAAAGTGTGCTCAATTGGCTGCGCTCAGGCCTTCCCGCCGGCATCGTCGCCGCTCTCGGGCAGCGGTAAGCGCACCGCATCCTCGCCCCGCGGACCGGCAACAACTGGAACCATCGCGCCAGTCTCCTCGCCGCCGTCCTCATTCCGCGGCGCAGCCGGTGCCAGCAGCACCGCCGCCCAAGCCAGCAGCAAAACCCAGCTCGCAACCCCCAGCAGATACGCCCCGGTCAGCTTGAACCCAATCGCCCAAACTTGGTGCGTCACCGTCCCATGCGGCAATCCCGCAAAAAAATGCCCGGGCAGCAACACCCCTGCCAGCGCCGCCGCAATCACCGCCGGCCACCACCGCCAGTCCAGCAGCAGCCGCATCACGCGCCGCCACGGCACCCGCCATCCCCACTGTGCCGAGGCCATCGCATAGGGAATCAGCTTTCCCGGAACCGCGATCCAGCGCAGCACCCACTCCACAAACGTGAGCCATTTTTGAATGTGCTCAAACGTAAAAAGCGTTGCCCGTGTCTCGGCCGAGGCGCGCGAGTTCAAGTATCCCGCCCACTCCGGAATCTTGTCGTCGCACCAGTCCAACACGGCCCACGCGGCAATGAACAGCGCAACCCACGCGAGCAGCGCCATTGCGCCCCACACCAACTTCACGCGCCGTCCATCGTCGCCGGCCAGGGCGCGCATCGTCCCCGCCTCCAGCTCCAAAAAGCTGATGGCCAGCAGCAGCGGAACCAGCAGCTCCAGCGCTACCTGCCACGCATGTTTCTCCGGCAGCCGCGTCCACCCCAGCCCCAGCAAAATCACAACCAGCGTCAGTCCAAACTGCGCGATAATCCAGCCCCATGAGCGGCCCAAGCGGCCCAAAAAATCCTGTGCGCGATTCACTGTTGCACCTCCAGCGTGGCGGCGTCGGTCGTCGTCTCCACATTCGATTGGTACATGGGCCCTGCCTGCGCCGGGCTAGTCTGGAACCTGCCCGGATTCACAACCTTCAGCAGATACACATACACTCTCCGCTGGCTAAAGTCCGTATTGAAAAACGCTGCCCGGTCGTCGTGGAACTCCTTGCGCGTAAACCAGTCGGCCCACCAGTCCGGCTTGTTGTTCAGCTTGTACAGGCCGGTCTCGCTCAAAAACTCCGTGCCCGCCGGAATCGGATCCTCAGCCATCAGGTACTTCCAGTCCGTTCCGTTCAGCGCCAGCTTCACTGCCACAATGTCTCCCACATGAACCGCCCCTTTAATCGGCACCAGATCATAGGTAATCGGGTCGGTCGGTTTGTCCTGCCGCTTCTGCAGCAGGTAGTAGTCGCGTGTAATGTTCAACGCCAGCTTGCCCTGCTGGTACAGCCGCTTGTCAGCCGAGTACCACGCGCTCTCCGTTGCCCAGTAGGTAATTCCGTTGCCGCTCTTGCGCACCGTCACCTGTCCGCCATTCCCAAGCTGCGCCGCCGGAATCTGAATCCGCCACGGAGCACCGAACCCATCGCCGGGCGCAAAGTGCTTTTGTCCCGCGCTCTTCCCGTTCACCAGCACCTCCACGTCCGAACTGTTGGCCAGCTCGCCGCTCAGCGTCAGGTAGTCGGTCAGCCCTTCGATCACCATCGCCGTCTGCTTTGTCGAGTACCAGTAGTCTCCCTCGCGATGTCCTGCCAGCCACACTGCGGTCTTTGTCAGCAGTCCGCTGCTCCGGTCCTGCCTGGTCAGCAGCTTCAGCGCAAACGCCGTCGTCTCGCTTGACGTATCGTCCCAATACTCAAGCAGCCCGTCGTAGTTGCCTTCCCAGTGTGCGTCAATGTCTGTAACTCGTGCCTTCTTTTCGAGCAACACCGCGGCCTCGTGCGCCCGCGTGTCGGCTGCCGCGTCCAGCGCCAGTCCAATCAGCGCCAGCCCTTCGTCGCTCACCTTGCCGCGGCTCTCCCACGCCTTGTCCAGTGCGTCCTTCGGCGCGCCGCCGGTGGTGGCCAGCGCGTACACCACGTACGCGCGCAGGTCGGGAACCATATCCGGATGCGCCGCCAAGGTTGCCGTAAGCCACGCTCGTCCCTTCTCCAGATTCTGGTTGCCGTTGATCGTGCGTCCTGCCTCGCGCGCCTGTCCCAATCCGCTCACCACATAGGCGGTCATAAACACGCGGCTCTGGTCGTCCGGCCACCATCCCCATCCGCCGTCGTCGTGTTGATAGCTCGCCAGCCGCTCCAGTCCCGCCTGCGTCATGTCGTTCAGCGTTGCGCGGTCAATCGGCGACTTCAAATGCAGCTTGTCGATCGCCTGCGCCACAATCAGATCCGGCAAGAAGCTCGACATGGTCTGCTCCGTGCATCCCCACGGATAGCTCACCAGATAATCGAGCGCGCTGAACACCGTTCCCGCCACGCTCGGCGCAACCGTAATCGTCAGCGACCGCGAAGCCGCATCCGAACTTGCCGGATAGTTGTACGTCCACTGGCTCTGTCCCGCGCCTGAGAACACCGTGCCCGAGCCCGTCTGCTTCTGCTTTATGCCATACGGCAAAACCGGCAGCGTCATCTGCACCGCGTCCGACTCCTCGTTGGTCAGCGCCTTCGCCGTCAGCACCGCGCTTCCAATCGCCGGCGATTTCACGCGCCAGTCCACATAGCTCTCGCCCTTCGCCGGCACGTTGATCTTCTGCGTCTGTCCGCTCACCACCGTCACGCCCGCAGCATCCAGCGCAAACGTCACGTCCTTTGCCGTGGCCAGGTAGTTGTGCGCAATCACCCGCAGCACCGTCTCGTCGCCCTGGCGGAAGAAGCGCGGCGCGGCCAGCCGCACAATCAGGTTCTTGCGCACCAGCACGCGCGTCACCACGCCTCCCGCCTTGCCGTCGTCGGTCATTGCGCGGATCGTCGTGCGCCACGTCGTCAGCGCATCCGGAAAATTGAACTCCACGCGCGCATGACCATCCGCCCCGGTCCTCACGCTGGGATTCCAATACGCCGTGTCGGGAAACGCCTTGCGCACCTTCGGCACCACCAGGTCCGACCCCGGCTTTACCTGCGCCAATCGCGGATGATAGAGCCCCGCGTTCAACTGCGCCAGCAGTGGACTCTTCGCCCCCGCCTGCCCCGAGAAGAAAAAGTCGAACGAATTCTGCGGTTCAAGATACGCGTACCGCTTCGGATAAAAGAAGCTCACAATGTCGCCGCTCGTGTCTGGCCGCACCTGGTAAAGCGCTTCGTCCACCTCGCCAAAGCTCAGGTCTGCCTCGACCGGTTTGCCCTCTGAGTCCGCGGCGTACACATCGAAGCTGCCCTTTTCGCCCGGCAGATACTGGCTCTTGCTTGCCGTCGCCGTAATCGTCAGCGTCCGCTCCACCAGCGGAACCTTCAGGCTCTTCTGTGCGGTCATCACCTGGTTATCGTGAACAATCACCGCATTCACCATCAGGTTTGGCTGCGACTGTTGCGTGATCGGCACGTCGAACGCAAAGCTCTCGCCGGTTGCGTGCAACAGCCGCCGCCACTGCACGCTCTCCCCTTCGCCCGTCACCACAGCCCACGATTCCTTCAACCCCGTCACCAGCAGCAGATGCGCCGTATCGCCAACCTTGTAGCTCTTTTTGTCGGCCACAATCTGCGCCTGCGCATTGGGCTGGTACCAGGCGCCCGCGCCGTTCCATATCCACACCCACGTGCGCCCCACCACCGTGCGGTTCTCCGGCGTCTGTGCGCTCGCCGTCACTTCAAAGTCCCCGCTGCCTGCCTGGCTCATCGGCAGCTCCACCAGCACGGTTCCATCCGCGCCGGTCACCGCGTCGTTCGCCGCCACCTGCGATTGCGATTTCTCGTGCGTCACCGAGTCCCACTTCACCAGCGCCGCCGTCACGTGTACCCGCGTCCCGACCGGCTTGCTGTCGTAGTCCACGGCCGTCACCTTCACCCGCACCGGCTGCCCGGTCTGGAACACATAGCTCACCGGCTCCGCGCTCACACGGAACGATCCGTAAGTCGCCAGCACTGTCGTGTGTCCCGCCACCTCGCGATTCGCCGCATCCGTCACTCGCGCCTCAATGCGGTAGTCCTGGTCCTCGTGCTTGCTGTCCACAGCCGTGGGAATGTTCACCACCAGCCGCCCGTTCGCATCCAGAACTCCTTCGTGCTCCTGCTGCTCCGTTACTCCGTATGTATCGTCTTCTTCACCTGTGTCGCTGTCGGCATCCGTGCCTTCCGCGTCCGCGTCGTCCTGCTCGTCCTCGTCCCACCAGTAGTGCGTCGAGGTGTGCACCACGTACTTCACCTTCGCCCCCGCCACCGGCTCGCCGAAAAAGTATTTCGCCTCAATCGTCGCTTGAATCGCGCTCCCCTGCAGCAGGTGCGCCGCTGCGGACTTCACCGTCACCTGGTATTCGGGCTTCTTGTACTCCTCTACATAAAAGCTGCCGCCGCCCTCCACCCCCGTGTCGCCCAGCGTGATGTTGTAGTAGCCCAGCGCCGCATCCGCCGGCAAATCGAAGTCCGCCGTCAGCGTTCCATGCGCGGTAAACGGAATATTTTTTGACAAGATCGTTTTGTTATTGCTGTCAGTCACTTCGAGCGTCGGCGTCCATCCCTGCGGCAGTTCCAGCGCGTCGCCTTTCTTCACCCGCACCACTGCTTTGATATGTACCGTGTGTCCCGGCCGGTAAACGGGCCGGTCAGTGTAGATAAATGCGCTCGCCTGCCGTCCGCTTTGCTGCCCAAACGCGTAGCTCCACGGAGTCACCAGCGCCGTATCCGCG
>Ga0302320_10026864_pt1 | contig 11125 bp, 6 predicted proteins | sample Bog_T0_3_FD_202130 | JGI IMG/M metagenome (GOLD analysis project Ga0302320, IMG submission 202130) | Peat permafrost microbial communities from Stordalen Mire near Abisko, Sweden - Bog_T0_3 | ecosystem: Environmental > Terrestrial > Soil > Wetlands > Peat | place: Sweden: Abisko, Stordalen Mire... | reverse complement strand
ACTCGTCCCATTCGCCCTCCTGCGCGCCCAGCAGCATCATTATCAAGTTGGCGCCGACGCTGAAATCCTGGCCATCGTTGCCGATTACCATAGCGTCGAAGTTGGTGTTCAATTCGTCGAGCCCGGCGTACAGCATGGCGATGTTGTCTTCGCCGATCGCGTTCATCTTGCTGTGGAACTCGACGCAGACTACGCCGTCGCCAAGATCGATCAGCGAAGCTCCGGGGTTCTGTTTGATGACCTGCTTCTGTTGCTTGACGTCCGCCAGGACGATGACGCCGGGCCGCGGTTCCAGCGGCTCATAACGCCGCTTCAGGAAATCGAAGTAGGTCTTCTCCGAATGGCCGTAGAGGCTGTGAGCACCGCTGGCGAGCGCTTCCTTAATGTTGTCGGGCAGATGCCGCCGCTCCGATTCCAGCCGGTCGACCACCGCTTCAAAGCCAAGGGCATCCCAAAGTTCGAAGGGGCCCAGCTTGTTCGCATAGCCCCAGCGCATGGCCTGATCGATCTCCACGATGCGATCGGAGATCTCGGGAATCATTTCAGCCGAGTAGAGGAACAGGTCGCTGAAAACCTTCCACAGGAAATTGCCGGCGCGATCGTTTCCGCGAACCAGCGTGCGCAGCCGCTCCCCTAAATCCTCGATCCCTTTGGCGGCTTCGGTAGACGGGAAGGTCGCTTTCTTCAGCGGATGATATTCAAGAGTCTTCCAATCGATGACGTGGATCTCTTTCTTATCGCCCTTGCCGAGCTTATCGCCCTTGCCGAGCCGTTTATAGAAGCCTTGGCCGGTTTTCTCCCCAAACCATTTGCGCGCGATCATCTCCTGTTGATAGGGCGTGGGAACAAAGCGCTCGCGCCATGGATCGTTCGGCACGGCCTTATACAGATTGCTTCCGACGAACGCCCACACGTCGATGCCGACGATGTCGAGCAATCGGAAACTGGCGCTATTTGGCAGACCGATCAGCGGGCCAGTCAGCGCGTCTACTTCTTCGATGGTGTAATCGTCTTCCATCATCACTTTGGCGATGGTGGACCCAAAGAAGCTGCCGATGCGGTTGGCGATGAAGTTCGGCGTGTCTTTGCACGGAACCACGCCCTTGCCTAGCCGCCGGTCCGCGTAGTCGCTAACAAAATCGAGCACCGATTGATCGGTCTCGACGCCGGGGATCATTTCCATCAGGTGCAGATAACGGGGCGGGTTGAAGAAGTGGGTGCCCAAGAAATGTCTACGAAATTCCGGCGAAAATCCTTCTGAGATTTGCCCCAGCGGAATGCCGCTGGTGTTGGTGGATAGGATCGCGCCGGCCTTGCGGGCCAGTTCCACCCGCCGCCAGAGGTTGCGCTTCACGGCCAGGTCTTCGGTCACCGCTTCAATCACCCAGTCGCAATCCGCGATATCGTCTAAATTGTCGTCGAAGTTTCCAGCCTTTACCAATGCCGTGGCCGCTTCGGTGAAGAAACCGCCGGGCTTTTGCTTGGCCGCGTTCTCAATACCTTTCAGGGCGGCCGCATTGCGGTGGGGCTGATTGGGAAGGACGATGTCAAGTAAGAGGGACGGAACCCCGGCATTTGCGAAGTGCGCGGCGATGCGGGAGCCCATGGTCCCGGCACCCAGGACTGCTACACGACGAAGTGTTCTCATTGGAATTATTCAGTCTAATTGTAATCTGAAACATTCCAGGGAGTTCGCCGCTTTTGGAGGGGTGTTATTCGACTAGCAGGTACAAACGTTCCAAAATCCCGTTGAAGCCCTTCACTTCGGTGGCCAGGCGTTCTCCAGCGGTGGCCCCCTGCTGGGAGTGACCCACCGTCGCCTGCGTTACCTGAGTGATCTCCTGGAGAGCACGTTGAATCTCGGCGATGCCGCGTGCCTGCTCGTCGCTGCTGAGGGCGATCTGGTCGGCCTGTTCCTTAACGGAGGCCTGAATTTCGTTGCTGCGGCGATAGGCGGCGGTTAAGGTGGCGAGACGGATTTCGCCCTGTTTCGCATTCTGGACGCACTGTTCGATCAGCGACGCCGTATGGGTGGCGGCAGCGCCGCAGCGCTGCGCCAGGTTGCGGACTTCGTCGGCCACCACTCCGAAGCCCAAGCCCGCTTCGCCGGCGCGAGCCGCTTCCACCGCCGCGTTCAGCGCCAGGATATTCGTCTGGAAGGCGATTTCATCAACGGTCTTAATGATCTTCGAGACTTGCTGTGTCGATCCGTTGATGGCCGCTATCGATTCATGCATCTGCTCAACCGCACGCCCAACTTCGCCCGCGATGAGCCGCGACTCGGCCATCATTTGCGCGACTGCATGCGCCCCTGAGGCGTTCATCTTGGTAGTGGAGGTAATTTGCTCCGCTGAAGCGGATGTTTGCTCGGCTGCGGCAGCTTGCTTTGACGCCCCGTCCGCCAGCGCTCCCGCAGAAGACTCAATTTGAACGGAAGCTGTCTCCACAGCTTCGGTGCCGGAGCGCAGATCGCCGGCGATCCGACGCAGCGCCGACCCGATGGTGACGGCGCACACCTGCGCCAGAACGACGCCAACGATCACCGCCACTAGCCCCACGATCGTCAGTCCCAGCATGCTTCTTTTCAGCGCTAACTCCGAATCACCTGCCGCCGTGGCCGTCATCTCGATACCCCTGTTGGCCAACCTCTCAGCCGTTTCCACCATCTTGCGCCCGAGAGACGCCCACTGGTCGAGCAGCTTCGTGTAAGCCGGCCCGTGGTTCTGATTCCGCTCCGCGGTTGCCAGCACTTGTTGCAGCACTGGCTCGTAGGCAGCCGCGCATGCCGTCAGCGCGTTAATGTCCGGCTGTAGCCCGGACAACCGCTCGGACGACGACACCTGGCGAAGCTTGGCCAACTCGTCCTTCGCCTGGAGGAATCGCTTCCATCCCAATTCCTTCGTGCCCGGTTTCCGAACGGTCGCGAAGTAGATGAAGAATATGCGAGCGCCCAGCAAATCGCGCTGGATGGAAGCGCTTAATTTCACCTCGGTCAAATATTCGGTCGGGATCGGCGCGAGGGCGCGGCGGACCATCCACATTGCGCCGACTCCGCCTGCGCAGATCGTCAGGCTCAATACAACCAGAGCGAGAAGACTCGCCCCGACGCGGCGATTGATCGTCCAAAAGGTGCGCTTTAGCATTCAACGCTCATATCGGCAGCCAGCCGGATTTATTCATCGCGCGCTAAGTTTTGCAGGTCTATGCCGACCTGGGCGCACTTTTTGTAGAGATGACTCCGCTCCAAGCCGAGAACACGCGCGGTCTCGGACATGTTCCGGCGCTGGCGTTTCAACTCCGCCAGGATCGCTTCGCGCTCAAAACACTCCACCCGCGCGGCTAACGTTCCGCTCACTGGCGGCGCCTCCGTTCGTTGCGGCAATGCCAGGTCCACTACATCTTCATCCACCTCGGTCTCAGCCAGCAGCAACAGACGTTCCACGCAATTGCGGAGCTCCCGAATGTTGCCCGGCCAGGCGTGCCGTTCCAGCAAACGGATCGCTCCTGGGGTGAAGGCCTTCGACTTCCAGCCGTTTTGCTCGCAAACGGTGCGCGCGAAATGTTCGATCAGCACCGGCACATCGCCCTTGCGATCCCGGAGTGGCGGCAGCACAATCGGGAACACAAAAATCCGGTGAAAAAGATCCTGCCGGAACCCACCGCTCTTGACCTGTTCTTCCAGGTTGCGATGCGTGGCGACTACCACTCTCACGTCTACTCGAATCGGCTGGCTGCCGCCGACGCGTTCGATCTCGCCTTCTTCCAGCACGCGCAGCAACTTGGCTTGCATGGCGGCGGGCATGTCGCCGATCTCATCGAGAAACAGCGTCCCGCGGTGGGCCTGCTCGAACTTACCCGCATGGCGCACTGCTGCTCCCGTGAACGCGCCTTTTTCGTGGCCGAATAACTCGGATTCAATCAGTTCCTGCGGAACGGCGGCGCAGTTCACCGCCACGAACGATCCCTTCACCCGCGGACTGTTTTCGTGAACCGCGCGCGCGATCAGTTCCTTGCCCGTCCCCGTTTCACCCAGAATGCAAACGCGGGATTCGCCCGCCGCCACGCGCTTCACCAGAGTCATCACTCTCTGCATGGCGTCGCTGGCCCACACGATCTCGTGCCTGCCCATGCGGCGGCGCAATTCGCGATTCTCCTGTTCCAGGCGCGCCATGCGCATGGCGTTCTCCACCGTCAAAAGCAATTTATCGGTCGATAACGGCTTCTCTAGAAAATCGACGGCGCCTAACTTCGTAGCTCTCACCGCCATATCGAGCGTAGCCTGGCCCGAAATCATAACTACAGGCGTGGTAACACCTAGCGCGCGTATCTCTCCTAACAGTGCTATGCCGTCTTTCTCAGGCATCACCACGTCGGAAAAAATCAGATCGAAGGGCTGCGCTCGGATGAGTTCGATGGCGCGGCCGGCGTTGTCGGCAACGGTAGCCTCGTGGCCGTTCAGCCGGAACGCCCGCGACAGCGACGCCAGAGTGTTCGGATCGTCGTCGACAATCAACAGATGACTCATGCGTCCCTCCGCAGCGGCAGATCGATGGTGAAGGTCGCGCCGTGGCCAAGCTGGCCGCTCACCGAAATCTTGCCTTGATGGTCGGCAACCACCGACTGCACAATCGCGAGCCCCAGTCCGGTGCCGTGCCGCTTGGTCGTGTAGTAGGGCGTGAATAGCCTTGCGCATTCTTCTTCGGTAAGCCCTTGGCCGGAGTCGGCTACTTGGATGCGGACCCCGTCGTCCAGGCGCTGCGTGCTGACGCGTAACCGCCCTCCCTCAGGCATCGCGTCCATGGCATTCAGAACCAGGTTGCGCAGGGCGCGGCTGAGCTGCAGAGGATCGGCGGGAATGGGCAGCGCGCCATTCTCAAGGTCCAACGAAGGCTCTATCGGCGGCCGCCCGTTGGCCTGAAACTGGGCATCGAAAAGCTTCATCACATCGCGCACCACCGTATTGGCGTCCACGGTCTCGATCTCCGGCTTCGGCATTTTCGCGAAATCGCTGAACTGCCCGACGATCAGCTTCAACTGGTGCAGTTCCGCCAGCAGGGTGGCCGTGCTCTCGCGGAAGACCTCGTCGAACTGATCGGGATGCTGGTCGCGGGCGCGCTGCAGGTTCTCGATGGTGATCTGTAATGGGAACAACGGATTCTTAAGCTCGTGCGCCAAGCGGCGGGCCAGTTCGCGCCAGGACGCGACGCGTTCGGCCTGCACGGTGCGGTCGCGTTGCTCGATCAGTTGTTCCGTCATTTTATTGAAGGCCTCGGCCAATTGACCGAGCTCATCGTGTGAGGAAACCGAGACACGGGTAGTCCAGTCGCCTCCGGCTACCGCGTGAACTCCCGACACCAACTGCGAAACGGGCCGCGTTACTCGCGCTGTGGTCCACCAACCGATCAGCACTCCCAGCAGGATACCGGCGGCGGCGACGAACAGTCCCGTCTTCAGAATGGACGACTCCAGAGCCTGCTGCTCGCGCAGCGATGCGCCGACCACCAGCGCACCCAGGAAAGTGTCGCCGTGCAGCAGCGGTGACGCCACGATCGATTCCTGAGCTACCGTCGCGGTCGCTTCATGCCGGGTGTCCTTCACGCGGTTCAGCAAAGTTTGTAGAACCGGCCACACGGGCACACTTCCGTCCGCATCCAGCAGTTCACCCTGCGATAGCCAGAGCATCGCCCGTACTCCCGGAGCTCCACCCATCGAACTCAGGAAAGGACTCCCCAGCGCCTTCGCCCCGATCACGAAAATCTTGCGCTCACCCGCGCTGACCGGGTGAACGGCGGCCAGCACGACCGGGTTATTATCGCCATTGGAGATGCGCGTGAGGAACGCCCGGCTCGATTGCCATTCTCCGGCCGATATTAGCCAGTTCAATTTATAACCGAAGCGGGCCGGACTGTCGGCGTTCGATACGATCGCCGCATCCTGCTGCACGATGTCGAGAAAATCCAGCGCCTGCGCGTCCGCCAGCGAGCGCGCCTCGTCGACGTAGCTGGAGAAATCCGGTTCCAGGCGGTTGGCTTCGATGGCGATTCGCGCCACCGAGTCAGCCGCCGCGGCGCGGTCCACCCGCCTCTCGACGTCGTGGCCCTGCGCGGCCATCTCCCTCTGGAACTGGTCGACCAAACCTTTGCGGCGATCCTCGTCGACCCGCTCGAAAGTTTGTCGCGCCGCTGCCGACACGGCGCCGGTGACCAGCGCGACCGCTCCCGCAATGGTCAGGGAAGAAACCCATAAAAGCTTGGTGCGGAATGTCACGGCTTCGCTCGCTCGTCCATCCAGACATCCTGCCAGCGGGCTTGCCGGACCGGCCAGTTCCTGACATCGGCGTTCAATTCGACTGCAATGGGCAGCTGAAATAGCGGAATCAAACGCCGCACTTCGATCAGCGCCCGTTCCATGGCATACAGGTTCGCTGGTTCGGAGCTGGAGGTTCCAACAGTCGGAGACAGCAGCGCGGTGGCCAGATCCTCCAGCGCCAGCCTGGGGTCGAAGGTCCGGATTTGCAACAGCGCGATATGAAGATCGCCAGCCGGCCCGGTAGCAGGACGTATGGTGATACCGGCGTCTGCCGCGTTCAACATAATACGTTCGGCTATCGAGCGGATGAGTGAACTTTGGTTATCGTAGACGAGCGTCAAGGGCGGAGGATTCGACGCCAGTTCCTTTGCCCTGGCAACATTGCGATCGCGGTCGAACAGGAAGGCGTAACCGCTGAGCCACTGCGGCATCAGCGCTCCGCAGATCTCGCCCTGTTTCTGCAGCAGCACGCTGTGGATGGCCGCGCGATCGACGCTCCAGGCCAGCGCCTCACGGACTCGATCGAGTTCCGGCTTGGGATTATCGAAGACCAACGCCAGCGTTTCTACCGGCAGCGAGAGCGCCACCCTGGCGCCGCGTTGCTGGATTCGCTTTACATCGGTTAAGGGAATCTCGACGGCGTCGGCTTTGCCGAGATCGAAGTCCAGGCCCTGATCGTGCAGGGAACGGCCCAGATGAATCTCGATCTGATCGAGAAAGGGGCGTCCGCCCCAATAATGATCGAAGGCTTCGAGAGTGATGAATTTGCGCGGTTCCCAGCGGGTGACTCGGAAGGGGCCAGTGCCTTCGAGGGTTCCGTCGGGCATTCGCACCGCGATGGCGCTCTGCGGCTTGGCGAGGTTGCGAAGAATCTCTTCGATCGGCCGGCGGTCGTCGATGGCAATGGCGCCGCCCGGTGGTTCCCAGGGCGCTCCATTGTGGAGCGTAACGTTGGGGCGCACCGCGAAAAGCCATTTCTTGCGGGCCGGGTCGTGGGTCCAGGAGGCAGCAAGCAGGGGGCGCGGCTGACCTTCATTGTCGAGTTGCACCAGGGTTTCGAAGACTTGCGTGAGCACGTTGTCTTTGGCCGCCGCGCCGGCGCCGTCGGAGGGCGATTCGGATGGATCCAGGTTGTCAAACGACGCCGCCATTTCGATTCTCAGGGACCCGCCATATTGGGGACGCCGCGCGGCTGCCAGAGTGAGCGGGAGCAACAGGGCAAGACAGAGACACGGGATTCGCGGCACGACGTTTGTGGATAGGCGCGTTGCCGTCATCGCCCTATCGTAAGACAGAAGGCGGGTGTTCGTGTGGATGGTCCGGACTACTTAACTTCCGGGCTGTTGATGGTCGCAGGCTCCTGGCTCCAGTTCTGGTGAATACCCATATTCTGGTCCGAATAGAACGTGCGGCGTCCGGTACTGTTATACACCTTCGGATTGGCGTTAACGGTATACCCGGTCGGCGTTGCCGTTAGCGTGAATGTATAGCCGTCTTTGTCGCCCAAAGCCAGACTTTGGGGAATCAGATCGGCGGCCTGGGGGCCGGGACCTCCGGCGGTTGGCGGACCAAGCTGGGCCAGCGTGGTTGCATACGTTCCAAATTGCGACATGTACTGCGTCTCGGCCTGATGGATGGTCTGGATTTCCCGGATCACCACCGTTTCGCTCGCGTTCATGCGAGCGCTACTTAACTTCGGGACCGCGATCGCGAGAATGATCAGGATGATCGCGATTACGATCAATAGTTCGATGAGCGAAAAGCCGCCTTGACGCCTGCGCCGGTTCATGTGCATATCACTAACATTATGACGCTACTTTTTGCGGGTTCGTGCATACCCGACTGGCCCTATTTTACGATGCGGGGGCCAGCCTTACAATTGAAACATGGCTCGCTTATCGCTGTGCGCTATTTTGCCGCTGTCTTGTTTCGGTCTGTGGGCGGCGGATTCATCCACTTCCGGGCTCGACCTGAGCGCCATGGACAAGGAAGTCAAGCCCTGCAACAATTTCTACCAGTACGCCTGCGGGACGTGGCGCGCCAACAACCCGATACCGGCCGACCATTCCCGGTGGAGCCGGTTCGACGAGTTGCAGGAGCGCAACTTGAAGATCGAACGGGACATCCTGGAGAAGGCTGCCGCCCCCGGTGTCAACCGTTCGGCCCTCGACAGGCAGATCGGCGATTACTATGCGGCCTGCATGGATGTAGCGGAAATCGACAAACTGGGCGTAAAACCGATCGAGCCGCTGCTGGCAAAAGTTCGGGGCATGCAGGACAAAAAGGATCTGACCGCAACCGTGGTGGCGCTGCAGAATGACGGAGTGCGGGCGCTATTCAATTTCGGCGTGCGCCCGGACGCTAAGAATTCCAACGACCAGATTGCCAATGTCGGGCAGGGCGGTTTAGGGCTCCCGGACCGCGATTATTATCTTCGAACCGATCCGAAATCGGAGGAGATACGGAAGCAGTACAAACAGCATGTGGGCGCCATGTTCGACCTGCTGGCGAAAGCGGAGGCCCGTTCGGACGCCAATCCAGAGGCGGCCGCGGACGCAGTGATGCGCATCGAAACCGAGTTGGCGAAAGCATCGCTCGACCGCGTAGCCATGCGCAATCCGGACAACACGTATCACAAAATGAAGGTCGCCGAGCTGGTATCGATGACGCCCGATTTCGACTGGGATCGCTATTTCTCGACCATCGGGATCCGCCCGATCCAGACATTAAACGTCGCTATGCCGGACTTTTTCAAGGCGCTGGCCGGGACCATCGAGCAGACCTCGCTTGCGGATTGGAAAGTCTACCTGACGTGGCATGTCCTGGACTCCAATGCCCAGTATCTGCCGGTTGCTTTCGGCGACGAGGACTTCAACTTCAACAGCCACATTATGCGCGGCACCAAGGAACAGCAAGCGCGTTGGAAGCGATGCGTCGAGAATACCGATCGCGCTCTGGGCGACGCGCTGGGCCGGAAGTTCGTGGAAGTGGCCTTCAGCCCAGCCAGCAAGACCAGGGCGCTGCAGCTGGTCGGCGAGATTGAAAAGGAGATGGCGCAAGACATCAAGTCGGCGGCCTGGATGTCGCCGGCGACCAAGGATCAAGCTTTAACAAAGTTGAGCGAAGTGACCAACAAGATCGGCTATCCGGATAAATGGAAAGACTACAGCAGCGTCAAAGTGGGTCGCAACGATTACTTCGAGGATGCCGTTCAGTTGCGGCAATACGAGATTCATCGCAACTACGATAAGTTGGGCAAGCCGCTGGACAAGTCGGAGTGGGGCATGACGCCGCCCACCGTGAACGCCTACTACGCGCCTCCGCAGAACAACATCAACTTCCCGGCGGGTATCCTGCAGCCTCCCTTCTACAACGCCAAGGCGGACGATGCAGTGAATTATGGCTCCATCGGAGTCGTGATCGGGCACGAGTTAACGCATGGGTTCGACGATCAGGGACGCCGCTATGATGGTCAGGGGAATCTGCGGGACTGGTGGACGCCGGCCGACGCCAAGGCATTTCAAACGCGGGCCGATTGCGTGTCGCAGGAATACGGAGAATTCGCGCCGATCGAAGGCGTGAAGCTGAACGGAAAGCTCACGCTAGGCGAGAATGCGGCCGACAACGGGGGCATCCATCTTGCCTACATGGCGCTGCTGGATAGCCTGGCGAACCACACTATTCCGAACGCCGATGGTTTAACTCCGGAACAGCAGTTTTTCCTGGGCTACGCGCAGATCTGGTGTGAGAACATGACACCCGAATCTGCCCGGTTGAGCGCGGCGACGAATCCGCATTCGCCAGGCGAGTTTAGGGTGAACGGAGTATTGGAGAATCTGCCGGAGTTTGAAAAGGCGTTCGCCTGCAAGGTGGGCGATCCGATGGTTTCGTCGAATCCTTGCAGGGTATGGTGAGAAGGAAACGGAATCACGCGCGGTCCAGTTGCAGGACTGGCCGATTGACCAGCCAAACGTTACTGAGAATAACGCCTGCCGAAGCGAGCCAGAGGACCGGCCGCACTCCGAACCCGGCCGCCAGAGATCCGCCCACCAATGCGCCGATGGGAATGATTCCGCGTGTCGCCAACTGCATCGCCGCGTTCACCCGGCCCAGCACGCTGGCCGGCGCGATCTTCTGCCGCACGCTGAGTTCGTTGATCGCATACACGGCAAAGGCCGAGTCGCCGAATAGTTGACCCGCCATCAGCATCGGGATGGCGAAGCTGGCGGGTGCATGGGCTGCCGGGATCAGCATTGCGGTGATGCCATGTATCAGGCCCGTGAGCCGGAACGTGCGCCCCAGACCGAGCCACCGCACCACCCGCGTGGAGAGCGCCGAGCCGATCACGCCTCCCACGCCACCGACGGCAATGGTCACGCCTAACTCCGCTGGCGTGAGTTTCAGGTAATCGATGGCGTACAGGACGTACAGCGGTCCCAGAAAGCCGAAAAAGAAATAAGCGGTCATCGCGCGCAATGCCAGCGCCCGTAGGATCGGATGGCCGGCGATGAAACCGAGTCCCGCTGTGGTTTCCGTCCACACACTTTCATGGCTGGGCTCGCGAGGCCCGAGCCTTCCTTCGTCAGCTCGAATCCCCCACACCATTCCCGCCGAGAACATGAAAGATACCGCGTCGAACAGGATCGCTATCGGCGCGGTGATCAGTTGTACTAACACTCCGGTAAGGGTGGGCCCGGCGATCTCCGCCAAGGTGGTGCTTAGCATCAATTTGGCGTTACCCTCGACTAGCTGTTTTTCGGTTACAAGCGACGGCAAGTAGGAGTGATACGCGACGTCGAAGAACACGGTCAAAACA
>Ga0302320_10026863_pt1 | contig 11125 bp, 9 predicted proteins | sample Bog_T0_3_FD_202130 | JGI IMG/M metagenome (GOLD analysis project Ga0302320, IMG submission 202130) | Peat permafrost microbial communities from Stordalen Mire near Abisko, Sweden - Bog_T0_3 | ecosystem: Environmental > Terrestrial > Soil > Wetlands > Peat | place: Sweden: Abisko, Stordalen Mire... | reverse complement strand
TGGAAACCCTGATGAATCTGGAGGTAAGCTCGCCCGGCCGGAAGGAGCAGAAGCTTAGCCAGACCGCCAGCGCGGTCTACGTCATCACCCAGGATGACATCCGGCGCTCCGGAATGACCAGCATTCCCGAACTGCTGCGCATGGTTCCGGGCGTGCAGGTGGCGCGCATCGACGCCAGCAGTTGGTCGGTGACGGCGCGCGGTTTCGCGGGACGATTCGCGGACAAGATGCTGGTGTTGATCGATGGCCGCAGCATCTACAACCACAGTTACTCGGGCGTCTACTGGGAACAGAACGGCGTGCCGCTCGGCGATATCGAACGTATTGAAGTCATTCGCGGTCCGGGCGCCACCATGTGGGGCGCCAACGCGGTGAACGGCGTGATCAACATCATCACCAAGCCGGCGCGCGAGTCGCAAGGTCTGGAAGTAACGACCGGAGGCGGAAGCGACGAGCGCGCGTTCGGATCGGTGCGCTACGGCGGAAGCGCCGGGGATGGGGTCTTCTACCGCGCCGACGCGGAGTACTACCAGGATGGCCCCCTGTCCACCGCCACCGGGCAACCGGCCCACGACAAGTGGGATTCGGCGCAAGGCGGCGGCCGCCTGGATTGGCAGATATCCCGGAAAGATGCGCTCAGCGTCGAGGGGAATGTATACCGCGGCAACGCGCAAGAGACGGTCTATTCCGATTATCCAGCGATAAGTATCGGCCAGCCCGTTCTGGATTCGGTCGCTCTCTCCGGGGAGTATGCTCTGGCGCGCTGGATACACCGGTCATCGGACCGGTCCGATCTCGCCATGCAGGTTTCGCTGAGCGACGAAGACCGGCTGGAGGGATTCGGGGGGCTGGACGTAGGCACCGCGGAGTTCGATTTTCAGCACCATCTAATCCTTTCGCCCAGGCATAACTTGATTTGGGGCCTGGGCTTTCAGCTCTACAGGGACGACACGACGAGCCACCAGCCATCAACTGCGCCCGCTTCCTGGGTACGGTACATTCCCGTCGCGAGTACGCAAGCCTTAGCCAGCTTCTTCGCGCAGGATGAGGTTGCGTTGATGCCCGAACGCCTTACCCTCACCCTGGGGACCAAAATCGAGTACGCCGGTTACTTTGGCGCCGACATCCAGCCCAGCGCTCGGCTCATGTGGAATGTGGGGCCGCGGCAGGGCCTATGGGCTTCGGCGTCGCGGGCCGTGCGCACTCCCGCGCTGGCGGATCGCGATTTGTTCCTTGAGTATCAGCCCACGCCGAATCCCGGCGTAATTGGCGTTTTGAGCGGAAACCCGAACTTCCGGCCCGAGACCGCGTTGGCATACGAAGCCGGATACCGCAACCAGCCGGCGCGGTGGGTGACCGTCGATCTGGCCGCTTTCTTCTGCAACTACCGGGATTTGAGAACGATCGACGTGGGCGCGCCATTCCTCGAAGCCGGGCCGCCGGCAGCCCTGGTGGCTCCCATGCAATTTGGGAACGGCGCCGACGGCCACACTTACGGCCTCGAGATGGCCAGCAACTGGAGACTGACCCAGAAATGGCGGGTATCTGCAAACTTTAGTTGGTTCCGTTACGGGCTGGATCGCGCGGAACTCCCGGCGGAAAGTATCCCGTTGGATGTCGAAGGCAGCTCTCCCGCGCAACAGGTACAGATCCGCTCGCAGTGGGATCTTGGCCCCAAAGTCGCGATAGACGTAGGTGTTTACTACGTGTCCCCTCTGACCGGGATAGGAGTTCCAGGTTACGTGCGCACCGACACACGCCTGGGCTGGCGCGTAGCGCGCGCCGCCGAAATCAGCCTGGCGGGTCAGAATCTGCTCGACGGACGGCATCTGGAATTCGCGACGACCGATTACGTCCGGTGCACTCAGGTCGGCCGCTCCATTCTATTGAAGGTCACATGGGCTTTCTAGCGTCGCGCCGCGCAACGGGATGCCTGGCGCCCTGGTTCATGATAGGAATGCTGATGGCCGCAATCTCGCTGGCGGACGAGGCCGGGGCCGGCCCTTCCGCGGCGCCCACGCACTCCGAGTACGAGATCGAGAGCGCCATGTTGTACAACTTCACCAAATTTGTCGTGTGGCCCGGCAGCGCTTTGGGCGCGGCCGGTGCAACCGTGGTAGCCGGCGTGTGGGGCGACGACCGCATGATTCCGGTGCTCCAAGCCGCGCTGCGGAACAAAACGATCTGTGGACATCCAGTCGTGGTGCGCCGGATCGATTCGAGCGCCGACGCGATCAGTTGCGCGGTGCTCTTCGTGGGCGGCTCCGACCGAAAAGAGATCGGACGCATCTTGCAGTCCTTGGGACGGTCGCCCGTTCTCACCGTAGGCCACCGGGTTCAGTTTTCCCGAATGGGAGGCGTCATCGCGTTTATTCGCGATGGCAATCGGATCCGCTTCGAGATCAACGTGGACGCCGCCGACCGCGCCGGCCTGGAAGTGAGCTCGAAGCTGCTGCGTCTCGGGGCCGTTTGGCGGGAGGCGCCCCCGCAGGCGCGGAACTAGTTATGCGGGCGTTTCGGGATGTCTCCATTAAGCGAAAGCTGGTCGGTATCAACATGCTGACGAGCAGCGTGGCGCTGATGTTGGCCTGCTCCACATTCCTCGCGTATGAGTTGGTCACGTATCGAAAGACGGCTACTCAACAACTGACCACGCTGGCGCAGATCGTCGCCGATAGCTGCACGGCGGCACTGGCATTTGACGACAGGCGGTCCGCCGGCGAGATGCTGGCCGCGCTGCGGGCCGAACCGAATCTGGCGGCCGCCTGCATATACACAAGAGACGGGCGGCCGTTCGCATCGTTCGTGCGGGGCGAGTCGCGGCGTGACCTGCCGCGCCGTCCGGGTAAGGAGGGCGCCGAGTTTAAGGACAGGCATCTGGAGTTGTTTGAGCGCGTGGCCTTCGATGGAGAGTGGATCGGCACCGTCTACCTGAAGCGAGATCTCGGTGATATGTATGCCCGCCTGGAGCGTTACGCCGGAATCGTATTGGGGGTGTTACTGTTTTCGTCGCTGACGGCGCTGCTGCTCTCGTCCATGTTGCAGCGGGTTATCTCCGTGCCCACCTTGCGCTTGGCCGAAATGGCCACCCGGGTCTCGGTCGAGCGGGATTACTCGCTGCGCGCGGCGAAGCGCGGCAACGACGAGATCGGCGCCCTGGTGGACAGCTTCAACGAGATGATGGGGCAAATCCAGTCCCGCAATATGGATCTGTACGAGGCTCAGAGCGCTCTTGAGCGGCACGTCGCCGAACTGTGCGGCGAGATCGCCCGGCGGCGGCGGGCGCAGGAGGAAGCGCTGGCCGCGAAACAGGCGGCCGAGGAGTCCAGTAGGGCCAAGAGCGCATTTCTGGCCAAAATGAGCCACGAACTGCGCACGCCGCTCAACGCCATCATCGGCTACAGCGAAATGTTACGCGAGGACGCCGAGGACAAACAAGATATACGGTCGATTTCGGACCTCGAGCGCATCACGACAGCGGGCAAGCATCTCAAGACCCTGATCGACGAGGTGCTCGATTTGTCCAAAGTGGAGGCAGGCAAAGCGGAATTGGTATGGGAGGACGTCTTAGCCACACAAATCCTCGACGACGCGGCCGGGGTCATGGAGACGCTGGCGAAGAAGAACGGCAATAAGCTGACGATGCGCTGCGCCCCCAATCTTCCGCCGATGCATGTCGACATCGTGAAATTTCGCCAGAGCCTGTACAACTTGGTAAGAAATGCCTGCAAATTCACCAGGAACGGCGCCATCGGCGTCAGTGTGATCCCGGTAACCGTGGATGGCGTGGAGTCGATCGAGTGGCGTGTCAGCGACACCGGTATTGGCATTGCGCCGGATCAGATGCACAAGCTGTTCCAGCCTTTCTCTCAGATCGACGGTTCCACTACGCGTAAGTACGGGGGTACCGGGATGGGACTCGCCATCAGCCGCCGGTTTTGCGAGCTCATGGGCGGCAGCATCGCGGTTGCCAGCCAACCCGGCAAAGGCTCAACTTTCGTCATCCGGTTGCCGCTTCACCGTCACCCCCTTCCAGATGTAAAGGTCGTCCTCCCCGCGCGCGCTGACGGTGTCACCCAGACCGCCGCCAACCAGTTGCCTACCGACACGGTGCGGCCTGATGGTGCGCTCCCTCAGCCGGGAAGCCTTTCAGGCAGCGGACGCCTGTAGTTGAGGCGCATCCTGAAAAATTGTGACTTCCGGGGGTGAAGTTGGCTCGCGAAATGGCCGATCTGTTAACGGGAGCACATCGGTCCAATTTTCCGCGGGAGAGTCACTGAAATGGCGCTGTTGATTGTAGACGACGAAGAAAGCAACCGGGACATGCTCGCCCGCCGCTTAGAGCGTCACGGATTTGAGGTGCTGCTGGCCGAAGATGGGCCGCAGGCGCTGGCCTCGGTCGAGACCCAAGCGCCCGATATGGTGCTGCTGGATATCCGCATGCCGGGCATGAGCGGCATGCAGGTGCTGCAGACGATTCGCGCACGGTATTCCCCGACGCAGCTTCCCGTCGTCATGATCACCGCGGAGGGACAAAGCGCCAGCATAGTGGAGGCCCTGCAAATGGGCGCCAACGACTATATCACCAAGCCTGTGGATATGCCTGTGGCGCTCGCGCGCGTTCGCACGCTGCTCTCCCAAAAGACGCTTTCCATGGCCTTGCGCGAGAGCGAGGAGCGCTACGCCCGTGCGGCGCGCGGCGCCAACGACGGATTGTGGGACTGGGATATGGAGCAGCCTTCCATTTACTACTCGGCCCGCTGGAAAGAGATGCTCGGCTACCGTGAAGATGAAGTTGGAAACCGGCCCGATGAATGGCTGTGCCGCGTACATCCGGACGACTTTCCCCGTTTGCAGGCCGCTGTGGCGGCGCACTGCCGGCGCGAAACTCCACAACTGGATTGCGAACACCGTATGCATTGTAAGGATGGCACGTATCGCTGGATGCTGAGCCGCGGCGTGGCGGTATGGAACGCTAGCGGCGAAGCCATCCGCATCGCTGGGTCGCAAACCGATATCACGGCAGCCAAGGTTGCCGACCCGTTGACCGGCTTGCCCAACCGGCTGCTCTTCATGGACCGGCTGGAGCGCCGCATGGAACTCGCTGCCCGGGGCCGCGCGAACGAGTTCGCAATTCTCTTGTTGGGGGTGGACCGCTTCAAGAACGTCAACGACAGCCTGGGGCACGTGGCTGGGGACATGTTGCTGAAGGCCCTTGGCGCGCGTCTGCGGGAGGGACTACGGGCCGCGGACACCGTCGCGCGGCTCCAGGAAGACTGCCGTATCGCCCGCTTGGCCGGCGATGAGTTCGCAGTTCTCCTGGACGACATCCGGCAACCCAGCGATGCGGTGTCTGTGGCCGAGCGCATCGGCGTGGAGATGCGCACGCCGTTTATGCTGAACGGCAACGAAGTGTATGTCACTGCCAGCATTGGCATCGCCGGGAGCGCCAACGGCTATAAGCGGGCGGAGGATTTGATGCGCGATGCGGACACCGCCCTGCACTGTGCCAAAGCCGCTGGAAGATCCCGGTTCGAGATTTTCGACTCGGAGATGCGCCGGCGCGCCGTCGAGCGCCTCCAGGTGGAAACGGACTTGCGGCGAGCTTTGGAGCGTGACGAACTGCGGTTGCATTATCAGCCGATTATCGACCTTCGCACCGGCGCCCTCGCTGGGTTCGAGGCCCTGGTGCGCTGGCAACATCCCAAGCGCGGCTTGATCCCGCCCGCGGAATTCATCCCCGTGGCCGAAGAAACCGGACTGATCGTTCCGGCGGGACATTGGATTATCGAGCAAGCGTGCCGGGACACCCAGCGCTGGCTCCGTACGCTGCCGGCCGGTACTGCTTTTACCGGCGTCGCCCCGCTCACTCTGCACGTGAATTTTTCACCCGCTCAACTAGCTGAGGTAAGCGCAATCGACCAAATTGAGCGCATCCTACGCCGCAACTGGCCCCGTGGCCGGGGAATCGGGCTGAGCTTCGAGATCACTGAAGGCACCATGATGCACAACTCCAATGCCATTTCAGCGCTGCTCTCGCGTTTGCGGGATTTCCAAATTGGCCTGGATATCGACGATTTTGGCACAGGCTATTCATCACTGAGCCAGTTACAGCATCTGCCGGTCCAGACTCTCAAGATCGACCGCTCGTTTGTCAGCCGGCTTGGCGTGGATGCGGATAGCCTGGAGATTATCCGCACCATCGTGGCACTAGCCCACAATCTGGGCATGGACGTCATAGCGGAGGGCGTGGAGACGCCGCAACAGCTTGCTCACTTGAAAAGTCTCAATTGCGAATATGCGCAAGGCTACTATTTCTCCAAACCGACGGAATGGGAGACAGCTTGGTCCTTAATCCCGGTCGTCACCGATTTGAAGGTGTCTCTAGACGGCCTCATGCCGTCGTCCCCCCCCTCACTTCATGACTCGCCGAGTCTGTAATTCCCGTATCCCGCTGGGCCAGTCGAGCATCCATTAAGCTGGTCCATGGAGGATTCATGAAACGAAATGCATCGGCCGTCTGGAAAGGCGACCTCAAGCAAGGCCACGGTGCCATATCGACCGGCAGCGGCGTGCTGTCCAATACGCAATATTCATTCGCAACGCGCTTTGAAAACGGCGTGGGAACCAACCCTGAGGAACTGCTTGCCGCCGCGCACGCGGGTTGCTTCGCTATGGCGCTGTCCGGACAACTAGGCGCCGCCGGCTTGACTGCCGAAAGCATCGACGTTACCGCCACCATCTCCCTCGAAAAGACAGATAGCGGCTTTGCCATCACCGAAAGCCACCTCGAATTGAAGGCCAAGATTCCCGGCGCCGATCAGGCCGCTTTCGATACGGCGGCGGGCAATGCCAAGGCTGGCTGCCCCGTCTCCAAACTCTTTAACACCAAGATCACCTTGAACGCCGTCCTCGAGTCGTAAATTGCTTCTGCTTAGCAAGCCTTCTCGAGACCGAATCCGCACATTCATCGAGTCTCAGCGGGATCAGCCATTCTCTTATTGCGAGCAGGGTGCTACCAAGGGCCCAGCGCCGCGCGGCTACACCGTCGATCGCAATCGAATTCAATTGGGCCGGGGCGAGAAGGTGTTTGCACGCGCGGTGGATGCTTTGCGGCAGTGGAAAATGTTCGAGACCGGCTGGCTCGAACTGTGCTGGCCGGATGCCCTCATTCAGGTGGGTGTTACTGTTGCGATTATGGCACGGCACTACGGATTCTGGTCCCTCAATGCGTCCCGCATAATCTACGTCGTGGATGATCGCGGAGCGCAGCCGCGATACGGCTTCGCCTACGGAACATTACCTGAACATGCGGAAACCGGCGAGGAGCGGTTTACCGTGGAATCGTGCCCTCAAGATGAAACGGTCTGGTACGATATCTACGCATTTTCGCGGCCCAACGGGCTCGCCCGTCTGGGCTCGCCGCTCGCCAGAAACTTGCAGAGGAGGTTCGTCCGAGATTCCAAGGCGGCCATGCTGCGGGCCTAAGCTTCAAGGTTTGGCTGAGGGGTTGCTCAGCAGCGGTTGTGCTTCGCTTTCGTGCCGGTGAAAAAGTGCGTGTTTCACATCGGGCCAGAATTCCTTCATCACCTGTGAGAACGCATCGGTGGCGCAAGCCACCCCCAGCCTTTCAATATTGTCGCCCGCGGTTCGAGTGTCCGGATAATAAGCGTTGGATATCGCGACTGCCGACGCATTCCCCAGCCATTCCGAGAAATTGAATTGCTGGCCCCCGCTATCGGTGCGGCTCACGAAGATACGCGACATCGCGTATCCCGCCCGGTGCATGATGCCGCCGCGGCTTTTGCCAATGCGGAAATAGCGCGGATCCTGATGCAGCAAGCTCGGGTAAATGCTCTCCGTCATCATGTTGCCGATCACCTGGTCCCCCAAGGCGGTGCCAAAGCGCCTCGCGTAACCCTTCATCCCCTGTCCGAAAGACGGATTCTGGTCTTCGAGTTGGTACAGGGCCGCGAAGGCCCCAGCCACCGGATAAACAGGCCAATCGAACGAGTCCTTCAGGCCGATGAGGAGCTTCTGCCTGCTGCTCACAGGCGCGAACGGCACATTACCGTCAGTCGTCCGATAGTTGGGAAAAACTCCGAACACCCGCTTGTCTTCCTTCTCTGGTTCGACGTTCTTAGCGTCTGCCGGATTCTTGGCGGGGACGGGCGGCTGGGCGCTCTCGGAGCCGGCCGGCTTCGGCGGAACCTGGGCGTCCGTGGATTGCGCCGATGCCGGCATCAGCACCACCACGGACAAGACAAAAAAGTTGCACACCGGACGCCTGAGTAGGCGGAAATGTATTGGCATCAAACAGATTCCTGGTCAAAAGCGGGCTTACTGCATCAGAGCTACCTATTGTGATGCTATTAGACGCCGGATGGTTACGGATACGTCTGGCAGGGCGAAACGCCGGCAAAAACGCCTTAGGTGCCTGCCTTAATGGCCAGCACCGCATCCACCAGCGCCCCCGTGCGGAAACCATCGACGGCCGCGAAGCCCGCCCCGCGCAATAGTTCGACGTATTCGGCCAATGTGCGCTCCTTACCCTCGGTACAGACCAGCATGTTGAGCGATTGCATGTGTACCGGCGTGGGACCCGATTTATCCGCATGCAGCAACTTTTCGGCGATCAGCAGCGCTCCGCCCGGCGGCAGCGCGTCATGAATTTTCGATAGCAGCAGCCGGATGCGGCCCTCGGGCCAATCGTGCAGGATGCGTCCCAAGCAGTATAGATCGGCCGCCGGCAGATCGTCGCGGAAGAAATCCCCAGCGCTCGGATGGATACGGTCGCCCGCCGCTGACGCGGCCACGTATTCTTGCGCCATCTCGATCACCACCGGAAGGTCGAATACCACGGCGCGCAGGTCTGGGTACTTTTCGCAAGCGGCGATGGCTAAGTGCCCGGTCGCGCCGCCCAAGTCCACCATGCGCCGGAACCGCGAGAGATCGAAAGCCGCCACCACCGCGGCCGAGCTCAACTGTCCAAAGCCGTGCATCCCGCGCAGAAAACTACGCCGCCGGTCGTCGGTCTTAAAGAAGTGATCGAACAGCGACCCCTCCCAGCCAAAGGTTTGCGTCCAACGGTGCGCGCCTTCGCGAACCGCATCTTCCAGGTGCGCCCACATAGGGAATAGAGCCTCATTGGAATACCGGACATAGCCGGTCAGCGATAGCGGACCGTGATCGCACAAATAAGCCTCCGCGATTGGCCTGTTGGTGTAAGCCCCATCGCGCTTGTGCAGCAGCCCCAAGCCCACGCACGCATCCAGCAGGCGCTCCAGCGGCTCTGGGGCGGCGGCGTGTCCAAGCAGGCGAGCCGCCAGGCCCGGCGCGTCCGCCGCACCTTCGTGCAGCGCCTCGAAAACTCCCAAAGAAACCGCCGCGAACATCGTTTTCGAGCGGCGAAAAGCGTCGATCAGTTCGAGCACTGGGGACGGATCGGGAACAGTCATCGTGAACCTCGGAAATGGTCGTAACCTAGCGCCGCCAACGGTTTCCCGGACAGATATACCGAGCCCGGTTTCCCTCGGCGCATTACGCCAATGCGGGTAAGCGCAATGGATCCGAGCCGCGCGGGCACCTGAACCCGCGGACGCACCGTAAACAAGAGCTCATAATCCTCGCCCCCATGCAGGGCCTGACTCTGACTGGCGCCTGGAAATCGGGGGGGCGGCTCGATGTCCGCCTCCAGGCCGGACGCCATTGCCATGCGGGGCAAATCCACTGAGATTCCGTCGCTCAAATCCATCGCCGCGGAGGCGCCGACGCGCTCCCGAAGAAAGACCCCCAGCGCCAAGCGGGGTTGTGGGCGCAGATGGCGTGCCCAGGCTTTGCCGGTTCTCGTCTCGAAACCGAGAGCGGATCCTCCTAGCCGCCCGGAGACGTATATGGCGTCGCCGTCGCGTGCGCCGTCGCGGCGCAGCGCGCTTCCCCGGGGGACAGCCCCGCATACCACAATGTCGCACGCTGTCTTGGCTGCGCGCGCCAAATCGCCACCCGCCAGCGGTGCGCCGGTTATCCGCGCCAAACGCAACAGTCCACTATAGAAGCGGTCGATCCAGCGGCCGTCCACACCAACGCCTGCGGCCAGCGACAGCAGGCAAAAGCGGGGCACGCCTCCCATGGCGGCGACGTCGCTCAGCCCTCGCGCAAGTACCTTGTGGCCCAGCGCTTCCGGAGGATGTGTGTCTTGATGGAAGTGTATGTCTTCCACCAGCATGTCCGTGGTGAACAACAAGTCTTCCGGCGCACCCCGCGGGCGAAAAATGGCGCAATCATCGCCGATGCCTAAAACCAGGCCGCATCCCGCAGGCAGGGGCGCGCGCCGGCGAATGGTCTCCAGAATTTCGGCCTCGCGGTTGTAGTGCAAGTTTTTATATTAAAACGGACTTGACCGTACAATTGCCATCTGAGATAATTCCAAGTGCTAGTTTTTGAAATGTTGTTTTGTCCCGCGCCACCGAAAGTCCAGAGAGCTACGAGCTTCGGCTCGTAGCTTTTTCGTTGTTGGGAGTCCTTTTAGGAGCCAGGGACGAACAATGAACCAGGAGAAGAAGCAGTGAGAGAAAAAGGCATCGTGAAATGGTTTAACGCCGCAAAAGGCTATGGTTTCATCCAGCGTGGCAGCGGCGACGACGTGTTCGTACACTTTTCGGCCATCCAGGCAAACGGCTACCGTTCCCTGGATGAAGGCTCGGAGGTAGAGTTCGAGGTGAAGCAGGGGCCCAAGGGACTGCAGGCCGAGAACGTGGCCAGAGTTTAGATTCCAGATTATTCTAAAATTTCGGAAGGGAGCCCCGTATCGTGGGGCTCTTTTTGCTTTTGTGCGGCCTTATGGCTGCAGGACTAGTTGCACACGATTGCTATCCTGCCCGTCCGCGGTGATGTACAGCTCGGCCGCGCCCGCATTCACCAGGGCCGGCAACTGCACCTCGATCAGATAGAAACCGATGTAGCCCGGCGCCAGCTCGGCTCGCGTCACTTGCACTGGAACCCGGTCCAGATAAGCTTTAACTGTGGCGGCGACTGCCGGCGGATTCTCCAGCGGCGCCGGCATCCCCGTGGGCCAGTCGGGCCGCACCCTGCCCAGTCCGGTAGCTAGGATCTGCAAGCGCGAGTT
>Ga0302320_10026858_pt1 | contig 11126 bp, 9 predicted proteins | sample Bog_T0_3_FD_202130 | JGI IMG/M metagenome (GOLD analysis project Ga0302320, IMG submission 202130) | Peat permafrost microbial communities from Stordalen Mire near Abisko, Sweden - Bog_T0_3 | ecosystem: Environmental > Terrestrial > Soil > Wetlands > Peat | place: Sweden: Abisko, Stordalen Mire... | reverse complement strand
TCAAGGCGCAAAATACCCAGGTTTCGGCCGGCTCGCTGGGCAGCCAGCCCGCTGCCAAGGGCGCCGAACTGAACGCCACTGTCACGGCCCAGTCGCAGTTGCAGACACCGGAGCAATTCCGCAACATCATCCTCAAGACCGACCCCTCGGGGGCCGTGGTGCGGCTGGGCGATGTCGCCCGGGTCGAACTGGGCGCCGATTCCTATTCCATCGAAAGCCTGTTCAACGGCAAGGCGGCGGCGGGCGCCGCCATTCTGCTGGCGCCGGGCGCCAATGCGCTCAAGACCGTGGATGCGGTGAAAGCGCGGGCCGACTCGCTGCGTGCCAGCCTGCCGCCCGGCATGCAAATGAGCTACCCGATCGACAATACAGACTTTATCCGGCTGTCGATCCGCCAGGTGATTGTCACCCTGATCGAGGCGATCGCCCTGGTGGTGCTGGTGATGTACATTTTCCTCCAGAATTGGCGCACCACATTGGTGCCCGCCGTGGCGGTGCCGGTGGTGCTGCTGGGCACCTTCGGCATCCTTGCGATATTCGGCTATTCGATCAACACGCTGACCCTGTTCGCGCTGGTGCTGGTGATCGGGCTCTTGGTGGATGACGCCATTGTGGTGGTGGAGAATGTCGAACGCATCATGCGGGAAGAACGGCTGCCGCCCCGCGAAGCCACTCTGAAATCCATGACGGAAATCACCGGCGCCCTGATCGGCATCGGGTTGGTGCTGACCGCCGTGTTCCTGCCCATGGCCTTTTTCGGCGGTTCGACCGGCGTGATCTACCGGCAATTCTCGGTCACCATCGTCTCGGCCATGTCGTTGTCGATCATGTGCGCCCTGATACTGACGCCGGCGCTGTGCGCCACCCTGCTGACGCCCTATACCGACGCGCATGCGGTCCCCCATGGCCTGCTGGGCCATTTCTTCGCCTGGTTCAACCGCAATTTCGAACGGATGCGCGAAGGCTATCGCCACAATCTGGGCAAGACGCTGAGCCATCCCCGTTTCGTCATGCTGGTCTATGCCGGCATTGTGGCGCTGCTGGTATTCCTGTTCTGGCGCCTGCCGACCGGCTTTCTTCCCATCGAGGACCAGGGTTTTGTCGTCACCCAGATCACCCTGCCGTCCGGGGCGACGCAGGACCGCACCATGGCGGTGGCGAACCAAGTTGCCCACCATTTTCTGACGGACGAGAAGGACAATGTGGATTTCGTCTTCACCGTCGCGGGCTTCAGTTTCTCCGGCGCCGGCCAGAACGCCGGCATCGCCTTCAGCCATCTGCGCCCCTGGGAAGAACGTCCCGGCAAAAAGAATGGCGCTGAGGCCATCGCCACCCGTGCCATGCAGAAATTCTTCATGCTGCCCAGCGCACAGGTTTACGCCCTGGTGCCGCCCGCCGTCCCGGAACTGGGCAACTCCACCGGCTTCGACCTGGAAATGGAAGACCGCGGAAATCTGGGCCATGCCGGATTGATCCAGGCGCGCAATATGCTGCTCGGCCTGGCGGCAAAAGATCCCAAATTTCAGGCGGTCTATCCCAACAGCCTGGACGACACGCCGCAACTGCATATCGATATCGATCAGGGCAAGGCCAACGCGCTGGGCGTCGCCACCGCCGACGCCAACGCCACCCTGTCGGCGGCCTGGGGCGGCAACTTCATCAACAATTTCATCGACCGTGCCCGCGTCAAGCGCGTCTATCTTCAGGGTGACGCGCCCTTCCGCATGACGCCGCAGGATCTGGACCGCTGGTATGTGCGCACCAACACCGGAACCATGGCGCCATTCTCCTCCTTCGCAACGGCGCGCTGGACGGTGGGGCCTTCGACCCTGACGCGCTATAACGGCTTGCCGGCGATTGAAATACAGGGCGTGCCCGCCCCCGGCGTCAGCTCCGGCACCGCGCTGGACGAGATGGCCAAGCTGTTCGCGCAACTGCCCCCGGGCATCGGCTATGAATTGAATGGCCTGTCCTATCAGGAAGCCGCTTCGGGGGCGCAGGCGCCGGCCCTCTATGCCCTGTCGATTTTCATCATCTATCTTTGCCTGGCGGCGCTGTATGAAAGCTGGGCGATCCCGCTGTCGGTGATGCTGGTCATCCCGTTGGGCGTGATCGGCGCCATTTTGGCGGCGACAGCGCGCGGCTTGTTCAACGACATCTATTTCCAGGTCGGACTGCTCGCCACTATCGGCCTGTCGGCCAAGAACGCCATTCTGATCGTGGAGTTCGCGGTTGAAGGCGAGAAGCAGGGCCTCAAGGCGTTCGACGCGGCGCTCGATGCTGCACGCATGCGCCTGCGGCCCATCCTGATGACCTCGATCGCCTTCGTCGCCGGCGTCTCGCCTTTGGCGGTCGCTACCGGCGCGGGCGCGGCCAGCCAGAATGACATCGGTACCGGGGTGATCGGCGGCATGCTGACGGCGACCATTTTGGCGGTGTTCTTCGTGCCGGTATTCTTCGTGCTAGTAAACCGCGGCCTGCAGCATCACGAATAGGGGAGAAAGACATGCCGGACAGTTTCTTCTGGTATGACGTCATGACCACCGACACCAAGGCGGCGGCGAGATTCTATGGCGATGCGGTGGGCTGGACGGTGCAGGACAGTGGCACCCCGCAGATGGAATATTCCGTGTTCAATTTGGGCGGGCGCGGCGTGACCGGGCTGATGCCCCTGCCGGACGATTATGCCAAGTCGGGCGGACGTCCGGCCTGGATGGGTTATATCAAGGTGGATGATGTCGACGCCATGGCGGCGCGCATCCAGGCCGAAGGCGGCAAGTTGCACAAAGGTCCTGTTACCATTCCGGGCACCATCCGTTTCGCGGTCGTGTCCGATCCGCAAGGCGCCGGTTTCCTGATCGCCACGCCCCTGACGGAAAATGCGCCGCCGCCCCTGACGCCGGGCACCCCCGGCAGCATCGGCTGGCACGAGCTTTGTGCCTTGGACTGGCAAGCTGCCTTCGCTTTTTACGAAAAGCTGTTCGGCTGGAGCAAGGACCAAGCCATCGATATGGGGCCGATGGGCACTTATCAGCTGTTCAAGACCGGCGGTGAATATGCGGCCGGCGGCATGATGACCAAGCCTGCGGCGATCCCGGTGCCCTATTGGGGCTATTACTTCAATGTCGAGGCCATCGATGCGGGCGCGGCACGGGTAACGGCGGGCGGCGGCAAAATCCTCAACGGCCCGATGGAGGTTCCTGGACCGATGTGGGTCGTCAACGGCATGGACCCGCAAGGCGCGGTGTTCTCGCTGGTGGCGCCGAAACGCTAAAAGTTTGCGCCGTTCGGCGGCGCGGCGTAAAAGCCGGCATGGTCTTATCGCGCAAATTTTCCATCGCCCCGATGATGGACTGGACGGAGAGATTTTTGATTTCAATGAGTTACTGAGTATCGTTCACACGTTCATCACACCGACCGTTCTTATTCTCTTTCATATCCGTTCCTTTCTTACGCGAGACGAAGATGGAGCGCCCTTGAGAAAGGATCACGGTAGACGTAACCGCAGGGTACGAATGGCGAAGAAATACACACGTGATGAACTTATCGAGCGGCTGAAAAAGCCGGGCTGGGGGCTGGTTACAGGAAACCAGGCCATGCCCTTGCAAGGCACGTTAAGCCAAATGGTCGAGGCGGCCCATGATAGACATTCGAACGGCCATGCCTCGGGTTACATTAAAGAGATCGAGACGGCCAAAGAAGTCGACATGCTCCAAATTCAAGACCTTTGGCATCACTTGGGCTTGCCCGTTTGACTATACAGCTCCGCGATAGCCGTTTCCGCGCGGCCGCCCCTATGCAGCAACAGCAGCGGTGAAAAGCATATGGTGTGCGTAGTCGCGAGATCACTTGTCTGCATAACATCGTTGCCGGAAACAGGGAAAAATTCAGGGAAAATCCGCGAAAAACGGCTTTACTGAACCGTCATTGCGCTGAAACCCAGCAATTATGGGCGTTTTTGCAACTTTAATTGGTGCGCTTAACAGGGAACGGAATTTGCGAGCGCAGGGAAAAACCAAAAAATAACAGGGAACAGAACAGCGTCACGTAAGCGTCCAATGATTGCACACTTGTTTCTGACCTGAAGGTTTCGATTTGTTCTCATTTGCGATTTGCAGATGGGAGAGGCCGGGATGAACGAGGGCGAGCGGCGGCGGGTGCGTCACGGGGAGGCGTTCTGGCGGGCGCATCATGAGTGCTGGAAGCGTAGTGACCTGAATCAGCGCGAGTATTGCGCGGCGCACTGCATTCCTCTGAAGGCGTTCGGCAATTGGCGGGCGAAGTTCATGGCCGAGCCGCAGCCGATGGCGCGCAAGCTGCTCTACCGTCATGGTGGGCTAAACCACACCCTAAGCCACAGTCTAAGCCACACCCTAAGCCACATGGCTTATCCCACTACGGCGGCGGCTTCGCCCTTGGTGGTCCCGCCGGGACGGGAGGGCCACCGGCGCCGGTTCAGCCAGGCAGACCGGCAACGGATCTTGGCGGAGGCTGAGCAGCCTGGAGCGTCTCTCTCAGAGATCGCCCGGCACTACGATGTCGACCGGCGCCTGCTCATCCGCTGGAAACGAAAGCTGGCGCAATCGGTGCCGTGCTTTGTCACCGTGGAGATCGTTGAGACGCCGAGCGCGGCGGCAGCGTCATGACGCTGCTCCTGCCCCCTAATACGAAAGTGCATCTGGCGTTTGGCTTCATAGACATGCGCAAGGGGATCGACGGGCTGGCGATGCTGGTCCAGGGCGTGCTGGGGCAGGATCCCTTCAGCGGTCACCTTTTTGTGTTCCGCGGCCGCAAGGCCAACCTGATCAAGATCGTGTTCTGGGATGGTAGCGGGCTGTGCCTCTTCACCAAACGGCTGGAGCAGGGCGTGTTCCTGTGGCCGCCGAACGTCGAGCCCGGCCGAACGCTGGCACTCACATGCATGCAACTCAGTGCTCTGATCGACGGGGTGGATTGGCGCGCGCCGCAGCAGCAATGGCGACCTGCGGCAGCGGGATGACGCTGCGGCTGAGTGACTCACAATCTTCAATCCTGCTGAAGAAAGTTGCGAGTCGGCATAGACTTTATGTCCATGGACATCGATCTTGCCGCTCTGCCGAACGATGTTGAGACGCTGCACCGGATGGTGCGACTGCTGGCGGCCTAGCGGGCCGACCTCACCGAGGCGAAGGCCGAGATCGAACGCCTCAAGTTGATCGTCCAGAAGCTGCAGCGCAACCAGTTCGGCCGCCGCGCCGAGCGCCTTGATGATGATCAGCTGCAGCTGGGCTTCGAAGACCTGAACGCCGACATCGCGCGGGCCGAGGCTCGGCTTCCTCCAGGGTCGGTGGCCAAGACGCCAGGTCGCGGGCCCCAGGCGGATCGCGCCAGTCTTCCGGCACATCTGCCGCGCGAGGACGTCCGCCTCGATATCGAACACGGCGCCTGCCCCGGCTGCGGTGGCGCGCTGCATGCGATCGGCGAGACGGTGAGCGAGATGCTGGACCATGTGCCCGCCCGGCTGCGGGTGATCCGCGTGTGTCGGCCGCGCTATGGCTGCCGCGCCTGCGGCACGATCCACCAGGCGCCGGCGCCGGAGCGTCCGATCGCCAAGGGCCTGGCCAGCCCAGGCCTGCTCGCCCATGTCCTGGTCAGCAAATATGCCGACCACCTTCCGCTCTATCGGCAAAGCCAGATCTTCGCCCGCGGCGGTGTGGAGCTGGACCGCTCGACGCTGGCCAACTGGGTCGGGGGTGCCTGCTGGTGGCTGGAGCCGTTGCAGAAGCGGCTCGGCGAACACCTGTTCGCCTCGGCCAAGCTGTTCGCCGATGACACCCCGGTGCCAGTGTTTGATCCTGGCCGCGGCCGAACCAGGACGGGCCGGCTCTGGGTCTATGCGCGCGATGACCGGCCATGGGGCGGCCCCGCGCCGCCGGCGGCACTCTACCTCTATAGTCCGGACCGCAAGGCCGAACGGCCGGCTGCGCATCTGGCGCAGTTTAAGGGCGTGATCCAAGTGGATGGCTATCCCGGCTTCGAGAAACTGACGGCGAGTGGCGACATCCAGTTGGCGGCCTGTTGGGCGCACACGCGGCGCAAGTTCTACGAGATACACCAAGCGACGGGCTCGCCCATTGCCGAGGAGGCCTTGCGGCGCATCGCCGAGCTGTACGCCATCGAAAATACCATCCGCGGCCACGCCGCCCAAGACCGCCGGACCATCCGTCTCGACCGGACAATGCCCCTGGTCGAAACCCTCAAGGCCTGGCTCGAAAATGAGCTGCACCGGGTCCCGCCGCGCGGCGGCCTGGCCGAGGCGATCCGCTATGCGCTCTCCCGTTGGCCCGCGCTCTGCAGATTCCTCGATGACGGACGCATCGAACTTGACACAAACACCGTCGAGCGGGCCAACCACTTCACGCGGCGTTTTGTCATGTTCCGGTTGCGGCGTGAACAGCTTCTCTGACCTTTGCCAAAGCAAAGTGTCCCATCATATCCAAGTCAATGTGCGGCATGTTCGGCAGTTCGTTTGCAACGACGACAGCATCAACAATGGCCGGACCGTCGGCAGCCAGGGCTTCGCTGATCGCGCCCTTCAGCTCGCTGGGTTTGGTGGCCTTGAAGCCCTGGCCGCCGCAGGCCCGTGCAAACACAGCGAAGTCGGGATTTGGAAACTCAATCCCAGTCCGGAATGCAGGCAATCCCACGGATTCCGCTTCCAATGTGATTAGCCCGAAGGCCGAGTTGTTATAGATTATGACTTTCACGGGCAGCTTATGATGCACGGCGGTTAGGAACTCGCACATCAGCATGTTGAAGCCACCATCGCCGCAAAGGGCAATTACCTGGCGGGAGCGATCTAGCGCTTGAACGCCGTTAGCCTGACCGAGGGCCGTTCCTACGGCGGCATTGTTGAAGGAACCAATTATCCGCTGCGATCCGCTTTGGCGTATCCAGTTGGCCGACCATAGCGTGTTGAGACCGGTGTCGAAGACGAATACAGCGTCGCGCTTGGCGAGATCACTGACCGCGCGCGCTACTGCTTGTGGGTGGATGTGATCCTTGTCGCGCGCGAGATCGGCTTGCTTGCCCAACATCGCATCCCATTTCTGGCGCTCCTTGGAAACCCTATTAAAAAAGCTCGTATCGCTCTCGGCTTTGACCCGCTCGAGCAACAGCTTGAGGGTAGGCCGCACCGAACCTACAACGCCGAGCGCGGTCGGCGCGCGCCGCCCGAGTGCCTGAGCTCGTTCGTCGATTTGGATGACCGCGCCTTTTTTGGGCAGGAACTCTGAATAAGGGTAGTCGGTTCCGACCATGAGCAGTAGGTTGCAGTGCATGATTGCGTTGTAAACGGGCTTGGTGCCGATCATGCCGATGCCGCCCATCCATCGTGGGTCGTCGTACGGCATGATGTCCTTACCCTTTACGGAATGGATTAGCGGCGCCTTTAGCTGATCCGAAAGCGCGCGCAGCTCTTCGGCAGCTCCGTGACATCCAGCACCACACATGATCATGACGCTGCTGGCTTGGTCGATTAGGAGAGTCATTTCGGCAATATCCGCCTCGCTTGCGGCACGCTCGGGCGGCGGCTTTAAGGTTACGACACTGGCGACGCGATCCGCCGCTTTCGCCCCGATGACATCTTGCGGAAGTGTCAGATGAGCGACACCGCGGCCAGTATAGGCTGCCGCGATAGCTTGATGGATGACGCCCGGCGCCTGTTCCGCGGAGGCGACAGTTTCCGTGTAGAGCGAGACATCCCGAAACAGAAGGTCTGGCTCAGTGGTCTGGATGAAATCGGTGCCGCGCATTTTGCGCGGCATGTCTCCTGAAAGAGCTAAAACAGGCGCATGGTCTCGGCTGGCTTCATAAAGACCGGCGACGAGATGAGTGCTGCCGGGACCGGTGGTGCCGGCACATACCGCCAAGCGACCGGTCAGCTTCGCTTGGCCGGCGGCGGCTAGGGCTGCGCCTTCTTCATGGCGGACGCCGATCCATTCGATGTGGCTGCGCCGTACTGCGTCGGCCAGAGGGTTTAACGAGTCGCCGATCAGACCAAATATGTGCTTGACGCCAATCTCTTCGAGCACGCCAACTAAAATATCCGCGACCGTTTGTGACATCTCTGATCCTCTTGCTCATTTCCCTATTTGATCAAAAAAGAGATGCCTCCAACAGCGTATTTTTGCCAAAATGCACTATTAGCCGCCATATTCGTGTGTAAAGTTGGCGAGTTATGATGCTGAATCGCCGGACGAAAATATTGTACGTAGCCGGTTAGGAGCCCGATTGCCTGCTGCCAGCGTCGCCAAAACCCCGCCTCCGATTTCGGTAAAGCAGCTCCTGCCCTGGCTTGTCGCCGTCGCGTTCTTCATGGAATCGCTCGATACGACCATTTTGAATACTGCCGTACCAGTCATATCGAAGGCGCTGGCGGTGACACCGCTAAGCATGAAGTCCGTGCTGGCAAGTTATACGCTAAGCCTTGCGGTGTTTATCCCGATAAGTGGCTGGGTCGCGGACCGCTATGGAACGCGGCGCGTGTTCGCGTCTGCAATTGGACTTTTTACGCTTGGCTCGGTGTTGTGCGGGATATCGAGCAACATTCACCTTCTGGTCATTTGCCGCATTATCCAAGGGTGCGGCGGCGCGATGATGGTGCCTGTTGGGCGATTGACGCTGGTACGGACGTTTGCCAAATCCGAACTCATACGCGCAATGAGTTTTGTCGCAATCCCAAGCTTGGTGGGCCCGATGCTTGGGCCGATTGCCGGCGGCCTTATCGTTGCCTATCTGCATTGGCGCGCAATCTTCTTCGTAAACCTGCCAATTGGCATCGCCGGTCTTATTCTTGTCTACCTGCATCTGCCGGACTATCGCGAGAAGGATACCAAGCCGCTCGATATCGTTGGTCTGATTCTCTTTGGCTCTGGTGTTGCGCTTCTGTCTTATGTCCTGGAAATATTTGGGGAGCACACTCTTGGAACCGGCGAGGTGCTCGGATTGCTTGGAATTTCGCTTGTGTTGCTGATTGGTTATGGGCTGCATGCGACTCGCACCACATTTCCGCTGCTGGATATGGCGCTCTTCAAAATCCGAACATTCGCCGCAGCGGTAGGCGGCAGCTTTTTTACCCGGCTCGGAATCGGTGGCGTGCCGTTCTTATTGCCTCTGCTCTATCAAGTGGGACTGGGATTTACGCCAGTACAATCCGGCCTCCTGATAATGCCCCAAGCATTTGCCGCTATGAGTACGAAAGTCCTTTTGCCCAAAATCCTTGACCGGATCGGCTACCGAGCTGTTCTGATCTCCAATACTATTGTCCTGGGTTTGTTGCTGACGCTGTTCGGCACAATCGGGCCCGGAACGCCATTGTGGCTGATCGTCTTGCAGGCCGTTTGTTATGGAGTCCTAACGTCTCTGCAGTATACGAGCATGAACACGCTGGTTTATGCGGATGTCCCGGTGTCCAAGACGAGCAATGCAAGCTCCATGGCCAGCACAATGCAGCAGCTATCGGTCAGTTTTGGCGTCGCGGCGGCCGGGCTTACAACGGTATTTTTCATACCGGAAAGCGTCCACAGCGACTCCGTCCAAATGCTTCATGGCCTACATTTGGCGTTCTTTGCGCTCGGCGGATTTACCGTTCTATCGGCCCTTGTTTTCAGCAGGCTGAAGCGTGGCGATGGGGCTAACGAGACAAGCCCCAAAACGTCCATGTTGGCGGAGTCTCCAGTGCTAGTCGCTGCGGGGTCTGGCGCTGTTACGGCCGACCAGCGTTAGAGGCGCATTCGGAGATGCTTAAGTCTTCAGCGACGCTTGCGTATGATGCCTATTGCGGCCACGGCATCGGCCTCGTCCACCGCGAAGATCGGAGGGCTGTCAGGAAAGATGCCGTGCTCGGGGTGTTTTCTTGTGAGCGCCATGGTCGGCGCGGCTAGGCCCGATTTGGCAGTTTTGCGCTTTATCTTTGTCGTAGCTTTGGGTTTAGCCACATTTTTGGTGGCTTTTTTCTTGGTCATTTTCATTGGTTTTTTTATACGTGTTTTCTTGCCCCTTTTTGCCTTCGCCTTCCGTCCCCTCATAGCTTCACCTCACGCGTTTGAGTACGAAGCATATATCGCACGCCATTGGGCGTGAAAAGGCCCTGTTTGGGTCGTCTACGCGTAGGCCGGAATGGGGTAGGGAAAGGGCGTCGCAAGAACGAGCCTCTGCCGGATGGGCTTTTACCGAGAGCGTCCTACGGCGATGCCGCTTCAGCCACAGGGATAGACCTTGCGTATCGCCGCGTAAATTCCGTCCTCGGTTGACGCATTGTGCGTTTCGGGATGAGCCTTGAGGTAATCGATCACCAAACCGGCATAACTGGGTCCAGGCAGGCAAATATCGGCGGTGCCATCAAACGTCATTTTGGCTATCAACGCACCGCCGACTTCATCAGCACAACCGCCCTGGTCGCGTTCACAGACGGCGACAAATTGCCCGACATTCCCCGAGGAATAAATGGATGTCGATAAGCCGCCCGATAGCGTCAATGGCGCGGTGGTAGCTGCCGGGCCCGGCGGTCCGGGAAGCGCCTGCGCTGCAGGCTGCGCCCCTGCTTGGTCCGCTACCGCTACCAGTAACGCCATGCAGGCGATAACACCAAATTTTACCATATTGTGATGCCTCGGAGGGTTGAGCGTTGTGTGAACGCGCCGTTGCACAGGGTGGGCCCGGCTGCTTCATGTAAAATCGGACATTGCGCTCAAATCTGTCGCAAGGCTTTGGCCAAAGCGGCATTCGCGGGGCTTTTCATTTTCAGATTGAGCCTGGTCCCCGATCTTCCTCTGTCGGCAGCAGCACCACATGGCATTCGCTGCGATATCGTGTGGTAGGCCCGGCAGAACCCATGTTGTCTAACAACTATTGTAATATCAATAGGTTATAAGTAAGGGCCTCTGACCTACCAACACATGTACCAACATTCAACAGCAACAACCTCCCGCAGTGCGCACTTCACGATGCCAACAGGTCGGCGATGAGTAGCTTGGCTTTTTCGATAACGGCATGACGATCATTTCCATGGGGCACAGAAACGTCATGCAGCGGCGAGTTTGGGCGATAGATCAGCGCCTCCCAGCTAGTGGATAAAATCTGACATT
>Ga0302320_10026857_pt1 | contig 11126 bp, 7 predicted proteins | sample Bog_T0_3_FD_202130 | JGI IMG/M metagenome (GOLD analysis project Ga0302320, IMG submission 202130) | Peat permafrost microbial communities from Stordalen Mire near Abisko, Sweden - Bog_T0_3 | ecosystem: Environmental > Terrestrial > Soil > Wetlands > Peat | place: Sweden: Abisko, Stordalen Mire... | reverse complement strand
CAGGACTTCTTCGAGAGACCGATCGATACTTCGCCACTCGGCGAGTAACTGCTCCAGAACACGGGCGCCATCGGCTGAGAGGAGATAAAAGCGCTTTCTGCGCTTGTCTTCCTCGCGCCATTGGCTGTTCAGAAGGCCCTGGGATTCGAGTCGTCGCAGCAGCGGGTACAGCGTGCCTTCATCGATCTCCAAGCCGAGATCCGAGAGCGTCTTGCGCAGGGTGTAGCCGTATTGCTCCCTGCGCAAGGCCGCCAGGACGGCGAGGACCACGGAACCGCGACGGAGTTCGAGCCGGAGATTCTCAAAAGGTTCTGGGTTCATAGTTGCACCGTGTATTACATAGTGTGTAATACATACTATGTGCAACACAGTAGTTATGTCAAGAGATTCTTTGTGCTTTTCAGGTGGACGGGTTCCCCCTCTATTTCAGGGTGACGGATTAGTTGGTTGGCTCGGCGGGGGACGGGCCCAGTTTTGCCTGCTGGGTTTTGATGGAGAAGTGGACCAGGCCAAGGGCGGCAGGGGTTACGCCGGGGATGCGGCTGGCCTGGCCGATGGTGACGGGGCGGACACGCTCCAGGGTTTCGCGCATCTCTCGCGAGAGGCCGCTGATGGCGCTGTATTGGAGCCACGCCGGAATGGCCACGCCTTCAGCCGCTTTGAGCTTGGCGATGGACTTCTTCTGCTGCTCGAGATAGCCGGCAAACTTGATGCCGGTTTCGACGGCGCGGACCTCGTTGCGGAGGATGGCGCGCTTGACGGGAGAGTCGCCCTCAAGAGCGGCGACAATCTCGGCCAAGGCTGGATCTTGAGCGAGCGCAGGACGCAGCGCGGCAAGAATGGGCTCGATGGAAACCTCTGGCCGCTTGAGCAACTGCGCCCAGGTAAGGCCCGTGGTTGCGGTGAGGCTGGCGAGGCCGGCTGCCTGAAGCCGCTCAGGCGCGGCTTTGCCGGTAGTCAACAGCAGCTCAAGCGCGGCCATGCGCGCCTGTTTGCGCTCGTAGTCGGCCCAGGCCTGGTCGCCGATGAGGCCGAGGCGGCGGCCATGGGGAGTGAGGCGGCGGTCGGCGTTGTCGATGCGCAGGTGGAGACGGAACTCCGCACGCGAGGTGAACATGCGGTACGGCTCGTTGGTGCCCTTGGAGATGAGGTCGTCAATGAGGATGCCGGTGTAGCCCTCGGTGCGGTCCATGGTGAAGGGAGGCTGGCCTTTGAGCCAGAGAGCGGCGTTGATGCCGGCCATGATTCCCTGACAGGCTGCCTCCTCGTAACCGCTGGTACCGTTGATCTGGCCGGCGAGATAGAGGCCCTGGATGGACTTGACGCGCAGCGTGCGGTCGAGCTCGGTGGCGTCCACGCTGTCGTACTCGATGGCGTAGCCGGGGCGCAGCATCTCCGCCTGATCGAGGCCGGGGATGGAGTGGACGACTTGCCACTGCACCTCCATGGGCAACGAGGTGGACATGCCGTTGACGTAGACCTCGTGGGTGTTGAGGCCCTCCGGCTCAAGAAAGAACTGGTGCTGGGTTTTGCCGGGAAATTTGACGATTTTGTCTTCTATTGATGGGCAATAGCGCGGGCCGATGCCCTCGATCTGGCCCGAGTACATGGCCGAACGATGGACATTTTCGCGAATGATGCGCAGTGTTTCAGGTGTGGTGAAGGCGATGTGACAGCTCACCTGCGGCTGCGCGATGGTGCTGGTGCGAAAGCTGAAGGGTGTGGGATCGGCGTCGCCGGGCTGCTCCTCGAATGCGTCCCAACGGATGGTGCGGCCGTCGAGCCGGGGCGGTGTGCCTGTCTTGAGGCGGCAGGTGCGCAGGCCTAGCGCGCGAAGCGACTCGCCGAGCAGGACCGAGGCCGGTTCGCCACTGCGGCCGGCGGGATAGCGCTCTTCTCCGCAATGGATGAGGCCATTGAGAAATGTGCCGGTAGTGATGATGGTGGCTCCGGCCAGAAGCGTGCGACCGTCGCGGAGTTTGAGGCCGAGGACGCGGCGGCCGGGACGCGTGGACCGGGATGGTTCGGATGCGGGACCCAGAGCGTCCATCATCGTGCTTGATTGAGGTTGCTCGCCGCCGTGCTTCGCCGCAGCATCTTCCGATCCCTGATCCCTGATCCCTGATCCCTGATCTCTAATCCCTGTTCCCTGTTCCTCGATGACCAAATCGACCACTTCAGCCTGGCGGATGTGCAAGCCGGGCTGGGACTCGAGGACCTGGCGCATCTTGACGCGGTAAAGCTGCTTGTCGCACTGGGCGCGGGGACTCCACACGGCGGGGCCGCGGGAGGTATTGAGCAGGCGGAACTGGATGCCGACCGCGTCTGCCACTTCGCCCATGATGCCGCCGAGGGCATCGACCTCGCGGACGAGATGGCCTTTGGCGACGCCGCCGATGGCGGGATTGCAGCTCATCTGCGCGATGAGGTCGAGGTTCATGGTGATGAGCGCGGTTTTGAGGCCCATGCGCGCGGCGGCCATGGCGGCCTCGCAGCCGGCGTGCCCGGCGCCCACGACAACGACATCGTATTGTTCGGTAAAAGCCATCCAGGTTTTATTGTACGGACTGCCGAGTTGCGGCGATATGCGGGTACGGCCGAACGGGGAGGACTTCAGGCGGCGCGGAGTTCGAGAATGATGGCGGCGCCACGGGGGGCGAGGTTGACGGCCGAGGCGCGGCCGTTGTGGTCGCGGAGAATTGTGGCGCAGAGGCTGAGGCCGAGGCCGGCCGCCTCCGTGCTGGTTTGGATGGGGGTGAAGGGATCGAAGGCGCGCTCGGGATTGGAGAAGCCGGGACCTGAATGGGCGACCACTATCTGCACAAGCTGGCCCTCAGTGGAAGCTTCAAGGCGGATGGTCCGGGGCTGATCGGAGGCCGAATCTGGGCTTTGGTCCTCGACCGCGGCGATGGAGTATTGCAGGCAATGGAGCACAGCCTGGCGGAGCTGGTGAGGGCTGCAGAGGACTCTGGGCAGTGCGGGAGCAATGTTGATACGGAACTCAATGGAGCGCTGCAGAAAGTCGGATTGATAAAGCTGGCCCAGGTCCGTGAGCATTTCAGCGACGGAGACGGCGGAGAGCTGGTCGCCGAGCGGACGGGAGATGCGCGACAGGCTCTCAAGAGTGGACCTCATGCGGCGCGACTCGGTGAGGATGGACTCGATGCCCTTGCGCTCTTTGGCATCGAGGGGCACAGTCTCCTCAAGCAGAGACGCGTAGCCGAGGATGACGGTGAGCGGGTTGTTCAACTGATGGGTGACGTTGGCGGCCAACTGGCCCAGGCCGGCGAACTTCTCAGAGTCGATAAGCTTTTCAAACATCATGGTCTGGCTGCGGGTCGCTTGCAGGCGGGTAGCCAGCATCTCAATGGGGAGCAGGTCGTCGGCACGGAGGAGATCGCTTGCGTGGGTGCGCTTGCCGATGTGGACAGGGCGCATGGCGGACAGCAGCAAAGCTCCCTCAGTGGTTGAGCGGCTGCGCAAGGGGACGGCGAGGGCGGAGGTGAAACACATGCGCTTGAGGTCGTCGCCGGGCAGGAGCCACGGGGAGAGATCGAGGTTGACAGTTTGACCATGACCGACGGCGAGCGGGACCGAACCGGCCTCAAGAAAGCCTGAGGCGGGAATGCGTTGGGCAAGGGCAGCGAGAGCGACTACGGTTGCATCGTCAATACCGGCCGATCCGGCAAGGGTAAAGTGGCCCATGCTCTCAAGCAGGAGTGCGGCCTGGGCAAAGCGGCTGTTTTGGACAACGATGCGGCAGATTTCGCCGCCCTGGCGATCGAAGTCCTCGACGCGGCGGCGGGCGAGAATGGGACTTGTGTACGCCTCAAGCTCCTGCCGAGCCCGGCGCTCGCGCTCGCGCGCCGCTTCGTTTAGGTTCAGCTCGTCTTCTAGCGCGATCATGATCATGCCGAGCGCCGCGACCACCTTGGCCATGACGACGATGTGAATGAGGTTGAGACCGAGCACGTCGGGTTGGCCGATGGCAGGAAGTATCTGCAAAGCCGAGAGCGACCAGACTGAGAATCCAAGAAAGCTGAGAGAGACGCCCGGGGAAAAGCGGCGAAAGACGAAGACGATCAACAGAGCGGTGATCTGGAGGTTGGCACACTCGGCGACGATGAGGGCAGAGGGTGCTCCGGCAACAAAGCAGACCCATAGAGCCGCGCTGCCGACGAGGGCACAGTAGGCAATTCCAATCCAGCGGGGCATTGAGCCCCTGGCCGTATTCCAGGCAAGCGCGACAAACAGCGAGATTGCGCCGAGGGCGGGAAAGACGAAGAGCGCCAGACCGCTGGGCGTGACACCGCGGAAGTACCCGAAGGCGAGAAGCGAAGCTATGACGATTGGAATGGTGTAGGGAACCACGTAGAGAACGTGGTAACGCCCGACACGAAATCGCAGGGGAGACAAAGAAGCCAGAAAGAGCGCAGAGCTGATTTGCAGCGACGCCTGCCCGGCTGCCTGGATCCAGGGGTGATTGCCTGCCGCAGTGTGCCAAGGACCCTGAAGGTAGACCAGGATCATGGAGACCATGGCCGAGAGAAAGCCCAGAAACCAGAGCAGGGTGCGGGTATCGCGAAAACGGAGATAGAGATAGCCGAAGGCCGGCAAAAGGAGCGCCGTAAGGACAAGCGAAGGGGCGTGATAGAAATCGGGCATGAAGGCGTGAGGCTCCTTGCATCTCTTGTCCAGGAGACGGCAAGTTGGTTTGACTGTTTGCAGCGGAATTCCGCTATGATTTCCGGGGACGGGGCGGCTAGAGCAGGACAGGAATTCACGCGCCTTATGAAAAGCCTGCCGGGTGGCTTATTCCTGAAGAAAAGCCTCTGGGCGTGCGTGCTTTCGGGGCTACGCCTGTTCTCGTCTGCTTGCCGCGTGGCAAAAGCCCCGCCGACCGTGCTCGACCCTGATATCTTTCTGAAATTACATTGTGAGACCAGCCGGAGGCGGTGTACATGCGTCTAAAGTTGCAACAGATGCAAGTGCAAGATGCCGCACACTACCTTTGCCGCAAGGGTGCGCGAACGAAGCCGCTAAGGAGACCTAACAGGTTGAAAATACACTGGTTGATTCTGCTACTATCGATGGCCTGCTGGGGATCCTGTGCGGGGGCGCAGGAGAAGGACAGCTTTACTCCCATGCCACTGGACTCCGGCTTTGGACGAATGGATATTTCAGCGCCAACCATCCCGCCAGAGCAGATTATCAAGGAGTTTGCGGCCAAGGAGAGCGAGTTTCAGGACGCGCTGAACCACTACACCTACCGCCGCTACGCGCGCGTGCAGACTCTGGACGACGACAACAAGGTGGACGGCGAGTGGTACGAGGTAGACGATGTGATCTTCGACTCGACCGGCCGCCGGACAGAGAAGGTGGTGTATGCGCCGGGCAGCACGCTGCAGAGGGTAATGATGTCTCCCTCAGACTTGCAGGACATATCGCATGGTTATCCATTTGTTTTGACCACCGAGGAGATTGCGCAGTACGACGTGAAATACGTTGGCCGGCAAAAGGTGGACGAGGTGGATTGCTACGTGTTCTCGGTCAGCCCCAAAGCGATTGAGAAGGGGAAGCGATATTTTCTAGGCCGGATATGGGTGGACGCGACCGATCTGCAAATTGTGGTGACGAACGGACGAATGGTTCCCGACGACACGCGCAAGAACAAAGAGGATCTGCACCCTCCGTTCATGACCTGGCGGCAACAAGTCGACGGGCACTACTGGTTCCCGGTGTATACCAAGGGCGAGGGAATCCTGCACTTCTCAGGCGGGAACGGGTACATGGGCGAGGACGTGCATATCCGCGATACGGTGAAGTACACCGACTACAAGCGGTTCGGCTCAACCAGCACAATTCTCTTTAACGGGCAAAACCTGCCACCGGGACAGCAGCAGGGCACGCCGCAGAAGTGAGGATCTCCAGTTGTGGCAATCCGTGCTACCCCAGGTCTGAGAATCCAGACTTGGGGTAGCCATTTTCAACGCTTGAAGAAAATTGGGGCGTCCACATTCCCGATGTGAGCCGCCCCAGTTTCGCTTCAACGTCCTGCGGTCAGAAGCCTAGCGATGCCCGCCGCCGCGAGATGCGCCGCCGCGATATCCGGGCAGGGCGCGCTCGTGGCTGGCTTCATGAGGAGCCTGGCCGGTATGTCCCTGCCCATCGCGCGCTTCGTTGCCCTGGAAGTGATAGAAGGGCCTGTCTCCGCGCTGGGGAATCGGACCGTGGTAGCCGTTGTGCGGGTCGTAGCGGTTGTCGACATGACCGTAGAATCCGTGCGGGCCATGGAACCAGGGGCCTGCGCCGATAAAGATGCCGCCAGCGAACCAATCGGGGCCGTAGTAGCCGTAGGGAGCGCAGTCATAGGGGGCGTAGTCGAAATACCCGTAGGGGCACACGGGCGAGGGCCCGAGGTTGATGCCAACAGAGATTTGGGCGGCCTGCGCACGGTGGGCGCAACTCATGAGCAGTACAGCGAGAAACGCAAAAGCCAAAACTTTGAGACGAACCATAGATGTTCTCCTTTGAGGGAATTAGACACGGCTGCGGAAGCGTAAGTTGCTCGTTCGGCTGAAATTCATGCAGACGCATGAGGGGACCGGGCCGAACGGCTGCCGCAACGAATTATAACCGTTGATCTTTGCGGCTGATGGGCAAAATTGACCTATAAAAAGTTTGTCACATACGCCGCAACGAACAACCGCAGATCCTTCGCTCTGCTCGGGATGACAAGTCAATCTCGAAGCGACTCTTCAGACAACGCCCTAATAGAACAGATACTTTCGCCAGCGGTCGTCGCCGCGACCCAACATGCGCATGATCTGGCGGCTGGTGTGGAGCGAGAAGGGGCGCGGATCGCGAAGCAGTGCCATATCGTCGATCTCGTCGAGCATGCGGTTGCCTTTGCGGCGATTGCAGGCATGGCAGCAGGCGACGAGATTTTCCCAGGTGGAGTTTCCGCCACGGGAGCGGGGAATGACGTGGTCGAGGGTGAGCTCGCCGGGAGGCAGCGAGATTCCGCAATACTGACATGTGTTGCGATCGCGCAGCAGAATGTTTTTCCGCGACAGGGCGCGGGTCTGGTGGGGGATGCGGCGGTACTCAAGCAGGCGGATGACAGAGGGCATGGCGATTATATTGCGCTGTGCGTGAAGGGTGAGCCCATGCTCCTCCTCAGTGCGCGCAACGCCCTTGAGCACCAGCACGAGCGCGCGCCGCGCTCCGCAAATGTTGATGGGCTCGTAAGACGCGTTGAGCACCAGTACCGGCATTTGGAGCATGTGCGTTGCCAGGCCGTGCTGGCTTGCCCCGTGCTCGCCGGCGGCAGCCGTGACTCTGGCAATGGATTTTTGTTTGCGCGCATGGATCATAGCTTTTCCCAAGGACATCTCTTCCCCCGTTTAAAAAGATGATTGGCCGTGCGATGAATGCCTGCTTGCTGTTTGCAGTACGGCTGCCGGCACAGCGCCGGCCAGCGGGTTGAAATCCCGATCGTCTGCATCGTCATCGTGCAATAAAAATTTGTGGTCGTATGCGTGGACGCGTCGAGCCCTGGCTAGCGTTGCCACCCAGACGGCCTCTGCTCCAGCCTGATGAAGGGCCTTGGCGGCAGCCCTCGCCGTTGCGCCGGTGGTAAGTATGTCGTCGACCAGCAGGATGTGCTTTTTTTGGACCGCGGCCGGATGGGAAACGGCAAAGGCTCCGCGCAGATTGATGCGGCGCATGCGCGGTGCGAGCCCTGCCTGGCTCTCGGTAGCGCGGATACGCATCAGCGTGCTGGAGGCAAGGGTGAGACGCCACTGGGGATGGCTTTTGGCCAGCGACTCGAGCGCATGGACGGCGAGCGACCGCGCCTGGTTGAAGCCGCGCTCAGCATATTTGGACTTGTGCAGCGGGATGGGGACGACCAGCAGCTCGACCGGGGCCTCATCTGCCAGTTGCGCAATCGCTTGAGCCAGCATGATTCCCAACGGGCGAGCCGCTGGGTGCAGCCGGTCATACTTCAAGGCGTGAATCGCCTCTTTCATGCGGCCGGTGTAAGGCGCAAAGGAGACGGCGCGGCGAAACGGCGGCGGAGCGAGACGGCACATCCTGCACAAAGCAGATGGTTTCGGCCCGGCGAGGGCATCGACCGTATCGCCGCATTTGAAACAGACCGAGCCAGTACTGAGAGGGAATTCAGACCAGCAGGCATCGCAAATTGGAACGGGGAGTAGCTTCGGCAGAGGCGAGCCGCACAGAGAACAGGGAGCAGGAAGAAGGGCGCAGCTTAAGGCATCCATGGGACTTCGGAGCACGCGGACTACTGCGCGCCACCGCGAAGAACCTGGTGGCGGAACGTCGATCGTCAGTGAACCGGAGTCCCTGCGGAAGACGCACCTCAATTCGGCGGCGCGGGATAGTGAAGCGCCCCCTGCCCCCTATCTTTACTCAAGTAGGTTTTATAAGGCAAGCCGTGGACACGGCCAAAAGCCTCTGTAGAGGGCATAGGAAACGGATATAACCGTATTTTTATGAACGAGGAAGGGGCTGCAGATTTAAAAACCTTGCGGCCATGGCGATTTTTGATTGAGCTAGGCGGTTGGCGGGCGAGAAAGCAAACAGCGGGTGGACCTTTCGCGATACAGGTCCACCCGTCATGGTTGCCGGGTTGAGAGTGCGATAGGGCCGCTTAAAATACCCCAGCCATATAGGCTTCTGCGTGCTGAGCTTTCTCCGGCTTTGCACCGCACTCGGCCAACACAACCGGTGAGAGCGTCATCACCGGGCAGTGCGCATGCGCAAGCACTTTATAGACCACGCCATGGCGGGTGACGGCGGCGAAGGCCGATGCGCCCTGCGCGCCCAGAACGAGAAGGTCGGCCTGCTGAGCGGTGCTCTGGTAGAGCAACTCCTCAGTGGGGTCGCCGGGCACAACGATTGTTTGCACCGCTATTTTTGTGCGCAGGCTGGGAGGGACCAGCATCAACAGGTCGGTTTCAATCTGGCTGAGCGATTTGCGGGAAAGAATGTCAGCGCGCTCCTGTGGCCGGATCACATGCTGCAGAACCAAACGTGCGTTGTGCTGGAGCGCGAGGTCGGCGGCAAACGCGGCCACTACGGCGCTGGGCTCATGCAGGCTGGCGGCGCAGAGAATGGTGCGGGTGCCGAAGTTGCGGTATGAGCCGTCGATTGCCTCAGGGCCAACTATAAATACGGGCACCTTGGCGGTGCGCAAAACGGCCTCGGCAACCGAGCCCACCAGCAGCTTGCCAATTGGACCGGGCGAATGGGTGCCCATAATGATGCGGTCGATCTCGCGCTCGCGGGTAAAAGCGAGAATCTGGTCGGCGGGCAACCCAGGGCGCACGACGATCTCGCAGGTAACGCCCGCATCGCGGACTTTGCGTGCCATGGGCTCGAGTAGACTTTTTTCGGCAAGCGCGGCGGCGGCGTAGTCGTAGTACCGGATGCCCGAAGTTTCGGATGCGGCCACTACCAGCGTGTCATAGACGTGAAAGAGGATGAGATTCGAGCCGAACTCCCTGGCCTGCGCAAGGGCATAAGCGAAGGCTTTTGGGTTGGCAGGGATCTCGGAGGCGAAGAGGATGGTGGAGGGCTTGCTCCACTCGGGCTTCATGACGCTTGCCATAGAAACCTCCCGTAGGTGCGGTCAAACTGTGGCAGTTTCTTAATTGATTCGGCAGTGCCGGCCCGCACATCGACAAGTGATTTAGCTCACTCTGGCGGCCAACTGCACTGGAAACATAACGGAGCCGGTCTGCGGCTCCTATCGTTCCTTGCGGCTATTAGTTCGCTGACTCCCTTGATATCGACAAGATTCTGGTCTCCTTGAACAACGTTTGTCCAGCTCGATTCGAACGCGTTGCCCGGTCTTGCACGGTAAAGTGATCTGAATCACAGCCGGGCCTTGCAAAAAAGTCGATCTTCTTAAGTGGAATCGTTGCGCGCCGAAGCGGATTTCCCCCCTCCGGCACTGAAACTTTCCGGCGCGATTCCGCAGGAGGTCCCATGCAACCGATGCACAATATTCCCGCCCGGGGCGAGATCGATTTCGATGAAACGCCGTTTCTTGCCATCTGGGAGGTTACTCAGTCTTGCGACCTGGCGTGCAAACATTGCCGCGCCGCCGCGCAACCCATTGCCCATCCCGATGAATTGACGACAGCCGAGGGCAAAGCGCTCATCGACCAGATTGCGGAGATGGGGGTTCCCATCTTCGTGTTTACCGGGGGCGACCCGATGAAGCGCAAAGACGTGTACGAACTGATCCGCTATGCCGCGGGCAAAGGCGTGCAGGTTGCGGTAACACCCAGCGCCACGCCGCTGCTCACACGCGAGGCGATCTTCAAGCTGAAAGAAGCTGGGGTGGTCCGGCTGGGAATCTCGCTGGACGGCTCGACACCTGAGATTCATGATGCGTTTCGCGGCCTGCCGGGGGCATGGGCGCGCACGGTGCAGGCGATTGAGTGGGCGAACGAGGCCGGGATTCCCATCCAGGTGCACTCGACCATCAGCCGGCACAACGTGCACGATCTGGACGGGCTGTGCGCTCTGTTTGAGAAGCTGGCGATTGTGATGTGGAATGTCTTCTTCCTGGTTCCGGTGGGACGGGGCCAGTTGGACGATCTGCTGACGGGCGAGGATTTTGAGCAGGTGTTCGGCAAGATCTACGAGCTGTCGCACCGTGTAAGCTTTCAGATCAAGACGACCGAAGCGATGCACTACCGGCGGTATCTGCTCATCAACAATCTTGAAGAGCGGAAGCTGGGCCATGGGCATCCCCACGCAGCGCGCCACGCGTATGAGGCGGGCACGCCGCAGGCCGACGCCAAGACGCGCACCATGGGCTGGGCCACGCGGCGCGTGAACGACGGCAAGGGATTTGTGTTTGTGTCGCATGTGGGCAACGTGTACCCGAGCGGCTTTCTGCCCATCCACGCGGGCAACCTGAGAGAGAAGCCGCTGGCCGACATTTATCGCAACGCGCCGATCTTTAAAGCTCTGCGGGATACGAGCAAGCTGGAAGGCAAGTGCGGCGCATGCGAGTACAAGGAGATCTGCGGTGGCTCGCGTGCGCGGGCTTACGCGGTCACCGGCGATCCGCTGGCGCAGGAGCC
>Ga0302320_10026856_pt1 | contig 11127 bp, 10 predicted proteins | sample Bog_T0_3_FD_202130 | JGI IMG/M metagenome (GOLD analysis project Ga0302320, IMG submission 202130) | Peat permafrost microbial communities from Stordalen Mire near Abisko, Sweden - Bog_T0_3 | ecosystem: Environmental > Terrestrial > Soil > Wetlands > Peat | place: Sweden: Abisko, Stordalen Mire... | reverse complement strand
GATCTCGCCCGAGTTAGCCGAGGCGAGGCTCCATACGAAGCGGTGCATGCCGGCGGAACCCGCCAGCCGCGGGGGCGGAGGAAACCACTGTTCGGCGATCGGGACGGCCGGATGCGGCGGCGGGGGGTCCTCGGTGGAGCTGAACCGCCGCACTTCGCGGTTTTGCGCGTCGAGGATGCGCAGCGAGACTGCCGGCGCATCGCGGGGCAGGTAGTAGTCCAGCGTCGCGCCGCTGGGCGGGTTGGCCGCCGTGGGTTCTTCCCGCGGCAGCGGTGTGCCCGGAAATGCGTCGTTATCGATTCGCACCGCGGCCGCAGGCCGGTAGAGAAAGGGCGTGATCGACGTTGCGTGAGCTGCCGCCTGGCGCAGCGGGCTGATGTCGTCGAGGATCCAGATCGAGCGGCCGTGAGTCGCCGCGATGAGGTCGTTGCCGTGGATCGCCATGTCGCGGACCGAGGTGACCGGCAGGTTCAGCTGCAGCGGCTGCCAGTGATTGCCCGCATCGAAGGATACGTCGATACCGAATTCCGTACCGGCGAACAGCAGTCCCGGCTGCACGGGGTCCTCGCGCACCGCGAGGACGAAGTCCGGTGCGCGCAGACCCGTCGTAATCGCCCGCCAGCTCCGGCCGTAGTCCTGCGTTCGGTACAGATAAGGGCTCCGGTCATCCACGCGATGTCGCTCCACTGCAGCGTAGGCGGTCGCAGTGTCGGTGTGCGACGGTTCGATCAGCGAAACCCTGGCCCACGCAGGCAGCCCGGGTGGCGTGACGTTCGTCCACGATGCGCCGCCGTCGCGGGTCAGCGAGATGATCCCGGTGTCGCTGCCCGTCCAGATCACCTGCGGATCCCGATATGCGGGGGCCACCGTACTGAGCGTCCCGAAACCGGAGGCTCTGGCTGCATCGAAGGAGGCGGGTGGTGCTGTCGTCGGATGCACGGTGCCCGGCCGCGCGCCGGTCAGATCCTCACTGATCTTCGCCCAGTGCAGGCCGCCGTCCGTGGTCTTGAGGAGGTATTGCGTGCCGAAGTACAACGTGGTCCGGTCGGCCGGCGAGAATACCAACGGTGGTGTCCAGGGCGCGCGATACTTGCGTTGCGTCAGGTCTATGTCGTCTATGGGGGCGGGCCAGGGCGAGATGTCCTGGGACAGCGAGCGGCCCCGATCCCAGCGGTACACCGAGCCGTAGTAGCTGCTGACATAGAGGATATCCGGATCGCGGGGGTCAAGTGCGAAATAGCCGCTCTCGCTGCTGCTTGCGGGAAACCAGTCGCGCGGGGCGATTTCACCATGATCGGTACGGCTCGGCACCGCCACGCCGCCGCTGTCCTGCTCGGCAGCGTACACGGAGTACGGGAAGCGATCGTCGGCGATCACGTGATACAGCTGTGCCGTGGGCTGGTTGTACCAGGTCGACCAGGTCTGGCCGCGGTTCAGGCTCACGACGGTTCCCTGATCCGTGCCCAGTATCAGCCGATCGCTGTTCTGCGGATCGACCCAGAGTTCATGATAATCGTCGCCGCCGGGCGCGCCGCGAATCACGCTGAGCGACCTGCCGCCATCGGCGGAGCGGTACAGCGCGACGTTCGGGATGTATATCGTGTCGCGGTCGCCCGGATCGACCGTGATCCGGCTGAAGTACCACGCACGGCTGCTCAGCCGGGGATCGTCATTGACCAGCCGCCAGTTCTCGCCACCATCGTCGGAAGCGTACAGGCCCGCATGGTCCGCATCGATCAGTGCATAGACGCGCTGACCGTCCGCGCTGACTGCGACGCCGGAGCGGCCCCAGGTCCCGCCAGGCAGGCCGTGCCCGTTGCACCGCGTCCATGTCTCGCCGGCATCGGTCGAACGGTACAGGCCGCTGCCGGGTCCGCCGATCGGAGCGTAGGAACTCCACGGCGGACGGTGTGCATTCCAGACGGTCGCGAAGACCAGCGTGGGCTTTTGCGTCGCGAGCGCGAGGTCGGCGACGCCGAGCGTGGGTCCGAGGTCCAGGATATGCCGCCATGTCGTACCGCCATCGGTCGTCTTGTAGACGCCGCGCTCCGGGTTCGGACCATACGCATGACCGAGTGCGCCGACATAGACGGTATCGGCGCTGCGCGGATCGACGATCAGCCTGCTGATCTGCCGCGTGTCCTGCAGCCCGACGTAACTCCAGTTCGCGCCGCCGTCGCGCGAGCGGTAGACGCCGGCCCCCGATGCGAGGTTCGAGCGAATGTCGCTCTCGCCCGTACCGACGTAGATCACCTGCGGATCGGCGACCGAGACGTCGAGGGCACCGATCGAGGCGACCGGTTGCCGGTCGAACAGCGGCCTCCAGACGGTGCCCGCATCGTCGGACTTCCATACACCGCCGTCGACAGCCCCGAAATAGAACGTCCTGCCGCTGCCGGCGACGCCGCCGACGGCAACGGCGCGACCGCCGCGGAAGGGGCCCACCAGGCGCCACTGCAGCTCGCCGAGCAGAGCCTGTGGGACCGCCTGACCCCAGGCGCGCGCGTCTGTCGCGAAGGTACCGAACAACAGGCAGAGGGCAAACAACCCCGCTCGATGCATGAAAAGGTCCCTGAATCCGATCCCACGATCCAACCCAGGGAAAACTCTACCACCGTTCTATGGCGGCGCCTGCATCCGCGGTGCCGCGACCCCAAAGAAGGTCCGTACCCTGGCTACGACCTGGCGCTCGGTCATCTGCCCTTCGGTCTCGATCGCGGCGATGCGGTCGCCGAGTTTCTGCCTGACGAGCCGGGCATGAAGTTCGCCCTTGGCCTCGCCGGGACCGATGATCAGCAGCTTGCCGTGATTGCGCAGCGCGGCCACGACGGCGTCGTAATAGACATTGAGCTCGCCCGTCAGCGCGCGCTGGCGTTTGTCATCCGCGGGGACCTGTCGCGATTCATAGGCGCCCTTGAGCGGCGAGTCCCCGCCGCGCTCCGCATGCTTCTCGACGTGCGATGGAATCACCGTAGTGTGTTCGCCACCCGGCACCAGCACCACGACCCAGGCCTGTCGATGGTCGATCCAGACGCCTGCGTTCTCATGCGCCGATATTGCCACGCTCGTGGTCATGTCACCGTCACTCCTGTGAAGATCCGTCCGAAGCAGCCGCAGCGCATGATCCGCGGGTGCGGCACCGGTTTCAGTGCGCTTGCGCACGAACGACCCGGCGGCATCGGGCTAGGCTGCCCGGTTCCACTCCTACCATCAGCGCTCGCGCCGCGGGGAACTCACATGCTGCATTATTCGTTCGTCGAGCCAGGCGGGATCCTGCGCATCACCCCGTCGGGCGCGCTGAGCGCCGAGGACTTTGCGGGCCTCACGCGGTTCGCGGATGCCTACCTCAGCACCCACGGCACGCTGGGTGGCCTGCTGATCGAGGCACAGGCATTTCCCGGCTGGGACAGCTTCGCCGCGTTCGCCTCGCACCTGCGCTTCTTCCGCGACCATCAGCGGCGCATCGAGCGGATCGCGCTGGTGACCGGAAGCCCGATTGCCTACGTGGCGGAACTGCTCGTCGATCCATTCGTCGCCGCTGACATCCGGGTGTTCGCGTTCGGCGAGCATGACGCTGCGCTGCGCTGGCTGCGGACCGATGGGCGCACGGCCGTCAGGATACTGATCGTCCTCACCTCGCATGACCGGCTCGGCACTACCGGCCGCAAGACCGGCTTCTGGCTGGAGGAACTGGCGGCGCCCTACTATGTGTTCAAGGACGCCGGTGCGACCGTCACCCTGGCCTCACCGCTGGGGGGCCAGCCACCGCTGGATCCGGCCAGCAACAGCCCGGAGGCCGCCAGCGACGCAACGCATCGTTTCCAGGCGGATCGCGGCGCGCAGGCGGCGCTGTCCAGAACCATGCGCCTTGGCGACGTGAAGGCGGCGGATTTCGATGCGATATTTTATGCCGGCGGCCATGGGCCCCTCTGGGACCTCGCTGAGGACGCGGCCTCGATCGCACTGATCGAGGCGACGCTGGCCGCGAACAAGCCTCTGGCAGCCGTGTGTCATGCGCCCGGCGCACTGCGTCGGGTGAAATCGCCGGACGGCCAGCCCCTCGTGCGCGGCCGGTCCGTGACCGGTTTCTCCGACAGCGAAGAGCAGGCCGTAGGCCTGACGGCCGTAGTGCCCTTTCTCGTCGAGGACATGCTGATTGCGGAAGGGGGTCAGTACTCCAAGGCAGGTGACTGGCAGCCCCATGTCGCGGTCGACGGCCTTCTGATCACCGGCCAGAATCCCGCTTCCTCCGCACCGGCCGCACAGGCGCTGCTCGACAGGCTGCGCTCGCCCGGCTGACGTGCCGGTCGCTAAGACCGCGAGTCGCGGGCACTCCTGAGCGAGTGCGCGAGCAGGCCTTCATCCAGCATCATGAATCTGAATACGCTGCTCGCGAGCGCATCGGCGGTCCCGTCGGCGTCAGGATCCGCAGCGTCGCTCTCATAAGCGGCGAACAGGCTGTTGACGTCGGTCGAATCCGGCTGGGATATCTGCATGGTGTTCAGCATGCGGCCAGCATGCCGCACCGCCATCGCCGCTACCGTCCGCTGCCGCACACAGGAACTCAACGACGGGAGCTGCGGACTCGAGCGGCGCCTCCTCCTGGGGGAGGTGGCCGACGCCCTCGATCCAGCGGATGCTGCTGCCCGCCACGAGCGCGGCGTAGCGCTGTGCCTGGCTGGGGGGCAGGATGCGGTCACGGGTTCCCCAGACAATCAGGGTCGGGGTCCGTACCCGGGCCAGTCCCGGCCGCGGATCGACATAGCGAATCTGCGACCAGCGAGCCAGCAACGCAGCGCGCACGCCCGGCGCGCGCAGCATGTCCGAGTAGCGCGTCACAATGGCGCCCGTGAGCCTGCCGGGTGCACCGTAGCAGACGGCGAGATCGACCCAGATCAGGAACTTAGGCATAACATGGCGGATCAGCGGCGCCAGTGCAGGCAGATGCGACGTGACGAACTTCGTATCGTCAAAGCCATCGGGCGCCACGAGCACGAGCCGGCGGACGCGCTGCGGGTATCTGGCGGCAAACGCCCATGCATAGTGGCCGCCGAGCGAATGTCCGACGAGATCAATGCGTTCCAGACCGAGGCGGACGAGCAGCGCCAGCAATACTTCCAGGCCACGCTCGACCGAGTACCTGCCGGAGGGGTCCCGGCCGGTCAGCCCGAAGCCCGGCAGGTCGAAGCAAATCACCCGATGGGTTGCCGCAAGCTGCTGCGCCCAGCCATCCCAGCTCTGCAGGCTTGCGCCGAAACCGTGCAGCAGCACAACGGGCGGGGCCGACCGCAGCCCGACGTCGCGCACGAACAGGCGGATGCCTGCGACATCGACGTCGCGGTCCCCATCGACGCGATACTTTGCGAGCAGGCTGCTGCGCCTGAGGTCAGGAGTCCACAGCGCCCAGGCCGTTCCAAGGCAGGCCAGCAGGACCACGCCGATGGTCAGCGAGGGCGACATGCAAGCCGTCCGCCGCGGAGGGACTATGGCGCCGCGTGCTGGTACTGGATCGGCTGCGGTGCCGCGACCCGGTTGCGAAACGTTACCTTGCCGGGCTCATGCTCGGCGCGTCGCGCCACCCTGGAACCGGAAGCATCGCTGCGCCTGGCGTTCGAATGCAGTGTCAGCGTGGCGCGATGCGTTGCGGTTAAACTTTTCATGAAGTCCTCGACTTGCGGCCGGAAGCCGCACTGGAATGCGTTTCTTGAGCGACGACGCACGATAGCCGGTCGGCCGGCAGTCATCCGTGCGCAAACACGCTCACCGGCGGATGAAATCAGGGCACGAGCACCGCGGCGCCCTCGAAGCGTCCGGCGCGCAGGTCCGCGAGTGCCTCGTTGGCTTTTTGCAACGGATACACGGTGGTCTTCACATCGATTCCGACCTGCGGCACGACGCGCAGGAAATCCAGGCCATCCCTGCGCGTCAGGTTTGCCACCGACAGCAATTCCCGCTCTTCCCACAGGATGGAGTACGGGAAAGCGGGGATATCGCTCATGTGAATTCCGGCGCACACCACGCGGCCGCCCTTGCGCACCGCTCGCAGCGCCGACGGCAGCAGTGCGCCGACCGGCGCGAAGATGATCGCGGCGTCCAGCAGTTCGGGTGGCTGCCGGTCCGACCCACCGGCCCAGACTGCGCCGAGTGTGCGCGCGAAGTCCTGGGTCCTCGTGTCTCCCGGACGGGTGAAGGCATACACTGCGCGCTGCTGCCACTTCGCGACCTGTGCAAGGATGTGTGCAGCGGCGCCGAACCCATAGAAGCCGATCTTCGGCGCATCGCCTGCGATCGTCAGCGAGCGCCAGCCGATCAGCCCCGCACACAGCAATGGGGCGGTCGCGACGTCGCTGCCGGTCTCGCCGAGCGGAAATGCGAAGCGTGCATCGGCGACTGCTTTGGTTGCGTAGCCGCCGTTGCGGGTGTAGCCGGTAAACAGCGGGTTATCGCAGAGGTTCTCGCGCTGCATCAGGCAGTAGGGGCAGCTGCCGTCGGTGTGGCCCAGCCACGGGATGCCGACGCGCTCGCCGATCTGCAGGTCCTTCACGTCGCTGCCTAGCGCATCGATCCGGCCCACGATTTCATGACCCGGAATGATTGGTACCTGCGGAGAGGGCAGTTCGCCGTCGACGACATGCAGGTCCGTGCGGCATACACCGCAGGCCATGACCTTGACGCGGATCTCATGCGCTGCCGGCTGCGGGTCCGGCAGCTCCGTCCATGCGAGTGGGGTACGCAGCTTGTTCAGTACCATCGCCTTCACGTTGCAGCTCCCAGCAGGCGTCGCGTTACGCCGGGCAGCAGGTCCGGCAGATCCTCGGCGAGCAGTCCCGGCCCGAATTCGGCGGCGGCAGCGCCGTGCATCCAGACGGCTGCGGCGCCGGCGAGGAACGGGTCCATCCCCTGGGCCAGCAACCCCAGGATCATGCCGCTCAGCACGTCGCCCGAGCCCGCGGTGGCGAGTGTGGGCGGCGCATTGGCGTCGATGATGGCACGCCCATCGGGCGCCGCAATCACGGTATCGCTGCCTTTCAGTACAATCACTGAGCCTGCCGTAACCGCAGCACGGCGCGTGCGCGTCAGCTTGTCCCCGGCAGTAGCGAATATACGGCGGAATTCGCCAGCGTGCGGCGTCATGACGCAGGGACCCTGCACGCGGCTGAACAATGCGGGCGGATCCCCGGCAAATACCGTGAGCGCATCCGCGTCGAGCAGCGCGGCGCGCCGGCTTGCCAGTATCGCCAGGGTGCGGGCGCGGGTGGCCTCGCTGACGCCGGCGCCCGGTCCGATCAGGCAGGCCGTGATCCGCGGATCCGCCAGCAGACCGTCGAAGTCCGCTGCATCCGCGAGCGGCCTGACCATGATGCTGGTCAGCGCCGCGGCATAGACCTGCAGTGCAGATTCCGGTACGGCAATCGTGGTGAGTCCTGCGCCGATCCGCGCGGCGGCGCGGGCAGCCATCCGTGCCGCTCCAGTCAACGGATAACCTCCGGAGACCAGCGCATGTCCGCGCGTGTATTTGTTGCCGCCGGCCTTCGGGCGCGGCAGTTCCGCGAGCCAAAGGCCCGGATCGTTCTGAAAGACATTCGGGCGCAGTTGGTCCAGCACGTTCTCAGGCGTACCGATGCCGGTGACCTGAACATCGCCGCACAGCTCACGGCCGGGCAGCAGCAGGTGTCCAGGCTTCTTGCGAAAACACGTGACGGTGAGTACGCACTGTACGGCGCCGACGTTCTCGCCCGTATCCCCGATCACGCCGCTGGGAATATCGACGGCGACCATGGGGATCTTCAGGGCGGCTGCCGCTGCCAGCACCTCCCGGGCCGCTCCGGTCAGGGGCCGGTCGAGACCGGCGCCGAACAGCGCGTCGACCAGCAGTTCGGCGCCATCGATCGCCGCAGGATTCATCGGCTCGATGTCCTGGCGCCAGCGTTCGGCATGTTCGCGCGCGGCGCCGGTCAGTCCGTCGAGGGTCCCGAGCAGCGCGAGCCTCACGTTCCAGCCGGCATCGACGAGGATGCGGGCTGCGGCGAAGCCGTCGCCGCCGTTGTTGCCGGGCCCGCAAAGGACGGTGACCCGGCACTTCGGCCAGCGCCGCAGGACCGCCTCGGCGACCCCGCGGCCGGCGTTCTCCATCAGCCGCGACACGGGAATCCCTGCGAGTACGGTCAGGCGGTCTGCTTCGGCCATTTCAACCGCTGTCAGCAGGGCGGTTGCGTCGTTCATTGAAACTGCAGCACCACACGCGCCGGGACGTCACCGTGTTGCAGCCGCCTGAAGACATCGTTGACGGCGGAGAGCGGCTGCAGTTCGATGTCCGCCCTGACCTTGCCCTCGGCGGCGAAGCTCAGGGATTCCGCGAGATCCTCGCGGTTGCCGACGAAGGAGCCGCGGATACTGATGCAGTTGGCCACGACGTCGAACAGCGGCACCGGAAAGTCGCCGGGCGGAATCCCGACCAGCACGCAGATGCCGTGTTTGCGGGTCATGCCAACGCCCTGTTTGAACGCCGGAATCGACGGAGCCGTGATCAGCACGCCGTGGCCGCCGCCGGATGTCGCTTTTCTGACCGCAGCCACCGGGTCCCCGACCGTGGCGTTGACCGTGGCGTCGGCGCCGAGGGTCTTTGCCAGCGCCAGCTTCTTGTCCTCGATGTCCACCGCACAGACTTTCAGGCCCATGTGCTTCGCATACTGGATGCCGAGATGTCCGAGGCCGCCAATCCCTGAGATCACGACCCAGTCGCCGGGCCGCGCCTCGGTCTGCTTCAGGCCCTTGTAGCTCGTGACGCCCGCGCAGATGATCGGCGCAGCTGCGGTGGCGGACAGTCCCGCCGGGATATGCGCCACATAGTTGGGATCCGCAATCAGGTATTCGGCGAAGGCACCGTTGACGCTGTAGCCGGTGAAGGTTTCCGCCGCGCAGATCGTCTCCCAGGCAGTCAGGCAGTACTCACAGTGCCCACAGGCGCTGTGCAGCCAGGGCACGCCGACCCGGTCGCCTTCCTTCACGAGCTTTACGCCGGCGCCGACGGCACTCACGATGCCGATGCCTTCATGCCCGGGGATGAACGGCAGCGTCGGCTTGATGGGCCAGTCACCGTCCGCTGCATGGATGTCCGTGTGGCAGACGCCGCAGGCCTCGGTCTTCACCTGAATCTGGCCCGGTCCCGGTGTGGGGATGTCCCACTCGCGCAGCACCAGCGGCTTCCTGAAATTCTCGACCATCGCAACTTGCATTTTGGGCATGGAATTCTTCCTTGGTATCGACTGGGGTTGCTTCAGGCTGCCGCCGCGCTTGCACCGAGGCCGCGGACCGCCTCGCTCATCTCCACGCACACGGCTGCGGCATCGCCGTAGACCATGTACGTGTCCGGCGCATAGAACAGCGGATTGACGATGCCGGCATATCCCTTGCCCTCGCCGCGCTTGATCACGTAGCACTTTTTTGCCTGGTCGGCATTGAGGATCGGCATGCCATAGATCGGCGATCCCTTGTCGGTCCGCGCGTCGGGGTTGACGACGTCATTGGCGCCGATCACCAGTGCGACGTCGGTCGTACTGAAGTCCGCATTGACGTCGGCGAGCTGGACGATCAGGTCATAGGGAACCCCCGCCTCGGCCAGCAGGACATCCATCTGCCCGGGCATGCGCCCCGCCACCGGGTGAATCGCGAACCTGACGTGCACGCCGGCGGCGATCAGCTGCTTGACGAAATCGTAGAGTTTCCCCTGGCCCTGCGCAGCGGCCAGCCCATAGCCGGGAATGATGATCACCGATTTCGCATAGCGCATGAATATGCCTGCATCGCTCGCCTGCACGGGCTTCAGGCTGCCCTTGATCGCGCCCTGCCTGTGCTTCTTCGTCGCGCCGAAGCTGCTGAACAGGATCCTGGCAACGGAGCGGTTCATGGATTTCGCCATCAGCAGGGTCAACAGCAGGCCTGCGGCGCCGACGAGCATGCCGGCGATCATCAGTGCCGGGTTCTGCAGTACGAATCCCTCCAGACCCACGGCGAGGCCGGTAAACGCGTTGTAGACGGAGATCACCACCGGCATGTCGGCGCCGCCGATCGGCAAGGTCATCAGGATGCCGTACAGCAGCGCGACGCCGAAAAAAATCCATATCAGGTCCTCGGTTGCCGGCGGAACGACGGTACCGGCGCCGGCCAGCATGACGATGTAGCCGCCCAGGCCTATCGCCGCGAGCAGCACCGCCGCATTGAAGATCTGCAGGCCCGGGAGCCGCAGCGGCTGCTTCAGGATCCGGTCCAGCTTCGCCCAGGCGATGATCGATCCCGACAGCGACACGGCGCCGATCAGCGCGCCAAGCAGCGTTACCACGAGCTGCGTCGCGCCATGGGCCCGGTTACCCAGCAGCTCCGCCGCGGCGATGGCCCCCGCTGCACCGCCGCCCATGCCGTTGAACAGCGCCACGGCCTGCGGCATCGCGGTGATGGCCACCCTGCGGCCACTCCACCAGGCGATCCCGGCGCCGATGATCAACGCGGCGAGCGCCAACGCGGAATTCAGGACCAGGTGCGGCTTCGCGGCCGCATCGACCGTGAATACATACAGGAAGCTGGCGGCAATGGCCGCGGCCATGCCGACGCCGGCCACCAGGATGCCGGCTGGGGCGGTGACCGGAGATGCCATGCGCCACAGGCCAAACATCAGCAGGAACGCAGCGATCAGATCGACCGTGCCGATGAACAGCTGCGAGAGCGTGACGAGCATGGCCTAATGCCGTGCCTTGCGATGTTTCGCCCTGGGCTTGCTGGGCCTGAACATCGCCAGCATGCGCTGCGTCACCGCAAATCCGCCGGCGACGTTTCCGGCCCCCAGCAGCACCGCGACAAAACCGATGAACCGGTCGGACGGCGTGGCGGCGTTCAGCAATGTAAAGAGGCCGCCGACAACGACGATGCCGTGCACGAAATTGGAACCGGACATCAGGGGTGTGTGCAGGATTGCCGGCACCCGGCCGATGATGATCCAGCCGGCAAATGCGGTGATCATGAAGATATAGACGGCAATGAAGCCGCCGACGCTGATCTGGAAATTCATGCTGACACTCCTCGGGTTTCTGTTCAGGCAACCCTGGCGGGTTGCGGCGCTGCTGCGGGCAGATC
>Ga0302320_10026855_pt1 | contig 11127 bp, 9 predicted proteins | sample Bog_T0_3_FD_202130 | JGI IMG/M metagenome (GOLD analysis project Ga0302320, IMG submission 202130) | Peat permafrost microbial communities from Stordalen Mire near Abisko, Sweden - Bog_T0_3 | ecosystem: Environmental > Terrestrial > Soil > Wetlands > Peat | place: Sweden: Abisko, Stordalen Mire... | reverse complement strand
GCTCTTCTTGCCGGGCAAGGGGGGAGCGCTCTGGAAGCGAGCCACGCAGCTCGTGAGCATCGTCTTCGGCCGGGCGTTCGGCGACGGGTTCTTCCACGACCTGCAGGAGTTTCTCGGCCTCTTCGCAGGCATGTTCTCGCGGATGCGCGAGCACGCGACCCACGTCCGCACCATCCTCCAGTCGCAAGCGACCGCATACGTGCTCGTCACCAGCCCCGAGCCCGCGGCCCTGGCGGAGGTGGCGTTCTTTCGCGAGCAGATCCGCGAGAAGGGGCTCCCGTTCGCGGGGTACGTGCTCAATCGCAGCTGGGCGTTCACGCGTGGGTTCAAGAACCCGACGGGCATTCCTGCGCCCGACAATGCGCCCGCGTGCGCGGCGGAGGCTGCGCGCAAGCTCCAGGTGCTCGCCGAGGAAGAGCTCGTTCGCGCCGTCCGCGACCGTTCGCTGCTCGAGCGACTCCGCGACCGCAGCGGCGGGGCCTTCGCGACGGCGAGCCCTCACCTCGGAGAGGGGATCGAAGACCTTCGTGGGCTCGTCGACCTCGCGCGCTGCCTCGTGCTCCCCTCGGCGGCGCGGGGCTGATCCCGGTCTCCTGTCATCGACGCGTCAGGTCGCCTTCGGCGGTCGGCCCGACCGCGACCGGAGCGGCGGGGTCGCGCGACCACTCGCTCCACGAGCCGGGATAGAGCCGTGCCTGCGGGAGCCCAGCCACGACCATCGCGAGGAGGTCGTGGCACGCGGTAACGCCAGAGCCGCAGTAGACGATGGTGGGCCGCGTGCTCGCCCCGAGGGCGTCGTATCGCTCACGGAGCGCAGCCGCGTCGCGGAAGCGCCCCGCCGCGAGGTTCTCCTGGAAGGGGGCGCTGTCGGCGCCGGGGATGTGTCCGGCGCGTGGGTCGACGGGCTCGACGTCGCCCCGGTACCGCTCGGGGTCCCGCGCATCGAGCAGGAGAGCGCCGCCGTCGAGGGCACTCTGGAGGCCGTCGCGTCCGATGATGAGCTCCGGCCGCGGCCGCGGGTGGAAGAGGCTGGCCGAAGGCGCCATCACGTCCGTCGTCAGCGCGAGACCCGCGGTGGTCCACGCCTCGATGCCACCGTCCAGGACCGACGCCTGATCGTGTCCGTAGTACCGCAGCAGAAACCAGAGGCGCGCAGCGATGGCGCCCCCTTGGTCGTCGTAGGCGACGACGCGGGTACCGTCACCGACGCCGAGCCTCGCCATGGCGCCGGCGAACGTCTCGGCAGACGGCAGCGGATGGCGTCCGCGATCTCCTGGCGCAGCCGCGAGGTCCTTGTCGAGGTCCGCGAAGACAGCCCCTGGAATGTGCCCCATGTCGTACGCCGCCTTCCCCGCGAGCGGGTCTCCCAGACGCCAGCGGACATCGACGACCCGGACATCGACATCCTGCGCGACGGCGCGCAGCGCTTCGACGTCGAGTACGGGAGGGAACGCTCTCATGGAGCGCATGTTGCGGTCCGCGGCGGGCGCCCGCAACCCGGTTCACTCGAAGACGACGATCATCGGATCCGGCCCAGGGGCCTTGGGGTGGATCTCCGACGAGAAGCCTCCGCGGCACTCCTCCCGCCCGACACGCGGAATCGCTTCGAAGCGCTGGGCATAGAGATAGCCGGGCTTCCAGAAGGCGACCCGGATCGGCGGCACGGGGGCCATGTCGCGGTCGAAGTAGTCGGTCTGCGCGATCCACAGGCGAGGCGGCTTCGTGACCTTGCAGGTCAGCTTGAAGTTGGCGTCGACCGGCTTGAAGGTCGTGTCCGTCTCCCAGAAGAGCGTCGTGATGATCGCCGGCCCGTCGTGCACGTCGATGCTGCGCAGATGAACGCCGTTGGTGTAGTCGATGTCGAGCCTCCGCCCCATCTGGGGCGTGATCTGCGCGAGGAGGGCCGAGGCGCGCGCGGTGTCGCCGCTGGAGACCGCGATGTTGTGCGCGATGACGAGCTCGTCGAGCGAGGTGGGCACAGCGTCAGGCGTCGTCGCGGGCAGGCCAAGAGCGTCCCGCCATTGCCACGTCGCGAAGGAGTCTTCCCGCTTGCCGATGGTGCGCACGAGGTCCGTCCCGGCCACGAACATCCACTCGAAGACGTTCGGCTCCCGCTCGCGGTACTCGAGCGCGGTGAACGCAGGCCCCTTCTCGGCGCGATCCACCTTCCAGAACGGCCCCACCGCCTGGACGCGGAAATCATTCGCGATGCTCCGGAGCTCCTTGGTCGGCGAAACGCGCGTGTCGACCACGGCGACGCGCTGCGGATCCTCGAGCTTCGCCGCGGTGAGGCTCGGCACCATCGCGTGCGGACGCTGCGCGGCGTAGTTCGAGCTATAGGAGAAATCCATCTTGTCGAGCGCCTGGACGACCGAGCCGGCCGTCGCCACGTTGCTGAGCGCCCACTCGACGAACTGCGCGATGTCGGCGTCGGGCGCCATGTAATGGCCCGTCTGGTCGAACCGGCCCGCCGTCTTTCGAGCCTGCACGAGCTGGACGAGCCCCATGCGGGCGAGCAAGAACAGCGGGACGAACAGGCCCACCGCGACCGCAGCGTATCCGCCGACGCGAAAGACACGCGACGTCCACGCCGGAGCCCGGAGGCGGGTGAGGACGTCGCTCCCTCCGCGCACGAGGTACAGCAGCGTCGCGGTGATGGTGCCGGCTGCGAGGGCCGCCGTCGGGCCGTAGTAGTGGGGCCAGAAGATGTGGATGTCGGCCCCCTGCTTGAACACGAAGTACTGGAACGAGGCGGCGATCGCCCACGCGATGGGGAAGATCTCCAGCGGCTTTCGAACGACGCGGAGGACCGCCAGCGGAATGCCGACGGCGAGCGTGCCGTAGCTGATGGGCGTGAGCGTGATGCTGAGCCAGAGCTTGCGGCGCTGACTGAAGACGTCGTGCCAGCTTGCCTCCGACCCGCTCGAGCGGTGGTGGTAGCTGCCCATGAGGTCGCCCATCTTGTCCCACTTGCCGAAGAGCGCGAGATACAGGAACAGCGTCCCCACGGTGGCGGCCGTCACCCAGGCAAACCACTGGGCGTATCGGCGCTCATCGATGCGGCCGGCATAGAAGCGTCGCGGCAGGACGTAGGCGCGGACGAATGCGAACGCCAGGATGGGCCCCACCAGCGCGAGCCCGACCCAGTCGGCATTGCAGGCGCCGAACGCGCCGATGGCGGCGAGGATCACATGACGAAGCCGCCAGCGCTCCCAGAGGCAGGCCGTCGCCCACGTCAGAAGCAGCCCAAAGAAGATGGTCGGCACCTCGAGATTGCCGAACGTCGCGTAGGCGAGGTCGATCGGGACGAACGTGAAGAAGATCGTCGCGATGGAAGCCGGAATCACGCCCCAGGCGCGCCTGCCGAAGCCGTAGATGAGTGGGGGCGAGAGCGCGCTGCAGAAGATGGCCGCGGCGCGCGTCGTGAACCAGTGGTGGCCGAAGATGAGGTACGCGATCGCGTCGAGCGACTCGATGCCGAAGGGGTGGTGGCAGTAGTACTGGTCCGGCCGCGCCGGCTGGAGCAGGTAGTCGCAGTAGGCGGCGAACTTGTGCCAGTGCACCATGTTCTCGCCGGCGATCGCGTAAGCGGCGCCCGTGCTGTAGTGCCCGCTCCGCTGCGGCCCGAACGCCTCCCAGAAGCAGACGGCGACGAAGAATGTGCACGCCGCCATGGCGAGCCAGTGCATGGCTCGTTCGGCGCGCGAGAGCCCCGTCGGCTTCTCGATCCACGCGCGGAATCGTTCCTGGAGAAACGTGCTCATGCCCGAGGCGAATCAGAACCGGTACTTGAAGATGGCCCAGTAAGAAGGGAGCGCGTCGCGAACGAAGGAGATCTTCTTGCCCTCCTCGAACCCGCGCGCGACGTAGTTGACCGGCACTTCCATCGGCGTGTTGCCGTTTCTGACGAGCTTGCACACGAGCTCGATGTCGAGCTCGAAGCGGTCACCCCGCAGGTCCAGCCCCTCGAGACACTCGGCGCGGAAGACCTTGAACATCGTGTTGATGTCGGTCGTGCGCTTTTGGTAGAGCGTGTTGAACGTCTTGGCGAAGACGAGCTGCGCGAAGTTGAGCATCAGCTCTTTCGCGTGGTTCTGGGCGAAGCGCCGGACCTTCCAGTCGTCGAGGCCGAGCGACCGCGAGCCGAGCACGAAGGAGGTCTTCCGCTGCAGGATCGGCTCGAGGAGCGCGTCGTAGTCGTCGAGGTCGTACTCGAAGTCGGCGTCCTGGATGAGGATGATCGAGCCCGTCGCCGCCGCGAGACCGGTGCGGACGGCGTGCCCCTTGCCACGCGGTTTGTCCTCGAGAATCACCTTCACGTCGGGGTGCGACGCGAAGCGCTGCACGATGGCGCGCGTACCGTCGGTGCTGTTGCTCTCGACGATGATGACCTCTTTCGGGATCTTGATCTGCTTGGCGAGGAGCGCCTCGAGCACGGCGCCGACGTATGTCTCCTCGTTGAAGCAAGGGAAGATGATGGAGAGCTTCTCGGCCTGCGCCTCGGTGCGCCTCCGGAACGTCGCCGCGTGCGCGCCCGTGCGGACGGGGACCGTCGTGGCTGCACCGACGAACCCGCGACGCTTGGCCTTGCGCGTGAGGCGCGCGAGCACGTAATCGACCGTGTGGTGCTCGTGAACCGGGCCCTGCGACGTCAGCACGAAGCCGAAGCGGGTCATCAGCGCTGCGAGGTTCGACGTGTTGAAGAACGCCGTCTTGAAGTCGAAGAAGCTCGGCCAGTAGCGGCGGAGAAGCGCTGCCGGAAGCGAGTGGCTGTTGGAGTAGGTGACGCCGACCCACGCCGTTGGGGACAGCGCCGCCGTGAGCTGGCGCAGCACGGCGTTCGGATCGCTGCACGCCTCGAGCGTCTCGTTCAGGATCACGAGGTCCACATCGGGGCCGAGACGCGGCGTGGCCCAGTCGACGCGCGACTCGCCTGCCAGCGCGGAGAACTCGTGATCGGTCGCCGCCACCACCACGAGCCCCACCTTGCGGGCCGTCGGCGTCTGGGCAAAGTCCTTGAGGAACCGGCCGAGGAGCACCACATTCTTGAGCGGCCGCCCCTCGACGCGCGCGAACTCCGCCGCGAAGCGCTCGAGCAGCTCGTCGAAGTCGGTGATGCACAGGGCGCGGTCTTCCGGGCGGTCGTGCTGCCCCAGGCGCGCGATGTCGAACCAGTTGACCGAGCGCGACCGCGCCGCGGGGCTCACGTAGACGATGCCGCAGTTCGAGCAGCGGACGAAGCGGACGCCGGTGCGGTGGAAGAGGTACTGCGAGTGGTCGGCCTGGCAGACGGGGCAGTCGACGTAGTGGCTACGAAGGCGCGACGCGGCCACGGCGGGCGTCAGGTCGAAGACGAAGCCGCCGCGGTCTTCGCGCATCTTCACGGTCGGGTTGGCGCTGCTCGATCCGCGTTCGGACATGGGCTAAGAGGCTCCGCAGCGGGCGTGTATAACATCGTTCCGCGCAGGAGACGTCGCCTTGGAGTTTTCGGGAAAATCTGTGGTCGTGACCGGAGGCGCCGGGTTCATCGGCAGCCACGTGGTCGATGCGCTCGTCAGCGGCGGGGCAAGCGTCACCATCATCGACAACTTCTCGACCGGCTACCGCGAGCTCGTGCCCCCGCGGCCCCAGGTGACGCTCATCGAGGGGGACCTTCTCGACTTCCCGCTCGTGTCGGGCGCCATGAAGGGGCAGGACTTCGTCTTTCACCTGGCCGCCAACGCCGACGTGAAGGATGGCCTGCTGCACCCCAGAAAGGACGTCGAGCAGAACATCATCGCGACCCAGAACGTGCTCGAGGGGATGCGCGCCCACGGCGTGCGGCGCATCGCGTTCTCGTCGACCGGCGCGCTCTACGGCGACGCCCCCATCCTGCCGACGCCCGAAGACTGCCCGTTTCCCATCCAGACGTCGCTCTACGGAGCCTCCAAGGTCGCCGCCGAGGGGCTCCTGACGGCGTACGCGTTCGGCTACGACTTCCAGACGTGGATCTTCCGCTTCGTCTCGCTGCTCGGCCCGCGCTACTCGCACGGGCACATCATCGACTTCTGGCGGCAGCTTCGTAAGGACCCGAAGGTGCTTCACGTCCTGGGCGACGGGCACCAGCGTAAATCGTACCTCAACGTCGCCGATTGCGTTCGCGGCATGCTCGTCGCCGTCAAGGCAGCCGGCACGACGAACATCAACATCTACAACCTCGGCCACACCGCCATGTGCGAGGTCAACGAGAGCATCCGCATCATCTGCGGCGAGCTCGGGCTCTCGCCCGAGATTCGCTACGGCGGGGGCGAGCGCGGGTGGATCGGCGACGCGCCGCGCATCCTGCTCGACACGAAGAAGCTCGGGAGCCTCGGCTGGTCACCCACGAAGGCCATCCCCGAGAGCATCGTCGAGACGGTGCGCTTCATCGAGCAGAACCCCTTCCTGCACAAGAAGCAGGGGTAGAGAGAGCCGCCAGGACGCCAGGGACCTGACCATGGGTCCCATCTCGCAGCCGACTCACAAGCCTCGACAACCCGCGTGGGCCTATCCCGCCCCGCACCCAGCCCCGCACACGCACCCGATCCCCGCGCCCGCTGGCCCGATCGGGGTGCGTTCGCGTGTGTCCCCGGCCGACCGCGCCCGCGTCTTCGCCATCGCCCGCGGTGAGGCGCGAGAGGGGACCATTGGTCAGGCCAGGGACGCCAGCCGAAGAACCCTCTCGGAATCCGGATCGAGTCATGGCGCCCCTCGCGCCCTGGCGATCGGCTCTTCCCTTTCAGCTGCCTGACACAGCCCTCACCCGGGCGAGAAGACCTCGCGCGACACGGCTTCGACCGCGAGCTCGACGGCGCGGTCGCTCGTGTTGCGCACGCGGAAGCCCAGCGCCGCGAGCTTGTCGGGCTTGATGCGCGAGACGGGGACGTCTCCTGGCCAGCCTTGCGTACCGCCGGCGTACTCGATGCGTGCGCCCTTCACGGGGGCCGCGGCGACGCACAGCTCGGCGATGCGCCGCACCGACGTCGTGTCCGGAGGGGCGACGTTGTAGATGTTGAGCCGCTCGTTGGCGTGATCGAGCACGAAGAGGATGCCTTCGGTGCAGTCGGCGACGTGGAGGTACGGCTTGGCCTGCCGTCCGTCGCCGAGGACATCGAGGTACTCCGGGTGCGCCTTGAGCTTCTTGCAGAAGTCGAGGATCGCGCCGTGCGTGCCGCGAGGGCCGACGACGTTGCCTAACCGGCAGATGAACGCCGTCATGCCGAAGCACTCGACGAAGGCGGCAATCATCGACTCTCCGGCGATCTTGCTCGCGCCGTAGAGCGAGAACGGAAGGATGCCGAGGTCGGTCTCGCCGCACGGCTCGGCCGTGTTGCCGTAGACGGTTCCCGACGAGGCGAAGACGAAGCGCGTGATGCCGGCGAGGCGCGCCGCTTCGAGCGCGTTGTACGTGACGAGGGTCCCCTGCTCGAGATCGAGGCGCGTTCGCTCGAGACCCCAGCGGGCCTCGGGGTTGGCCGACAGGTGAAACACCACGTCGTGGCCCGCGATGGCGGCCCGCAGCGCGCCTTCGTCGAGGGCGTCCGCGACGACGAGCTTCACGGCGCCGCGATCGAGGTGCGCCTGGATGAACGCCCGCTTGCCGACGCTGAGGTTGTCGTAAACGGTGACCGGACCGCGCGCCACGAGCCGGTCGACGAGATGGCTGCCGACGAAGCCTGCGCCACCCAGGACAAACGAACGCATGCGCGGGAACGTAGCAGATGCGGTATGTGAGCGCGGTGCCAGCAGGGATTCACCCGTGGCGGGCTCGGGCCCACGCAGTCCTCGCCATCGTCGGGCTCGTCTACCTCGTGGGAGTGTGGCTCGAGGGGGCGGGCAGCACGCTGCCGGGCAAGGTCTTGCCCCGAACGCCGCTCTACTTCCTGCAGATCGCGGCGCTCTTCCCGCACGCCGCCACGGCGTCGATCGACTACCGCGCCGAGGGCTGGGTGTGCCGCGAGCACAAGTGGCGCGAGATCACGACGCGTCCGTACTTTCCCCTCGACCCGGACGACAAGGAGAACCGCTTCCAGCGCGTGATGCACTTCTTCCGCGACAACCGGCCGACGATGCACGCGCTCGACGAGTACCTCGTCAGCCACCACAACGCGGGCGGCCACGACGACGGCATCCCCGCGGACGACAAGATTGGCGGCATCCGCGTGCTGAGCTTGCGCCTGCCGCTGCCGAACCCGGGTGACGCGCTCGAGCGCGTGCACCGAAAGCCGCTCGCCGAGTATCCCGACTCGGTGAGGAAGAACTGGTACCACTCGACGCGCGCCCTCCGCGCCGAGCGCTGCGGCAGCGCCGAGCGCGACGTGCACGACGAGGGGGCCGAATGAACCCGTTCCTGCGCCTCTGGGACTGGCTTCACGAGCCTGTGCCCGTGCTGCGTCTCGCCCTCATCCGCATCGCGGCGCCGCTGGCCATCCTCGGGTTCATGGCGGGGAGGCTCGCGCACGCCGACGAGTGGATCGGCGACCAGGGCTTTCGTGTGCCCGACCTCGGCGGCGACTGGCGGCAGCCGCTCTACGTCCCTGCGCTTCCGGCGTGGGGCGCGTGGGCCATCGCCTCCATCATGGTCGCCTCGGGGCTGGCGTGCGCGCTCGGTGTGAAGACGCGCTGGAGCGGGCTCACCTTCGCCGCGACGCTCGCGTTCGTCGCCGTGGCCGACCGGCTCGCCGCGTTCACCGTGAGCAAGATGTCGCCCGCCGTGGTCATTGCGCTCGCCGTCGGCCCCGCGGGGAGCCGTCTCAGCTGGGACGCGTGGTGGCGCCGCGCGCATGGATCCAAGCTGCCGAGGAAGCTCCGCCCCGCCGTGAGCCTCCGGTTTCTCCAGCTGCTTCCGGTCTTCATCTACAGCTCGTCCGGCATCGCGAAGGAGCGCGGCGACTGGCTCAAGGTGCCGCTCGTTCTCTGGACGCAGCTTCACGACAGCTACCAGACGAGCCTCTCGTTCTTTCTCGCCGAGCACATCCCGGGATGGGCGTGGACGCTGATGCAGGGGCTCGTCCTGATGTTCGAGATGGGGGCGCCGCTCTGGTTCGGCTGGTCGCGGACGCGGCACCTGGCGTTCCTCTTTGGCGTCGGGATGCATCTGATGATCGGGCTCATGTTTGGCCCCGTGCTCTGGTTTGCGCTGCTGATGATGGCCGTGCTCATCGGCGGCTACGCGCCACTTTCGTGGCTCGCCCCCATCGATGCGCTTGCCGATCGCGTCGAACGGCGCAAGCGTGGGACCGTCCCGGCGACGACGGAGGTCACGTCATGAGAGAGCTCGCGTTTCGGCTGGTCAACGTGTTCGCGCAGGAAGGCAATCCGTTCTCCGGAAACCCGCTGTGCGTCTTTGCGGATGGCGCGGGGCTGACCGACGAAGCGATGCAGGCGATCGCGCGGCAGACGAACCTGGCCGAGACGACGTTCCTCCTCCCGAGCTCCACGCGCGACGCGACCGCCCGCGTGCGCATCTTCACGCCGAGCCTCGAGATGCCCTTCGCGGGGCACCCGACGCTCGGCACGGCGCATGTCGTCTCGCGCATGCACGGCGGCGCGCGCCACATCGTGCTCGAGATGCGCGCCGGGCTCGTCTCCGTCGACGCCGAGGACAACCTCTGGACGCTCGAGACGGCGCACCCGCCACGAACACGCGCGCCGGAAGCCTCGCCCGAGGCGCTCGCGGCGATGCTCGGCGTCGCGAAGCTCGGAGGCGCGCCCTTGTGGGTCAACACAGGGGTCGAGCAGCTCGTGATTCCGCTCGCGACCGCGGCTGATGTCACAGCGGCGCAGCCGAAGATCGACATGCTCACGACGCTCGCCGCGCGAACCAGTGGCGACAAGAGCTCCGCCTACGTCTGGGCGCACGTCGGAGACCCGCGCGAAGGAAAGGTCGTCGCCCGCTACTTCTTCGTCCAGAACGGCGGCGTCCTCGAAGACCCTGCGACCGGCTCGGCGTGCGCCAACCTCGGCGGCTGGCTCCTCGCGAACGGGGCGACCGAGCCGGTGCAGCTCGCGATCGATCAAGGCTCGGCCGTGGGCAGGCCCTCCACGCTTGGCCTCCTGGTCGCCAAGGGGCGCGTGTTCGTGAGCGGGCTCGTGGCCGAAGCCGGAAGCGGCGTGATGCTCGTCTGACGCATCGGCGCGCTGCCCAACGCCGCGCGCGGGTGTAGGATCATCGTCGGCCTTCTCGATGCCCCAGCTCACGTACGCCACACGCAAATCTCCTCTCGCCCTCGCGCAGTGCCGCGCCTTCATCGCGTCGCTCGCGAGCAAGAGCCCGCAGCTGCGCACGATCGAGCTGCTCGTGACGACGACCGGCGACAAGGTGCAGGACCGGCCGCTCGCCGAGATCGGCGGCAAGGGCCTGTTCGTGAAGGAGATCGAGGAGGCGCTGCTCGAGGGGCGCGCCGACATCGCCGTTCACTCGGTGAAGGACGTTCCCGCGAGCTTGCCTGCGGGGCTCATCCTCGCGTGTCTCCCGCGCCGCGCCGATCCACGCGATGTCCTTGTCTCTCCGCGCCACGGGACGCTCAAGGACCTCCCCACGGGCGCGCGCGTCGGCACGAGCAGCCTCCGTCGCGTCGTGTCGCTTCGCGCGGCGCGCCCCGACCTCGAGCTCATTCCCGTTCGCGGCAACGTCGACACACGCCTTCGCAAGGTCGACGCCGGCGAGTTCGACGCCATCGTGCTCGCAGGGGCAGGGCTCGTTCGCCTGGGGCTCGAGTCGCGCGCTACCGAGTGGCTGTCGGTCGACGTGTCGCTGCCGGCCATCGGTCAGGGGGCGCTGGGCGTCGAAGCGCGCGCCGAAGATGCCGACATCCTGACCGTCCTCGCGCCCCTCCACGACGCGGAGACCGCGGTGTGCGTCGCCGCCGAGCGAGGCGTGATGACCGCGCTCGGTGCCGATTGCCGCACGCCCATCGCAGCCCACGCCGTACGCGACGGCGCGTCGCTCTGGCTTCGCGTGATGGTGGCCGACGCCGACGGGTCGCGCGTGCGCACGAAGGAGGCCCGGATGCCGTGGCCGAGCGCCGAGCCAGCCGCGAGAGCCTTTGGCGTCGAGACAGGGAGCACCCTTCGCTGAAGCGGTAAGCTCTCGTCATGATGACGGAA
>Ga0302320_10026854_pt1 | contig 11127 bp, 10 predicted proteins | sample Bog_T0_3_FD_202130 | JGI IMG/M metagenome (GOLD analysis project Ga0302320, IMG submission 202130) | Peat permafrost microbial communities from Stordalen Mire near Abisko, Sweden - Bog_T0_3 | ecosystem: Environmental > Terrestrial > Soil > Wetlands > Peat | place: Sweden: Abisko, Stordalen Mire... | reverse complement strand
GAAATAAAATGCACCCATCGGCAGAAAAGTGAAGGAGAAAACACGATTTTTGGCAACCTCGTGGCAACCTTGGCCAACGGGATTTGCGCCGCTGCTGCCGCGTCGAACATTGCTCGATTGAAGCGCGGCTCTTTCAGTGGCTATTGGTCCGGATGCTCAGCAAAGACCTCCACGATCCGCTCCCCCGGATAATAGCCGGTGATGGCTTTCATCCTGTCACGTTTAGGATTGGCTTCCAGTGGGAAGGTAAATGGGACAAATTCAAAACGTGGGGCGAATGACGGCTGCTTGCGCCTTCAAGGGGAATCGAACCGATCTTATCCGAACAACAGAAGAGCTTTGTTAAGCGTGCTTTGAGTTGTTTACGAGCGAGTTAGAACAAGAAACAGATGCAGAAAAGCGCAGAGAAAACAAGCCAGAAACAGCGTTGCTGGCAAATTCGTGGCAAATAATTCCGAAGGGGATCAGGACCACTTGAGGTCGCCGGCCATCCGATTCCTAACAACTCCTTGTCCGAGGACTCTGAAAAAGAATTGGCCAGCAGAATCTGGGCTCGCGCGGCCCCCGCTTCAAACCGCTGCCTTGTGATTGCGTTTGCTCGACCGCTAAGGGGCTGGGATCATCGCCAATAAACCCGTGAGCTCAATTCCCAAAAGCGATCTTCAGCCGAAGGACCTGGCGCGGGCTACTGTCGTAGCCACAATTCAAAATAGCGGTCGCCCTTGCTCAATGTCTGACGAAATAGACCCGGACAACATTCTTACGGCTGAGGGCTACGAGGTTCCTCGGACACTCGATGAGCTATCGGTTTGGTGGTGGTCGAAATATCAGCTTTTTGCCGCAACCAAGGCAGGGCGCGCCTATGCCCGTGAGGGTAATGGTCTCCTCATCAAAAAGTTTCACGACGAGGCGCAGCCGATGATCGCTTACATGCGACGCTTTCCTCCAAAAGCCGGCGTCCGATGCAAGCTTCTCGCCGGAAATGAAGAAGAAGACGCCCTTTATGTTGACTCATCCGGTTCGGTGGCCCGGAAGTTTCAGATAACGACTGCCGTTGATGGCCGCACGGAGAAATTGCGTCGCCGGCAGCTCACTCGCGTCGGCCACGTCGATGGCCTAGCCAAGCTGACCGATGACGATGAAATACCGGACGACGCTCTCCCATCCGATCGCTACAGCCTGATTGAGGAGATGGCGGCCTATGTGTTGGCCGCCATCGAGAGGAAAAATGAGAAGGGGTATGACCCTGGCTTCACGCTCATCGTCGGTTTTAATGACAACACGTTTGACGGCGAGGAGGATCTCAGCCGATTCCGCATGCATATCGGTAACCCCACGCATAAGTTCGCTGAACTTTACATTGTCGGCATCCTGGGACACATCGCGATCCCATGAGCCGCTAGCTGGAGCCCCGTCTCTCGTCTAGACTAGGTTTTTCAAACCGCTGATGGTTTTGAAGGCACGGAGTTCGCGTCCGATTGCTTGTCACCAAGGTCTGAAGGGCGATCAAAAACCGATGACTCTACGTCGATGAATTGAGTCGGAAACTTGGTTCGGAAGACGGCATCGTAATCTTTTCTGAATCCCTTCTTGCCTTGAAGTCGATGCCGGACCTGACCGCCGGCAGCATGAAGAACGAAATCCGCCACTTCCAGTCCTGGCTCACGCGAAGCCTTGGGCAAGAAATTCCAAGAGGCCGGAACAAGATTGCCCCGATTGTCCTTGAATTGAACCCCGGCGAAAGCCTGAGCGACGGCCGCATTGGTGCGCTCGGAGTCTTCGATAATAAAGCCCAAGGAATCCAAGCGATAAAAACGCGAGATGGCCATTACCTGTTGGACCAGACAGCTCGCAACTAAGCGTAGCGCGGTCACAGTATCCGGTTTCGTCGTCGATGCTCTTGTCATCACTGCAAACCGACCAAAGATTCCGTTTTTGAAAAAGTCACCGAGTGCCGCCGCCTGATCTGGGGAGCATCGCTGCTTGCTGGCGTGCATAGGCGAATTTTTCAGTTCTGAGAAATGAGTCTTGCAGAGGTTCTGCCACGGACCGTCGAGATCGCGCCAGCAATAACCTGCCAAGTGAGCACATCCGCCCATTCCGAACAGTGGATAGGTTGGGTCGGCGTAGTCCTCGTGCCCGGTTTCGTCGATAAAAAACAGCAGACATCCTTCGGAGGGTACAAATGTGGAATTCTCGGGCACGGGCGGTTCGTGGGAAGATTTCTGCATAGACGAAGCTGAAACCTGGGGCAATCTCGGACGACGTGCGGCCATACGCGAGGCGGGCAGGCTGGGCGCCGGAACAGTTTTGACCCCCTACCGACCGCTTGATCGGAACACGCCCAAAGGAGGGATGAACGGCTTTTCGAGGCCGGACAGGCGGCATTCTTCCTCAAGGGTTATGGTCGTTTCAAGAACGGTGAGCGTTGCGAATTTGCCGGGGCGACCGAGCGCGGTCTAAGCCCTTGCCTTAATCCTCGTATGCTAACGTGCTCGCGCATGCGGCCTAACCTCGTAGCATGGTCTGCGCCTCAAAACTATGTCCCCAACGCTCTCGAAAGAACTGGACGGAGTGTTCGACGCCGAGACGCGTCGGCTGAATCAGAACTGGCCGTCCTTCGGGCAGCGTGCGGCTGAGCAAGCTGCCGCTGCCGGGCCAGGGTTTCCTTCGGTCGGGATTCTCTTCGATCACTACAGCAATGCCGTGCGCGACAAGGCTGCAGCCGTCATGGATGCAATAGAACGAACGCTGACCGCGTATGGCGAGCAACTGGCCAGCCAAGATGTAGTGACGTGGAGCAAGAAGTTCAACGCAATGCTCGACAGTGACGCCGATCGCGTCGTTGAAACCTTGCGGGCTTCGGCCAGGGGCGGAATCGAACAGAATCAACTCGCCCGCGCCCGGCTCCAACTAACACCCCATCTCGACGAGCTAAAGCGCGATTTCCGCTTGGCGCTCGTTGCGAAGGCGAATTCGGCGGAATCGCTAGCACCCGTGCATCACGTCACCGTTCATGGCGGTAACGTGGTGGTTGGAAACAACAACCAGCAGACCGTGATTCATGTGTTTCAAGAAATCCTGACCAAGATCGATGGCAGCAAAGCGCCCGAGGCGGAGAAAGCGGAAGCGAAAAGCCGCCTATTGCGATTTTTTGAGCATCCTGTCGTCAAAGAGGTGGAGGGGGCAGTTGCTGGCGCGGTGATCAAGGCGCTCATGGGCGGCTAGCTGCTCCCGATGACCCTTGTGCTTACAGAAGTTTCCAACGCCGGGGTCGCTATGGTCGCTGACTCAGCGATCTCGTTCTACGACAAACAGGGGAATTTGGGCGTGAGGAACCGTGAGGAATGGAAAAAACTCCTTTGGGTCGGGAAGGTTGCTGCCGGGGTCTCCTATTGGGGAAGCATTGGGGAGATAACACGACGGCGCTTTGACGAATGGTTGGATGAGGCCATCCGTGTTGGCGATTTCCATGATTTGCCATCACTTGCCGCGTATTTGGCGGGCGTGTTAAACACGGCGGCGAAGAACCAACCGGTCCAGCGACCGATGGGCGTGCATGTCGCTGGTTTCCACGACTGGGAAGATCATGTCCGTCGACCGATGTTTTTCCACGTTCACAACGGCGATGGACAAATCGCCTGGGCTCAGGCCGTTGATGCTAATGGCAATATCAGCTTGCATCCGACGTACCAGTGGGGTCCCCGGACGCTATTCGCACCGCACCGCGATTTGCCGACCGTGGGAGCTCCAGTTGATCTCGAGGTCGCCCGTCTTGGTTCAGGATGGATTACGAGCAACGGCGATTTCACGACCTATTCCGTGATAGCTGGAAAATTGATGGAGACATGCGCAATTCTTCGGGCGATCCCCAACGTCCACGTGCCCCGCGACCCGACAAAAATCGGGTCGAAAGTCGCCGTGCTTAATCTTATCCTACAAACTGTTATTTCTATTCACAAACTTAGCTCTCTTTCAAAAGGGATAGGCGGAAAAATATCGGTTCTTGGCATTGGGCCCAATGGGAAGTATGTCGGGAGCAAATTGAACTAGGGCAACTTGTTGACATCGATCGTTATCACACCAAGCCGAGAAATCGGCACGGCAAGATTTTCAAACGGGGCAAACGCACCATTGCTGGAACAATTTCGGGAGCCCGTTCAAAGGGCTTTTGAAGGGAGATTGTAAGCCATGGAGATCGCCTGGACATCCGAGGCAATTGCTCGAAAGGTCGAACAGATCACGCAGTCGGCCAGCCCGTACGCAACCTCCGGCTCTGAGGAGTTGATTCGGACAAATTCCGTGGCCGAAGCATGGCCGGATGCGGTTTTAGAAGGCGTAATTCGCAAAGGGCCGATGGATTACAAGTACGTGAGGGTATGCACGGACGTCCTTAGGCAACGCCGGGACGACCGCGCAAAAAGGGCTGAAGCGACATTCCGGGAAGAATCAAAGACCGCCCTGGCTAGGATTGAGGATGGAAGCGAACGCCGGCACGGCGCGAGCGAGCATTCAGCCGATGAGCGGCTTGAAAGGATCGTGGCCAGAATCGACGAACTCAAGAAGCCGCATGCCGTCGTGAAATGGACGCTCGCGGTTGCGATCATGGCATTTCTGGCAGCGCTGGCAGCGTGGCTTTTCCCACGAATCCATTAAATCAAATTCCATTCGCCACTATGATGCTCCCAACGCCAGACGGAGGCCGAATTGAGACCTTGAACATCGACGAATGTATCCTCGAAGTAAGCTCGCCAGCGTCCATCGATATGACTGCGGAGCAGCAATCAAAAACGGCCGAACCAATCCTGATTATTTATTTCAAGGGCCACTCCAGCCGAACCTTCACCGGCGACTGCGTCATGGACATGGTCAGCCGATTAAGAAAAGCTCGGGTGCCCATAAACCTGCCATCGAGAAGCAAGGTTTCAAGCGCTGTCGCCGATGCCGGTTTTCGGGACATCAAATGGCCAAATGAAACAACCATCAACGCGGTTGGGCCGAGGCACCGGCTAAAGCGCGTTATAATACAATGTGGCGCTTTCGTTGACTTGCATGGAGAGGACGGGGAGGCGCAATCGGCCACTGTTTTTCGAACCATCACGGATCGCCGGGCGCTCCGTGAGTAGCAATTATATCAAGTCCGTTGGGCGTCCCCGAAATTCTGTAACCAGGGAGGGCGTTCCAACGCCAAACAGTCAACCAGCGTCCGAAAATACCAGAGTACCGCAGCATTGAATACGGCGCATTCAGCCGCCGTAATCGTCAAATCGGTCTCGGACTTCGGATGGATTATGCGGTCGCGAACAGATTCTGCCTCCACCAACTTGCCCCATTCCGGGCTGCGGCCAAAATCCAATGGCATTAGGCGCGGGTTTCGAACCGCCGCTATGGCGTTGAGCGACACCTTCACGTTTTCTTTGAGAGTAAGACGGGCTTGCGGTTGCAGCCGGTTAAGCAAATCCGAATCTAATCCCTTCCAGCCAAGATCACGCAGGAATAATGCTTGGCTCCGCAGAAAATTGGAAAGCGCGTCGAGGACCGAAAAAAACGTGCGAACGTTGGCACGGTCCCAGGCGCATGCATTATTTGGTGTACGAGGAACGGAGCCCACGAATTGCATATCGGCGAGCATGGCGGTAAGGAATGGATCAACTCGCCCGATGAAGGCGGCTATCTGTGCGTCCCGGTCTGGGTTCATCTGAGCCAATCTTTCGGCGCGGTGGTTTCAGGTGGTCGCGTCGGGCTCATTCTCTCCAGCAGGAACAAGCCAAAAACACGTTTGCTGGAAAATCCGCGGCACGGCCTGCGGAGATTCCAAGGATCGCTTCGAGCTCCACTGGGGCACAGGGCAGTTTGCGGCCATTGGCACTCAATTGTCCAACTCATGCGGCTGTGCCGGAATCGACTCGTAGATGGTCTTCGAGAGCACCGTGAAGGCCGCCTCGCCGAAGTCCTTGTCGTCCATGTAGCGGGTGACGATTTTGTCGTTGTCGGTCATGCGCTGGATCATCATGGCCTCGATGAGCTGGCGCAGGCCAAGCTGGAATTTGTCGAATGGATTGGCCCGGCGGAGCTGGACAACCTGAACGTCGGCCGTGGCCTTCTCCCGGATCTGTTCGAAGAAGAACCGGTCCTCGTCGGTGAAATTGGTCCCGAAGCGGTCATTGAGCACCTTGATGATCTCCGAGAGCGGGACCTTTTCGTCCTTCGCCCTGCCGGTGCCGACATCGGTGGGGCTCTTGACCCCCTCCGGCTCTCCGACTGCCAGGTCGAGCGCGCCGGAATAGACCCGGGCGAGGCGGTAATATTGGAGCCCGACCTCGTCGCCGAGTTTCACCCGCTCCGTATCACGATCAAGGGGCAGGTGGGGCAGGAGGAACCGGCCGTAGCTGTAAAGCATCTCCAAGGCCGGATCGCCGTAGGGCATGATCTGGCTCATGAAGGAGTAGATGTTGACGTAGCCGTTCAGCTTTTCGCGGAAATCGCTGCGTTTCACCTCATCGGTCATCGCCTTGAACCGGTCCACCGCCGGCTGCAGTTGCGCCTGCATTCCGGCGTGGTCCTTGGCGCTCTGCTTTGCCACGGCCTTGTAGAAGACCTGGGCGAACCCCTCGACCTCTTTCCAGAAATAGACCTGCGCCGCATCCAGCACGTGCTTGAGCTCCTCCAGCTGCTGCGGATCGGAGCCTTCCTGCAGGCTGGTGGCGTCGAAGTAAGGCTTAAAGGCCTTGTAGATGTTCTCGGCCTCGTTGACGAAATCGAGGACGAACGGGCTCTCCTTCCCCGGGATCTTGCGGTTGAGCCGAGACAGCGTCTGCACGGCCTGCACTCCATCGAGCCGCTTGTCTACATACATGGCGCAGAGCAGCGGTTGGTCGAAGCCCGTCTGGTATTTGTTGGCCACCAGGAGCACCTGGTAGTCCAGGGAGGCAAACCGCTCCGGGAGCTGCCGTTCGCTGATCGACGATCCGTTCACGCAGTCCTTGTTCATCCCCGGCTCTGTGTATTCGAGCCCTGTCTCGGGGTCCTTCACGGTGCCGCTGAAGGCAACCAACGGGCGCACGTCGGTGATTTTGTTCTCTGCGATATAGCGCTCAAATGCCTGCATGTAGCGCACGGCATGTAGGCGCGACGAAGTGACGACCATGGCCTTGGCCCGCCCGCCGAGGTGGCCGCGCACCTTCTGCCGGAAGTGCTCCAGCATCACCTCGGTCTTCTGCTCGATATTGTGCGGGTGCAGGCTCATGAACTTGGCCAGCGCCTGCGCCGCCTTCTTTTTCGGCAGGTTCGGATCGTCTTTAATGGCCTTCATCAGCCGGTAATAGGTGGTGTAGGTGGTGTAGTTTCGGACCACGTCGAGGATGAAGCCCTCCTCAATGGCCTGGCGCATGGAGTAGAGATGAAAGGCCTCGGGCAGTCCGGTCGATCCCTTGCGGCCGAACAGCTCCAAGGTCTTGCCCTTGGGTGTGGCGGTGAAGGCGAAGAAGCTCAGGTTCGGCTGCCGGCCGCGTGACTGGATAATCTGGTTGAGGCGGTCCTCCCAGTCCGGTTCCTCCTCCTCGCTCGCGGCTTTGGCCGTGACACCCAGAATGGCCTTCAACTCCCGCGCCGTCTCACCGCTTTGGCTGGAGTGCGCTTCGTCCACGATGACGGCATACCGGCGCTTGGCGATTGCCGCCTCCCATTTGGCCGCGTCGGCCTTCTGCTCAGCCGTGGCCTCCTCCTGGTTGTCGGCCCCAGCGGCGTGAAGCAGGCCCCGCATCACAAAGGGAAACTTCTGCAGGGTGGTGATGACAATCTTCGTGCCGTCGATGAGGGCCGCAGCCAGTTGCTTCGAGTCCTGGTCGATGGCCTTCACCACGCCCTGGGCGTGCTCAATCTGGTAAATGGCGTCCTGCAGCTGCCGGTCCAGTACCTGCCGGTCAGTGATGACCACCACGCAGTCGAAGACCTTCGCATCTTTGGTGTCGTGCAGGCTGGCAAGCCGGTGCGAGAGCCACGAGATGCTATTGGTTTTGCCGCTGCCCGCCGAGTGCTGGATGAGGTAGTTGCGCCCCAGGCCCTCATTGCGGGCGGTTACGACCAGCTTCCGGACCGAGTCGAGCTGGTGGTAACGCGGGAAAATCATTGTCTCCTTGGTCACCATCCGATGGCCGCCCCGGCCGTCGTCCACCTTCTCCTCCTTCTTCTCAAGGAAGATGAAATGGCCCAGGATATCGAGGAAGCTCTCGAACTGGAGCACCTCTTCCCAGAAATAGCCCGTGCGATATCCCGAGGGGTGCTGCGGGTTGCCCGCGCCGCAGGTGATCTGCCCGGGATGGCTCCCCCGGTTGAACGGCAGGAAATGGGTCTTATCCCCCGCCAGCCGGGTGGTCATGTGGACCTCGTCGGGGTCGGCCGCGAAATGCACGAGCGCCCGCTTCTTGAAATCGAACAACGGCGCCCGGGGATCCCGGTCTTCCCGGTATTGGCGCACCGCATGGCGCCAATTCTGACCGGTGCCAGGGTTTTTCAGCTCGATGGTGGCGACTGGCAGGCCGTTCACCGCCAGCATCATGTCCAGCGTGCGGTTGTCCCCGGGGTGGCAGGGCACCTGGCGAGTCACCGTCAGCCGGTTCATGGCAACGAGCTTCACGACATCGTAGTTCGCCCCGTGGGCGGGCTTGAAGTAGGCAAAGCGGAAGGTCTTCCCGTAGAATTTGAAACCATGCCGCAGCACGTGCAGGGAGCCCTTGGTCTCCAGTTCCTTCACGAGGGCGGTAATCAAAAGTGCCTCCAGTCCGGCCCCGTGCAGGGCCTTCATCTCCTCCCAGAGCTTCGGTTGCGTCTCTGAGATGAAGCCGCATATCTGTGCCGGGAACAGGGCCGTTTCCTTGTCCCATTCTGCAAGGCTGCCCGCCTTGCACCCGCCGCGCGTCAGGAGGATTTCCTCAACATAGGTCTCGAAGGCGCGTTCGTTGGTCTGGGACATGGCTAAATCTTGCTACAGTGAGGCAATCCGTTTCCGGGTCGGGTAGAAATTGGTGCGGTCGTTGCCGCATCGAAGCAGTCCTTTGCGGTTCCAGCAAACCCCCGATAGTCGGCGCCTACGCCAAACCCGTCTATCAACATCTGGCGCATGACCAAATCCCCCTCGAATACCTTCATCCATAAGCTGAAGAACCCTTCGCACATGGCGGTGCGAACAATCTGACGACGCATCGCGTCATCGGGCCGAGAGGCAAGGTCGGTTTTCGATTCAAGTGCAATGCCCCAAGCTGTCATCCTGTCTCCGACGCGATCGGATGCCACCAATATACCATTTTCATCAAATGTCTCGCGGATGGGCTTGTCTAGGCCAGTCAGCTCTAGGGTTCTCTTGCCGATCGGATCCGCTGCCTGTGACGCAACCGTTCCGTCCGCTTGATAGGTGAAGGCGGCGAAGGTGTTATCGCGATCTGGCAGGTAATACAGGGCGAGTTGCACATCCTTGTCGCGCTTCGTGCTGTTGCAGTTCACGCAGGCGAGCAGGAAGTTATCCCATCTGCCAATCAGCCCGGCATATTGAGGCAGCCCTTTCGGCTGGATGTGCTCGACGTGAAGTGGAGTTGTCCGGCGTTCACAGTAAGAACAAAATGGCCCGATGTGTGATATCAAGAAATGCCGGGCGTTCTGGTAGTCCGCAAAATCCCCGACCTGGGGGCTGTTCCCTCGGGTTACAGGTCTCATGCTACCCTTTTTTATCCTGCCTGATCCTGGGGCCGAGTCGCCCTTCGCGTTTGAGCTCCAGGAACGCCTGATACGCGGGGTTATCTGCAAACTCGTCTACCCCCTCGGCCAGCCGAGCGAGATAGGATTTCAGTTTGGCCTCCGGGGCAAGTGCGGCCTCTTCGAGTGTCAGTAGATAGTTCTTTGCCGCATCCCTCTGCGCGAAATAGCGGTTACTGGCTTCAGGGTGCTTAACCCCCATCAACCCGCGGGCGATGGCCTCGATACCCCGATTGCCAACGTCGGGGATCGGCTGCCCCTCCAAAACCACCAGTTCACCTTCCCGCAGGGTTTGAACAATGAAGGGCGAATGGGTCGTTGCGATGAACTGGAGATTGGGGAACGTGGTTCGGAGATTTTCCAGCACGATCCGTTGCCATGTCGGGTGGAGATGGAGGTCGATCTCATCGATGAGCACTACGCCCGGTGTCATTTCCAGGGTTCGGTCACCGAGGGCCCCATGGTTTAGTCTTACCGCCTTGACGGCCAAGTCGCCGACGAGGGCCATTACATTCCGCTGGCCGTCGCTGAGGTTGGAGAACGGCTGTTCCCCACGCCCCTCGATGGCTACGACCGCCTCCTTCCGCGTGGGTGAGAAGCGCAACTCGCGCGCGCCCGGCAGGCAACGCAAGATGGCGCCTTTGACCAAGCCGTAGCCGGGCACGTCTTTGCCCTCTTGGTAACTCTCCCAGTCGTGCTCCAGTAACCACTGATTCACGTCACGAGTGCGAGATCGCGGATCCAGACAGCCCTTATAAGCCCAAAGCCTCGAAAGGTTAGAGCGATCGCCCTCCGCGGACCAAGCCTTGGGAGGGGCCCCATCCGCCCACAACCGGCCGGCGCCATAGTATGCGAGCAGAGGAAAAATCAGTCCTTGTTTATGATCCCGGGCGCGTGCCGTCAATTGCCGGATGATGGCAACCGCATCGCTGGCCGCGGCATTTAGGGTCCTTCCTCCAACCTTGGTCACCTCACGGGTCCATTTGACGGGACGGTCGACAATGCGCCCCGCGGCCTCAATGCGCACTGGCAGCTGCTCGATGAACGTAGGCCGCCGGTCTCCATTCGACGATTCGACATGGATCTCGGATTTGCCGATATTTCGCCATCCGTAACCGCCGATACCCACATGCCAGATGCCGAGCGCCACAGCCAAAGCATCCAGGGCTGTAGTTTTGCCAGATCCGTTTTCACCGATCAGCACATGCACCGAGCCATTGCCATTGGCTGGCGCCTCCAGGGACCTCGGGAAATCCAAGGGTCGGTCAGCGAACCCCTTGAAGTTCATGATGTGGAGGCGATCGATTCTCATGACCGATGGAGACTACTTCTGTTCGCTGGCCTTCCGCACGTCAATCTTGCCGGTCACTGCGGCGGTGA
>Ga0302320_10026852_pt1 | contig 11128 bp, 12 predicted proteins | sample Bog_T0_3_FD_202130 | JGI IMG/M metagenome (GOLD analysis project Ga0302320, IMG submission 202130) | Peat permafrost microbial communities from Stordalen Mire near Abisko, Sweden - Bog_T0_3 | ecosystem: Environmental > Terrestrial > Soil > Wetlands > Peat | place: Sweden: Abisko, Stordalen Mire... | reverse complement strand
CCCCGCCGCCACCTCCCGCAACACATGCACCGCCTCAGACTCAAGCGCACGAAGATGCGTTAGGCGGGACGTGGCCGCCGTGGTCGTGGAGCTCATCGGTGCCTCAGACGTGGATGCCGCACTCGGTCTTGTCGCTACCGGCCCAGCGCCCTTCGCGCCCGGACCCGGGAAGGGTACAGGGCACGCAGCCGATCGACTCGTAACCGCGGTCGTGCAGCGGGTTGTACGGCACGTCGTTTTCGGCGATGTAGCGCCAGACCGCCTTGGCGTCCCAGTCGGCCAGCGGGTTGGCCTTCCAGATCCCGCGGCGCTCGTCGAAGTCGAGCTTGGGGGCCTGCGCACGGGTCGGTGCCTGCTCGCGGCGAAGCCCGGTGATCCAGCCGTCCAGGCCCTCCAGCGCCAGCTCGAGTGCCGCCACCTTGCGCTCGGAGCAGCAGACGCCCGCGTTCCAGGCGCCCTCCGCGGGCCGCTGCGCGTCGAAGATCTCCACGCTCACGCCGTAGCGGTGCTCGATCGCCCGCCACGCCTCGTAGGTCTCGGGGAACAGCACGCCGGTGTCGATCGTGAAGACGCGCGCCGACGGCTCGAGCGCCAGCAGCATGTCGATCAGCACGGCCTCCTCCTTCTGGAAGGAGCAGGCCAGCGCGAGCCGCGGATGATGGCGCTCGAGCATGTGGGCTAGCACGTCCTGCGCTCTGGCCTGCTCGAGGTCCGGAACCGCCGGGGGTGCCGCTAGACCGCGCATTCGCCCTCCCCCCGCACGACCGCGAAGGGCTCGTTTCGGTTCCAGTCGATGAAGTCGTTCATCGTCTCGAGCGTGAACTCCGGTGGCAGCGCCAGATCGGCGACCAGCTGCTCGAAGCTCGCCGTGCCGATCCGCGCCACGAACGAGTTGAAGTCCTCGCCCTCGACGCGCTCGCTCTGGTAGTGGGCGAGCCAGCGCTCGACCGCGTCGGGCACCCGCTTGGCGGGCAGCCGCGACTTCAACCGCTGCCCCATCGCCACCGTACCGTTCTCAAAGTTGCCGGCGAGGTGGGGGATGTAGGCCGGGATCGTGCGCGTGCCGAGCTTGATCGAGGCGCCGGTGAAGCCGATGTTGGCGATGTGGTGCTGGCCGCAGCCGTTCGGGCAGCCGCTCATCTTGATGTTGATTGACCGTGTCAGCGGGTCCTCGATCTGCAGCGCCGCGATGCGCTCCGCGATCGCCGCGCTCAGCCCCATCGAGCTGGTGATTCCGAGCTTGCAGCTGTCGGTCCCCGGGCAGCTCACGACGTCGGCGATGCTCCGCGGGCCGACACCCGCGAGGTCGAGCGCCTGGAGGGCGACCCAGACCTCATACAGCGACTCCGGCCGCACCCAGCGCAGCACGAGGTTCTGCTGCACGGTCGTGCGCGCGTAGCCGCCGGAGTGGGCGCGCATGATCTCAGCGAGCCCGCGGAACTGCTCGGGCGTCAGGTCGCCGCGCACGATCTTGACCTCGACGGTCACGAATCCGGGCTGGCGCTGCGGCTTTGTGTTCGCCGCGACGAAGCGCTCGAACTCGGCGGCGTCGCCGTTCGGCGTCGAATAGCTCGCCCTGACCTGCGGGGCACCGGCCTCCTCGTCATAGACGAACAGCAGCGGCGCCGGGTCGAAGTCGCGCTCGGCCACCCAGTCGCCGCGCAGCTCCTCCTCGACCATCTCGCGGAACGCTTCGATCCCGATCCGGTCGACCAGGACCTTGATCCGGGCCCGCGCGCGGTTGGCTCGCAGCTCCTCCTGGCGGTTGAAGATCCGCAGCACCGCCTCGGTCACCTTGAGGTACTCGCCGTCGTCGGCGCCGACGAACTCATACAGCGTCGGCGCCACCCGCGGCATGATCGAGGTGCCGCCGCCGACGCGCATCTCGAAGCCGCGCCGCCCGTCCTTGATCCGGGGGATGAAGCCGCCGTCGTGGATGCCGGTGATCGCGATGTCCTCGTCGGTCGCGGTGAAGGCCGTCTTGTACTTCCGCGGCATCAGCTGGCAGACCTCGTTGCGCACGAAGTAGCGCACGTAGGCGCCGACGTAGGGCGTCGGGTCGAACAGCTCGTTCTCGCACACGCCGGCCCACGGATCGCCGGTGACGTTGCGGATCGTGTTGCCGCAGCCCTCGCGCGAGGACAGGCCGGTCGCGGAGATCTCGCGGATCAGCTTCGCGGCGTCCGGCAGCGGCACGTGGTGCAGCTGCACGTTCTGGCGCGTCGTGATGTGGCCCTTGCGCAGCGGCACGTAGCGCTCGACGACCTCCGCGAAGGAGTCCAGCTGCTCGGGGTTGATGCCGCCGAACGGGAGCTTGACGCGGATCATCTGGCGCTCGACCTGGCGCTGCCCGTAGACGCCCTGCTTCAGGCGAAAGCCGATGAACTGGTCCTCCGGCAGCTGGCCGTCGAGGAACCTGCCCGCCTCCGTGTCGAAGTCATCGAACTCGCGTTCGATGATCGGGATCACGTGTCCGGGGACGTTCTCATAGACCTCGGGGTCGGCGAGCGAGCCACGCCCGCCGCTTGAGCCATGCGACATCCATCGACCTTTCCGCTGGTGGAACGCGGAATACTACCGAAAGCCAACCCTATTTCCAGGGTTTAGTTCGCCCGGGTCTGCGAACGGCCAACTCAGCGCTGCCAAACCCCTGCGCCACCGGCGCGCCCGGGCGCCCTCGCGACGGCCTCCGCTCGCGCCGCGGCGAGCCATTCGCCGCCGCCCGCCGCCAAGGGCCGCGGCGGCGCCGGCGCGGTGTCGCGCGCGAAGCGCTCGATCGCCACGACGATCGCCGCCGTCTCGGCCGGCGTCGGGGCCGGTGAGATCAGCGGTGGCGGGGACGCCGTTTCAGGCAGCATGCGCTGGAGTCTGACGCACACCGCCGCAGAGCGGCCACGCTCCGGTGTGATCCCCCCCAGACCCGAACGTACACGCTGCACTTGCCGGTGTTCCGTCCCCGCGGACATCGCGGGCAACTACCAGACGCGGGTCAGGCCGTAGTCGTCGAAGATCGTGTCTGCCGAGACGATGCTGGCGTGTTCGCAGATCGCCTGAGCCGCGAGCATGCGATCGAACGGGTCGGTATGGATCGGCGGGAGGCCGCGTACCGCCCAGGCATGAACGGCTGTGACCGGCAGTGGCTCGAATGCGAATTCGTCGAGACGGTCGAGAAGATCGGCGGGGGCCCGTAGCTTGCCGAGCGCGCTCTTGATCGCCGCCTCCCAAACGCATACGGCACTGACAAGCACGCGGGTGCGCTCGTCTTCGATCGCCGGTCGCGCGCCGGCAACGCGCTCGTCCCCGGCGAGCAGCCAGAGCACCGCGTGCGTGTCAAGCAGCAGGCTCAGGTGAACAGCTCGGCGAGTTCCGCTGGAAGCTCGTCAAAGTCCTCGGCCAGCTCGACCTGGCCGCGCAACGCGCCGAACGCGTCCGCGAGAGGCCGACGGCGCGGCAGAGCAACAAGTCGCGCGACCGGCCGACCGGAGCGCTGAATGATGACCTCCTCGCCACCCTCGGCCAGATCCACGAGCCGGGATAGTTGACTCTTGGCCTCATGCATTCCCACCCGCACCATGCCGACACAATAGCACCTGCTTAGCTAGAACAGGCCCGCCAGATCGAACCAGGCGCCCGCCGCGTGAGCAGCTTCTACAGCGGGATGTTGCCGTGCTTGCGCCGCGGGCCCGCCTCGTGCTTGGTGGCGAGCAGATGCAGTGCCGTGATCAGCCGCGGGCGGGTCTCGTGCGGCTCGATCACGTCGTCGATGTAGCCCCGTTCGGCGGCGACGTAGGGGTTCTCGAAGCGCGCCGTGTAGTCCTCCATCAGCTGGGCGCGCAGCTCCGCCGGCCTGTCGCTCGCCGCGATCTCGCGCTTGTAGATGATGTTCACGGCACCCTCCGGCCCCATCACGGCGATCTCGGCGCTCGGCCAGGCGAAGTTGAAGTCGGCCCGCAGATGCTTTGAGGACATCACGTCATACGCTCCGCCGTAGGCCTTGCGCGTGATCACCGTGATCTTCGGCACCGTCGCCTCGGCGTAGGCGTAGAGCAGCTTGGCGCCGTGGCGGATGATCCCGCCCCACTCCTGCGCCGTGCCGGGCAGGAAGCCGGGCACGTCCACGAAGGTGATCAGGGGGATGTTGAACGCGTCGCAGGTGCGCACGAACCGCGCCGCCTTGGAGGAGGCGTCGATGTCGAGCACGCCCGCCAGCGCGGCCGGCTGGTTGCCGACGATCCCGACCGAGACCCCGTCGAGTCGCGCGAACCCGCAGACGATGTTGGGCGCGTGGTGCTCGTGGACCTCGAGGAACTCGCCGTCATCCACGATCCGCCCGATCGCGCTGCGCATGTCGTAGGGCTTGTTCGGGCTGTCGGGCACGACCGCGTCGAGCTCCGGGTCCATCCGCAGCGGGTCGTCGTGGCCGAGCTGAAGCGGCGCGGACTCGAGGTTGTTCTGCGGCAGGAACGACAGCAGGTAGCGCGCCTCCTCCAGGCAGTGGTCCTCATCCTCGGTGGCGAAGTGCGCGACGCCCGACTTCGTGTTGTGCGTCATCGCGCCGCCCAGCTCCTCGAACCCCACCTCCTCACCGGTCACGGTCCTGATCACGTCGGGGCCGGTGATGAACATGTGCGAGGTCTCGCGCACCATCAGGATGAAGTCGGTGATCGCGGGCGAGTAGACGGCGCCGCCGGCGCAGGGCCCCATGATCAGCGAGATCTGCGGGATCACGCCGGAGCAGCGGACGTTGCGGTAGAACAGCTCCGCGTAGGCGCCGAGCGAGACGACGCCTTCCTGGATGCGCGCCCCGCCTGAGTCGTTGATGCCGATCACCGGGCAGCCGACGCGCGCCGCGAGATCCATCACCTTGCAGATCTTCTCGCCCATCACCTCACCGAGCGACCCGCCGAAGACCGTGAAGTCCTGGCTGAACACGCACACCTGGCGCCCGTCGATCATCCCGTGCCCGGTGATCACCGCATCCGAGAGCGGCCGCGTGCGCGCCATCTCGAAGTCGGTCGTGCGGTGGCGAACGAAGGCGTCGAGCTCCTCGAAGCTGCCCGGATCGAGCAGCTTCTCGATCCGCTCGCGGGCGGTGTACTTGCCCTTCGCATGCTGCTTGGCGACCGCCGGCCCCTCCGCGTGGGCCGCCTCGCGGCGCAGCTCGTGCAACTGCGCGAGCTTCTCGGCGTAGCTGTGGGGCGCGCGCTCGGTCACCGCGAGCACGATCCTACGTGGCCCGCGCGCGCAAGCGCTACGTCGTCGGCGGCGGCGCTCCCAGCTCGCGCGAGAACGGGCGGTGCCGCGCCGCGCCGATCTCATCGAGCACCGCCGTCAGCGCGCCCTGGGCCAGACCGGGGTCAAGCGCCGCCGCCGGCGGGGTCCGCGCACTCGCCGGCGTCGGCTCGGGCGCCGGCGGCCCGCGCCGCAACAGCCGCGCCAGCAGTCCCCGTCGCGGCGGGGCCGGCATCTCGGCGAGCGTGTCCGTCGCCGTCGCCAGCTCGGCGGTCAGCCGCACCCGCGTGCCGAACCCGCTCGGCTCGAGCTCCACCAAACCGCGCGCGAGCTCGCTCTCCCATTCGATCGTCTCCTCGGGCACGGCGCGCGTGATCCGAATCTCGCCGAACTGCCCGAGCATCGGCGCAAGCAGCGCGACCTCGCTCAGCTCAGCCCAGAGCTCGGGCACCGACTTGACGACGGTCCGCCGCGTCTCGACCGCTCCCATGAAGACTGATATTTGCCCTCCGCCGCGCAAATCCTGCCGCGGCCATGCGGTGCTCGCGGCGGCGCCTATGCGAAACGCATCACTTTGCATCGCGTCAGCTAGACTTGGGCGGGATGACCAAAGCCATCACCGTTCGCCTCGACGAAGCCGACCACGCCGCGTTGGCGAAGCAGGCTGAGCAGCTCCGGATCCGCCCGGGTACTTTAGCCCGCATCCTGGTGCATTCCGGCCTGACCGCGGAGGCCGCCGGTTTCGAGAGCGACAGCGCCCGCAGCGCCGTTGATCGGCTGGTGCGTCGGTCTCAGAAGCGGTCACCGGCCGACGCCGTCGATCTCGTGGCAGCGGCGCGCGTCGCGCTCGAACCGCACGTGTGAGCGTGGTCATCGACGCGAGCGTGATCGTCGCCGTCCTGGTGGCCGACGAGCGACAACCGCTGGCGGCCGAGTACCTGAAGGAATGGCTGGCGGTGGGCGAGGATCTCCACGCACCAGCCGTGCTGCCATTCGAGATCGCCAACGTGCTCGCCCGCTTGGTCTTCGACGGAGCGATGCGGCTCAGCGATGTGAGCGATATCTGGGACGACCTGGCCGCGCTGCGACTCATTCTGCATCCCTTCGAGATGACCGACGACGGCCGCGAGGTGGCCTCGGTAACCGCCCAGCTCCGCCGACGTCACGCCACCGACGCGACCTACGTTTGTCTCGCTCGGCGGTTGCGAACGACCCTCTGGACGCTCGACGGGCCGCTTGCCCAAAACGCTGCGGGTGTCGGGCTGCCGGTCCAGCTGCTCTCCTGACAACGGTGATCGCCCGCCCGGTGCCGCGCGGCCCCTATCTCGGCTGGTAGCTCCCGAACACCTCGCCCATCGCGCCGCAGACCTCACCGATCGTGCAGCGGTCGCGCATCGCGGCGCCGATCGACTCGAGCAGGTTCGAGCGCCCGCGCGCCGCGGCCCGCAGTTCGTCGAGCCGGGCGGCGACGAGCGTAGCGTCGCGCGCGGCCCGGAACGCGACGAGCCGCGCCACCTGGTCGCGCTCGCTCGCCGGGTCGACCTGCAGCGTCCCCACGACGGGCGCCTCGCCCTCCTCGACGTGGCAGTTGACGCCGACGAGCAGATCCTGGCCGGTGCGGTAGCGCTCCTGGTAGCTCCAGGCCGACTCGTCGATCTCGTTGGTTATGAAGGGGATCGCTTCCAGCGATCCACCGAGCGCATCCACCCGCGTGATCAGGACCTCGGCGCGGCGCTCAATGTCATCTGTCAGCGCCTCGATCATGTAGGACCCGGCGAACGGGTCGACCGAGTCCGCCGCGCCCGACTCGTGGGCGATCACCTGCTGGGTGCGCAGCGCGATCGTCGCCGCCTGCTCGCTCGGCAGCGCCAGAGCCTCGTCATAGCCGTTGGTGTGAAGCGACTGCGTGCCGCCGCAGACGGCCGAGAAGGCCTGCAGCGCCACGCGGACGATGTTGTTCAGCGGCTGCTGCGCGGTCAGCGTGACGCCGCCGGTCTGGGTGTGGAAGCGCAGCATCGTCGAGGCGGGGTTCTGCGCCCCGAAGCGCTCGCGCATGATCCGCGCCCACAGCCGCCGCGCCGCGCGGAACTTCGCGACCTCCTGGAAGACGTTGTTGTGAGCGTTGAAGAAGAAGGCGAGGCGCGGCGCGAACTCGTCCACGGCGAGGCCGGCGTCGAGCGCCGCCTGCACGTAGGTGATCCCGTTGGCGAGCGTGAACGCGACCTCCTGGACGGCGGAGGCCCCCTTCTCGCGGAAGTGGTAGCCGGAGATCGAGATCGTGTTCCACTGCGGGATCCGCGCGTGGCAGTAGGCGAACAGGTCGGTCGTCAGCCGCAGCGACGGCCCGGGCGGGTAGATGTAGTTGCCGCGGGCGATGTACTCCTTGAGGATGTCGTTCTGGCTCGTGCCGCGCAGCTTCGCCGCCTCGACGCCCTGCTCGGCGGCGACCAGCTCGTAGAGGCACAGCAGCACGCCGGCGGGGGCGTTGATCGTCATCGAGGTCGAAACCGCGTCCAGCGGTATGCCGTCGAAGGCGGTGCGCATGTCGTCGATCGTGTCGATCGCGACGCCCGTGCGCCCGACCTCCCCCAGGCAGCGCGGGTCGTCGGAGTCAAGCCCCAGCTGCGTCGGCAGGTCGAAGGCCATCGAGAGCCCGGTCGAGCCGCGGTCCAGCAGGTAGCGGTAGCGGGCGTTGGACTCCGCCGCCGAGGCGTACCCCGCGTACTGGCGCATCGTCCACAGCCGCTCGCGGTAGCCGCGCGGGTGGATGCCCCGCGTGTAGGGGAACTCGCCCGGGCGCTCCTGCGGGCTCGGCACCGCCGGGCGTTCGTAGACGGTCTCGACCTCGATCCCCGAGTCGGTGAAGCGTCGCGGATCCTCCGGTCCGACGATCGGAGCGATCGCCGGATCGTCCTCGCCTGGCTGCCCTGACGCCATCGGTTGGAGGATATCCGCCGGTCGCGGCGCCGGCTCAGCTCTCCGCCGGCACCTCGATCTCGCGCAGGCTGTGGCTGTCCACGTCGTAGACGAAGCCGCGGACCGCATCGCGATGGGGCAGGAACGCCGAGCGGCGAACCCGCAGAACCGACTGGCGGACATTCGCGTCGACGTCGGTGAAGGACTCGATCGCGAACGCCGGCGCCACCCCGGTCGCCTGCTCCAGCTCGCTGCGGAAGCCGTCGTCGGTCAGCTTCGACATGCCGCAGTCGGTGTGGTGGATCAGCATCACCTCGCGCGTCCCCAGGCGCCGCTGCGACACCGCGAGCGAGCGGATCACGTCGTCGGTGATCACGCCGCCGGCGTTTCGCAGCACGTGCGCCTCGCCGTCCCCGAGTCCCAGCGCCGCGAACACGTCCAGGCGCGAGTCCATGCACGTCACGATCGCCAGGCGCCGGCTCGGCGCGACGTCGAGGTGGCGCTCCGGGAGCGAGCGCGCGAACTCGCGATTGTTGGCCAGCAGCTCGTCCACGACGTCCATTCGCCCCACCTTAATCGCTCGGCCAGCCGGTAGGCTCCGCGGCGATGGCGACATGCCTCGTCACCGGCGGCGCCGGCTTCCTCGGGTCACACCTCTGCGATGAGCTGCTGGCCCGCGAGCACAGCGTGATCTGCGTGGACAACCTCGAGACCGGGACGCTCGAGAACATCGCCCACATCCGCGATCCGCGCTTCATCGCGCTGAACCGCGACATCACCGAGCCCTACTTCGTGGACGAGACGGTCGACATGGTCTTCCACCTCGCCTCGCCCGCCTCGCCGATCGACTACCTGCGGCTGCCGCTGCACACGCTGAAGGTCGGCTCGCACGGCACCCACCACACGCTGGGCCTCGCCAAGGCGCACCGCGCCCGCTTCCTCCTCGCCTCGACCAGCGAGGTCTACGGCGACCCGCAGGTTCATCCGCAGGTCGAGAGCTACTGGGGCCACGTCAACCCGATCGGTCCGCGCGGCGTCTACGACGAGGCCAAGCGCTACGCCGAGGCGCTGACGATGGCCTACCACCGCCAGCAGGGCGTCGACACGGCGATCGTGCGGATCTTCAACACCTACGGCGCGCGCATGCGCCCCTACGACGGGCGCGCGATCCCGACCTTCGTGCGCCAGGCGCTCGCCGGCCTGCCGCTGACGGTCTTCGGCGAAGGCACGCAGACGCGCTCGTTCTGTTACGTCAGCGACCTGATCCGCGGCCTGATCGCGCTCGCCGAGTCCGGTCACCACGAGCCGGTCAACATCGGCAACCCCGACGAGTTCACCCTCCTGGCGCTCGCCCAGATCGTGCTCGCCGTCACCGGCAGCGACTCCGAGATCATCTTCTCCGAGCTCCCCATCGACGACCCCAAGCAGCGCCGCCCGGACATCACACTCGCCCGCGAGCTGCTCGGCTGGGAGCCAAAGATCGCACTGGAGGACGGCCTCCGCCTGACCCTCGCCGGCGGTTAGCCCGTAGTCGCGAACATGAACGGCGTCGTGACCGGCCGCTGTCAGCTGCTCGGCAACCAGCGGCGACAGCGCGTTGTCGATCAGGAACCTCAACCGGCCGCGGCAAGCGGCAACTCGCGCTCGCGCACCGCCTCGGCTGCATAACGCAAAGCCTCGACGAGATCGTCAGCCTCGAGATCAGCAAAGGCCTCGAGGATTTCCGCATCAGTCATCCCGTCGGCAAGCATCCCCACGACCGTCGCGACCGGGATCCGCAATCCGCGAATGCAGGGCGCGCCACCCATCTGCGCCGGATTCACCGTGATTCGCGTGAAAGTCATCGCCCATCAGCGTACCTCGACACGAGGACTTTCCAAAGCGCGTGGCCTTGGGGCGCGGCCGTGGAGGCGATTGCAATCAACCAACCCACACAGTTGCTGACGGTGCCGGCCGTTGTTCAAGGCTACGGAGCGATCCTTGAATGACGAGGAGCGCTATTCAAGGATCCGGGCTGGAACCATCGGCGCCTTCGAGACCGATCTGCGCATGCTCCACGACGAAAACGGGTAGGACCGTGACGATGCCGTAAGCCAATCGACTCCGCCGTCGATCAGGCGCAGCCGGCAGGCGGAGCCCATAAGAAATTCAGCAGTCACAGCCGCTTTGACTGGCGGCTCGCCGCAACATCTGGCAGAGTTGAGCGTTGGAAGAGCTGATGTCGATTCCCCGCCAGAGCATCCACGCGGTCCCTGACCCGGTGGACGTCGTTGAGCCGGTGAGCGACGCGGCGCAGGCGGTCCCCGAGCTCGCGCCGGCGCCGCCGCCCGGCCTGCTCAGCGATCGCGACGTGCGCGCCAAGCGGCCGGCGGCGCTGTCGTTCCTGCTGCGCTGGGAGACGGCGCGGCGGGCGACCCGGGTGATCGTGCTGATGGCGCTGGACTTCGCCGGCGTCTTCCTGGCGATCTTCACCGCGCTGCTGCTGAAGGACGTCGTGTACGGGAAGTCGCGGCTGATCTCGCAGGCCTTCCATCAGTCGCGCGGCTTCGTCGCCTTCGCCTACCTCGTCACGCTGCTGCTGTTCGCGCGCTCGGACATGTACGCCGACCGCGGCGAGCGGCCCGGCCTGACGCGGATCATGGCGACGCTGTTCCAGGTGACGGTCGTCGCGGTGATCTTCGTCGTCGTCAGCGGCGATCAGGGCCACTTCAACTCCTACTACGTCTTCTACGGCTCCTTCCTCTTCGCGCTGGTCTACGTGACCGCGTTCCGCGCGGTGTACGAAGGGGTCTCGGGCGTGCTGCTGCGGGCCGCCGGCTACCGCCGCCGCGCCGTGCTGGTCGGCACCGGCCGCCACATCGACGCCGTCGCGAGCGCGCTGTCCTCCGGCCCGCATCCCTCGGTCGAGGTGGTCGGGTTCGTCTCGCGCCTGGAGCGCGCGAACGGCGGCCTGCCCTCGCTCGGCACGCTCGCCGAGATC
>Ga0302320_10026851_pt1 | contig 11129 bp, 9 predicted proteins | sample Bog_T0_3_FD_202130 | JGI IMG/M metagenome (GOLD analysis project Ga0302320, IMG submission 202130) | Peat permafrost microbial communities from Stordalen Mire near Abisko, Sweden - Bog_T0_3 | ecosystem: Environmental > Terrestrial > Soil > Wetlands > Peat | place: Sweden: Abisko, Stordalen Mire... | reverse complement strand
TCGTCATCGTCGTTTGCCCTCCGGGAATCCGATTGAGTTCCAAGTCTTCTGGAGCAGTCTTCCGATCCAGTCCTCTCTTCCAGCCATCTGTGCCGCAGCTTCTACAGATCGACAGATCGCGTCGTCGTTCCTCAAAGAGTTTCAGGCGTGCAGGTACCGCATGAACTAAAGCCAGCCAGCTTGTCTCGGTCATTTTGTCTCATTCAATGTCTCACGTCTGTCGCCAACTTCACAGCCCAACCCTGCGAATTCCTGTGGGGAACCAGCCCGAATTCCCCCACACCTCAGCGCCCGCCGCCAGCTCCTCCTCAGTTCCACACATGCTGGATCGGCATCGGCTCAATCTTGAACACCAGATCCGGAGACATCCCAGCCAGCCTGCGCGCAAACTCCCGCGCCTGCTGCTCGCTATGGAAGACACTCTGCTCCTTCACCTGCCCGCCCAGCCACTGCTCGCACTTCCAAACCATTTGCTGCGTCATCGCGCCCACCTCTTGTCCTCGATCTCGTCCCATCTTCGTTCCTGGCCCTCGCAACTGATACGAGAAGAGCGCCCCAACCACCGGGAGCGCCCTTCCATGCAACTGCTCAATCCATTAGATGCGGGACCGATCCACTTCGATTACAACCGGCCCCGCCGTCCCTTACTTCTCGACGTCCACGTACTCCGCGTCGATCACGCCTTCGTCCTTCTTCGTCTCTTCCTGCGTGCCCGCCGCGGCGCCCTCACTTCCAGCGCCCGCCGTGCCCTCTGCCGGAGCAGAAGCCGCAGCCGCCTTGTACATCACCTCGGCCAGCTTGTGGCTCGCGGTGGTTAGACGCTCCTTCGACGAATTCAGCTCAGCCGCGCTCGGATCGCCGGCCAGCGTCTTCTTCGCATCCTCCAGCGCGGTCTCCACCTCGCTCTTGTCCGCCGCCGCAACCTTGTCGCCCGAGTCCTTCAGCATCTTCTCGACGTTGTAGACCATCGAGTCGAGTCCGTTGCGCGCCTCGACCTTGTCGCGCTGCTCCTTGTCCTCGGCCGCATGGGCTTCGGCGTCCTTCGCCATCCGCTCGACCTCTTCCTTGCTCAGGCCCGAAGAGCTGGTAATCGTGATCTTCGCGTCCTTGCCGGTGGCGTTGTCTTTCGCCGTCACGTTCAGAATGCCGTTGGCGTCAATGTCGAACGTCACCGCGATCTGCGGCACGCCCCGCGGGGCCGGCGGAATGCCGCCCAGCTTGAACTTGCCCAGCGTACGGTTCTGCGCCGCCATCGGACGCTCGCCCTGCATCACATGCACCTCGACCTCGGTCTGGTTATCGGCCGCCGTCGAGAACGTCTCCGTCTTCTTGGTCGGAATAGTGGTATTGCGCGCGATCATGCTGGTCGCCACGCCGCCCATCGTCTCAATCGACAAGGTCAGCGGAGTCACGTCGAGCAGCAGCAGGTCCTTCACATCGCCCGCCAACACGCCCGCCTGTACCGCCGCGCCGATCGCAACCACCTCGTCCGGATTGACACCCTTATGCGGCTCCTTGCCGAACAGCTTCTTCACCAGTTCCTGGATCGCCGGCATCCTCGTCTGTCCGCCAACCAGCACCACCTCGTCGATCTTGCTGGCGTCGACGCCGGCATCCTTCAGCGCCTGCTTCGACGGCCCCACCGACTTCTGCAGCAGGTCGTCGACCAGCGCCTCCAGTTTGGCTCGAGTCAGGTTGCGCACCAAATGCTTCGGCCCGCTCGCGTCCGCCGTGATAAACGGCAGGTTGATCTCACTCTCCTGCGCCGTCGACAGCTCGATCTTGGCCTTCTCGGCCGCATCCTTCAGCCGCTGTAGCGCCATCTCGTTGCCCTTGGCGTGCAGGTCGAGCCCGGTGTCCGCCTTGAACTCGCCGATCAGCCAGTCCACAACCCTCTGGTCCAGATTGTCGCCGCCCAGGTGGGTGTCGCCGTTGGTCGACTTCACCTCGATCACGCCCTCACCAACCTCGAGGATCGAAATATCGAACGTGCCGCCGCCAAAGTCATACACGGCGATCGTCTCGTCCTTCTTCTTATCCAGCCCGTAGGCCAGCGCCGCCGCGGTCGGCTCATTCACAATCCGCTTCACGTCCAGTCCGGCAATCTTTCCGGCGTCCTTGGTCGCCTGGCGCTGCGCGTCGTTGAAGTACGCAGGCACCGTGATGACCGCCTCGGTGACGCTCTGCCCGAGATAGTCCTCCGCCGCCTTCTTCAGCTTCTGCAGAATCATCGCCGAGATCTCCGGCGCCGTGTACTCCTTACCCTGCGCGATCACGGCAATGTTGTCGCCCTTGGCCACAACCTTGTACGGCACCATCTTCAATTCGTCGCCAACCTCGTTCAGCCGGCGTCCCATAAACCGCTTGATGGAGTAAACCGTGTTCTCGGGGTTCGTGATCGCCTGCCGCTTGGCCACTTGGCCCACCAGCCGCTCCCCGCTCTTCGTAAACGCAACAATCGACGGCGTCGTCCGCCCGCCCTCTTCGTTGGGAATCACCTTGGGCTCGCCGCCTTCCATCACCGCGACGCAGCTATTCGTCGTTCCCAGATCAATTCCAATAATCTTTCCCATACTCTCTCCCGCCTCCTAATAATTTTGCTCGTCATTCTGGGCCCTGAGCTCGTCGAAGGGCTCAGAATCTCCGTATTTGCTTCTAATCCCTTGAAAAATAAGCTGCAAACCCGGAACCGATACTCGACTGCTGTCTTTCCAACCATCCCAGTCTCACATATGAGTGACTTACTGTCAATCTATCTGATGCAATTCCTATCGCTGGGGATGCGCCTGGAGCCAGGAATAAATTTGTTTCGTCCCAACCCGCCGGGCGTATCATGTTGGCCGTGAGAGGAAGCTGACCATGAAGTCCGGGCCCCGTTTTGCGTTGCTCCTTTCTATGGCCGCGCTCCTCGGCTGCGGTCTGCCCCCCACCCCCTCCTCGCCAGGCGCCTGGCAAAACTGGCAGATCCAAGCCGGCACCGCCATCACCTCCCCGCCTAACACGTATCCCTCGTTCCTGGGTGCGACCCAGGTGCTGGGGACGCAGGCAGCTGGCGTATTCACGACCGTCGCGACCGCCGCCACAACCGGACCGCCGCTGGATTACACCGGCTCGTTCAACTCCTCCACCGGGGACGTCACTCTGGCTACCTTTGGCTTCGGATTCGGCTACATCCTGCCGGCCACGCCGTACACCCTCGTGCCGGTCGGCGTCACGGGAGGCTGCGTGTACCCGCCAGGCTATACCGGGGTTATGTGCAACGCCATCTTCGCGGTTCCTGCGGTCGGGGTTCAGATTGCCCCGCTCAACGGCACCTATACCGGGACGCTCACCGACAGCGCCACGCCCAGCATGAGCGGCACGGCCACCCTGACCCTCACCCAGTCCACCACCCCCAACTCATCCGGCGCGTTCCCTCTCACCGGCACACTGACTTTCCCCAGCAGCAGCAACCTTGGCACATCCCCACTGGGCGGCACGGTCAGTGGGGAAGGCATCGCGCTTAGCTACTATTCCGCAGCAGTCATCGGCCCCGGCATCACCCTGACGGCCTCCACCAACCCCATCGCCACACAGATCACGATCTCCAACCTCACCTATCTCGGCGGTGGAACCACCATCTCCGCCACATTCACCGGCACCCTCACCCTGCAGTAACCTCACCCGCAACAGCCTTCACCCGCATCGCGGAGCAGTTTCCATGCACGCCGATTCCACCCGCCCCGCCGCCTCGACTATCCTTCGCAACCTTCGCCTCGTCCTCCTGCTTCCCCTCGCCGCCCTCATCGCCTGCGGGACGAATCCCACCCAATCCGCACCGGCTTCCACATACCTCAACCTCAGCGGCAATCCCCAGACCTTCGCGAGCGGCAGCTATCAGATCGTCGGAGGCCCTTGCGCCACGCCGGCAACCCCCATGACCCTGGCCCAATATGCTCCGATCAACGGGACCTACTCCGGCACATTCAATTGGCCAGGCGCGGGAAACGTCCCGGAACCCACCCCCAACCTCACCATCACAGCCACCCTCACCCAATCCACTACCGCCAACTCCAGCGGTGCGTATCCCATCAGTGGCACGGTCAAAGTCGCCGGGACCTGCTCCGAAACCACCAGCTTCACCGGCTTCGTCTTCGGGAGCAATCTCGTCTCCGCAACGGGTCCCAACCTCAGCGGCAATAGCGATCCTGCGGCTTCAAATGTCTACAGCGCAGCTTTCGACGACGTTAACTGCCTCTATTACACTCAGGGCACCCTCATCCGCCAATAATCCCCCACTCCGCCTCCCACCTCAACCCTTGGGATCTGGGGGCGCCTCCATTGTCAGCCCGGCTCATCCGCCTCTGGTATCATCGGCTTCCAAATGACAACAGCCGAGCGAGCGCGGACTGCGTCTTCCATCCCAACCTCTCCCGCCCAAGGCCAACCCGACCACGACGCCGCCTTCGCCCGCTGGGTGGAGTCGCATCGGCTCGCCATCCTCATCCTCGCCGCGGCCGCGTCCCTGCTCTGGATCGTCCTCTACCTCCAGTTCACCGTCGACGACGCCTACATCAGCTTCCGCTACGGATTGAACCTGGTCGCCCACCACATCTGGAACTGGAACCCCTCAGGCCCACATGAGGAGGCCTACACCAGCGCCATCTACGCCTTCCTCGGCGTCATTCCCGCGCTGCTGCACCTCTCCGCGGCGCTGTTCTTCAAGTTCGTCGGCGCGGCCTGCCTCGGCATCATCTTCTACCGCCTGCACACCCTGGCCGCAACTCCGTTCGCGGCGCTGCTCGGAATCCTCCTGCTGGCCCTTCATCCGTATCTCTGGATGCACGCCTTCTCCGGCCTGGAAACGCCGCTCTACATGCTCCTCATCCTCGAAATGGCGATCGCCGCCCATCGAGCTTCCACCACCTCGCCCGCCTGGGTCTACACGCTCTTTCTCCTGCTCCCGCTGACCCGGCCCGAAGGCGTCGTCTTCGCGTGCGCGGGAGTGCTCCTCTACTGGCGCGCGCGCGGCAGCGCCCCTAAACGTCTCGCCTGGTTTGCCCTGGCCGTGCTCCTTGGAGTGCTCTACTTCCTCGCGCGCTGGCATTACTTCCACCATCTCTTCCCCGACCCCTTCTACGCCAAGGTCCGCTTCGGCACCTGGCGTGGACTCCTCAGGGCCTTTGCCTCCAACCTCATCAACTCCGATGGATACTTCTTCATCCTCCTGCTGCTCATCCTGCTCGCACGCAGGCCCGTCACGCGGACCTTCGCCGCATGCAGCTTCATGGTGCTGCTGCTGCTCTACGCGCCCAACTCCGTGCCCATGAACTTCGCCGACCGCTTCTACCTGCAATTGACCTTCCCCATCTTCTTCCTCTTCCTCATCGCCGAGGACGTCGCCCCTATCTCCCGCATCGCCGCGATCGTCGCTGGCATCTCGCTGCTGCTCATCCTGCCCGGCAACCTCATCTACGGGGCAACCAACTTCCTCATCACCAAACGCTCCCACATCGATCTGGGCCAGCGCCTCGCGCCCTTCGCCCAGGACCACATCCTGTTCGCCGGAGCGGCCGGCGCCATCCCCTACTACTCCGGCTGGGTCACCTACGACTTCCTCGGCCTCGCCACCAACCGGTTCATCGCGCCTGCAATCACTCTGCCCCAGTTGCAGCACATCCACCCCGACATCATCCTCATCTTCGCCGACTCCCCAGGCCCCGAGGCTGCCGAAGAGAGTGAAGGAGGGGGCTCGCTCGCCGTCAACCCCCTCGTCCTCGCCTATATGCGCCAATCGAACGACTATCGGTACGCCGGGGCCGCGCGCTGCGACGGCTTCTATCTCGTCTCCTTCCTGCGCAACGACACACCCCAGCACGACCAGATCCTCGCCGCGCTGCAGCAAAACACTCAGGTCTCCGCCACCACCAACTTCTCGCTCAAGTCCCTCCTTTTCCAGCGCTACGTGCCGTGGTCGCAATAGCCGCATTTTTCGAATAGATGTAGACTCTAGCCGCGACCTGCCAGCCCCAACAATTCTCTTGTTCGCGCAATCTGCAGGGGCGTAGCATTTCAGCATGATTTCCAGGCTTCGTATTCTGCTCCTCACGCCTTTGGCCGCCCTCCTTGGCTGTAGCAGCCACGCGATCGTGCCCGTCCCCACCACCGCGGCCGTCAGCGGAGACTATGTCCTCAACGTCACTCCCGTGGCCGGCGGCACCTTTACCAGCTTCTCCGGCAATCTTTACATCTCCGGATCGACCGTCAGCGGGGCATTCCTCTACAACAACGGAAATTCACTCTGTAGCGGGCAGAGCTTCCCGGTCATCGGGACCATTAACAGCAACGGTCTCATGACCCTCTCGTCCAGTTCCTTTACCGGCAGCTTCTCCGGCAACACCGCGACCATCACCATCCAGACCCCGCTCGACGTCCTCTCCGGCCAGGTTCCCAACTCCAGCGGGACCGCCCAGATCGCCGCCGGCACGGGGACCAACTGCGCGCTCGCCTCCAGCACCCTGACCGCCAACTACATCTCGCCCTACAATGGGACCTGGACCGGAACGGTCAGCTCGGGCGCGGCCACCGGCACAGCGACCCTCATCGTTGGGGAGGTCATACCGGATACCACGCAGACGGCCACAAGCACAGCCGGCCTGATCCCCGTAACTGCGTCCCTGAATTTAACCGGCGTTTGCAGTTTTACAACGCCGATTCAGCTCACCGGCCAGATCAGCGGCTACAGTCTGCAACTGACTCAAGTCTCAAACGCGCCGCCCGTCACCGTCCTGGTCAATAACGCATCGACCATCGTCGGCTTCAGCATGACCATTCCGAGTGGCGCACTGAACGCAGCTGGCACGGGCCCTCTGGGCTGCCCGACCGGCAGCTACTCCGGTTCCGTCGCCCCGCACTAGGCAAAATCAGAGCTTTAAGCTGTTGGGGAACGTATACCGGGTGGCTTTTTCCCGACGGAAAAGGCCGCTGAACTGGTTCGGTTCCGCCTTACAGCAACTCTGATTTTGCTGGCCGCAATTCGCCGCCGTCTTCAGGGTTCAATCGTCATCGTCCCCGGCGCCGTCCTCTGATGCGTCAGAAAATACGCCAGCAGAATCACCGCGCCCACCGCGCCCACCACCGCCTCGGAGCCGGCCAACCCCCGCCCACCCCACTTATCTCCGCCCCACCCATCCACCAGCAGCATGTACTGCACCGGCACGTTGCCCAGCGAGTTGATAATGCTGTACCGCCCGCTGCCGCTCTTGCCGGAGTGACCCATAAACTCCAGCAGCACCGCCGTGAACATCGAGTAGCAAGTACCCAGGGTAAACAGGTAAAGCGTCACGCCCGCGTAATAGGTCGAGGGCCGAAGCGGGCCCAGCCAAAGCACGCACAGCATTGCGCAATTAACCAGCGCCACCACCATGTACATTACGGCGGCGCGCACCCGGGTCGGCAGGATCGCCGCTGCCGCCGAGCCGGCGGCCATCAGCGCTCCCCCCAGCAGGCCATTCATCCACGCAACGCTGTTGCCGTTCACGCCATACTGGATCGCCACGCCTGGCAGCAGGCCAACCGCCGCGCCGCTTGCCATCGGGAATACCATGCAGCACGTGTAGGGCAGCGCCTCCCAGCGCCAGAAGGTCGCCTTGCACTCCGTCCACACGCGGTGCATCGTCCCGGCAAAGGTCCCCTCCGAAATCACCTCCTGCCTGGGAGCCGCCAGCGCAAACAGCGCCGGCACAGCGATCATCGCCGCCGCCGTAACTCCCAGAATCTCCCGCGCCGCTCCCGCATAACTCAACTTCACCAGCGCCCAGGCCGCCACCGCGCCAAAGCCCATCCCTCCCGCCTGGTAGAAGCTCCCCGCAACCCGCCGGGATCGCTCCAACCGCATCGCACCCATCATGCCGCCGCAGCTCGACACCACCAGTTGGCTGCAGCACGCGCTCAGCAACATCAGCGACACGGCAGCTTTCGAGGACAGGGTCTTCTGATGGAACGAGGCCGCCATCGCCGCCGCGGCCAGCAGCCCGCCCACCAGTAGCCACGTTCTGCGCCGCACAAAAAAGTCGGTGATCGGGCTCCATAGAAAGTAAAGCCACGTCGGCAGGCCCAGCAGGAATATCGTGCGTGACTGAGGACCACTGCCAATCCCCTGCACGCTCAGCAGATACGCCAGCACCCCGCCCTGAATCACGCCGTTGGCCACCACCGCCGAGGGCGCGATCAGCAGCGAATAGAGCCACGGGCGATCCTCGCGCATGCTGCCGGGACCCGGCACGCCTCCCTGAGCAGCCTCCAGGCCCACCGCTTCAATCTCGTTCATCCCCAGAATCTACCACGCCCGCCATCGGCCCCCCGTCGTTTCGCTGTACTTCGCCGATAGCAGAAGGATTCCCGCACGCGCTCTCGCACTCCATTACAGCCAAAATGCATCCTCCACCCCTGCGCGTGCCTCTATATCCTTACAGCTTTACGCCGTCCCCCGAAAAGGAGCCTCCTCAGCAGCATGGCTGCCACCGCTACAGCCCCGCCCGATCAGTCCGCCAGCGTCACCCAGGGCGTCAACCCCTGGCTGATCGCCGCGGCCGTCATGCTCGCCACCTTCATGGAGGTGCTCGACACCGCCATCGCCTCGGTCGCGCTCCCCTACATCGCCGGATCGCTCTCCGCCTCCACCGACGAGGCCACCTGGGTGCTCACCAGCTACCTGGTCTCGAACGCCATCGTCCTGCCCGCCAGCAACTGGCTCTCGCTCAAGTTCGGGCGCAAGCGTTTTCTCATGACCTGCGTGGCCATCTTCACCGCAGCCAGCTTCGCCTGCGGAGCCGCGCCCACGCTCGCCTTCATCCTCATCGCCCGCGTCATCCAGGGCGCCGGCGGCGGCGCGCTCCAGCCGCTCTCCCAGGCCATCCTGCTGGAGAGCTTTCCACCCGTCAAGCGCGGCGCGGCCATGGCCGTCTTCGCCTTCGGTGTCGTGGTCGCCCCTGTCCTCGGCCCCACCCTCGGCGGCTGGCTCACCGACACTTACTCCTGGCGCTACGCCTTCTACATCAACATCCCCATCGGCATCCTCGCCCTGTTCATGATCAACCGCTACATCAAGGACCCTCCCTACATCAAGAACGCCAAAGTCGCCCCCTTTGACAACCTCGGCTTCGGCGCGCTGGTGGTCTGGACCGGCCTGCTCCAGGTCGTCCTCGACAAGGGCCAGGAAGACGACTGGTTCGGCGCCGCCTGGATCCGTTGGGCCGTCTTCTTCCTGATTACCAGCTTCATCTACTTCTGCTACCACTCCTGGACGAAGAAGAGTCCCTTGGTCGATCTCAAAGTCTTCAAGAACCGCAACTTCCTCATCGGCTGCATCCTGATCTTCCTGTTCGGCATCGGCATCTACTCCACCGTCACCGTGCTCCCGCTCTTCTATCAGGAGTTGCTCGGCTATACAGCCTTCACCGCCGGCCTGGTGGTCGCGCCCCGCGGCATCGGCGCCATCTGTGGCATGCCCATCATCGGCGCGCTCTCCAACAAGGTCGATCCGCGCTACTTGCTCACCTTCGGCTTCCTCACCTTCGGCCTCACCACCCTCTACTTCGGCAACATCACCCTCGATCTCTCCCCCACCACGCTGTTGCTGCCCATCCTCATCACCGGCTTTGGCCTCTCCTTCGTCTTCGTCCCCATCTCCACCGCCGCCTACGGCACGCTGCGCAACGACCAGATCGGCAACGCCTCCGGCATCTTCAACCTGATGCGCAACGTCGGCGGCTCCATCGGCATCTCCATCGCGCAAACCCTGCTCACCCGCCGCACCGACGTCCACCAGAACGAGATCCTCAACTCCGTTCCCGTCACCGGCCAGCAGTTTCAGAACTCGCTGGGCGCAGCTCAACAGGCATTGAGCGGCCACTTTGGCCCCAGCAATGCCCTGCCCGCGGCCCAGGCTACCCTCTACCAGCAGCTCGGCCGCCAGGCTGCCCTTTGGTCGTTTGTCGATGTCTTCCGTTGGCTCTCGCTGCTCTGCTTCATCTGCGTCGCTGTGGTCTGGACCTTCAAGAAGGTCAGCCCCGGCAAGCCCCCCGCCGGCGCGCATTAGCTTGAGGCGATGCCAACCGCAGTTCACGATCTTTTCCGTCGTCGTTCCCGGCCTTATACTAATGAGCGCAGCACAAAGGCCTTCCAATGAGACTTGCCGCGCTACGCCTGCTCCCCATTGCAGCAGCCGTGTCTTTCCTGCTTGGCTGCGCCGCCTCCGACTCCGGCAAAGTCGTCAACTCCACTTCAGACTTCACCGGCAACTGGGGTTTTGGCATCAGCGACCCGGCAGGCCCATTCACAATCTATTCGCTAACCGGCGCACTTTCTGGCAAAGGCGCAAACATCACGGGTACCTTTCGTGCTACAAGCACGGGCTGCGTGTCCCCCACACAGGACATCGCGTTCACCGGCTCACAAACCGCCGACGGAACTCTAACTCTCACCTCCACCAATCTCCCAAATAACATCGCCACCATCTCCTCCATCGGAAACGGACTCATGCCTCTGACAAACCAGAGTGCGCTGTTTTTCGGCGGCCTGGAAGTCACCGGCTCAGGAGGTAGTGGGTCAGTTTGCTTTTCCACAGGTTTATTGCGGAGGCGGGTATGATTTCGCCTAAGCCGCTATCCAAGTTACCGCCGCTCCCGAATCCGAGGATATACCGGCCCCGGAGAAAACCAGTGACCGTCGCTATCGGTTTTGAGTGCGCAGACGGACTGTTGCTCTGCGCCGACACAAAAGTCTCCGGTCCCGTCAAAGCCAATGAGAGCAAAATAGAGCAGTTTGTTAGCGACGACCGCCACTGTTCCCTCATCTTCGGAATAACTAGCGACGATATCCACTTTCCACGGTCGGCTATTGTTAGGTGCTGGGAGTATGTGAAGCAGTTGGACTTTCTTAAGTCCAGCATGGAGCAGGTTCACCAAGCCGCCGAATTTTCCTTAGCAGAGTTTTACCGGGAACACATTTACGAGCATCCCGATCACTCCCCCGAAACCGTCTACTTTGAGTTGCTGGTCGGGATATGGCTGCGCGGTGAAACCAGACTCTACCAGTCACACGAAACCGTGCTGAATCCGGTAGACGGCGGTTTCTCTTGTTTGGGAGCT